>Ga0265797_10004209_pt1 | contig 22204 bp, 24 predicted proteins | sample P2T30metagenome_FD_192433 | JGI IMG/M metagenome (GOLD analysis project Ga0265797, IMG submission 192433) | Plant litter microbial communities from East Loma Ridge, Irvine, California - P2 T30 | ecosystem: Environmental > Terrestrial > Plant litter > Unclassified | place: USA: California... | reverse complement strand
GCGACAACACTTCCGGTCAACTTGGTTTCCCGTACAACGCTGAAGCGCAAAGCGTAGATGCGCCATCTCTACTCCCAACACAAAAGCTATACTCTGGCTCGCTAGGCAAGGTGACAAACGTCTTCGCGGGCGGGAATACGTCTTTCCTTGCTGTCGAAGCGACCAAAGGCAACAAGACTACTGCAGACACTTGGGCTTTTGGATTCGGTCTCACAGGTCAACTTGGTGTTGGTCGATGGGTGCACACGCAAGCCGATCCCGTCAAGGTTCCTGCCTTCTCCGGTCTTTTCGAGTGGGACGAAGCCAAGAACACTGCAATTCCGATACGTCTATTGAACATCTCAGTCGGCTCAACCCATGCCGCCGCCATCCTCGACAACGTTGCCAGCGTCGCTGTGACCGGTCGTTCGAAGAAGCTCACAGACAACGACACAAATTGGGGTCGCGACATCTTATTCTGGGGTAACAACGAATACTACCAGATTGGTAGTGGCAAGCGGAGCAACTTAGCTACACCAACATACATCCAACCACTTGACCAGGCCGCTGAGCAAGAACGAGCTGCGTCTGCAGGCGGATTCGGAAAACAACTAAGAGAAAAGGAGATGCACCGTTTCCAAATCACACCAAGAAATAAGGTCAAGGTCAATGGCCGCACAGTCGAATTCGAGCAAAAAGTGGAGTGTGGACGAGGATGCACTGCCGTTTATTCTGCTGTTTGATCTACCAGCTACTGTTTGTGTTCTTTCTTGTACATATACCTCCGCCTTTTAGGGCGGGCACCGCAACGTTTGATGACATGTAAGAGTAGGTTGAAGGATAGGCTATATCTCTCCCAAATGGATTCCTGAGTGTTTGATCTTCAGAATCACACCATTACAATGATAACAAAATTTCCACATCTGTTAGCGTGTCTATGTGACTAGTGTCGGGTATAAGCGTCGCCTGGACGGCTGCTGGCGTGCGCGTGTCGTGGGTCCGTATACTCCACTATTCAATCAATTTGAGATTCGTAGGGAGTTGCGACACACCCGATGCGATTGGTGGCATTATTCTCATGCCGGAGAGTAAAGATGACGTCTGTGTTGTAAGAGGTAGATAAAGGACTACAAGATGGTCCACGACACTTACCTACAGAATGTGGCTATGACAAGACCTGCTCGGAGCGATGGATTGAGGAAGGACACTAGGCATGTGGCAGTGGATTCGAGGAGGAGTTTTTATGGGGAGTAGCGGGAGAAAAGAGTAGTCATCGAGATGTTGAAACATGTGTGATTGCACCGACTGCAAGCCTGTGTCGGTGACCTAACTAGCTGATGTGGGTATATGGTACAAGACGGGCGAAGCTACATGACTTTTGGTACATATGATAACAATAATAAAAAAGAATAGCTCGCAAACTGGAGAAAAAACGTATAAACAAGAACGGCCTACGCTAGTACAGAAAGACAAGATTAGACAGCCGAAAAAAACGTACCCAGGCCGCCGAAGAAACTCCTCCGAGCTCGCCCGAGATTAAAGAAATTGGGGACGCAGAGTCGATCAAAGCCCCATTCGCTGGATCATTGCTCGTGATTCGGCTTCAGATAGTTCGTTGCCGTCGATATTGATGCGACCTTCTTCGACTTGGGCGAGATCTGGTTTGACGAGGCCTTCGTGGAGGTATTTGAGAAAGGATAGTAGCTTCTCTTCGAATTCGGCATATGGATAGCGTTCCTGGGCTGCTTCTATCGCCTGTAGACTTGATTGCGCCCGACCGTTTGGTAGTAGTTCGTTGATATATTGGCGCTTGATCCTGGTCCACTCGCAGTTCTCTTCGCGAAGATTACCTTCAGCACAAAAGAGTCTCCTCATTGCCGCCACGTCCGCTGGTTCTTCGGCCCATCTTTCGACGCCAGGGCAGCCATAGGCGAAGATGGTGTTAAAAGCTTCGTCACCGTAAGCACCATTACGAAGGTATTCGCCGATGATAGCCTGTAGCATGAATTGTGCTGCCAAGTCGAACCACTCAGCCGTTGGCAGCCAGTCGTCATCCAGATTGACACGTGCGGCGGTAAGCTCGATGAAGACAGGGAGTAGACAGTGGAGCGAGGGCGTGCCTGCTACATCGGTCACCCACCTCCGCTGATCGACAGGCATTCTCAGTGCGGAGGCAAGAGCAGAGCGGTTTTCGTAAAGAGCGCCATCGGAAAGAGGAAAGTCCTTCTGCTGGTCGAAAGGGTCCTGGAGCGCAGAAGGATGCTGAGTTCGTTGCCGCCAGTACTCGCCACGGGATTTGTTCTGCTCGCGCAGACTGTTCAGTGACTCTTCGGTTGTCCAGGTCTCGTCGTGATGCAGCCGATGTGTGAAGATCAGGGCAAACTGCAACAAACGCGATCGAAATGACGCCTTGGCATCTAGGCGTCGGCCATGGTGTCTGTGCCCGAGGAATGTCCTCCAATCTGATAGTGGTGAGCACGTGATGCATTGCCGTAACAGGCGCAAGTCATACCAGCAGTCATATTGACGAGCGCATTGGGCAGATCTGAATGGTATGGATCACTGCTCGATTTCCACTCAAAGACCAAGCCAATGGCCTTGTAGACGAGGAAATCTAAGATGGTGAGATCGACGTCAAATTGGTCTTCCTCTTCAGTCTCCATGCGCCGGGTCAGGTTCAGGTAGCCTTCCCTGGGGTGTCCGTTGCTGTCGTGTGTGTTTGCCATGGCTTGATGCAGGGCGCTGTAGGTGGGGAGAAGGGGGCGGGAGGCGGTCAACATGGAAGGTAGGGCGATATATAGGCAAGTGAATGACGGAAAGGACTGTACGAAGCAAAGGCTGGAGGGAGCTGAGGGAGGAAGAGCACGAGAGGCGTGATAGCAAACGGGTTATAGCAGAAGGATGCCCCCTCTAGACCCCACAGTTAGCCCACCCTGGAGGACAAAGACATTGGGCGGCTGGCTGGATGCAGGGTCGACTTCATGCGTCGTGACCCGAGAGTTTGTGTCGCTGCAGGGGGAGGTTCGCACGGCATGCGCAAGCGAGGCGAAGGAGTTCACGTCAAACAGACAGGCTGAGTCGCGGAGCAAAGGGCTCCACCAGCATCGGGTCTGAGCAACTGGAGGGGAGCGGAAGAGACCGCACCTGCATGGTGGCTGCCTGGCTGAGACGCCGGCGCCGTCGCAGTCGCGTCGGGCACGACTGGAGGGCGCGCGAGGCCGTGGAAAAATTATCAACGACGGCCAACTCCTGTTCGCATCCAGAGTGTCGCATGTACCACGCAAGCGGCTTAGCGTGAGGTACCGATGGGTGAGTGATGGCGCCGGCCGCGTCTATCTCGCCCGCGGGCTGCTGCGATCGCCCATGCGCCGACGCCACCAGCCTCAGCACCCCACACACGCAGCACGCCGTCTCCCACACTGACACCTGACTGAAGCTTGGAGATGCGCGTCCGTCCACGCCTGCCAGTGCGCGACAATGCTGCCCAAGAAGTGCTCCATCCTCCTGCCCTCGTACACTAACCTCAGTCCCCTCTACTATTCCCACGCTGGGAGCTGCTCAGGTCCCCAGCCGGGCAAGTCATGCCGTCATAGATTCGCACGTCCTGAGGCCGCAACACAGCGGCGCTCCTACGCCCAACACCAGGACGCGCCCGCCTACCGCGATGACGCAGAGCTGCTCAGGTGGCCAGACGCCGTGAAGCCGCACAAGACACCCACGCCCTACCAGATCCTGCGGTGCCGGAAGGGCGACGCCTACACCAAGCACCGCTTCTATGCCCTCGTCAAGCTCTACCACCCCGACCGCTGCCATGCCGAGTCGGCCATCGCCCAGCTGCCCCTCCACGTGCGTCTCGAGCGCTATCGAATGCTAGTCGCCGCCCACGACATCCTCTCCGATGTCCAGAAACGCAAAGCGTATGATGCCTGGGGCCACGGCTGGGCCGGTCACCACCAGATGCCCATGGGCCCCCGTCATAACGACTGGCACTATGATCCACATCGCTGGAATACGGATCCGCGTACCAATGCGACCTGGGAGGACTGGGAGCGCTGGCACTACGAGAACGGCGGCGGTGCCAAGGACTCGGACGCCCGCACGATGCAGATGTCCAACTTTACCTTTATGGCCCTCATCTTTGCGTTCGTCAGTATAGGCGGCGTCGTGCAGGGCACTAGATTCAACACCTTCAACAACTCGGTCATAGAGCGGCGCGACCAGATCCACCGCGAGGCGAGTATGGAGTACAGCCGGAGCCGGAATGCCACTCTGAGCTCAAGTGGAGATCGCGACGAGCGCATACGCACCTTCCTTAATCACAGGGAGTCGACTATAGTCGGCGAGCAATCCTACCAGCGCTTACTCCCGCCCGCCGACACCTGCTCGCCTGATGAAATCAGGAGGCAGTAAAACGAGTAAAATGAGCACATTGTGGTGCCTGATAGATTTGCTATACCCTCCAGCACATTTTGGTGCTATATCGTACGACTGTTATTACTTCGCGGCATGAATGGAGCTAGGGCGTTCGGTTCTGTATGTATCATTCGGCAGGCGGCACATATGCGCGCGGCGGGCATATCCTAGCCCTCATGCGCTCAGACACCACACAAATTCAACGACAATCACCAACAGCACACCCGCCGTGCTCGTGATCGTGTACTCGTTTTTCTTCTTCCAGCACCCTGGCCGTCGATCGCAGTATGACGGCGGCGTAGAATATCAACACTGGCAATATATCGAAGATGATCTACGCCAGAAGCAGCATGGCTTCCGCGCTACCGCCTACACCTAGGGTAGCAGAGCCTCAAACACTGCTGCAACTGTGTCACGCGGGTCCAGTCCCCTAGATGATGTTCCAGCTTGGCAATAAGCGAGATATCTCAAGGGTAGGGTATATGACAAGTTTTATTACTACATGTATGCGAACGCATGAATGCTCGCGCCACCAATGCTCCATCTCAACGTTTACCGATGGCGATCAGTAATAACTTACGTGATTCTAGGTTTGCACCACCACCTGACATGCTCGCCAACAGCTGCACCCGCATCAACGACTCACCCCCTGCGCAATCGCCCCGCGACCTGAGGTGTCGTCAACACGCCATTCCTCAAGTTATCGAACTTGGAGTCAGGATACAGCAGCCAATTGGGCGATGACTCGATGCCTGCACCACTCCCGCTTCCCATCTTCTCGACAACCTTTATACGTTAGCAAGCTCGTCTCCACTCTCAGACGTCCACGACTCACGTTTGTCACGATGCTCCCGCTGTCATCTGTCCTGTCACCGCTGATCTCCCACCACATTGCGCCACCCAACCCTTGTTCTGCAATGTAGTCGACCTTCTTGAGCGCCATGGCCACAGTATCATAGCTGACGAACTCGCCACTCGCTTCGTCGTAGCTGTACGTTGCGCCAGCCTCTTCATCGTAGTACTCCTGTGCACCTGCAAGGGGCAAGTCCTTGAAGTCGTAGACGCCTCGCTCAAACGATCCGGTGCCGATGCCACTGAACGATGTTCCTAGACCCTGAGTGTTGGTGAAGGAGCGACCGTAAAGCGGCATGCCAAGATTGAGCTTGGAGGAAGGAACGCCCGCGGCGCTGTAGGCGGCCAGAACGGAAGCTGTATTGAAGGGCGTGCTCAGGGGAGTCGAGGTCGAAGGGTAAAGGTTCGATTGATGGCCAGTCTGGTTATCCCAGGAGCCGGCGTAGTCGTATGCCTATCTTTGCGTTAGTTTATTTGTTGCTGCATTTGGAGAAGCCAATACGTACCATCAGATTGATAAAGTCTGTGACTGCACTGATCTCTTTCAAGGGCAGATGCTTGTAGTTCTTCTCCCCGGCTGGCGAAGCAATAGTCAAGAGGAACTTGGGCTTTAGCTCGGATCTAGACTCATCTTCGTACACAAGCGTATTGGCATACTGGTCCATCTGACCTCTGGTCTCCTTCAACAGCGCAAGTAACTGCCCGCCTTGCTCCTTGTCGGTAGGATACTCCCAATCCACATCAATGCCATCGAAGCCATAGTCGCGAATCAACTCCACACACGAAGACGCAAAGCGCTGTCTGCCTGCGTCCGTAGCCATAGGTCCATCCATGTGCTTGGCAACGTTTGTATACGTCCAACCACCTACACTGAGCAACACCTTCATGTTCCTGTTCTTAGCCTTGAGGATCTGAAGTTGCTTCATCGATCCATAGACATTGTTGCCCACGTCGTTCCAGGAATCAGTCGGATAGTGCTTTTCCGCGTCGGCGTATGTGTCGGTGAGGAAGACGGTGCCGTCGGGTTTGTTGTCGGCGAAGGAGTAGAGGAGGTGGGTGAGTCGCTCTGCGGGTATATCCTGGGGTTGGAAGTTTCGTGCGTAGATGTCCCAGTTCCCGTAGTAGGCTACTGAGCGGTAGCCGGGGTGGGTGGGGATGTTGGGGTTGGTGGGTTCGGGTGGTGTGTCGCTTGCTGTGGGCTCTGGTGGAGGTGGTGCGTAGGAAGGCGTGGCTGACACCGAAGGCTGCGTGATCACATAGCTTGTGACTATGGATGGGGAGGGAACAGTAAAAGTAGAGGCTGGCACTGAGGTCTCCGCGGTCATATAGCTAATGACTAGAGATGAGGAGGAAACGACAAAGGTAGCGGCTGAACTTTGGGATGGAGTCGTTGCGTATGAAGGCGTAGCTGAGACTGAAGGTTGCGTGGTTACATAGCTGATGACCATGGATGAGGAGGACACAACCCAGGTGGATGCTGAGCTTTGAGGAAAGCCGGATGTGCTAAAGCTAGCATAGTATTCGCTTGATGAGCTCGGCGTTGCAGTGGAGACGGCAGATGTCAGAATGGGTGATGAGGAACCAACGAAGCTATAGGCTGAACTTTGAGGTAGACCAGATGTGCCAAAGGTGGTGTAGTATTTGCTTGATGAGGTTGGAGTTGCGGTAAAGACGGCAGATGTTGGGTAATACGACTGAGCACTAGTCGAAGAATACGCGTAGCCACCAGGATACTGTTCCGCTGTCAGCATGATGAACGCCATAGAAGTAGATTGGCCTTGACTTACCAGAGCTTGCTCTATCTTCGCATACTCTCGTTCAAGCGTCTCAACCCTAAGAAGCAAGCATTCTCGATCGCACTCGTCTTGCGTCTCCTGGGAAGAAGCGACGGCAGTGAGTAGAAAGATGGTGGCGCATAGCCAGGTTGGTAACGATCGTGCGCACTGCTTGTACTGTCAGTCTCATGAATAACATCCTCATGTCACTTCTGTTCTTCTCTAACATACCAGCATGTTTCGCATCACTGCACTTCAGTAACGGTTGTGGTAAACAAATGTATTATGTACTTTGTTTCTGGATATCGGTTACAACGGGTGTCTCTCCGTTCTTAGAACATATCCCTCTCGCGCGTCGTTGCCCCATGCTCCCACCCTCCTCCTTTCTTATCCAGCTTTTCCTCGTGGAATCTGCGATACTGGCATGCATCTCAAGCGTTATTTACGACCTGTCTTAGTACCTTTTGAGCTTGTCGTTCCTTGGGTGGTAACCGTTGCGCATGCATGTTGTTGTCCGTTCTTGGAAAAGGGTCCCGCTTGTTTTGGTAAGCAGGGACTTCAGGGAGTGGTTTGCGAGGTCGGTGCATGCAGGTACGCTATCTCAACGTGATAGAGACTAGCGTGGACTGTAGAAAATGTGGATGAGGTGGGTATGAATACACCATGATGCGCAGAATTTAGGAGACGGGTTTGGGGCCGAAGATGGCTGGGTGCGGTCGTTTGGGGTGACTGGATCGTATCCTAGACTCTTGTGCTGGGTATCAAACGGTACGCAAGGCTGGTACCTGGCGATAGACCGGTTGTTGCTGTGGGTTCACCTCCTATGCGGCGGAGGTCCTTCCGGTCAACATCTACTCGGCTCGAGGCCATGCATTTTCAGCCTCTGCTCCACCGCCTTCTTCGTCTTCCTCCTCCTGAAAACCAGCACAAAAATTACCACGGTCAGTAATGCAGCACAGGCCTGCACAATACCAACATACCAACTCGCACTCTACACACTGCGTCAGCAAGCCCTTCCCTCAAATTTCTCTGACCCGTCGACTTACCTGCACATTACAATAGCTGCTAAAGTTAATGTCGCCCACGAACTCTTTTTGGATTGCCCTCGCACCAGAACTACACGTCCAGCCCCAAAGATCATCGCTCTTTCCATTTTTATCTTTCTCGGTGCGATACACAGTAGCGGCTACACACCACACAATGAAGTTCCCCAGCATATTGACCCAGCTAAAGGTACTCGTGACAACAGCGGCTACATTAGCCTGTTCGATACCACACTTGTACGAAAAGATCGTTGCGAAGTTGAGCAGTACGGAGACGGCCGTGACGCCAAAGTACATGTACGTTGGCCATGCCCGTGTATTCTTCGCCCAGGGCGTGCGTAAGATGTTCTCGCCACTGGGTAGTCGGACAACGCGGTGGATACTGCGTGTGCTGAGGAACTTGTGCAGTGTAAGGGCCGTGAGGACGAGAACTGCGATAGAGATGAAGAGAGCGAGGGTGCGCGATATGACGCGTAATTTCCGGATACGTATTTTGAGGTCCTGAATATATGTTAGTACCACTGATGCTCGCTTACGGCACTTCTTTGTTGAGGGCGTACCCTGTCTTCGTTTGCCGCTTCTTTGAGCTCCTCGAAACCGCCATGAGGTAGCGCTTGACTGTACTGTGCGCTCTGATCGTCGGTAGCCAATTGAAGAGTGATCGCAGGTATCGGTCTGTTAGATGAGAACTTGGAAGAAGTCATGGTCGATGGTAGCAAGTGTTGTAGGTCTTGCTCCTGCGAGGGGCGTTGAGGCATGGTATGTATGCGCAGTCATTGGATGTTCGTTGAACGCAACAAAGAATTTCGTGTGTCCCTTTTACAACATGTCGAAAGTCATGTAGATACTTGGGGTGGCTTTCAGGTTGGACATGGGGGTTTCCCAATTTGTACCGAGATCTTCGTGGTGATCTCCGTGTTGTTACATCAGCAGCCTCAGCTCCTCCAGCTCCAAACATTAGTCGATTGATAGTTCCGCCGATCGCGCCGTAATGTATCAGCACAGCTGAACTGCAGTGTTGATGACGTGCCGCTTGTGGCTGCGGTTGACCGTAAGCGGTATCGTGGTCGTGGCTGAGCTGATCCTGATTCGCCGAGTTACCCACAGACGATGCTTAGTGATGATGTCGCTATTCTAGGAATTGGTTGTCGTCGGCATGTGTACGTTGCATTTAACTGTTCATTTGAGGATCTCATGCTCGAGGTGGGCTGTTCATCGGTAAGATGGCTTTACGCCCCTTCGGGCAGGTGCCCAACACAAGATCGGAAAGAGCATCAGCCCATCAGTCGCTGCGCTTCCTCGGATCTGCTTTTTTCTTATGTGAGAACTAGTGGGTCGCTGCACCTCGTAAACGGAGGTAATTGAACAGATGCGCTGCAGTCTACATTAGCATGGAAAACGAAGTTGGCAGAATCCTAAGATAATGTTGACTCTGACGTGATTTCTGGTGTCCAGTGTGGGAGGTAATTATTGGGATTCTCTTTTTCAAACTGGCTGCTGTTCCAGCCGCAGCCGATCTTAGATGGATTTGATTGTGTTGCATTCGGCGACCTGTTCATGAGCGCATGGTACAGCTATTCCCAGCGTCATGCTGAGATGATTGCAATACTGACTAGCACTGGTTCTCCCTCGGATAACCCCGTCAGAGTCGCAGCTATCGCTGGAGGACGGACTGCTGCGTGAGCCATTCCTCCAGTTTTTTCTGTGCGTCTTTGTCCACCAGACAAAACTTGACGGGACCCATCTCACTCATTCCCTCTTGCTCGACGGGTACACGGTCCAGGCTGGCAACCTCTTTCACTTTCTCTGCAGTGTTCAACAGCCCACCCAACCTGAAAAGAAGCATCATTTCCCCATCAGCCCCAGAGGCTGGTATGAAGGCGCTCTGACTCTTGAAGACTGTGAGGAGGGAAAGATTGTGCTCATAAGCCTCGCGATCGTAGCCTATAGCTTCTTTTTCGGTCCGGACAAGTTCCCAATGATCGTCGGTAATTCGCTCCCGGGTGACTGTAGAGAGGAATCAGTACATGAAAAATCCACATATGATAACCAGAACGAAGCGGTGTCACTAACCATCTCCGCGTTGATCACTGATGAGACGGACAGCTTCGATACGGGAATATCCAAAGAGTCGCATCCAGCGCTCGATAGTTTCCGGTGTAGGGTATTGGGAAGCAATCTGCGCGTCAGAGGCTGATGCTGCATGCGCCATGCGCTCCAACTCGTCCCAACCAGTGTCCATAGTCGTGTAGCTGAAGTAAATTCTTTAAAGGTTGACTTGCGTAGTGCGATGCGCAATGATGCCCGGCGCGTGAGCGAGGTGGTGCTGTGGGCACCAAAGTCGACTATTTATGGGTTTCAGGCTGCTTTCACATCGCGCCTGATGATCTTGGTGTGACGCGCAGCTTCAGTCTCAACTGGTAGAGTGGTCGTTCTTTCCATGGTTTGAGTGAGGGAGTCACGACTGGAGCGACTCACCAGCACGGAACTATTCCGGGCTCACTAGGCCGTGTTGGGACTTTGCGCCCAACGTATCAGACTGTAAGAAATTATGACTCAGCTGCCTGCGACACTGTTGTGGTCTTCTACTTCGTTAACAGAACATCTTTTCGTGGTATGTGTGCGCGACCGAGAACAGTGGAGAGTCTGCACCGCCAATTTGGCGCTCATCAAAGCGGAGGAGGCTACAGGGTACGAACAGATAAGGGGAGTCAACGACTGAACTGCTGGAACAAGGTCAAGCGGGCAAAGGCTGTATATCGAAGATTCCTGCGATGGCTGCCTAGGTGTTATCGGAAGCAAACATCTCCCCCATTGGGAGCAAGCGACCACGCGCGTCGGGAACGGCCTGTCTTCTTGGTGGCATCTCGCAAGTTTCACCAGCTTCGGACTCCTTGGCAGCCAGATGCGCGCAGTACTCGCACGTCTGCAGGCTGCGACCTCCCTCTTCTGCACAATCATACGCACTGCTGCTGCGAGTTGCTACGAGACAGGCGTCTAGACACACGGCTTATCGAGTAATCAAGAAGCGCTGCAAGTGGATCCATTCTATTGTAAAAGATGGCACTTTACTCCTAAGCGACCCTTACATGCGCCTGAGCTCTCTAGCCTCCGACGCAACGGTCGCACAACCATAATTACCGAGGCGTATTGCACGCGAGAAATGGACAGAAATGGACAGAATTCGTCCGAGTAAAAAATACGACTTCGCCAGAGCCAAGATGTCCGATGCAAAATGCGGGGAACGCGTGGCATTTCCATGGAGCAGACCCAGTAAACTCAAAGCAGAATACCCGTAGTACTCAAAAACGAGCTCGGAGGTCATAACTATCCGCTCCCGTGTGCAAACAGGGCGCGATGGGGCTCCGAGGAACTAACGCCCGTAAACATGTGTACGCCTCGTGGGTCTGGCTCCTCTTTATCCTTGCGGCAGTTTACGTGAATGGCTGCTGCAGCGGAAGCGCCACAGGGACCCTGGCGCGTTGGTAGTGCGATTGAGTTCTATAACTAGATACTTAAACAGGGTCAATTCTTCTCGAGAGGTTGCTTCTCTCCAACAGACGAAAGCTGCCACGGCTGCGTGTTCACCTCACATAGTTCTGTTACCAACATGCACAACTCCATCCTCTTAGCCGCTTGGGCTGGCGTTTCTTTTGTCCTCTACAAGATCATCTCCTCGATCATTATTTCGCGCCACCATGCTGCTAGAGCACGTCAATTGGGCTGTTTGCCCGCCCCTGAGACGAAGCAATCTCCATTCGATCCCCTTGGACTCCAGAATGTTGCCAAAATAATGAAGGCGGACAAACAATCCCGTATACCGCAGTATTTGAAAGATCGCGTCGATGATGCGTGCGCGAGGGAAGGCAAGATCATCAACACATTCCATCAAAAAATCATGGGCGCAGAGGGATACTTCACAGTGGAACCAAGAAACATCCAGGCTATACTGGCCACGCAATTCAAGGACTACGGATTAGGAGAAAGGCGAAACGGGAACTTTGCTCCACTACTCGGCCATGGCATTGTAAGTAGTATTGTCAGGAATGCGACAAGAACGTTGGACGCTGACATGTCGCAGTTTTCCAGCGACGGCGAGCAATGGGCGCATGCGAGGTCACTACTTCGGCCACAGTTCGCTCGCGACCAAGTCAGCGACTTGGACCTTGAGGAAGAACATATGAAGAACATGATGCGCGTACTGCCTACCAACTCAGACGGCTGGACAGATGTCACAGACCTAAAGCCGCTCTTCTTCCGCCTGACGCTCGACAGCGCCACAGAGTTCCTCTTTGGCGAGAGCGTTGACTCTCAGCTCGCATCACTACCCGACTACAAGTCTAGTAAGCCCCCAATGGCTGTTAACGAGCAAGACTTTGCCACGTCCTTCGACCAGGCGCAGAACACCATTGCCCAAGCTAGCCGCCTTGGAGAGGCCTACTGGCTCGTATACGACAAGACGTTCAAAGACCACTGCAAACGCTGCCACGAGTTCATTGACCACTACGTCCAACTCGCATTGTCAAAGGAGAAGGGTACTATCCAGGAGAAGTCGCATGGCAAGCAAAAATACGTCTTCCTTGATGGACTTGCGGAATCTACCCGCAACCCCATCGAGCTTCGCGAACACCTGATATCAATTCTTCTAGCCGGTCGCGACACCACGGCATCGCTACTGTCGTACGTTTTCATGCTCCTTTCAGAGCACCCAGAAGTCTACAACGCCCTACGCAGCGTTGTGTTGGAGACTTTCGGCACCTATTCGAACCCCAAGAACATTACTTTCGAGTCGCTGAAGTCTTGCAACTATTTGCAGTGGGTTTTGAACGAGACTCTGCGTCTTTACCCTGTCGTCCCTGTTGATGGTCGCCGTGCCCTCAAGGATTCTACCCTTCCCGTGGGCGGTGGTCCAGACGGCACAGCACCTCTCTACGTCAAGAAGGGCATGCAAATAGACTACAGTGTATACATCATGCACCGTCGTGCTGATCTTTGGGGTCCCGACGCTGAAGAATTCCGACCTGAGCGCTGGAACGGAAGGAAGAGTGGGTGGGAGTATCTTCCTTTCAACGGCGGCCCAAGAATCTGCATCGGGCAGCAGTTTGCCCTGACAGAAGCTGGGTATGTAGTTGTAAGGTTGATGCAGAGGTTTGAGGCGATTGAGGGTGTTGGTAATACTTGGGAGCCGAAGGAGAAGGGTGGTATGGGTTATGTCAGGAATGGGCTCAGCTTGACGACATGTCCCGCGGATGGTGTTAAGCTGAGGTTGAAGGAAGCCAAGGAGTAAGCTGGTTGTAGATGAATTATTGGATCATGATCATAAGCTGTTATCTTCCATACCTCTATTGAATGATGCGACGAGATGGTACCAAGTATCTCGACATTACGGCGGTTGAACTTGTGTATTGCCCGATTGGCTGAACACTGTGCCCACCCTCGTCATTGTATCATCCGATGTCAAAAGCATCGCGTCCGTGATAGTAATTCTAAGTCGAAGCGTGCAGCTGCAAAGTGTGGCCAACCCCCCAAACTGTCCACGGGTGGCGCTGCGCTAGGACCGACGGGCGAGGCAAGGATCCGTCGGCGGGACATTTCCAAACTTTTGATGCACTCCAACATCTTCGAAACCAACACGCACCACATCGCCCAATATGCGGAGAGCGCGTGGACTTCGGGTGAGGAAAAGCAAAGCCAATTACTAACAGAAGTACCATGACTGACAATGGCAGGCTTCATCAACCCGCGACGTTTGCATCTTTTGCGCCACTCGTCAATTGGCTATCTCGAATACGCTCGCTACATCGTCGGACGCTACACAGCGACGACAACTCAACTCGTCGAGCAGAGCCCCGCAGTCGGCCGAGGCCATCCTATACAAAGATGCCAATGAGCGCAAGGAGCCAATGTCGCAGGCACAGCGCATGCGGCAGGCGCTGGCCGCCAGCGCCCCTCAGCCGCAGCAAGGAGGATTCATGTCGCCTGCAGATAGGATGAGAGCATCATTAGCAGCACAAGCGCCGCCGCCTCAATCCCAGGCGTCACGGCAATTCCCACCAGAGCGCCGCGCAATGAACAGAGGCGGTCCTTTCGATGGGCCAGGGCGGAACCAGAGCAGAGACCGATTTGCACCTGGTGTACGGAGGACGACCGGCAACGAGCGTGGCAATGACCATCGATCACCGCCCCAGAATCGCTATACCGTCAATATGGACTCAAGACCACAGGTCAACACCCCGGCATTTGGCTCCAGTCACCTCAGACGACGAAACGACCCACAGCCCGAACGCTCCCCGTTCGGATTAGACGACCGAAGATCACCGCAGGCTCCCAGGCCTGCACCGCAAAGAAAGATGCTGGATCAAGACGAGATATCAAAGCTGTTGGGTAACGCGGCCTCAAACTCCTCGAAGCCCTACACACCACTTGCAAGGGACATGAACGCGCAGAGGACATGTTTCCACTGTGGATCGAAGGAGCACGCGAGCAATATGTGCCCATCGAAGCCGGTGCTCCGCGAGCCTCAACGGCAGGAACAACCAGCACAGAAAACGGCCATGTATACACCGCCGCAACGTTACAAGGAATCAATATCGGATGCTGCAGAAGCCTGGGCGCAGAAGTCGAAGGGCAATATGGACATCGAACAGTCGGCAAGATGGCAGATAGAAGAGGATAGCAGGCGACGCAATGACGTGGACAGCGAGAGAAGGCGAAGTCGCTTTGCCTTTGACGAGCCGGACGAGTCCAAGAACCGATACGAAGAGCCCGCGCGAAGGCAGGGCGGAAACAAGGGCAGGAGCCGACGCATACAACGGGACGAGGAGGAGGATGAAGACCGGCCACACGTCAGCAAGCAAGAACGCAAGCGGTTACGGGCTGAGGCGAAGAAGGCAGCGCAGTCGGCAAAGGCCGGTCCTACACCGATCTCATTACCAGAGTACATCAGCGTGGCCAACCTTGCGGGTGCTCTTAGGTTGAGAGTAGAGGACTTTGTGCGAAAGTTGGAAGAGCTAGGGTTTGAGGATGTACAGAATGATCACATTTTGAACTCGGAGCATGCTGGCCTTATCGCGCAGGAGTACAACTTTGAACCGATCTTCCAGGCACAGGAAGACGATGGGGACCTCTATCCCGCAGCACCTCTTGAGCCTGAGGCCTACGCCGAGCTTCCTGCACGACCACCCGTTGTCACGATCATGGGTCATGTTGATCACGGCAAGACGACTATCCTCGACTATATGCGCTCGACTAGTGTGGCGGCTACCGAGTTTGGTGGCATCACACAGCACATTGGTGCGTTCAGTGTGCCACTCGCAAACGGAAAGAAGATCACGTTCCTTGACACCCCCGGTCATTCTGCATTCGAGACGATGCGCGCTCGTGGAGCCAACGTTACCGACATCGTTGTCTTGGTCGTTGCTGCGGATGATTCTGTCATGCCCCAGACCGTCGAGGCTATCAAGCACGCGCAAGCGGCGAATGTCCCCATGATTGTCGCCATCAACAAGATCGACAAGGCGCAAGCTGACCCAGATGCTGTCAAGCTTGATCTCGGCCGCCACGGTATCGAGATTGAGGACTTTGGAGGTGACATCCAGGCTGTCTGCGTTAGTGGAAAGACAGGACAGGGTATTCCCGACCTGGAGGAAGCCATTTCAACATTGTCGGAGATGTTGGATCACCGCGCTGATCCTGCTACCTCCGTCGAAGGATGGGTTCTTGAGGGTACCACCAAGAAATCTGGACGCGTCGCTACCGTCCTAGTCCGAAGCGGTACCCTTCGCCAAGGAACAACGCTTGTCGCAGGAACTACCTGGACACGCGTGCGTACTCTACGCAACGAGGCTGGTGCTGTCGTCAAGGAAGTCGGGCCTGGCATGGCTGTTGAGATCGACGGCTGGCGTGATCAACCCATCGCTGGCGACGAAGTGCTACAAGCACAAGATGAACAGCACGCGAGCTCGGTGACCGATCTTCGTAGCGAGAAGGTCGACAGAGAGCAGATGGCGCGCGACATGGAAGCCATCAACGAGTCTCGCCGCCTAGAGGCCGAGCGTCGTGCGGCCGAAGAAGCAGCTGCCAAGGCTCTCGAGAATGGCGAGGAAGCTGAAGTCGCTGAGGAGAAAGAGGCTGGTCCGGAGGTCGTCTCCTTCATTATCAAGGGAGACGTATCTGGCTCTGTTGAAGCAGTCATCGACTCTGTCTCCGCACTCGGAAACACAGAGGTGTCTACGCGCATCCTCCGCCACGGTGTTGGCGCACCCTCCGAATTCGACATCTCGCACGCCGCCGACGCAAAGGGACATATTGTCAACTTCAACACCACGATTCCTGGACATGTTGCCAAACTAGCAGAAGAGAAAGGCGTCAGGATTCTTGACAGCAACATCATCTACCGCGTAGTCGAAAACGTCAAGGACTTGCTATCCGAGAAGCTCGCACCAAAGGTCATCCAAAAGGTGACGGGTGAAGTGGAGATCGCAGCTGTCTTTGAGATTGGCCTCGGTGGTAGGAAGAAGATGAAGGTCGCAGGAAGTAAAGTCAGGAACGGTGTTGTTGATAGGGGTTCCAAGGCTAGGGTACTCCGTAGCGACAAGATTGTCCATGATGGTAGGTCATTCCTCACTCGGGTTGCAGTTGAAACATATGCTAACACAAATTATTAGGCGTGATCGAGTCGCTCAAGAACCAGAAGAAAGACGTCGAGCAGATGCGCAAGGATACCGAGTGCGGTATCTCGTTTGAAGGCTGGGAAGACTTCAAGGTGGGTGATCGTATTCAGTGTTATGAAGAGAAATTTGAGAAGAGGAACTTGTAAGATAGTGTATACTATGTACATAGAGTAACGTGGGGTGGTTTGGGTTGAGGGTTTGATAACTACCCTTCTTCGTGTATATATGTAGATGTATGGATATGTAACTATCAATTATCCCAATCACGCAAGACATGAGTATGGTGCAAGAATCGGTCTGCCACCACCCACGCTTGTGACATGGACATTATCACTGGAAACCGTATTCGAGGTACTCTAATGCACTCGTTATTATTCTACGCCTTATTGTACTATGACGCCCTGACACTGTCTGTTGCAGATATGCGACCTTTTATACTCTGGCCTCTCAATGGTCTCCAACGTGTTTCCGTAGCTTGGCCCCCGTCCATAATACCGGCGCAAAGTGTGTCGACATGTTGAAGCTGAACAGCGACACAAACCACAGTATGGCCATAACGGCGACTGGGACGAGAAGGAGCTCGGTGTGGTGGAGGAAGGGCAGTTCCTTGTAGCCCAAGAAGGTAATGATGAAGTAGTAGTTCAACGCGGCGAGGTAGAGCGTGTTCGAAAGGAGCAGCGAGAACCTAGCAATGTTAGCGCATGTTCTGATTTCTTGAGTTCGAGACTTACCAATGGTGTGTGCCTATGAGTGGCATGCAGAGGAACTGCACAACGTAGAGGAACACCCAAACCGGCACAAAGGCTCGGATGGCTACATCCCAGCAGTATCCAAACTCGAGCTCTTCCTTGCCCGAGTCTTCTCCTAGGTTGTACAGTCCCCTCCTTCGTCCAGGTAGCAGTGTGTTGTCCGGGCCTAATAACCGACCAACTAGGAAGAAGAATAGTGTCGCTATCAACAGTGAAAGCAGCAAGAAGTGCCCGAATATAAAGACCATAGTTATGTGGAGGGTCTGTGTAAAGCCATCGGCGTATGCGAAGCCCCATGCAAGTGATGTGAGGGTCAGGAAGAAGGAAAGTAGGTATGTGAACGACGGGTCGGGGCGGTGGTATGTCTTGGTGGTTTGTTTCTACACGCTGTTAGGCACATATCGTCACACAGAGACCAGAAATACATACATGGTAGTATATCTGTCGAAACACCTTCTTGGGTGCTATTATCAGGCTCATGATCTCCCATATGGCCATTTCAAAGTCCATCTGGGGGAATTTGAACATGCGCTTGAAGAAGCGCGGCATCTTGATCTCATTCCGCCGTGTCGATGGGGTCGAGCCAAAGTTTGAAGGTCCGCCCGTCGGCCTTGGGAGTGATATGTGCGGGTTCATGTTGGGCGTGCTTTGTGAGCTGGTGGCCGTATGTAGGCAGCTGCTGAGTGAAGGCGCGACGCCGGAAATGGAGAGATTCGAATGCGCGTCAGGTATTGGTGTCACCGCGAGTCCCAGACTTCCATTGTTGGAGGGGCGCGTCAATCGTCCGGTGGTTCGGTGAATGGTGGCTATGTGTTCGGTACCTGAGCGATGACGCCGCCGTCTGAGCTAGCGCCAAGAACGAGGCTGACAGGCTCCGCCGAGAGCAAGCCCGCAACGCCGACTCGCAACCTTTGCTCCTCTCACGACAACGCGCCCACCCACCTCAACCACGGCGAACGGCGCATCATCTCCACCCCCGCGCGCATCTTGGAACATATCGGCGCGCCCTTTGCACCTGCCAGACGCACCGTGGAGACCTGCATCGCGCCTCCCGCTTTCGCGCGCACCTCTCGACGCTCCTTCTAGACACTAACCACGCGACAAAGACATCCATTGTCCACGACACTCCCGCGCCTGAGCATATCGTAATACAACGCCCAACATTACCTCGCGATCAGTTCTGACAGCCCACCACAGCTCTCACGCACCCACAGCCATGGCGGACGACGCTGAGCTCGCCTTCCTCGAGGCGCAAAAGGACGAATACGACCCTTCAGCCGGTTACACCATGCCCGACGCTGCCGCTGGCCAGGACGAGTACGACCCCGCCGCCACATACTCGCCGCAGTCCTACCAGTCGGCATCGATGCAGCCAGAGTCTGGCGCAAACTCACCACCGGCCGCCGACGCCGAGGGCGAGAATGGGGTGCAGCCTCAGCCTACTCAGACCTCCACAGAAGGCTCCGCAGCGCCGCCGTCTAAGCGACCGCGCACTGTGGGTGGTTTTGTCGACGAGAGTGAGGACGAGGAAGAGGAGCCCGCTGTGCAGCCGCAAGAGGCGAATGCTACACTGAGTGCTACTGGAGCTTCAGAGACTCCCCAGCCATCTTTTACAAACTCTCCAAACAATACACTCCCAAACCCAGATGTACAGTTACATAGTGCACAAGATCAGGCTCCCGCTTCCATCTCTGCTTCTGTCGCTGTCAATGAGCCTGCTCCCTCTGTTGCTTCTCTTCCTAACGGCAGTACGCCTGTTGCAGACGCTACTAAGCCAGGTGCTCCCGACGTCATGACTGCTGCTTCGGCACGCCCGTCTGTAGCCCCAGCTACTCCAGCTCCTATGTCTGCTTCTCTACCAAAGGCTCGTCTTCCTCAGGACCGAGTGGGTATTCTCGAAGATCGCATTGCTGAAGATCCGCGTGGTGACATCGAAGCGTGGTTGAGTCTAATTGAGGAGCACCGTAGGCGACACAAGCATGACGACGCACGAGCTGTCTTTGAGCGCTTCTTCAAGATCTTCCCTTCATCAGTAAGCAGGACTGTCGATATCTCATGTGATGTACTAACATGTCTAGGGCGAGCAATGGGTCGAGTACATTGCCTTTGAGACTGAGCTCGATGAGCTACCAAGGGTCGAACATCTCTTCGGTCGCTCTATTCCTTCAGCCCAATGGCTCGGCATCTACTCTGCTTACATCGACTTCATCCGTCGCCGCTTCAACCTTACCACTGACCAAAATGGACAGAACCGCCAGACCGTCACACAAGCTTACGAGTTCGTCCTTACTTCAGTCGGTCTGGATGTTCATGCTGGAAAGCTTTGGCTTGACTACATCGAGATGCTCAAATCTGGGCCTGGTGTTCTCGGTGGCAGCAGCTGGCAGGACATGCAGAAGATGGATACTCTGCGCAAGGTATACCAACGCGCTGTTTCAGTACCACACAACGCGACCCTAGAGATCTGGCGAGACTACGACAGGTTCGAGACGAGTCTGAACAAGGTAACGGTAAGCCTCAGTGCATTCAGTTCCTTGTATTTACGAGGCTAACATCGACGACAGGGCCGTAAACAACTCCAAGAAACCTCGCCTGCCTACATGACTGCACGCAGCGCCATCAATGTCCTCGACAACAACATCACAAGGGGCGTCAACCGAACCACACTACCCAAGCTGCCGCCCGCCGCTGGCTTCGATGGCTACGAGGAGTACATGAACCAAGTGAAGCTATGGAAGAACTGGATTCAGTGGGAGAAGAGCGATCCGCTCGAGTGCGCTACAGACAACCGGGAGTTGTACAATAAGCGTGTACTCCACCTGTACAAGAATGCGCTCATGGCCCTCCGCTTCTGGCCAGAACTGTGGTACGAAGCAGCTGAGTGGTGTTACGAGAACAACATCCAGGCTGAGGGCGACAAATTCCTCAACGACGGCATCGATGCGAACCCTGAGAGCTGTCTTCTCGCCTTCAAGAAGGCCAACCAGGTCGAACAACGCACCGACTTCGAAGATGGTCAAGCGGGTATCGTTGCTAAGGGCAAGGCTGTACGAGAGCCATACCAGAAGCTGCTCGATACCATCTACGATCTCACAGCACAAGTCAAGAAGCGAGAGGAACACTCCATCTCCCGTGCGAAAGAGCAGTTCGAGGCACAGAAGGCTGCGGACGAAGCTGCCCGCGCAATCGCACAACAGAACGAGGATGCCGACGACGAAGACGAAGTCGTTGCTGCGCGTCGCTTGAAGGAGAAGGAGGATGCTTTCGCACTTCAACTCCAGGCCATGTCTGCTGGATACAATGCGCAAACACAAAATCTTAAGAAGACACTCACGTACACATGGATAGCTCTCATGCGGGCTATGCGCCGTGTTCAGGGCAAGGGAGATCCCAGGGGCGAGATTGGTGGCTTCCGTGGCATCTTCACGGAGGCTCGCAAGAAGGGCAAGCTGCTGAGTGAAGCCTACGTCGCCAGTGCGCTCATTGAGCATCACTGCTACCAGGAACCAGCCGCGCAGAAGATTTTTGAGCGCGGTATGAAGCTGTTCCCTGAGGATGAGCAGTTTGCGTTGGAATACATTAAGCATCTCATCAAGCTCAATGACTCTACCAGTAAGTGACAAGGTCTTCGCATGAAAATTTTCAGCTAACTCTTCAGATGCTCGTGCCGTCTTCGAGACAGTCGTCGGAAAGCTCACGGCTAAGCCTGAGACTGTTCACAGGGCTAAATCGCTTTTCGCATTCTTCCATGATTACGAAGCCCAGTTCGGCGAGCTGGCCCAGATCACAAAGCTTGAGCAGCGCATGGCGACTCTCTTCCCTGAAGATCCTCAGCTGCACCGCTTCTCGCAGCGCTTCGCGACCCAAACCTTCGACCCGATCTCCGTCCGTCACATCATCTCGCCTCGCACACAGATGAAGCCCGTCATGCCAGCGACCATGCCATCGGTTATGCCCTCCATCGAAGAGCAGCAGCAACAGCAACCGATGCCTGCGCTACCACCCCAAATCGTAGCCGAACAACAGCGCCTCGCGTCTCCTGGCATTGCGAACTCCCCACACCTCGGAAACCTCATGCCTGTCACGAACTCACCAAAGCGCCCCCTCGATGACGCAGATGACGGCGGACAGCCTCGCAAGCTCGTTAGGGGCGAATCACCTCTCAAGGGCGCAGCAGGTCGCCGTCTCGATGCTGCACGCCGCAACCTAGCCACCACCGGTGCGACACCCGTTGGTCAGGCTCCCGGCCCGCCACCTCTGCCTCGTGGGGTCAACTTCCTCCTCGGCATCATTCCTCCTGCGAGTACATACAAGGAGACGCGCTTTAAGGCTGATGGTTTGGTGGCTCTGCTGCGAAGCGTTGACGCCATTCCCGTTCCACCGGGTCAGGGTCCCCCGCAGCCACAGCGTTGGGGCACCACCCCGACGACAGCGCAGCAGCTGCAGAGCATACAAGAGAAATACGGCAATGGTGGGCACATGCCCATGCACCCAGCTATGGCGGGCGCAAACGCTTGGGGGCCTTAGGAAAGGTATTCAAAGTTGTTCATCTTACTGGAGCTTTTGCGGCGGCATTACCGCGTTTGAGCAAGAGAGAGTCGGATTATCTTCACTCGAAAAATGGTTGTCTAGACCAAGAACATTGCATGGATTGGCGTTTATTCTTCTCTACTCATTTGTACGGGCTCGATCACCAAAACATCCGGATACTGAGAGCGTAG
>Ga0265797_10004207_pt1 | contig 22217 bp, 19 predicted proteins | sample P2T30metagenome_FD_192433 | JGI IMG/M metagenome (GOLD analysis project Ga0265797, IMG submission 192433) | Plant litter microbial communities from East Loma Ridge, Irvine, California - P2 T30 | ecosystem: Environmental > Terrestrial > Plant litter > Unclassified | place: USA: California... | reverse complement strand
CTTTTGTTTTGGGCGCCATGGTGATTGATGTGGATGTGATGTGATGGAGTGTTTTCCTGGTTCTAAGATACAATGGAGGTTTAGCTTCTTCGTTGACTGTGAGAAGCCCTATACGCTTGTAGAAAGTGTTGGTGGCTTATAGGAGAATAGCAGAAACACCTGAAGTGAAGGTGGAGAACTACGTCTTGTAGGTCAACATATCCGGGGCACTGGAGGCGGGGATAAGTATAAGCGAGCATAAGCAGGCGAACGGATGAACGAGTATGACAGCCGAGGCCCAGAAATACACCTCGGTGTGACAGGAGTCAGTGCTAGAGCAGCTGCTTTGGCGAAGTCTTTCGAGTATACTTCCAAACCACCAGAAGTTCATGTCAAATGATTGCTTTGTCTTGCTTGATTTGAAGCTGTTGGGTCTTGGTGTATGCCGAGTAACCGCAGAATTACAAAGCAGGTCCGCGGGCAATTGCAGACCGATCATCTCGTTGGAGGTATAGGTAAATTCAGAAGTCGAAAGATGCTGGAAGTATCGCTTTGAAACAGTTTGTAGAAGGTCGAGTCGTCCTTGCTGCCTAGCCAAAAGAAACAATTGTTTCGAAAACCCCGTCACTGCGGTCCTATTAAGCGTTCATCGTTGTTCGATAGGATCCGCTACAAATCGTTAGTCAGCAGTTTAGACTTTCATGTGAGCTCTGTACCGACATGATGATAATCGCGCTCCCACAAGCTTGATGCATTATGTTCCGGGGCCAGAACAAGTTATAGAGGTAAGCGTGTTATTCCGACATACTCTTGTTTTTGTTGATTACGATGTGCACTGTCGACTTAGGTATACGCACTCTGGAGACAATGTTCGTTCTCGTGCGCAGAGCTTCATGACGAACTAGGACTTGTGCCATCTGGTTCGATGTTGGTCAAAATATGCGACGGAAAAGTAGGGCGAAAAAAGTCACAGCGACCATCCCTTCTGGTGCATGTAATCGACACAACCATCGCAATTTCGATCAGCGAATCGATCCATCGCCGTCCCCGATAAGGTGTGCAGGTGATTGTCGTGCTCCAACCACTCAAGGCACGTCGTGGGTGACCAAGTTCAACATTTCGACCAAAGATCAACCAAAGATCAACCAAAAATCAATTTTTCCAAGCAATTGACGGTGCAAAGCAAAAGGGAACTCAACCACCATTGCAGTGGTTGCAGGAAATTGATCGACGCAGGGATCGAACCTGCAATCTCTTGATTCGTAGTCAAGCGCCTTGCCATTGGGCCAGCCGACCTTGTTGATGAGTGGGAAGCATGTTCAAAATCTATATAGCGTCAATTATATCGCAGCCCCCAGCAACACCTGCCACTCAGTAGGTTCACTGAGTTGGCTCATCATCGTCTGCTTCGTTACCAATCGATCGTGGTGACAGCGACGAACGAGACCACCGACCTCGTCGAATTTTGTCGACTTTGAAATTTTGAATCGATCGAAATTTCCAAACTGCAGAGCAAAGCCCCTCTTCCGAAAATCACATAGCGGCGAGTCTAGACGAAAGACAACGAGAAAGAGAAAAGCACTTGCATGTTACTCCTACCTTGAATAGGGAAACCCATAAGACAAAATGACTCCAGGTGCATCTGGTACAATTGTGACATGTGGCTACACTCCTCCGGTACCCGCGGGAAAGCAAGATCGAACAGAGCGACAGGAACGATCAAATGCCCCTCCAAGATCAAAGACTAGGACTCGCTACCAACTCTGCAGAACGTTACGAGATCGAACCATTCACTACCTTCGCAGAAAAGACGCATGAAGCCGAAACTTTTCGCTATACATACCCACGATCTAGAACCCCTCAACCCCCAATCCTTCCAAACCAGAAAAGACCCTGCGCCAGTCGCTTACCACAAAACCTCGCATGTACCTACTGTTCGCATCCACAGACTACTCTCGAACGAACAAGGGTCATCTACCAGATTAGCAGCAGAAAAAGAGAAGAAGAAAAAAGTTCAGTAGTTGCCGTACCGTAGCCAAGCATCTGAATCCTACGGAAGCGTTTCCCCGGGGTTGCTGTCGCGATAGTCGATGATAATGATAGTAATGTTTTTTTTGATGATACGCACGGCTGCTGTAGATCTCCCTCTCCTGACATGGGAGATCCCAAACCCTTGCGCCGAACGATAAGAATGGTCTATGAGGCCATCGAAGCCATGGCCTCCGAGTGGTGGAAGGGATATGGAGAGGTGATAAGAAGGGAGAGTTCTAGACTTTTTGACGTGCTTGTACCTGGGATTTGTGTTTTGTGCGGTTGTTCGTGAAGCGAGTTTTCCAAACTCGTGGACTCGTAGCTAGCAGGGAAAGGTGTAGGGAGAGGAAAAGTCGCGAAATAGCTTGATGGCTATAAGAACGTTCGCGGACTGATGAGAAACGAGAGTGTTGGTGGAGTCAAGGAAGAGCGACAAGACTCGAGTAACTTTCCTTCTCTTCTGTTTCCTCATCCTGCCTCGGCTTTCTTCACCGTTGTCGTTCAATGTTATACTGCAGACCAAGCCTCGACTTCCCACCCAAAGAAAGTCCAGAACGTCGCGCAAGCCATCTGCGTAGGCGGAAGCGCGTGGCGCGCGCTTCGCATCTTCCAGAGGACCGTGACCGTACTATTGTTTTTCTTGCTAGAGGGTCCATGATTGAATCATGTAGCCTTACGCGAGATGTGCAGGCGAGTCGCGTAGTGGAAGAACAGGAAAAAGGCGGACTTCGTTGCCATTGGAAAAATCAAGCTCTTGGCCATTGGGGCGTGGTGGCGCTGCTGGCGGACGCCGTCTGGCTGGGCGTTAGGGGAGAGACATCCGTAAACATCGAGCAAGCACACAAAGTTGTGTTGCCGAGTCTACAAGGGGATTCTGAAAAGAATGGAAAAGTGCGCGACTATTACACTTGCACATGACGAGAGAGAGACGACACGCTTGGTTCCGAGATGCCACATAAGGTGCTGCAGATCGCAGTTTCGCAAGCCGTTCCGAATTTCGCGTGGTTCACAGTAGGCGATGATGCATTTCTGCAGATCTGCCGTCGAACGTCGCGATGTTGTGACCTCACGTCGTGACTATAGACTCGGACAGCATCTTCGATCGTGAAGATAGCCTACGTGGCTTGGTAGGGCAAGCGAAGCTGGAGCGGCCGATAAGACGACGATGAAATGTTGCGTCAAGATGCCATCGACGCCGATGTAGTCTGTTGAACGGCAAAGAGGGACGAACGTCGACAGCGTTGCGATCTTTCAGCGAAGGATTTCACATGCGGACAACACGTTTGTGCGTAACTTGGCGCGTTGTTGGTCTGGACGTTCCCAACGTGAGGAAATCGAGCGGTCATTTTTGGCGACTGATCCAAGAATACAGGCGATGCGATCGGACGCACCTGCAAGAAGGGTATACCATTACTGTACGCATGTATAAAGTAGAGTGGAAAATATCAATGCGGCGGTCCACGTCCCGATGGCCGGTGTCGCATATCGGGTTCGACACCGTGAACACGGCGCAAAGGGCGGTCGGACCAGAGGATATCAGGTCCACCGACCGTCCACGTGCCGTCGTATAAGACGTAACAAGGTCATGCAGCGCGCGATTCAGAGCGCGCTTGAGAAAAATGATGACATCCGATCTGGGGTTCTGTGAGATAATGAAGCTCCGAAAAAGGTGCCGGGGAGGCGGCGGCGGCGGCTGTAGGTCGTGGCTAAACCGGGTCTAGGTAGCATGCGACACGAGCAGACGCGTCCATTGCAAGGCCGGAAGTTTCGACGTTGAGGCCAGTGACATTCAGATATTCCTTGCTAGATAGCGGTGGAGACGAAAAGGTCCGAATCGCTCTTTGGTTGGAGGTACTGTAGGTGTAATAAGGCAAGGAGAGGGAAAGAGAGTCAGAGACAGGAGAGGCAGTTGGAAGTAGAGACTCGAAAAGGAAACAGGGGAGGCCAAAGGGTCCAAAACGGTTGCTTGATTCAGCATATGCAAAAGATGGACATCAAAGCAATCTCCAAGCAATGCCACTTGGGCGGGAGTGCGGCTCTGCAAAGGAAAAGTGTAGACAAGAAATGGGTGGGGGTGGGCGGAGAGACGAAGGATTCGAACGGCTGTTCTCTCAAACCGATCCGTGTGTGTATGCGATCTGGATGGCTTTGCTGATCTGCGCGGGACCGGGCGCGTGAGATTTAACCGCGTTGAATGCAGTGAGCTATGCCGATACGAGTAGGCTTCTAGAAGGCTTCTGTTGCATGGACTGCACGAGAGTAGAGTCAGGTTGCTTTCTTTGCTGGGACCCACGAGCGGGGCTCACATCCATGCTTGTAGCATCTTGTCTGCTGACGAGCAGAGCCATCATCGACGGCGCTGACGTGATCGTCATTGCGATAAGAATCTATGGAGGTGACCGACCCTTTGTGGAGGAATGCAGTGTAAGATGAATGATATGGCGAATTGTGAGACGGTACGATAGGCCCAGCACGTGCTTGCGCCGGCGGTGAGATTGGTGTTTCAATGGGATTCACAACACACGTGCGGCGGCCATCACGGTGGTGTGGTTGCACTGGCAGGGCATCATCAGCTGAGCAGACTCGCTGCAGGGCGGACAGAGCGGCTCGGTAGGCATGGGGCCAATCAGGCCCACCATCATCGCTGCACCAGGGGACGAGCGTATTGTTCGCGCAGCGCTTTGATGGCGCTGCAGTCTATGCTAGACCATCAGACTTGCCCGCATTGATAGACTCTGCCAGCTCGCCATCGGCGATGTCTTTACACTTTGATCCGGCTTCGGGATGCCGCACGGCGCTGAAACAAAGACACGGTAGTCTGGTGAGACTGCCGGTGCACACTCCGGCGCCGACCGACAAGACATGAAAGGCCTGGTTGATCATGCCATGGCAGCCGGCGACTCGTCAAACAAATGTGATGCGTGCAGCGGCAGAGGTAGAGTGGTTATGAGGCAGTACGAGGCGAGTAGGGGCTGATGACTGGCCTTCTGGAAAGAGAAGATGGAGGCGTGGAGGCGTCGGCCTGATGCCTGCGGCCAATCGCGGGTATCCAGGTGGGTCTCGGCATGTGCGTCTAGACTTGTTCCATGCTAGCGTAGTTTCTAGCGTGTTCTGCGGGGCGCGAAAGTGCAGGGAGATGGAGGGCACTGATTGGTGGGCGGGCGATAGAAGGGCTGTGGAAGGCGAAATGGAAGAGAAGTGGAAGTGGAAGGGGAAGTTAGAGGGAAGAGAGGCTTGCTCGCTCGCTCGAGGCTTGCTGTTGTGCTGTTTCTCTAGCCTGGCCCTCCCTGGCTTAGGCGGTGTTAGTTAAACACGCCGGCCTGCCTGCCTGCCTGCCTCCCTCTAGACGGACAGACAGTGTTACCTTGTTGCCGTTGCGCGCGCATCCACTAGGACTAGGACCTACCACCTCCACTCCACTCACTGCCTATCTTGCCAGCCAGCCAGTGTGGCTTGCCTTGCCTTGCCTTGCCTTGCCTTGCCGCCGCCCGCAAGTCTGCTGTTGCTGCTGCTTCTATAGTGCTTCTCTCTCACCGGGCATCATCATCCTTCTGCCTTCTACCTTACTGTTGTGCGTGCATACCTACCACACACACACACGTATACGCACACCCGTACCGACGACAAACGACTCCCCCGTTTGCACTCACGCAACCAGACTCAACGCTCTCTCAGCCCTGTTGCGCCTGTCGCCGACAAAGTCCCGCCCTTCGCATTCCACCGCCCACACCCTGCATCGGCCCAGCGCTCGCGTCAACACGGCGCAATCGGCCCTCCAAACCACATTGCTCTCGACACTTCCTTCCCGGCTCCCTCGACCTTCGACCCGTTTGCACTTCTGTCCTGGACATCCTGCTGGCCTCAAACTCCACCAGCACCAGCACCACCATCTCCAACCAACCGAACCGACGCTCCGGCCAACAAGCTTAATTCCGCCTTCCCACCCATTACACCTCCGCCCGCCACGACCTAGCTGCACTCTCGCGGCACGCACTGTCAACCCGAAACCTCGTCGTACAGACACTTCCTTGCCTGCAACCCGCACTCCAGTTTCGCGTTGAGTCACCGTGCTTCGGTCTGTGCCTGTTGCCTGTCGCCTGTCGTGCTACCCATTCCACTTCCCGTTGGGAGCGCACCGTCACCTGCCAGCAGCCGGACACTACCACCTCTGATCAACTTCGACCCTGCATGGACTTGAGCCGCACAAGCAAACATCAACCTCGTCTGCCCTCGTCCACCACACGCAAGGTCGCAATCCACTTCACGTCATACAACACCAGCATTCAACCTCCCGCGCAACACCTCTCGGTTTGACGGCGGACGTACAAGTGAGACGGCAACCTGCCCGTCTCCCTCACATCACACTGGCTTCGGTACAGCTACCTGTGCGTGTCGGAGTCTCCCTCCAACGTCGCAAAGCCGCTTCTAGCAACGCCTGCAAAAACACCCTCTGGAACGTTATGGTGACGCGCAAGCCTTCATCTTCATTCACCACATCATCATCCACGAGCTCCTCCCGCTGCTCCTCCCTCTACCCACCCTCTGCACTGACCGACGGCTGGTCGGCTGACGAGGCGGACGAAATGTCGGCCGACGATTCACCCCCGCCGCGACCCTTGAGCGTCGCTATACCCAAAGTTGCCGGCGCACATGGTCCCTACTGCCCAAGACGACCTAATTTGAGGGAAATCCTGGCCAACACATCACCCTCACCATGGACTCTGGCCGCCTTCATGGCATACCTGTCCAACAACCACTGCTTGGAAACGTTGGAATTCACCATGGACGCAGGGCGTTACAAGAAACACTATGCAAAGATGCTATCAAAGGCGGACGATGGGGAAGCACCCCCAGCAAAGGACAGGGAATACGTGCAGCTGCTCTGGACCAGACTGATCGATGCGTACATCCAACCCAACGGCTCAAGAGAAGTCAACTTGCCTTCGGAAGTTAGAGACCCCATACTCAACCTCGAAACCGGCGATCTCCCTCCCCCACCAGAGAAGCTGGACCCTGCCGTTTCCAAGATCTATGAATTGATGGAGGAATCAGTTTTGGTGCCGTTCATCAACAGCTGCTACCCTCAAAGCGCTGCACCGACTGTCTCATCGATGCCTGTCAACGTGTCCAGCGATAGCATCTCAACCGGCAGCCACCACTCGAGCGAAAGAAGTGCTCCCCAGTCGTTCAAGCGTCACGGCAGACATACAAGAAGCTCCCCTCCGCCTCAGACTGCGGTTGAGCCTTACGCTCACACATACTCGGCTCCTTCGATGCTGAACCGCAAATCGGCACCCTCTACCCTCACGACCACCCTCCACAAAGCACGCTTCAGCATGCGCCTCTCTCCCACAACATCATCACCCTCATCATCAAATCCCAACGTCATTGCACCTTTTGCATCTGCCACTTCTGGCACCTCTGACACGACGGTTAGCGCATCCGGTTCAGGGAGTGCGGGATTCGCAGATGATAGCACGCCTAGTCCGACCAACGACAGCCCAATGACACCACCCACAAGTCCTCCCATGAGTGATCTCACATCGCCGGTTGGAAGCCCTCGTGCTAGCCGCGATAGCCACAACATGTGGAAGAAGCTTGGGCGTCTGAGCGGGATGAAAGTCGGCAGGAAAAAGAGTCAATCCGGACTGAAAGAGGAACAGCAATGACAGTCGCTCATTCCTTGCATCGGCAGGGTTTGAGCCAACTCTGAGCTGTGTTTTCATTGTTTTGCACCTGCAGCTGTACTCTTCCGGCGCAGTGTGACGAAAGTGTCGATTTATGCAGTTTTGCATGTGAGCATTTGAATTTAGCGCATGCGAGGCGTCACGGTGATTGGGGATCCGGAATGAAAGGAACAAGTTCCTACTATGGATCAAATTGGGGGGAAACAACATTTACAACAGAGCATGCCGATACGAAAAACGGCGCTCGACCGGAGTTCTGGGCAAGGGGATCTTGCAAAAATCATTATTATATCCTTAACGATCTTGACACGAAATGAGGTGGGGCTTTCTAATGGATGGAGGAACAACAACGACATGGCATGGGGAGGGAATTGGGCATGGAAATGGGAAATGACTTCGTTTCTTCTAGAGGGGACTCGTTATGGTCCTTTTCTTTGCTAGCATATAGCAATGAAGGGGACACCAAACATCTTTATCCAAATCCTTAGATCGTATCAACACGAAACGCTTCGAGACATTGACACTGTTCTTCCCACGAATCTGTGTGTTGAATCTGTGTGTTGCACAAGGGCAACCATTTACCTCCGTAAATTCCCACTATAATCCCATCCCATCAGAGGTGAGGCTGTGTCCCACCTAGCGATCCTGACCCTGAAAATCACCGTTTTGTTACCTACCTCTTGACCCTGAGTGCCTGAAAACGCCAGCCCGGAAACTATTACCGCCGACATCAACACCGAAGGGGGAAGCAAGAAGAAAAAAAAAACTCAAGCTGACTGACTACATAGAGGCGCAGCAAAAGAAAAAATGATGCTCAAGTTGAACCCTGCGTGGAAAAGGGTCCGAATAGCAAGCGTGAAGCTCTGCGTACTGTACGTTATAGAGTAATAGGCGAAGCAACTTGTTGTAGTTTGTGTGTACTTTCTCCGCGGCGAGGAGTAATGTGCCTGCTTAGAGCTCGTTTTGGGTTTTTTGGGGACTTGACTTTCTTTCTTTGGGGACTTGAGTTTTGTCGTAGCTTTTTGATGGAACACTGCCGGTGCTGGTGTGGTGGGAGTGAGGCGGACTGAAACTATGATGATGCCAGTCGGTTTTAGGGTTTGTGAGTTGCCATGGGAGGTGCGCTTGCACCTGCATGTGTTTGGGAAGTGACGATCAGCTTGCTGCTCTTGTCTCTCAGGTCTTGGTAGAATGGATTCTGACCATGTCACGTGCCTACATGTATGCCTTGAAGGAGTCGGAGAGTTGTTTCCGTGATGGGTGACGCGAGAGGCGATGCTAGCAGTCGATTTACTTTCCAATCCATACCTCTAGGTACGGTATGGGCTTCCGGGTCGCCACGTTTCTTGCTTGCTATTGCGCGTTCAAGTTCAGGGAGCGCTGATTCCTCCTACCTACCTACTGTATGCATGTAGGTTTCCATGTGTCAGACACGCCGCACTCTATCACATTGCCAGCTGAGTCAGTGTCGAGCGGGAGGATTCTGATTGTCGATATAACCGTTTGCTGTCGTCGCTGTCGTGTTGACTCGTGCGTTGCCTGTTTTGGCGGGTAGTCTCTTTTTCCCTTCGTGGAGGCTTGGGTTTCTTCAAGTCTTTGGTGGCGTTTTCGTGGCGTCGGGGAGGTGGGGAGTGTGTTTACGTATGTGGAAGAGTCTTGGTTCTGAGTACTAATTGTTGGTCATTGGTTTGAGGACCGAGGTTGCACATAAGTTATGCGAGATGGAAATGAAGGTATCAAAGTACGGGATGGATTATCGATGATGGCACCGGTTGCGTGCTGTCCCGGTAGATACCCAGGTACCATGCAGGTCTCGACATATTGTTGGAAGCATACTTTACCGCAGAAAGAAGTGATTTCACTTGGCCATGTCTTCAAATTTGGCACAGACGATGCTATCTACTGTATATCTTTGCACAAATATCTTTCTCTCCCTTCCCCAGTCACCAATTTCTGACTCGCTGCCAGGCACGCTCTCGTGGCTCTGCTCGGCTGCGGTTTTGAGTCCGAGTCTTTCGGGCTAACAGTGCCGATCTTGCACTATCGCCTATCAACTGCCACCAATCACGATACGCGCGCGCACGGCTTCGATCTTCACATTTCTGCAGCTCTGCAGTCACCTTGACGTCTACATTCAACCCATCCGTGAGGCATTCAGCACTGCTGCGTACCATCTGATGTTCTTATGCGGCGATCAAGAGAGGTGTACATCGCTATTGAACACACTATCGACCGGTGGACAACAGCCAACGCACACGTGATCACACAAACGAGATGACTGAAAGCATGCCCGATGCATTAAGGTTATAGCCATTGCAGGGACCTCTGCTGATCGCAGGCATGTCCGTGATGAGATCGTCGCCGTGAAATACAGCAGCCCGACGGGATCCCTTTAGGGTCTCGCGAGCCTCGTCATGTCACGTCCTATTCCTTCCTCATGTAGTAGTGCCTCTACGATCTGTCAGATCGAAGTCAATCTCTATCTCCACGGCCGCTCAGTCGAATAGGCACCTTCTCACCCACATCATGCCTTTTGGCCGCCTGAGCCCCGTCGACGAGACCTTCAGCGAGTCTGAAGACGAGAGCCTCGACTCCAGTCGCACCACCTCCACCGACCTCCGCCCGCGCTCTCTACAGCTCAACTTCTCCCGCCCTTCACCCAAGGACTACCCTTCGGCCAGGAACATCCACCGTGACATCCAGTATGCCACCTCCACCTCATCCTCGTCGAGCATAGCCGGCGGCAGCACTCGCGGCATAGGCGCCTTTTACGAAGCCGCGCCTCCAAAGACACAAACATTACCCGGCGAGCCGCGCTTCTCGTCAGACGAAGAAGGCGACGATGGTCACAGCGTGACCGCTTCCTCGCGCTCAAACAACTCCGACTTGGTCTGGAATGCCGACGTTGGCGAGCTACGCTCGCGGCGACTGGCCTCCACCCGGCAAGGCAATGATTATGATGCGCAGCGCTCTGCCGCTCCCCGATACCCATCCAATCGATCATACCCGCCAAGAAACGACAGCACCTCGACCAGTACATCAGACCAACCTCTGATCGCCGAACTCCCCGGTGACGTTCCCGCGCCTCACATCGTCATTCTGCAGCAACGACAACGGCGGCAGCAACAAGAAAAAGAGCAGCAGCAACACGATGAGCACGCATACCAGTCCTCAAAAGAAGACAGCTACCGCACCTCCGAAGACTCCATTCCAGGCATCCCCGACAAAACCCCGCGAATCATAAAACGCACCTCCCTCTCCCAGCGATCCGAGCGCCTGAGCATATCCTCGACCGACAATCTGAACCTAGACCGCATGGGAACGCTGAGTCTGAGCAACAGCAAAAACAGCCGATGGAACGACTCGGCGAGCCATCATACGGTGAAGCCGGCAGCGGCGCCGTCAATGGCGCCTTCGGTGGCAGAGAGCGGGCGCACATCACTGAACAGCGCCGATTGGAAGAGCTCCGAGTACGACATCAGCGGGCTGAGCGAGAAGAAACTGGCGAAACTGAGGAAAAAGGGCATCAACCCGCAGCTATACATGGAGATGAAGGCTGCTCGTGGTGGCAAGGGTAAGCTCGTTGGGCCGTTGGTGGGGAACACTTATATTGGGTGAAGGCGTTGTTGCAATTTTTTGCGTTTTCTTGTCGGTTGATTCTGGCCAATTTTGCGGCGTTTCTTTTTTCATTCTATCTCTGTTTCCCTCTATTGAGATTGAGACTCTGATGATATGTCTCCGGGACACTGCCATACAATACGCAGTTGGGCGTTTTTTTTTCTTGGGAGTAAGCGCCGTATACCCACGGCTGTCGCGTAGGCAGGTGGCCTTCATACGGACGTTGGATACCTATGGCGGAGAGGGTTTGGACCCATTTGATGATAGACACGATGCACATGAAACGAGCAACCATACATCACGTTTTCGAGCAGCTTGTTATAGGAGTCCTCGGCGAGTGGACGCCTCCACTAGCAGCCATGAGCTGATTGCTCAGAGTTGTGGCGCCTCCACTGGCTGTAAGTGAAGTCAAGCCTACCCCAACCCTAACCCTGTCTGCCACGGTCGCAGTATTGTGTACCAAGATTAAATGACATATTGATGGTGTTAGGACATTGGAAGACGACATACAAGGTAACTCCGGTGTATGAAACAAGAGCGGTGTGGTAGATAGACACGGCGGCTAATCGGTTACGCCAATTTGATCGATGGCAGTGAAGTCGATTATCCCGTCGTCTTAAAACATGACCATGAATTGCATCCAACCAAGCTGGAGGTCAAATAGTTTCCAGTCCTCGTGTGGATCCGTCCTCAAGAGCACAGGATCTATTCATCTATTCATCTATCGTCCAAACCTTCACTTCACCATCGTCGCCTGTCGTCACGATGACTTCCTCCCCATCAAACCTCTTGTCCTTGTCAGCACGCGGTGCCCAGACAGCATGGTTGACCTCAAAGACATCGTGGGCATTCTCTGCGACCGCCACCGTGACCCATTCGGTCGGAGATCCTGACGCATTTTCTATGGCATCTGCGTCCTTCATGTCCACATCATCGGTAGAGCCGTTCAGCCATCGCTCCTCGTACACCACGATCTTTCCATCGCTACCCGTGCTCACGATCCTGCCCGATTTCTTGCTCCAGCTGAGTGCATATATCGCCCTCTCGTGAACCTGCGGCAGTTTCGCCTCCAGAACCCACTCCTCGTCAAAGTCCTTGTTCTTCCAAATCGTAGGCATCTTGCCCTGCCCTGTAGGCTCCACGGGCTTGTCTTTGGGAATCCTTTTCCAGATCCGAATAGACATGTCGTCTGAGCAGCTTGCGAGTCTGGGTCCAGCCTGGTCTCTCCCATCGAGGAATGTCTTTTGTGCCTCTGAAAGGCCCTCACTCTTAGCCAAAGCGCCCACCCTCTCGGCACTCTCAAACTCAACCCACCAAACCGTCCCTCCATGCCCTTCAAGCACAGCGCAACAAGCCCAATCGTCCACATCCTCCCTCCAAAGTCTGATCTGATCATCGTAACTCCCACTCGCCAGCAATTCCTCGGCAGGACTCCAAGCCACACACTTGACATCACCCTCATGCTCCTGCAAGACAGCAACAGTCTCGAAGTTATCGTCCTCCAACTCCTCCCAAATCCACACGCTCTTGTCGCGGGAACAAGTCGCCAGCAACGGAGCCGTCGGCGCGAAGCCCAGACTTTTGATTTCCGAATCGTGACCGTCCAACACAACCGCAAACCTCCACTCCTCGTCCTCGGCCTCGCCTTCATCTTTGTCGCCGCCGCCATCGCCGCCCGCCAACCCGCTCGTGAAATCCACCTCCCGCGCCGCTTCGGCTTTGCTGCCAGCGCCTTCCTCCCATCGCCGCCAAATCCCCGCGCTCGCGTCGAAGCTGCCGGTTGCGAGCACGCTCTCGCCGACGCTGTTGGGTTTCCAGGCGCAGGAGCGGATCGATCGCTTGTGGCCGCCGGAGACGGTGGACTGCTGGGCGAAGTTTGTGAGGGAGTAGATTCGCACTGTTTTGTCGGAGCAGGCTGTTGCGACGATGGGGAGGTGCGGGTGTGGTTGGCTTGACCAGGCGCGCGAGTTGGAGGGGGGAGTCAGAGTCGCTAGTGGGGTGATTGTTGAGGGCATTGTGGTGTGTGTCGTGTATGTTTTCCGTTGGAGGTTAGTGGGAGATCGCTCAGTTATTGTGATCGCTTGTGAGGACATGCAATTGGTATATGCACTGTAGTTGTGTTGTGTATTATGTACAACCTAACCAATGCGGTGGTGACTTTTTGGAGCTCGATGTGACGTGCGTCTTGGTGGGGTTGACGTTGAAGGCGAAGTCGGAGATGGAAGGAACGACCATTGGTTCCCATTCCACCTTCCGCCGCGCCTCGATGCCATCATTTCCATACAACATCTTACTCATCCATTGTTCTAATCTATCATGCCATATGTATTGACAATACTGATGCTGTGAAGCTGGTGGTTTCAAGCTCCATTCGAACGAGACCCAAGTGGCGCGTACTGGCCCAGGAGCGACTTTACGCCTTGAACCGCGATACATCTCGCGATACCTTATTCTCTGACACCCAGGAGTTGGCACAAGTCTATGAAGATCACACATTGCAATGTGTATGCTCTGTCATGTGCGGCAACAATGGAGATGTAGTATGCATTCATCACACCGCCACCGCAAGCCATCAACTTTGATCACTTACGACCATCATACAATGACAATCAATTCACAGAACGGACACTGCACGGCTGTCACCTGACAATTATATACTCTCACCCACGAGACAAGGAGTGCACGCCATCGAAGCCATCACCTTCCCAAGCAGGCTCCGCGACGTTGCGGTGTTAGCCCATACAACACCTCACATATAACGACACACGCCAGAAATCCCTGACGATCTGCAAAATGACCAACCCCAAACTCGACGAAATGTCTCGGACTCCTCATTAGCAACTTCCTTACGCCGCCCAAAGCTCTCGTCGAAATGTACCTCAGAGCGAGACATTAATATGCAAGCTCAGACAAGCCCACAATGCTTGTCATTCTTAAGCTATGCGTGATACCAGCGAGACAGGCAAATTACGACAGCAATAACCTCCCGGCTCCCAACGCCTGTGGATCACTCTCATGAACGGCATGGCGTCCGGAGTTCTCCATCATAGTCAAGATCAATAGTAACACCTGGCGGGCACAATAGCAAAGGAACCCATTTCCGCGCGCGTGCGAAACGGCCTGATCGCAATTGCACGTGTCTTGGAACCGATCCCGTCGGCAATCTCTGCCTACCTGCCTGCAGTCACGCAGCCTACGGTTCTGCACCCAGTGTTGACAGCGCGTGTATTGCATGTTTTGGTAAACGGGCGGGTTCCCGAGAGGCCGGGGGCGTCCCCTGAGGTCCTCCCTTACACTGCTATAAGATAGCAAACCCGCAAGAAAGGGAACGAAAAGCTTCTCCTTTCCTCATCCACCACTCTTCCGTTCATTCCTTTGACACCCACGCTCTTTTACTAACCCAATACACTCTTTTAATCGGTTCCTTGCTTCGCAGTAGCGAACTCGAACTACCACCATCCCACTCTCTCTCACTTGTGCTTTCGACACAAACCGCCACAATGAGATTCTCGTCTTTCATCATGATCACGGCCGCCGGCCTCGCGGTCGCCGCCCCGATCAGCCCGTACGCCTCCGACGACATGTCTCTGACCGTCGAGCCCACTGAGGTGGCCAAGCGTCAGAACCTCCAAGCCTTTGACACCATCAAGGATACTATTCCTAGCCTGGGCACGCGCGGCCTCCCTGGCCTCGACAGCCTCCTCCCGGGCGGCTCTGATGACACGGAGAAAGAGGTCGAGCCGAAAGAGCCCAAGGAGCCCAAAGAGCCGTCCTCAATTGCCGAAGGCAACAAGACTGAGGCTGCCACTACCGCCGACTCTGGTGTTACTGGCACTGGTATTCTGAGGCGTCAACTTCCTGACATCAACGCACTTCTTGCTGGCGCTAGCGATGTTGCTCCTGCTGCTGAGGACACTGCTGCCGCCGATGACGAGGAGACAGTCGATGAGGATGATGAGGAAGTTGACGAGGATGATGAGAAAGAAGTTGATGAGGATGAAGACGATGAGCAAGACGATGAGGACGAGGACGAGGACGATGATGAAGAGAAGAAGAAGGCTGACAAGAAGAAGGCTGACAAGAAGAAGGCAGAGAAGAAGGAGGCAAAGGAGAAGAAGGAGAAAGACGAGAAGAAGAAGAAGGAAGATGAGGAGAAGGACGACGAAGAAGAAGACGAGGATGCTGAGGATGATGACGACGACGCCGAAGCCGAAGATGAGGACGTTGATGATGAAGATTCCGAAGAGAAGGAACCCGAGCCTGCCCCGGCCAAAGGCGGCCTGATGGGAACCGGAATCCTCGCTCGCCAGTCCAGCAGCAGCAAGACCGTCGAGACTGCTTCCGACGCCGAGGACGCCGAGTCTTCCATTCCCATCCTCGGTGGCCTGACCGGCGGTCTTCGCAAGCGCCAGCCTATCGATGTTGCTACTCTCACCGGTCTTTCAGGAGACTCGAGCGACGCCGCCGAAGACACCGCCAGTGGTCTGGCCGGCCTTCGCAAGCGCCAGCTCAATGGTCTTCTCGGCGACAAGCCTGCCACCCCAGACGGTGACGGAGATGACAGCACGCAGACTCTCGCTTCGGATGATGGCACCAACGGCGAGAACTCTTTCGACGCTCAGGAGGATGCCGCAGCAGATGCTGCCGCAGACAGCGAGGCCGCCGATGCTGACGCCGAACCTGAGAAGGATACCGAAGCGGAGAAGAAGCCCGGTGTTCTCGGCGGCCTGGGATTGTAATCGCAGTCCCAGCAGTCGGTAGTTGCAGTCCAGCGTAGCAGACGTTCGATGGAGGGAGCAGGTCTTCGAGTAGCATCCGTCGTGTATGAACAAGCGCGGCGGTCATATCTTCTTCTTTGGCGGATTTTTTTCTCTTCTCCTTGGTAACCCTGCTGGACAGACCAGGGGTGGTCTTGTCTTATAATGGTTCCCTTTTCTTTCGTTTTTTATTTTTTATTTTTAAATCTGGGTACACATGTAATGGCGTTTGAAGACAATCAACTAGTCACCTTCAATGAATTTCGTCCTTCTCGAAAAACACAGGCAGTCTTCCAATCTCTCGGTGGCGAGTGATGGTTCCAGTGGTGTCGAGGCGCTTGGGGATTACCTTCAAGGTGTATGAATGCCATTGAGAGACCACTGCTTAAGTGTAGCTCTCTCCGCGGTGATAAGTAGTTAAATCATAGCGGAAGTCTTAGGTATTACCTAGAAGGAGTTGCGAGTACTTGTTATAGCCAATCCCTACCAAACGCGAAGAATTTACTAGGGCAAGTGGTCGTATGCAGATGTACAAGAGTAGTTCGAGGGCGACTTTCTGCGAGAAAACTGGCTGGAACTAGGACAATCGTCAATTACCAGAAAAGCTCTTGAGTTGTATCATCCGTACAGACAAGATACCGACATCGATTGGTCTGAAGAATGTAAGGTTAGGTAGGTGGTAGGTACGTGATGTTTGTGAGATGTTGAAGTGAATGATGTCCCGACTCCCGCAGCGTCTGGAAATGTGGCACTTAGCTGTTTCCAAAGTTCCGCCGCATGGCAGCCAGGTGGGACCCTTCTCCGGCGCATCGCTGTCCAGAACTACTCTCGTCCACCACTTATTAAACCCCCACCGCCACAGACTCACGCGATTGTCGCCGCACCCAACAACCAGACTGAAACCTACTGCTCACACACATCCTTGCAGTTCGCCTCTCCGCCATCGCATAGCGCTCTATATCACAAACCGACCGGCCAGCCATGGCCTCGAAGGCCGACCCTCACGCCCACAACGACGGATCTTCCACGCGCGCATACACAGTAGAGCAAAAAGCCGCCGTGCTTCGAGTGCGGAAATGCGGCAACACCGACTACTATGACATCCTCGGGTTGGAGGAGAAGAAAGCCGTTGCCAGTGACGGGGAGATCAAGAAGGCGTACAGGAAGCTGAGTCTGTTGACGCACCCGGATAAGAATGGATACGCGGGTGCAGACGAGGCCTTCAAGAGTATGTGAAATTCTGCTTAAAAGAACAGTCTTATCTGAGGAGTGGACAGACGCTGACAGTCTCGAAGAGGTCTCACGAGCCTTCCAAATATTATCTGACCCGGACAAGAAGTCAAAGTATGACAAGTTTGGCGGCGATCCCGAATCACGCTTCTCTGGAGCATCTGCTTCTGGAGCCTCGCCTTTCTCCGGATTTGCATCGCAACGCGCTCCTAGAGGCGGAGGTGGATCGATGTTTGAGGAAGAGATAAGCCCCGAAGAGTTGTTTAGACAGTTCTTTGGAGGTGGCATGGGAGGTGGCGGGTTCGGCGGGCCATTCGGTGGCTTTGGTAAGTACAGTCCAAGCAAGAAATTGTATTCCGGCGACTGACAAAATATTCGACAGGCGGCGGCGGAAACGGCTTCGTTTTCAATATGGGCGGCGGCCCCGGTGTGAGAGTACATCAAATGGGTGGCGGAGCGCCTCGGAGAAGGCCACACAACCATGCCAACCAGCCACCAGCCTCACCACTCGCTGCTCTGCAGTCCCTCCTGCCGCTACTGCTACTCTTCATCATTCCACTGCTCTCCTCTCTGTTCTCTGGCGGTGCGACAACCTACCCCTCGGTCCGCTTCGACAACCCTCTGCCTCCGCAAACACAACACCACACCTCGTACAGGCTAAAGGTGGATTACTACGTCAACCCCAAAGATATCACAGACTACTCCGCCCGGGACTGGAAAAGCCTGGACAGCCACGTGGAGGAAAGGTATAAAGAGAGGTTGGTCGCTCAATGCAATTACGAAATTGAACATAGGCAACGAGCAATGAACGAAGCGAGGGGATTCTGGAGCAGAGACGAGGTCAAATGGCAAGCCGCAAGACAAATGCCCACGCCTGCTTGCACGAAGCTGGAGAGCTGGGGTTACAGGATTCAGTATTAGCGTTGGTGTTTGCGGGAATGGAGGTTGCTCTTCTTGGAATCCATGCATGCATACTATTAAGCGGGCTGACGACAAATCTTTGTATAGCAACACGATAATCATTACAAGCGAATCGCTGGAGAGCTATACCTGATAATGGGCATCTCGATGGTATTGCAAGTTCTTCAAGGTAATACCTAAGGACTCCGGTTACTCTCAATCTAATACACACCGCTGAGAGAGCTATACTCAATCAGGGGCATCTCCGTGGCTCGTCTCCAAGTACATGTCCCAACCGCACGAAGCACTGGGAGAGTAGTAAGTATCTCCAGAGCTTCCGAAAGACAAAGATCACCAGCGAGTGGAGGGCACTCAGCTCCACTCGGGTACAGTCGCTAGCGGCATAGCATGTGTGTCCAATCGACTCTTGGCTGCTAGTGGAGGCCTCCACCGTTGATGCTCCTTGGGTTTTTGAGTTGCCTTTGGACCTGGTCAGATTTGTTTCGACTGATGGTCTTTGTAGAACCTCGTCCACCGCACCTTGACGAGCAGCTCCGCCGGCATCGCTTGTCCTGAATCTTGCCATCGACGGCTCCCGAACCAAGTAGACCAGCACGGCTTTACTGGATGATCCACTGGAACGCTCTCCCGGCTTTTGTTTGCGCGACGGTCGTCTACCTGGAGGAAGTCTCTAATGGAGAATCCGCCGCCGCTCCTTGTCGCCAGCCTGCTGCTTGCTAGACCGTAGCTGTCTCGAGGAGATCCCCAGATTACCACAGCCGCGTCCCACCACCACCTGCTTGACGGTCGCTGGTCTGGGGAGGTGCCCACTAGAAGGCCCTGTCACATTGTTCTTTTCGCTGTTCTATATTGGCGTGTAGCTGGCTGAGTGGAGGGCTCCACTAGGGGATGGCCCTGATGCACTTCAATGCCTTCCCCGTTCTCACCGTTCTTCGTTGGTGTGTAGCTGGCTGAGTGCAGAGCTTCTCTAGGGTATGGCGCTGGTGTAAGGGGTAAAGATGGTATTGGGGATGACACAAAGAACAAGACTGCTAAACATCTCACAGGCTATTGCCACGTGCCACACGAACTGTCACATGGTCGCAAAGATACCCACAACGGGTGCACTGCTTGCGCATGTCAATGGCATAAGGAAATTCTTGTTATGAGACGGTCCTCATTGCAGGTGGATGTCATGTGATGTGAATCCATCGTCTCGTCACATGCCAGAGAATCATGGATGGGTCTTGTTGTGGGATGAGAGTTTACTTGGATACTATTCGAGTATGGTAGCAACATGGTCCTTTCTTGTAAGTACAACAGCAATGATCACTGGAAGACGAGATCATGTGCACTTTCACTTACGTCACGGTCACATGATCACGTGATTTGACTAGGGTGGTGGATGTCTGCCCACTGGCTCTATCAATCACCGAACTGCTCATACTTTTTGCGTTCTGACACCCACAACAACACTGCACCGATCGTCCCCGCTCCACTCAGACAGCGCAGCTCCACTTCGTCGACTCGGCTCCACTCAATCGTAGAGCGACGGGAGCGCTCCACTCCACGAGTCCACTGGACCGTCACAACAACCACCTGGACAGCTACACTGCCTTGCCTCAGCATCTTCTGGACCAATCCGCTTGGCGGAGTTCACTCACCTCATAAATTCCTTTCCGTCGAAGAGAGCAACCAACCAACCGGTCGCCCAGCACAACTTCCACAGAATGGCGTTGGCACGGTCAACCTTCACCTTGGTGAAATTGAATGAAACCCCGAGGCTTTCGCCCAATGTGCCAATGTCACATAGCGGTGGTGAATTAACCTACATCGAGACCGGCGGAACAGACTTTTGCGACTACATGGGATGTTCGGAAGAAACGGAGTTTACAGGTTTTGCGTTCGGTATCCACTACATCCGTGCCTACTTGGAGTACCGGAAAATACGGGAATTCACCGATGGCGACTCAACGTCCATTGCTCTCATACCACAGTGGCTGTCACACTACGCGAATGAGGATGGAACTCGCAATGAGACGCGATGCAGCCAGCCAGACAAATTCGATGCGCAAATACCGGTCATCCCACACACACTTGAAGACATATGGGAGCGGTATCACCAGGACAAATCGAAGAAAAAAGATGCAAAAGTCAAAACTCAGATGATGGGATCTCTCCTTTTCATCGCCGATGAGACGTTTCAGAAAGCTGCTTTGCTTGGAGACTCTGCAGACGTCCCCGACGATTGTGACACGGTCTACAGTTCTCTCGCCAACGATCACCAATGGCTAGTCCCAGACGAGTACCGGACGATTGATGCTTGGCGTAACGACAACATATTACCCAAAGAGCTGCTGCCTGAATGCATTGAGAAGTACGGAGAACAGGTATGCGAACGCTGGAATCGCATATGGCAAAGCTTCAGGATGATGGATTTCAACAGATTCCTAACGGGACATGACCGGTTCTTCACCCAAAAGCTTCGAGATGTTACGCACAGCACTCCTATTTGGTGGAACGACCGCGATGAGGTTACGAAACCCACATCAGCGACAGTTGCTTTCGAAGATGTAGGCGAGCTTTGGGCACAATCAACAGAGATCCGCAACGTGAGATGCGAGTTCATCCTTGCAGGCGACCAGGTTCTACTCCAGGAATATCTCGACAGACAAGTTGCACAACACAAAGCCGCCGTTAGGCGCCTGCGAGCATCTCACACTGAAATTGCCAGTCCGAGCAGATTTGAATCCATACATCAATGGATAGCATACCTCATCGAGTTGTTTCGTTTCCACGAACTCCGAGTCACGTTCCACGAAATTGAAATGTCGCTCTTCATCGCTGGTGGTATAGATCATTGCGGCCAACACGACATATACAGCACCAGCAATGTGGATGATGTTGACGAGATCGAACGACTCTTCGAAGAGGCATCTGCAGACAAAGCTGTCTTCGAGTGCACTCTGGTCTCGGGTGTATTCCCTGACTACGATGATGACTTGGGTGTACCGGAAGGCATTCCAGAGAATCTGCTTCGTTTCATCCAGGATAATGAGCTCATGGGAATAGACGAAGGAGAGTCTACGCAGCAAACAAGCCGTCCGGGTGTTGAAAGTTGGACCTGACGGCTCCGTAATCGGAGAAGGAGAATCAGACGACGTGAGTCTACATGCCCAGTGTTCCTGACATGACCTTGACTGACATATGTTTACAGCCCTTGGAGACATTGTCCGGACTTGGCCTGGAGATTGAGCAAGCAGTCATGGGTAGCAACTCCCAAGTGTTACCGAACGTCGCCCTTTGCCTACAGCTACTGGATATGGAAATCTTTGGTTACCACAAGGAAGGCGTGCCCCTGTACACCTGATTTCGTCAATCGTGCTGTATGATTCCGATACGCGCTTGGATGGGTCTTGTTGTGGGATGAGAGTTTGCTTGAGATGTTATTCGAGTATGGTAGTAACATGATCCCTCCTTGTAAGTACAACAGCAATGAACATTGAACAACTCGAGTAACTAGCGACAATGGAATGCATCTATGGTGGTATCGTCAGCTTCAGCATATTCTCACAGTTGCCGGTCCACCGAGAGGCAGCGTGCTAGAAGTAGGTGTCTCGACGGCATCCAGGCCTGTGTGTGATCATACCATCCCCTTTAGCATACTATAATAACCGCCTATCCAACGAGATATAGAATCTTAATCGTCGTTTCTCAGTGGCAACCTCATGCATCGGCGGTGATACCATCCCCTTCAGCATACTGTGACGACCATCGATCCAACGAGACACAGAAACTCTCACATCTCAATGGCAACCGAGCCCTTCTGCGGTATCACCATCCCCTTCCTCCTACCATAACGACCATCGACTCAACGAGACATGGCACGCCTAACTCTCATATCTCACCGGCAATCGAATCATCACGCAGTGGTACCATCCCCTCTCGCCTATGTACCATGACCATGTGCACTTTCACTTACGCCAGGACGTTGTCCCAAATCGTGGACTATTGG
>Ga0265797_10004206_pt1 | contig 22218 bp, 22 predicted proteins | sample P2T30metagenome_FD_192433 | JGI IMG/M metagenome (GOLD analysis project Ga0265797, IMG submission 192433) | Plant litter microbial communities from East Loma Ridge, Irvine, California - P2 T30 | ecosystem: Environmental > Terrestrial > Plant litter > Unclassified | place: USA: California... | reverse complement strand
TCCCAGATACTGCACCGCATGGTCTTTCAACGCTCCATTCAAAGAGCGGGGCTCGGGGTGTGCGTACACGATCACAACATTCATGGTGAAACTCCAGTGAGGCCATGAGCGCATGATGGGAAACACCAGCGTATAGTAGAAATGAATAACTGAAATCCCAGGTATTGCAGTGGACAATTCCTTGCGCAAGCTGGACCTCAACCTGCTGGTCACGCTCGACGCCTTGCTGGCGGACCTGAACGTGACCCGCGCGGCGGAGCGGCTGCACCTGTCGCAGCCGACAGTGAGCCTTCAACTGTCGCGGTTGCGTGAGGCGCTGGGTGATCCGCTGCTGTTGCCCGGGCCACGCGGCATGCGGCCCACCGCCCGGGCAGAGGCCCTGCGCGCGCCGCTGCGCCGGGCCCTGGAAACGCTGCGCCTGGCAATTGCGCCCGCCGATGCTTTCGACCCCGCCCTGGCAAGCCATACATGGCGCATCGCGGCCACGGATTACACCGAATCGGCGATTCTGCTACCGGTGTTGGCCGCGCTGCGCCAGGAAGCGCCACATACGCGGCTGGCAGTCTTGAACCTTGCCCCCGGCGCCTTGGTGCGCCAGGCCGAACGGGGCGAGATCGACATGGCCTTTCACATCGCAGACCAGGCACCCCTTGCCTTGCATCGGCGCTCATTGTTTATGGAGCGGTACGTACTGGCGGGCCGCGTTGACCATCCCCGGCTTAACCGCAGGCTTACGCTCGAGGCATTCTGCGAGCTGGAGCATGTGATCGTTTCGCCGGACGGCGGGGGGTTCGCTGGCCCCACCGATGCGGCGCTGGCGGAGTTGGCCATGGGCAGAAAGGTTGTGCTGTCGGTGCCCCACTTCATGTTCCTTGAGGCCCTGCTAGCTAAAACCGACCTGGTAGCGATGGTGCCGGCGCGCGTGGTTGCCGGTAATTCCAGGCTCAAGGTGGTGGAAGCACCGTTGCCGATCAAGGGTTTCGAGATGCTCATGCTATGGCCCGAGCGAGTGCACAGGGAGCCCGGCCATCAATGGCTGCGGCAGAAGATTGCAGCCTGCGTCGCCCCCGGGAGCCTGCCCTGAAGCACCGCGATAAGCCCGCCGCTTCGTCACGCGCACGGCACTTTCTGTCATCATCGCCACCCAAATGCGAGGCTGGGTGTGCCAACCACCAACGAATTGATACGAGAGTGGACGAGCATTGAAAGACCTGACTCGTGAAGACCTTGAAACCGAGAATGCAAGGCTGCGATTTCTCCTGGAAAAAGCTGGCATCGATGATGACCAAGGCGGCAGGCTGGATGTCGCGCAACTGCGTGTCAGGGAGGCGGCGCTGCGTAAGAGCGAGCAGCGCTTTCGCACCATCCTCGAAACCGTGGAATCGGCCTTTGCCATCGTGCAGGTCAAGTTCGACGCCGAGGATCGCCCCATCGACTATCAATTCGTGGAAGCCAATCCCGCGTTCGAGCGCCAGGCCGGGGTAGACCTCAAAGGAAAGTGGGTAACCGAATTCGCGCCGGACCTGGAACAGTTCTGGTTCGATACGTATGGCCATGTGGCCAAGACCGGCGAACCGGCCACTTTTGAAAGCTACGCCAAGGCATTCGAGCGGTGGTTCGACGTGCGGGCGGTGAGCGTGGGTGACTTGGCGGACCGGCAGATCGCGATCATTTTCAGCGACGTCACTGCCCGCAGGCACGCTGAAGAACGCCTGCGCACCAGCGAAGCACTGGCCAGGCGCAGCGTGGAGCGCGCGCAGCTGGCCCTTGCCGCCGGCGCGATCATTGGCACGTGGCACTGGGACGTCGGCGCTAACCATTTCACTTTCGATGAAGGCTTCGCGACGGTCTTTGGTGTGAACCCCGCCTTGGGCGACGACGGGGCCACGCTGGAAGAGGTTGTCGAGTCGGTGCATCCGGAAGACCGCCCCGGGCTTATGGCCGCGATCAACGACGCGCTGACCAAGGGCGGCGCTTACGCCCACCAGTACCGGGTGCGCCGCGCCGATGGCCAGTATTACTGGATCGAGGCCAATGGCCGGGTGGACCTGGCCGAAGACGGCAGGGCAATCAACTTCCCTGGGGTGGTAATCGATGTTCAGGAGCGCCGCTCGGTGGAAGCCGAGCGCGACCGCGCTATCGCTGCGTTGCGCACCCTCACCGAAACGCTGGAGCAGCGTGTCGCCGACCGCACGCTGGAACTGATGCAAGCCGAGGAAAAGCTGCGGCAGTCCCAGAAAATGGAGGCCGTGGGGCAGCTCACAGGCGGCCTCGCTCACGACTTCAACAACCTGCTTGCCGGCATCTCTGGCGCATTGGAAGTGATGAACGCCCGCCTGGCGCAGGGGCGGGTGGCCGAACTGGATCGCTACATGATCGCGGCCCAGAGCGCGGTAAGGCGGGCAGCGGCGCTCACGCATCGATTGCTTGCGTTCTCCCGACGGCAAACCCTCGACCCTCGGCCTACCAACGTGAATGCCTTGGTACAAAGCATGACCGACCTGATCCAGCGTACCGTCGGCCCTGGCGTGGTGGTGAAAATGGTGGGCGCGACCGGCCTCTGGCCTACGCTGGTCGATCCAAGCCAACTCGAAAATGCGTTGCTCAACCTCTGCATCAATGCCCGCGATGCCATGCCCGACGGCGGGCGCATCACCATCGAAACCGCCAACCGATGGATGGATCATGATACCGCCCGCGCTCACGATATGGCTCAGGGCCAATACCTGTCGCTGTGCGTGACGGATACCGGGACAGGCATGACGCCCGCCGTTATCGCCAAGGCATTCGACCCGTTCTTCACCACCAAGCCCATCGGGCAGGGGACGGGCCTGGGCCTGTCGATGATCTACGGGTTTGCCAGGCAATCCGGCGGCCACGTACGTATCTATTCCGAAGTAGGAATGGGGACCACCATTTGCATTTATCTGCCGCGTTATTACGGAGACACCCTGAACGAGGCGCGGGAGGTACCTGAACTTCCGGCCCTCACCGCGGACACCGGCGAGACGATTCTGATCGTTGATGATGAGCCCACCGTGCGAATGCTCCTGACGGACGTGCTGACCGAGCTCGGTTATCGGCTGATCGAGGCCGCGGACAGCGTTGCCGGGCTGACGATACTGCGCTCCGCCGTGCATATCGACCTACTGATTACCGATGTCGGCCTGCCTGGTGGCATGAACGGGCGGCAGATGGCCGATGCCGGCCGGGAAGTTCGGCCGGGGCTCAAAACCCTGTTCATTACCGGTTACGCGGAAAACGCCGCCATCGGCAATGGCCACCTGGGGCCTGGCATGCAGGTGCTGACCAAGCCCTTCGTGATGGATGACTTGACCACCCGGGTGCGGGAGCTGATCGGTAAGTAACTGGCGCTCGTTCAGGCCGGAACACCACGCCCTTCAGAAGTAGTAACCAATGTTGACGTTGGTCCTGTAATACCAGTCGTTGCTCCCCACCGATGAGGTGCTGGTCCATCCAGTGCCGTTCTCCGCGCCGCCATAGGGATTGGCGTTCTTTGCCCAGGTCAGGTCCACCCATGCCATTACCGGCAGCGCGAACAACTGCACGCCCACCGTATACATCTGCGAATCGTCCCAGCCGCTCTTGTCTTTCATCATGCGGCTGTAATCGTTGTAGAACTTGATCTTCTTCAAACGGCCGAGGTTGGGCGTGTAAATGTCATAGCCGATGTTCAATGCGGCCAGGGTCGCTTTCGAAGCGATCAGATAGGCCGGTGTCAGGCCGTTGCCCCCCATCAATACCGAGTCCTTGCTGACGCCGTCGGGGTTCTTCGGATTATATTCGTAACGAATCGCCTCGGCGGTGGCGGTCCATGGGCCGTTATTGATCACCGTGTGCAAGCCCGCCGCCCAATAGCTGCCATTGTCATCGGTGGTGTCGTTGTACAGCTGTGAGGCGGCCACCGAGGCACCGATCTCGGTTTTCCAAGCGCCGCTGCTGAACGTGCGGGCGACGCGGGCGTTCACCTGGTTACGCTTTTCGTTGTCCTGGCGTGATTGGGTGAAGGCCACCGCGTTGTTCTGTACATCGGCGTAACGGGAAATTTCACTGGAGTAGCGTGTTCCGTTGGGCGCCATGCGCGGGAAATAACCCAATTGCACATCCCAGTCAGCGTCCTTGTAGCTGTACTTGGCGCCCAGGCCATCGCTCACGCCGTAGCCCATGAAGAACGGAATATGGTAGCTCCAGCCGAACTGAGGATAGGGCTCCAGGCCGAACGGTTTGAACGGTAGCCCCAGTTGCAGGTTGGATTGGGAGGTGAAGTTGTAGCCGACATAACCCCGGTCGATGGACCGTTTGTTAAGGTCATAGAACCAATAGTTGATATCCAGGAACGCCTTCTTGTAGGTCCCTTTTACATCGAAGCGCAGGGTGTCGAACAACCAGCGGGTATGGTTCTCGCTGGTATCCCAGTGCTCGTCCCTCCAGTTGGTGCGCAGGGCTCCACCCAGGTCGAAGCTGGCATCGCCGCTTTCGCTGCGCCATGAAATATGCGGGAAAGGCTTGGGCGCAAGTTTCGGCGTAGCCGGCGCGGCCACTGATTGAGTGTTCACGGGGTCCGGGCCCGGCTCGGCGCTACATAGCCCGGCACTCAGTAATAACCCCATTCCCAGGATGTACTTGTTCATTACAACCTCACCTGCAAGTTTTCGGCGGCTGATATAAAGCAACTGAACAGTGCCCGCCTCTGTGAACGGGTCACCGGGAAAGTTGCGCGGCGCTAAGTGCTGTTTCAGGGGTGGCACACCGTCTCAGCGGGGAGCGCACATTAACAAGAGCAGAAAGCGTGCCAGTGGATGAGTAGTTTATTTGATTATGAAAATACTAGGAATTTCAGTGGATTATCTGTGAAACGGAAGTGCCTGTGTCATGGGTGAAACTCGCTCGATTACAAGTTACCGATATGCACAGCCAAGGGGCGCAAAGAGTGCGAATGGAAACTTGTTGGGGCGCCTGTTCTTGAGTGGCTTGCAAGTAGTTGGAAAAAAGCCGGCGCATGGCCGGCTATTGTTTCGAGGCTTGAACAATCAGATATCAAGTACCAGGCGGCGGCTTTTACATCCGGATACGCACACCATCATTGATTCGTTTGCCGCGCGCTCCGCTTTGCTCAATACACCGTCGCGGTGGTCCACTTCGCCTTCCAGTACCCGGGTCTCGCAAGAGCCACACACACCTTCCCGGCAGCTGTAATCGATGTCGCAGCCCGCTTCGAGCAGTACATCGAGCAGGTTCAGGCCTGGCTCGATCGAAAGGCTGCGGCCGCTCTTTTTCAGCTCCACCGTGTAGCTGTCCTGAGCATCCTCGCAAGGGGGCAGTTCAGCCGCAGTGAAACGCTCGATATGGGCGTGCGGGTAACCCAGGCTTTCGCACGTACTTTCGAACGCGTCCAGCATGGGGGTTGGGCCACAGCAGTAGAAGTGGGTATCCGCCGGCTGGCCCGCCAGGTAGCGGCGCAGGTCGGGCGCGCTGTCCTTTTCGTCGTTGAAGTGAAACACCACCTTCGCGTCCAGGCCGCTGAGTTCTTCCACCAGCGCCGCTTCCTTGCGGGAGCGGGCGCAATAGATAAGCTCGGCGGACCGGCCCAACGCCAGTAACTGGCGGAACATGCAGTAAATCGGCGTGATGCCGATGCCGCCGGCCACCAGCACACTATGGGCGGCGCCCGTGTGCAGCTCGAAGTTGTTGCGCGGCCGGGAAATCTGCAACGTAGTGCCCACCCGCAACTGCCCGTGTATCCATTGCGAGCCGCCACGGCTATTGCGGTCCAGCAGTATGCCGACCACGTAACGGCCCTGGTCGGCCGGGGAGTTGAGCAATGAATAGCTGCGCACCAGGCCGTTGGGCAGGTGCAGGTCAATGTGCGAGCCGGCTTCGAATACCGGGAAAACGCTGTCGCCGTATGGCCGCAGTTCAACGCTCATGATGCCTTCGGCTTCATGGCGCAGGGTGTGGACCAGGGCGGTGAGGCTAGAAGAATTGGACATGATTCAGCCCTTCTCGATAGGGGAAGCCGCAGGCGATACGGCCGTGCGCAGGTCGATGTCGAGCCGTGCGCTGGCTTCGATTTCAACCACCAGTTCGGGGAATACCAGGCCGCTCACCGCTACCAGCGTGGACGTGGGGTAAGCGGCGAAGCCGGTGAAAAAGTCCCTGCGGGCACGGCTCACTTCGTCCTTGTGATCGATAGCGGTGACGTAAACCGTAAGCCGGTACAGGTTGCCGATATGGCCACCCGCGGCTTCGACCAGCGCGAGGGCTTTGCGCAGCACCACCAGCGTTTGCTCATAGGCGCCCAATGGCGTGCCGGCCTCGGCTGCCTGCCGCGTGGCGGGGTGAGCGGTGATGCCGGACATCACCACTTCGTTGCCAATCAGCAGCGCGTTGGACCAGGTCGCTTGCGCCAGCTCGCTCAGGCTCGAGGCCTGAATCCGCCGCGCGGCGATCAAAGCACCCTCGGGCCGGTTCATGAGACGGCCTTCGTCTCGATCAGCGCCATCTGTTCCTTGGCCTTGCTTTTGAGGTAGCGCCGAATGCGCACTACGCCCAAGTCATGCTGGTAGAGGTTCTCCCGCTGGTTGGCGTCAAACTCCATGTTTTCCAGCAGCACCCGGTCCTGCTCCAGCACAGCCCAGTGGCGCGCCTCCAGGCGGTTCTTGTAGAGGAAGCGCCAGGTGTCGCGCTGCCACCCGGTGAGCGGCCGCGCGCGCCAGTGGAACACGCCGCACATCTGCGTGCTGCCTGGGGTGTAGCTACCGATGATGGTGAAGTTGCCGCCGGGGCCACCGGTTTTCGGGTAGGGGATCTCCAGGCGCAGCCAGTGGCAGCCATTGTCGAGGAATTCGGTCCAGTCGAAGTTCACGCCGCGCTGGCCTTCTTTCTCGAAGAAGAATCCTTGTTCGGTGTCGCGGGTCACGAACCGGGCGGTGGCTTCACCCTCGCTCATCGAGTGGGACATCTTGTGCAGGTACGTGCCGTGCATCGGGTCCATCACGTTGTCGATCACGTAGCGGTAATCGCCTTTCCACTCGGTGTAGCAAAGGAAGTGGCTCCAGTCGGGCGAGGTGAGCTGCTCGGGCAACACCAGCTCCGGCGGTTCGGGCAGGTGTGGGTCGGTAGCGTTGAACACGAAGATCGCCCCGGCCACTTCCCGGGTATGGAACATACGGGTGGGGCGGCTGCCTTCGAGCTTGCATCCCGGGCTGCCTGGCACTTTGGTCACAGTGCCATCGTTGCGTACTTCCACCCCGTGGTAGGGGCATTGCAGGCGGTTGCCCAGCACCGGGCCTTGGGACAGCGGCGCGCCACGGTGCGGGCAGTGGTCTTCCAGCGCATGGGCGGTGCCGTCGTTGTCTCGCCACAGGGCGATCTTGTAGCCCAGGCGGCGAATCGACACCGGCTTGTCGCCCAGCAAGGCCGACGGCAGCAAGGGGAACCACAGGTTTTTCAGGCCCTTCACGAGAATGTTTTCGACAGGATCGACGGTCAGTTGCATGTTCATTTCTTATCCTCCGAGGCTCAGGCGCCGAGCTTGGCCATCAGGGTGGTGTAGGTTTCAGGCGTCCATTCGCCGTTGTTGAGCGGGCAGGGCGGGCCTGCCAGGTTCAGGTGATCCAGCAGGCTGGGCAGGTCATATTTGCCAGCGCCGAAGGCACGCTCGATGGAATCGCCCAGCAAGTCCTCGAAGGGGGTGTTCGGGCGCGAGCGGGTCTGGTGCGTTTCGTTGTAGGGTTCGCTCATCTCATTGGCCTCCGTTACGGACCCGTTCGCGGATCATTTCGCGCACCGGGACAAAGTCATAGGTGGGGTAGCATTCGGTGCGGAACACGCCCCAGGCGGAGCGCTCAAGTTCAACGTTCAGCTTGGGCAGCAGCGCTGGCGGCAAGCGCAGGGTGACGATCTGGCCAAGGCCCATGGCCACGCTCCAGCTCACCACCTCCACCCCTTCCACGGGGAAGCGCTCCCACCAGTCCATGCGCTTGAGGTGCGCCTGGATGTCGTCCAGGTTCCGCGCCTGGTCGTGCTTGAGCAGCACGGTCAACAGCATCGTGTCGGTCATGGCTTGGGTTTGTCCGTGAGGAATTTGCCCTGGGGCGCCTCGACGTTCTGCTGCCGGCGCGTGTTGCCGTCGATGCCGCCGGCGATGGCCCACTCGGCGAACACCGTGGGGCCGGGTTCGAAGGTTCTGGGCTGCCATTCCCCGGTCAGTTGGTCCTCGTCGGCGTAGTACTCCACCAGCGCGCCGGCGGGGTTCTTGAAGTACCAGAAGAAGGCCGATGACACCGGGTGCCGGCCGGGGCCGATTTCCGTGGCCCAGCCGCTGCGGGAGATGTGCATGCCGCCGCCGAACACTTCGTGAACGTCCCGTACGGTGAACGCCACATGATTGAGGCCGGCCCGTGGCGCGGGCAGCTGCAGCATGAACAGGTCGTGGTGGCCGCCCTCTTCGGCGGTGCGCAAAAAGGCGCCGCGGTTGGGGTAGCGGTCCGACGCCTGGAAGCCGAAGCGGTCATGGTAGAAGGCTTCGCAGGCGTTCACGTCGGTGACGAAGAACACCACGTGGCCCACTTCGATCGGCGTGGCCCGGTCGTAAATCGGCGCCGGCTTGTTGATGCGGCCTTTCACCTGCCAGGTGTTGTGGCCGCTGCACTCTATCTCCAGCGGCCGCTTGCGGGTCACCTGCAGCCGGATGGCAAGCCCGTTGGGGTCGGTGCAGCCGATGCGACAGTTGCCTTCCACAAAGCCCGGGTCGTTGGCAATGCGCTGGCTATAGAGGGCAAGGTCGGCCTCGCTTTCCACGCCCCACACCACTTCGCGCACCGTGGAGCCGCTTTCGATGGCGCTCGGCAGACCGGGCTTGTCGTGTGCCGCCAGAACCACGCGGCAGCCATTGAGGGTTTCGAACACCACCTCATCGCTCGCTTCGCTGACTTTGTTCAAGCCCCAGTCGCTGAAAAACCGCACGCAAGTGTCGAGGTCTTCTACGCCGTAAGTGATTTCGTCAATGCCCAGTACGCTCATGGCGCTACCTCGCGATGCTCGCTGGCCCAGGCCAGCGGCCGTTCGTTCATGCCCCAGTAGAGGCTTTTCTGTTCCATGTATTGCAGGATGCCCAGCCGGCCTTTTTCGCGGCCCAGGCCGCTGTCACGCCACCCGCCGAAGGGGGTGGAAATGGAGAACTGCTTGTAGGTGTTGATCCATACCGTGCCGGCCTGGATCTTGCGCCCCAGCGCCCAGGCGCGTTTGTAGTCGCGGCTCCAGATACCGGCGGCCAGGGCATACAGGCTGTCGTTGGCCTGGTCGAGCAGGGCGGCTTCGTCATCGAAGGGCAAGGCCACCAGCACCGGGCCGAAGATTTCTTCCTGGCACACGCGCCGGTCATTGCTCAGGCCTTCGAGAATGGTCGGCGGGTAGTAGAAACCCCTGTCATGCTCGCCGCCCGTGAGGCGCTGGCCGCCCAGGCGCAGGCGGCCGCCCTCGCTCAGCCCCAGGGCCACGTAACGTTCCACGGATTCGCGGTGCGCGGCGCTGATCAGTGGCCCCATTTGCGTGGTTTCGTCGGCGGGGTTGCCCACTTTGATATTGGCTGCGGCGGCGCACAGCCGCTGCATGAAAGGCTCGTACAGCGAACGGGCGACGAACAGCCTGGAACCGGCGATGCAGGCTTCGCCAGACGAGCTGAAGATGCCGTACAGCACACCGGCCACGGCATGGTCCAGGTCGGCGTCGTCGAGCACGATCGTGGGGGATTTGCCGCCCAGTTCCAGCGACACGGGCATCATCTTGTCCGCGGCGATGTGGGCGATATGCTTGCCGGTACGCGTGCCACCGGTGAAGGACACCCGCTTCACCAACGGGTGGCGGGTGATCGCATCGCCGAGTACCGAGCCCTTGCCCGGGAGCACGCTGATCAGCCCCTTGGGCAGGCCAGCTTGCTCGCACAGGCGCGCCAGCTGGAGCGCCAGCAAGGGCGTGATCTCCGCCGGCTTGATCACTACCGCGTTGCCAGCCGCCAGGGCCGGGGCGACCTTCTGTGCCTCGCTGGCGATGGGCGAGTTCCAGGGGGTGATGGCCGCGACCACGCCCATGGGCTCGTAAACGCTCATGGTCACGAAATCCCCGCGCGACGGCGTGATGGTTTCTTCGAGGGTTTCGCACGCCGCCGCGAAAAACTGGAACGTGCCAGCCGCGCTGGCCACCAGGTTGCGGGTTTCGCCGATGGGCTTGCCGTTGTCTTGGCGCTGCAACTGGGCCAGTTCCTCAGCCTGTTCACGAATCAGCTGAGCGACCCGGTACAACACGGCGGCGCGTTCGTGGGGTTTACGCTGCGCCCAGCCACTGTGAAGAAACGCCTGGTGAGCGCCCTCGATGGCCTCGTTCACGTCTTCCACGCTGGCGGCATTTAGCCAAGCCACCGGTTCGCCCGTGGCGGGGTAATAGCTGGCGTAGCGCTCGCCGCGGCCCAGGCGCCATTGGCCGGCGATGCACAGGGGTAAGGTCTGTTCTGTCATTGCATTCTCCTGTTACCGCGCGCCCTAAATGGAGATCGCGTGGGCGTGGTTGCCCAAGGCGCGAACCACGCTGTACACGGTGAGGGCCGAGGTTTTCGGGTTGGCCACCAAAGGCTTGCCGCGCAGGCTTAGTTCAAACCCGCCAAAGGCGCCGCGGGCTTCGAACTGGTGCACGTTTTCTTCGCTGTGGGGGTCGGCGATCAGCGTTACCTGAGTGCGGTCCAGGCCCAGCCCGGCCAACGAAAGCGTGGCGGCCACGTTGGCGTTTTTCGGGTATAGCCGGGCGGCTTCTCGGGCACTGCCTTGGAAAATCACCGTGGCTTCGCTGAGGTTGTCCAGGTCGCACGCCAGTTCGCCGGGCGTGTTCTTCCAGGCTTTGGCGGGTTTACGCCCGGTGTAGCTCACAGCGTCCAACCCGCCCACCTTGGCCGCGGACAGCGCATCGATGCCACCGATGGCCCCTGGCAACAGCTCGATACGGGTATTGCCGCGCTCGGCGGCCGCTTCGAGGCGTTCCACCAGGCCCACTTCCGAAAGCGCGCCCACCGACACGATCAGGCAGGCAATGCCGCGTTCCAGCGCCGGCAGCACATGTTCCTCGATGGCGCGGTGGCCGGCACATTCCACCAGCAGGTCGGGGCATGCATCGGCGGGCAGCGCCGTGAGCACCTGAGGCGGCTGCTTGAAACTGGCCAGGCGCTGGCGCACCAGGTCTTCGGAACCGGCCGACGCGATCACGTAGTCAACGCACAGCTGCGGGTCCTTCTCCAGCAACTCCAGCACGCCGACGCCAATGGCGCCGCAGCCGATCATGGTGATATGGAGCATGGTGCGATCCTCAGGCAGTGGCCTTCTGGGCTTTGGTTTCGCTGTTGGGCGGGCCGGCGAACTGGGTGGCGAAATTGCCCACCGCGAGCATGTCCACTTCCAGCAGGAAGGGCCCCGGCGCGCTGAACGCTTGTTCCAGCACCCCGGCGAACGTGCCAAGGTCGCGCACCAGGCCGTGGCGGATGCCCATGGCCTCGGCCAGTTGGGTGTAGTCGGGGGTGTGCAACTCCACATAGGCGTGGCGGGCGCCGTAGATGGCGTCCTGAATGTTGCGGATCACTCCGTAGCGCTGGTCGTTCATCAGCAGGATCACCACATTGGCTTTTTCCTGCACCAGTGTCGCCAGTTCACCCAGGTTAAGGATGAACCCGCCATCGCCGGCCAGCGCGAATACCTTGCGCTGGGGGGCGTACTCGGCGGCGGCAATGCCCGCGCCGATGCCCATGGCCAAGCCTTGGCCAATGCCGCCGCCCAAGGCATGCACGCCGGCTTGCGGGTGATACAGGTTGAGCAGGCGGTTACCCCAGATGCTGTTGGACAAGGTCACGTCCCGCACCCAGCTGAAGTTGCGGCCGGTCTGGGCTTGTAGTTGCTCCACCATGGCTGCGTAGGGGCCGAGGTCGGCCATCAGCGCGGCGCGGGCTTTGGCGCGCACGTCCTTGAGCTCCGGCAGGAACTGCGGGTCGGTGTGCAAGCGGCCTTCGAGGCGATCGGCCAGGCCGTCGAGGGTCAGCGCCGCGTCGCCGCACACGAACAGGTCGCTGGGATAGCTGCGGCCTTCAATGGCGGGGTTGGCGTCGATGCGCAGGGTATTGGCCGGCAGTTTGAGCGCGTATTTGAAGGTCTCGTTGCTGCGCAACCGCGAGCCGGCAATCACCAGCGCGTCACAGCCCTGCATGAAGCTCTCTACCAGGCGGTTCTGGGAGAAGGCGCCCAGGCAGCGCTCGTCGTCCTCGTTCACCACGCCACGGCCTTGGGTTGAGGTGATCACCCCAACGCCCATGTCCAGCAAACGTTTCACGGCTTTCCCGGCGTGCCGCGCGCCACCGCCAAGCCACAGCAGCGGCCGTTTGGCGTGGGCCACGCGTTCGGCCAGTTGGTCCAGCGCTTCGGCGGTGGGCACCGCCACCGGGACCGGCAACGGGGCAAGGTCGGTCGGCATAGGAATGAACGTGGACTGGATGTCGATCGGTATTTCCACGCTCACCGGGCCGGTGGGGGCGGTGAGGGCGGTTTGCACGGCCAGCTTCAAGGTGCTGAGGGCGGTCTCCACGCTGCGCACACGGAACGCCGCCTTGGACACGGCCTTGAGCATGGTGAGCTGGTCGCGCGCTTCGTGGATGTAGGCGAATTCCTGATCCAGGTAAGGCGTTTCGATCTGTCCGGTGATGTGCAGCAGCGGCGTGCCGGCGGTGAGGGCTTCGACCATGGCTCCGGCGGCATTACCCGCCGCGGTGCCGGTGGAGGTGAGGCATACGCCCAGGCCGCCGGTGGTACGGGCATAGGCGTCGGCCATGTTGGTGGCGCCGGCTTCACCCCGGGCCATCACGAAGCGGATGTTCCCGCGCACGGCGAAGGCATCGAGGATCGGCATGTTGTGGATAGAGATCACCCCGAACGCGGCTTTGACTTCGCACTGTTCGAGAAAGGCGGTGATAGCAGCGCCCACGGTCACTTGATTGTCGTTACGCATGGCGGGACAGGCCTCCGGATACGTCGATATGGCTGCCTGTGGTGTAGGCCGACAGGGGGGATGCCAGGAAAAGAATTGCCTGCGCCGCTTCGATCGGCAGGCCCAGGCGGGCGAGGGGTATCTGCTTGCGTGTGGCCAGCTGCGTGGTCCATTGGGCCCAGTCGAGGTGGCGTTCCTCGCGGGCTTCGAACCGCCGCCGCCATTGCCCGGATTCCACCAGCCCGATAAGGATGCCGTTCACGCGGATGTGCTTGGGGGCGAACTCGAAAGCCATCGAGCGCACCAGGTTCTTCAGGCCGGCGCGGGCCGCCGAGGTCGCCACCATGTGGGGCTCCGGCTGGCTGGCCAGGAGTGAATTCACGCACACGATGGCGGCGTTCTGGCAGCGCTCGAGCTGAGGGAGAAAGGCCCGCACGGGGTAAATCACCGAGAAGAACTTGAGGTTCAGTTCTTCGCTCCAGGCGTCGTCGGTGGTGTCGGCAAAGGTGGATACGCGCCCTTGGCCGGCGTTGTTGATCAGCACCTGTGCCGGGCCGAACGCCTCCAGGCTGGCGGCGGCAAAGGCTTGCACGGAGGCGGCGTCGAGCACGTCGCACACTTGAGCCAGCAGTCGGCTATCGGGGAAGCGCTCACGCAGGCTCGCTTCGGCGCTGCGCAGGCGGGCTTCGTTGCGCCCACAAAAGGCCACGGCGGCGCCAGCGGCCAGGAGCAGTTCCACACAGGCCAGGCCGATGCCCGACGAGCCGCCGGTCACGATGGCGGTGCTGCCCTGAAGGGGATAAACACTCATTTCAGTCTCTCATCAGCGCGGTTACGCGGCTGCCATGGCTGGGGGTGTAGTTGAGCAGGCGCGAGAGCTCATCGGCGGTACGGCGCACCTGGCCCAGCAGTTCCTCGAAATTGACGTGGCCGATCTGTGGCGTGGGGATGGTCACTCCCAACGCGGCCACCACGCGGCCCGAGTGATCCCGCACGGGCGCGGCTACGGTGGAGATCGCCGACTCGAAAAAGCCTTCGCCGCTCACGAAGCCCCGTTCCCGGTCGTGTTGCACCAGGTTGAACAGCTCCAGCACCGTGCGCGGGGTGCAGTGGGAGTGCTGCTCCAGGTGCTCTTCGGGGTACAGCTCGCGCAGTTCTGCCAGGCTCAGGTCTTCGAGCAGGATGCGGCCCAGTACGGTGGCGTGGGCGGGCAGGCGAGTGCCCACATTCACCGCGCTGGAAAACACCGATGGCGGTGACACCTTGGCCACGTACACGATCGAACGGCCGTCGCGCACCACCAGGTTGCTTGGGTAGTTGAGCTTGTCGCACAAGCGCGCCAGCAGCGGCTGGCCCAACTCGGTCAGCTCCAGCGAGGCCAGGTATTCGAAGCCCAGGCGCAGCACCGACATGCCCAGGCGGTACTCGTTGCCAGTACGGGTCACGAAGCCCATGGTTTCCAGCGTGGTCAGCAAACGGAAAATGGTAGAGCGCGGCAGTTCCAGCCGCCGGGCCAGTTCCGGGGCGGTGAGGGTGCGGTTCTGGCGGGTGAACTCGCACAGCAACAACAGGCCTCGCTCAAGCCCTGGCACGATGTATTTGTCCTGCGAATCCTTCAGATCGGAGTCATTCATTGAACACTTCCTGTCAGCGATTCCTCGAGGGCGAAGGCCAGGCGGCCCGCCACCAGATGAGGTTGTTCGATAGGGCTGGCGTGCCCGGCATCGGGGATCAAGCTGAAGGCTGCTCCCAGGGCCTTGGCCAAGGTAAGGCAGGCTTCGGGCGCAGTGATCCCATCCGCTTCGCCGCAGTGCACCTCGCAGGGCGCCTCCAGCGGGGTGTGTCGCAGCAGGTCGTCCCCGCACAGCAATTCGATAGCCTGGCGGTACCCGTGCGGGTTGAGCCGGGCCATGTTCCAGCGCACCCACTCCAAGGCCTTGGCGCTAGGGCGTGGCGACAGCATGGCGCTGCTGCGCTGAGCGGCCATCTGGGCGATGCCCGATTGCCCCAGCGTATTGAGCCGACGCGCGCGTACTGCCTCGCGTTGCACCTCGCGGGCCGGGCCGCCGTAGCCGCGCGCCGGGCTGATCAGCACCAGCCGACGCACGCGCTGCGGGTACAGCCGGGCGAACGCCGCGGCGGTGATCGCGCCCAGGGAGTGCCCCACCAGCACGCAATGGTGGATTTCCAGCTTATCCAGCGTTTGCGACAGCCGCGCGGCGTAGTCTTCGGCCCTTGGGGCCGCCGCTGGCAGCGGGGTGGATTCCCCGTAGCCGGGGGCATCCCAAGCCACCACACGGGCCTGCTGGCTCAGCTGCAAAGCCACTTCGAGCCAGGAGCCGGCGCCCGAGCCAATGCCATGCAGTAGCACGATGGCCGGGCCGTCGCCTGTGTCGCGGATGGCCTGTGCACTGTCCTTCAGCGCGAGCACTCGCTGGCCGAAGCGCTGTTGCAGCAGCGCTTCGAGTTCAGCGGTGGGCGCGGGTACGTGGGTGGCTGGCAGCATGCTGTTATCCGCGCTTGATCGAAGCCAGGGGATGCTCTGGCGGGTAGGTGGGCGTAACCGGCTTCTTCGCGCCAAGCATCACGCACATCAGTGCGTCTTCGTCGCCGATGTTGATTTCCTCGCGGTACACGCCCGGGGGCACGGAAATCACATCGCGGTCAGTGAGGATGGTTTCGTAGCGCTCGCCGTTCTGCTCGATCACTACCTTGAGCTTGCCGCGCAGCACGAAGAACACTTCCTCCACGTCGGTGTGCAGGTGCGGCGGGCCTTCGTGGCCAGCCGGGATCACCATGGTGCTGAAGGTGAAATGCTCCGAAGGAATGGTGTTCATGTCGGTGCCCACGCCGGTACCGCCAGTGCCGATGTAACGCATTTGGGCGCGGCGGAATTTCGGGTCGTAGTCGGCCTGGAATTTCAGCGCGTTCCAGTCGTACTTACGGGTTTCGTAGCGTGCAATGCGGGTCTGCATCCAGGTTTCGAGGCTGGCCCCTTGTGGGCGATCCCAGCTCTTGGGGGCCTGGGCGGTGGTGGACAGATCAGTCATGGCAGTCTCCATTTTCAGTCGGTGCGGCAAAGGGTCAGGGCATCACGAACCCGCCGTTGACCGGCAGGGTTTGCCCAGTGATGAAGCGGGCCAGGTGCGAGAGGGCGAACACCACGGCGCCGCTGACGTCTTCGGGCAGTTGTGGGCGTTGGATGGCGCGTTGTTCGGTGTACAAGCGGTGCCGCGCTTCAGGGACGTAAGCAGTGGCTTCCACCAGTACCAGCCCAGGGGCGATGGCATTCACGGTGATGTTGTCGCTGCCCAGTTCGCGGGCCAGGCTGCGCGTCATGGCGATGATCGCGCCCTTGCTGGCCACATAGGCCATCAGATTGGGCGCGCCCCACAACGGGGTGTCGGAGGCCAGGTTGACGACCGCACCCTGGCCGCTCAGGCGCAGCGCCGGAAGGCAGGCGGTGGTCATCAGCCAGGTGCCACGCACGTTCACCTGCATCACCTGGTCCCAGGTTTCGATGCTCAGTTGCTCGCAGCTTTTGCCGCCGGAGTTGGTCACCGAGGCGTTGTTCACCAGCCCGTCCAGGCCGCCGAGCAATTCGCCGGCGCGGGTGGCGCAATCCTGGATCGATACCGGGTCGGCGAGGTCCACGGCCAGGCCGTCCACGTTCAGCCCAAGCGCCCGCAGCTCGGCGGCGGCGTGCTGCACGCGCTCGGCAAGGATGTCGGCGATCACCACCCGGGCGCCGGCCTGGGCGATCGCCTGGGCGAAGGCATAGCCCAGCCCGCGCGCGCCACCGGTGACCAGCACGCGGCGGCCATGAAGAAGTTGAGTCGATTCGTTCATCAGTGGGTACTCAGCATGGCTTTGGGCATGTAGTGCAGTACGCGCTTCTCGGCCCATACCACAGCGCCGTAGGCGAGCACGCCGATCAGCGTAAGCATCACGATCGCGACGAATACGCCACTCGTGTTGCCTTGCCCTTCGGCGTCCACCAGCAGGAAGCCAAGTCCCTGATTACCCCCCACGAGCTCGCCGACAGTCACCCCGATCACGGCCAGGGTGGAGGCGATGCGCAGGCCGGAAAACAGCGCGGCCATGGCCGAGGGGAATTCCACCAGCCGGAAGATCTGCCAGCGGCTGGCATTCATGGTGCGCACCAGGTTGATCATGTCCGGGTCCACGGTGCGGATCGCCGACAGCACGTTGATCATCACGGGGAAGAACACGATCAGCACCGCGATCAGGATCTTGGGGTACACGGTGTAGCCCAGCCACATCACGAACAGCGGGGCGAAGGCGACCTTGGGCGCGATCTGCAAAGCCAGGATATAGGGCGAGAGCATGGCTTCGGCCTTGGGCGAAAGGCCCAGCGACGTGCCGATCACAACCCCCAGCAAGGCCCCGAGGGCGAAGCCCACCACGATTTCCACGGCGGTGATCAACGTGTGTTGCAACAGCCCGCTGGTGCTCCACATCGCCACGCCTTCCTCGGCCACGCGGCTGAGCTTCGGCATCACGAATTCAGGCATGCCCAACAGGCCAGGGCCCCATTGCCACAAGCTCAGGAAAAGAATCAGCAGGGCAAGGCTGCCAAACAGCGAGTTATTCAGGCTCTTCATCACGGTCGTACCTTTACGCTTGCGCCCGCGCCTTTATTGGGAGGCGGTGGCGGTGTCGATGAACTGATTGGTGTAGAGGTCTTCGAGCTTCGGTGCCTTGCTGACGATGCCTTCGGTCACGTAGAACTGGCGCACCGCTTCCAGGCGCTGCGGGTCGATACGACCAAGTACCGCCTGGCGCGCATACACGTGCTCGACATAGAGCTTGAAAGTCTTCTCCAGCTGCGCCTCCTTACCGGCGTAGCTGGGGATTGCCTTGGCAAAGGTAGCCGCCGCCGCGTGGGGATCGGCGATGATGTCGGCCATGCCCTGGAGCGTGGCTTGCACAACGCCGCGGACGGTTTCGGGATGGTTCTGAATGGCGTCGTCAGAGGCCATGATCGACTGCGCCATGCTCTCGAACACCTGGTCCTGAGGAATGAGCTTCACCTTCAGGCCGGCTTCTTCGGTGTCGGTGATCCAGTCGGGCACGCCAGCCATGGCCACGGATTTCTTCGCGGCGAACAACTGCCACACACCGGCGGGGCCGGCCGCCTGTACGTCCACGTCGGCCTTGCTCAGGCCGGCCTTGCGCAGCGATGCGAGCAGGGCGTAGTAGGTGGTGTCCGAGTAGGACATCACGGTCAAGGTCCTGCCCTTGAGGTCCTTCACCGAGTTGATGTTTTCGTCGGCGTTGGTGGCGATCATGGTCACGCCACCGGCGCCCAGCACCGCCACGTCACGCACTGGGATGCCATTGGCGCGCACCACAATCGGCGTGTCGCCAATGGCCCCCCCGATCAACGCGTTGCCCGCGCCGATCTGCTTGGCCACATCAACACCACCCTTGGCCGCGATGAACGTTACGTTCAGGTCTTTCTGCGCGTAATAGCCTTTTTCCTTGGCGATCACCCAAGGGGCGAAAGCGGGGGAGTTGGGCGGCGCGGGCAGCAGGTAGGTAACGTCCGTGGCGGCGTGGGCAGCCACAGCAAGGCCGACGCCAAGCAGCGCCGAGGCGCCCTTGATTGCGAGTTTGAACATGGTGACTCCAGAGTTCGATGAAGGGTCAGCGGCAGTGGCAATCAATGCAGTTCGGTGTCTTCGCCCACCTTGAGCAACTCCATCAAGCGGCCGGCCAATGGGCCTATTTCCGCCAGCTTGCGGCGCTCCAAAGGGTTTTCCCGGTAGGGGAGGTCCACCACGATTTCCTCGACGATGGTGCCTGGCCGGGCGCTCATCACCAGCAGCCGGTCCGACATGGCGATGGCCTCCACCAGGTCGTGGGTGATGAACAGGGCAGTCTTCTTTTCTTCGAAAAGCATCCGTGCCATGTCTTGCTGAAGGATCATCTTGGTTTGCGCATCGAGCGCCGAAAACGGCTCGTCGAGGAACAGTACCTGGGGGTCCATGGCCAGCGTGCGAGCGAGCGCGGCGCGTTGGCGCATGCCTCCCGACAGCTGAAACGGGTAGTGGTCGGCAAAGCCTTGCAAGTGGCAGCTTGAAAGTAGATTTTCGGCGATGGCGCGCCGTTGCGCCGCGGCCATGCCCTGGATTTCCAGCCCCAGCTCCACGTTCTGGCGGATGCTGCGCCAAGGCATCAGCAGGTCCTTTTGCAGCATGAAAGCCACTTTCTTCACCGGGCCGTTGACGGCTTCACCGCCCACCAACACTTCACCCTCGGTAGGGCGGTAGAGGCCCGAGCCCATATTGAGAATGGTGCTTTTGCCACAACCGGAGGGGCCAATGATCGAGACCACTTCACCGCGGGCGATCTTGAAATCCACCCCGCGGATGGCGAAGGGCGCATCGGCGTTTTTCTTCGCCGGGAAGCATTTGCCGACATTGCGAAATTCAATTTCGGTTGGCGCGCTGGCCAAGTGAGGCGCTTCGTTCCAGTCGGGGGCGATTGCTAGCATCTCTTTCACAGCCATTGGTCAAGGTCTCTGGTCTGTTTTACTGGTGATACACCGGTTAGTGCATGAACAATGCCAGCGAAACTTTTCACTGGATGAATTAATAAACACTCCAGATATCAGTAAGTTAGGGGAAAGTTACGGGAAAGCTGGCGTTTCACATATAAAACAACGTTTGATAGCTGATACGTGACTGCACACTTGTCGAGCGCTGTTACGGCTTTTGCGAGTTAAAAGTGCTTTTTAGAAACAGCGTTCCATATATGAAACGCTGAGATCGGCCTGGTATCAGGTATCAGGCCAGCGGGGAGATGGCAGTGTGCCAAGCGTCGTATCCGTACACCCAATCCGCGTTACCCCCTCCCTTAAGCCACTGGTTTCCCCGCGAGCCAAGCTGGATGTGGCTAGCCCGTTCCAGCCGGGTGTTCTGGTAACTGAGCAAGGCCGCAGGTACGGCTGGAGCTGATTGCACAGCTTCCAGCGCTCGCGCGAGCACCACGGCATCTTCGATCGCCTGGCCGGCCCCCTGCGCCATGAACGGCATCATCGGGTGGGAGGCGTCGCCCAGCAGTGCCATGGGGCCTTTGGCCCAGTAAGGCAGGGGGTCGCGTTCGTAGAGGGCGGTCTTTAATACGTCATCGCAGGCGTCGAGCAGGGCACGAGCGTGCGGATGGAATGCCGCGTAGCTGTCACGCAGCTCGCTGACGCTGCCGGGGGTGGTCCAGCTTTCCTCATGCCAGCTGTCCTGAGCGGTGGTGGCAAAGATGAAGATGTCGCGGCCGCGGTTCAGCGGGAATGACACGATCTGGCTCTGGGGCGTCGGCCCCCACCATTTGGTGAAGGCCTGGATGTCAGGCACATGGGCCACCCGGTTGGCGGGAATCACCGCGCGGAAAGCTACAACCCCGGTGAAGCGCGGGTGCTCCTCGCCAAACAACGCATTGCGCACCACCGAATGGATGCCGTCGGCACCGATCAATACGTCCATGCTTGCCTGGGTGCCGTCGGCGAAGGCCACTTCGACGCCGCTCTCATTCAATTGCACACCTATCGCGCGTTTGTCGAAGCGTACCTTGTGCGCGGGGAAGGCTTCGCTCAGAACACCCAGCAGATCGGCCCTGTGGATCGTCAACTGAGGCGCACCGTATTGGCGCTCGGCCGCGTCAGACATTTCCAACCGGGACGTTTCTTCGCCGGTGTCCCACATTCTGCTGATGCGATGGGTAGGGCGCGCGCCAAACCGTCGAATCCCTTCGCCGATACCCAGGCCGTCCAGGGCTTTTACCGCATTGGGGGTAAGGTTGATGTCCGCGCCTACCCGCATGAAGGCCTTGGCCTGCTCGAATACGGTCACGGTGTGGCCGGCGCGCTCGAGGGCGATAGCGGCGCAAAGGCCACCGATGCCGGCGCCAAGGATGGCGATGGAGAATGCTTTCATGAACGGGCTCGCTGGTTTATGGAAGGTGCTTCCCTATATGCAGCCCGAGTGCCATTAATTCCTTTTCAAAGGAAATAATTTCTTCGCTTTGTTAAACAATGGTTTAGCGCTGTTTCAGGTATGAAATGCTCGTCGCGCCTTTCGTTTCGCACCCTTTGCTACCGCTTCGCGGCGGCTGTGCTACTTTCTGCCACTTCCGGCGCGCTGATTGGTCGGCGCATGTTCGTGGTGGCGAGGGCATATGGCGCAGCAGAATAAGAAACGTGTGGCGGGTCGGCCCCGTGAAGCCCAAGGCGTGGGGCGTGAAGGCCTGATCGAGGCAACGCTTGCGGTGCTGCGCGATGTACCGCCCGAAGCGCTTACCCTCGCTCAGATTGCCCATACGGTGGGCGTGGACCCTGCCCTGGTGCGGTATTACTTCGGTAACAAAGACGGGTTGCTGCGAGCCGCGACGTTCAGCCTGATGGACAAGGTTCAGCGCGCCTCCGAACAAGAGCTCGACGAGCCTTCGGTCGAGGCCATGCTTCGCAAGCGGGTGCGGCTGATCATCGATACCGGGCGCGAGAATCCACATTTTCTCACGCTGGTGATGCGCGAAATTTATACGGCGGGTACTGACGGCGCGGCCGGCGATCCCACCTGGGATGTGCTGGACCTCACCGCCCGGCGCGGGGCTGCCCTGAGCAATGCCTTGCTGCAAGCACGGCCACCCGAGGCACGACAACTGGATATGGACCCACGTTTCCTGCACGTAGCGCTGCTGGGAGCCTGCACCTTCTTCGCGACCGCGCAACCGCTGTTCAAGGCCTTGTTCGATGCCGAACAGGACGAGAACGCTCTCGCCGATCGGTACTGTGAATTCCTCACGGGCCTTCTGATGCGCGGCATTGGCGTGGAGGCTTCGCGCCTGGACGGTCTATAAGCACGAGCAATGCCCTGCTCGGCTGAAACATAATATTTTTAAACCAACTCAGCCGCTGGGTGTGTTTCAGACTATTCCTTGTCGCGCGGCTGCTTCGCTTCGGCAAGTACCTTGTTGATCATATATCGCAACAGTTGTAACCCTTTAAAGGGCTGCATTTGTCTTGAGTGCTGCGCATAATGCGCGCCTCGCTCAAGTTGGTGTTAGTGACGGCTAGGTTTGTTGCGAGATAATTCCCGGGGCGAATAGTTCTGCGGTTTTCTTGTTCGCTGATGTTTCGTAATTCGCGGCGCGCGTGAATGGTTT
>Ga0265797_10004205_pt1 | contig 22219 bp, 19 predicted proteins | sample P2T30metagenome_FD_192433 | JGI IMG/M metagenome (GOLD analysis project Ga0265797, IMG submission 192433) | Plant litter microbial communities from East Loma Ridge, Irvine, California - P2 T30 | ecosystem: Environmental > Terrestrial > Plant litter > Unclassified | place: USA: California... | reverse complement strand
CGTTCGCGGCTCAGGTCGCTGCCGAAGCTGCAGGCAAGGTCGCTCAGGAATCGGGCGTGAAGAACCTGGAAGTGCGTATCAAGGGCCCAGGCCCAGGCCGTGAATCGGCTGTGCGCGCACTGAACAATCTCGGCATCAAGATCACCGAGATCCAGGACGTCACCCCAGTTCCACACAACGGCTGCCGTCCTCCAAAGCGTCGCCGCATCTAAATCGACAGGGCAGGGCGGTTCGCCGCCGGCCCTGTTGTTCTGGATGTCGACGCACGGGGCATTGCGCTCTGTTGTGTTTCAAGAATAGCCGGTGCGGTTGATCCAGAAATGGGTTATACTGCCCGGCTCTTGTCGCCTGCCATCTTTGTGGCGGGCGACGTTGTAAGCCACGTCCGGCCTGAATCTGCAGAGCTGGACTAGCGCCTGGGTGCATGAAGTCATTCGTGTGCTGCTGGGGCGTGATCAAATATTAAAGGAAATCTAACGTGGCACGTTATATCGGACCAAAAGCAAAACTGTCGCGCCGTGAAGGCACTGACCTGTTCCTGAAGAGCGCACGTCGCTCGCTCGACTCGAAGTGCAAACTGGACATCAAGCCAGGCCAGCACGGTGTCAAGTCGGGTGCCCGCACCTCGGACTACGGTAACCAACTGCGCGAAAAGCAAAAAGTCAAACGCATGTACGGCATCCTGGAACGTCAGTTCCGCCGCTACTTCGCAGAAGCATCGCGTCGCAAGGGCAACACCGGCGAAACCCTGCTGAAACTGCTGGAAGCGCGTCTCGACAACGTGACCTACCGCATGGGCTTCGGCTCGACCCGCGCTGAAGCGCGTCAGCTGGTGAGCCACAAGGCCTTCACCGTGAACGGTCAAGTCGTGAACATCGCTTCGTACCAGGTCAAGACCGGCGACGTCGTCGCTGTGCGCGAAAAAGCCAAGAAGCAAGTGCGTATCGCTGAAGCCCTGTCGCTGGCTGAGCAAGTTGGCTTCCCAAGCTGGGTGTCGGTCGATGCCAAGAAGCTGGAAGGCACCTTCCGTTCGTTCCCAGAGCGTAACGAAATCGCTGCTGACGTCAACGAAGCGCTGATCGTCGAACTGTACTCGCGTTAATCGACCGCATCAGAGCCGACGCAGTCGGCTCCCAGCGGTCGTCCCCGCGCAGGCGGGGATCCAAGTTTTGCATCCGAAGTCGCAGAACTTGGGTTCCCGCCTCCGCGGGAACGACGGTGGGGTGGTGCGAGCGCAGCGATCCAGGATCGGCACTCACAACAAATCGAGATCCGCAGCGAACCATGTTCGTCACATCGAAGATTTCCTCCACACCGTCTCAATGAATTCGTTTTACCGCCTGCTCATGCAGGCGTTCTCTTTAAAGCCATCAGCCTTATCGGTGTAACGAGCCGAGGGTATTGAAAAGGACTACGTTCATGCAAAATAGTTTGTTGAAGCCACGTATCATCGACGTCGAAGCACTGGGCGCCGGCCACGCGAAAGTCGTGATGGAGCCGTTCGAGCGTGGCTATGGCCACACCCTCGGCAATGCCCTGCGCCGCGTGCTGCTGTCGTCGATGGTGGGCTACGCGCCGACCGAAGTGACGATCGCTGGTGTCGTGCATGAATACTCGTCGCTCGATGGCGTCCAGGAAGACGTCGTCGACCTGCTGCTGAACCTGAAGGGCGTGGTCTTCAAAGTCCACAACCGTGACTCCGTCACCCTGACCCTGAAGAAGGAAGGCGAAGGCGCCGTCCTGGCATCGGACATCGACCTGCCGCACGACGTCGAACTGGTCAACCCGGATCACGTGATCGCTCACCTGACCGCCGGCGGCAAGCTGGACATGCAGATCAAGGTCGAAAAAGGCCGTGGCTACGTGCCGGGCAACGTCCGTCGCCTGTCGGAAGACACCAACAAGACCATCGGCCGCATCATCCTGGACGCATCGTTCTCGCCAGTGCGCCGCGTGTCGTACGCCGTGGAATCGGCCCGTGTCGAACAGCGTACCGACCTGGACAAGCTGATCATCAACATCGAAACCAATGGCGTGATCACGCCAGAAGAAGCGATCCGCCAGTCGGCCCGCGTCCTGGTGGACCAGCTGAACGTGTTCGCTGCCCTGGAAGGCACCGAAGCCGCTGCCGAAGCCCCATCGCGTGCACCGCTGGTCGATCCGATCCTGCTGCGTCCAGTCGACGACCTGGAACTGACCGTCCGTTCGGCGAACTGCCTGAAAGCAGAAAACATCTACTACATCGGCGACCTGATCCAGCGTTCGGAAAACGAACTGCTCAAGACGCCAAACCTGGGCCGCAAGTCGCTCAACGAAATCAAGGAAGTCCTTGCTTCGCGCGGCTTGACCCTGGGCATGAAGCTGGAAAACTGGCCACCTGCTGGCCTGGAAAAATAAGATAGTCACCCGAAAGTACACACCTACTTTCGGGTGGAAACAGCCAAAAAGGACTGGCAGAGCCAGATCCTTTTTGGAGAAAAACCGTAGTAAAACCTAACCCCAAACCGGTCCGCGGACATGCTCTATCAAACGAGCGTGAACGATCGAAGAACTGGCATTGAAAACACCCGAAAGGAAATACCATGCGTCACCGTCACGGCCTTCGTAAGCTGAATCGTACCTCGTCCCACCGTCTGGCAATGCTGCGCAACATGACTGTTTCGCTGCTGCGTCATGAAGCCATCAAGACCACCGTCCCAAAAGCCAAGGAACTGCGTCGCGTCATCGAACCGATCCTGACCCTGGGCAAGACCGACACCCTGGCAAACAAGCGCCTGGCCTTCGCTCGCCTGCGCGACCGCGAAATGGTCCTGAAGCTGTTCGCTGAGCTGGGTCCTCGCTACGCAAACCGCAACGGCGGCTACCTGCGTATCCTGAAGATGGGCTTCCGCGTTGGCGACAATGCACCTATGGCTTACGTCGAACTGCTGGATCGCCCAGAAGTCACTTCGGCTGAAGAAGCACCGACCGCCGAGTAATCGACAGTCTTCCTAAAAAACCAGGTTTCGGCCTGGTTTTTTTTCGCCTGCCCTGAATGAGTTCCGGCGTGAAACAAGGGGCCGGTGTACCATGCGCTTGCGTTGTCACCACCCGAACCCACACCATGCACCGATTCCTTGCCCGTGGCCTGCTGCAGGCCTGCCTGACGCTGTTCGCCGTCTTCACCCTGTTCACCGCTGCTCAAGCCCGTGCCGAACAGGAGTTCCTCGATCCTGCCGTCGCCTTCGCCTTTTCGGCGCGCATGGCCGACCCGCAGACCGCGGAAGTGACCTACGTCATCGCGCCCGCCTACTACATGTACCGCGAGCGCTTCGCCTTCAAGGCCAGCGGCGCCGGCGTGACATTGGGCGAGCCGCAGATCCCGCCCGGCAAGGTCAAGTACGACCAGACTTTTGAAAAGGATGTCGAGACCTACAAGGGCACGGTCACGATCCGGATCCCCGTCGAGGGCAGTGGCCCGTTCACGCTCACCGCCACCAGCCAGGGCTGCGCCGACGCCGGCCTGTGCTATCCGCCGCAGGACCACAGCGTCAACCTGGGCGCCGGTGGCGCACCGGCTGCGTCGAGTCTCCCGATCGGCGGCAATGCCTCACCAGACGGCGTCTCCACGCCGTTGTCGTCAACGCCGCAAGTGGATACGCCATCGACCCAGCCGGTGGCGCCTGCGACAGCCTCTTCCGCGACACAGCCATCCGACCTGAGCAACATCGCCGGCATCCTCGGCGGCGGCAGCCTGCTGGCCATCGTGCCGGCCTTCATCCTGCTCGGCCTGGGCCTGGCCTTCACGCCCTGCGTGCTGCCGATGGTGCCGATCCTGTCCTCGATCATCGTGGGCGAAGGCAAGGGCGTGAGCCGATCGCGCGGCTTCATCCTGTCACTGACCTATTCGCTCGGCATGGCGATCGTCTATACCCTGCTGGGCGTGGCGGCCGGCCTGGCGGGCGAAGGCCTGGCCGCGGCGTTGCAGAATCCGTGGGTGCTGGGGGCGTTTGCAGTGCTGATCGTGGCCATGTCGCTGTCGATGTTCGGTTTCTATGAGTTACAACTTCCTGCCACCTTGCAGACCCGTTTGACCCAGGCATCGAATCGCCAGCAGGGCGGCAAGCTGCTTGGGGTGTTCGCGATGGGCGCGATTTCGGCCCTGATCGTGGGGCCGTGCGTGGCCGCGCCGCTGGCCGGGGCGCTGGTCTATATCAGCCAGACGCGCGACGTCTTCATCGGCGGCCTAGCGCTGTTCTCGATGGCGGTAGGGATGAGCATTCCTCTGCTGCTGGTCGGCGTGTCGGCCGGCTCGCTGCTGCCGCGCGTGGGGCCGTGGATGGAGTCGGTCAAGCGCCTGTTTGGCGTGCTGATGCTGGCAATGGCCTTGTGGCTGGTGTCGCCCGTGATCCCGGCCGCAGCGCAGATGCTGCTGTGGGCCGCGCTGCTGCTGGGTTACGGGTTTTATCTGTTGCGCCACACCCGCCACTTTGCCTCGATGGCATTTGGCACGGGCCTGGCAGTGCTGGGCGCTACGCAGCTGATTGGCGTGGCCAGCGGTGGCCGTGACGCTTTCGCGCCCCTGGCGCACCTGTCCGGCGCGCCGCAGAACCACGGCCTGGTGTTCACCCGCATCAAGACCGTCGACCAGCTCGACGCCGCGCTGGCGGCGAACGCCGGCAAGACCGTGATGCTCGATTTTTATGCCGACTGGTGCGTGTCGTGCAAGGAGATGGAGAAGTTCACCTTCGTCGATCCGAAGGTCCAGCAGAGGCTGGCCGGGACCGTGTTGCTGCAGGTTGACGTGACGGCCAATGATGCCGCCGACAAGGCGATGCTGAAACGCTTTGGGCTGTTCGGGCCGCCGGGGATCATCCTGTTCGATGGACAGGGCAAGGAGATTGCGGATAGCCGGGTGATTGGGTACCAGAATGCGGAGAAGTTTTTGGGGTCGTTGCAGCGGCTGGAAAAATAGCGCGGGCGTCAGTTGAACGCGTGGGCGTTCGTCAATCAGGCCACTGGCCTGATTGACCCCGTCCACCCCAAGGGGATGAGAGCGGTGGACAGCATGGTCGTCCACCGTTTTTTTTCTATCGACCCATTATGCGGCGGCGCGCTGGCCGTGATGGCCATGATGACGCGGGCCCTTGCGGTGCTTGGCCTGTTCATCGAACGTCTTGCGCTGTTCCGGCGTCAAAACAGCGTAGAAGCTGTTCAGGGCCGTCAGGCGCGCTTCCATGTGGGCAGTGCGCTGCTTCTGCATGGCGATCTGTTTTTCCATGCGCTGCGGCGCGCTCAGGCTGGCCCAGGCGGCGCGGTCCGGACGGCCGGTGCGTTCGCCTTTCTTGCCCGGCGCCTGGCTGGCAACAAAAGCGTCCCAGGCCGGCTGCTGCTGGGCGTTGAGCTTGAGCGAGTCGCGCAGCTTGGCCTGATGCTCGGCGCGTTTCTGCTGCATCTTGGCGTGGCGTTCGCCGACCTTGGCTTGCCACTCGGCCTTCTTGGCCAGGCGCTGTTCGGCGCTGAGGGCCGGGCGGCCTTCCGCCGGCGCAGCGGTCTGGGCTTGCGCGCCGACGGTAGCGCCCAGCAAGCCAGCGGCGGTGAAGGCGATCACGAGGTGTTTGCGAATGGTGTTCATGGTTCTTCCTTTGGTGAGAGAGGCTGTCTGTTCGTGCATCCGAAACGCTCGCTGCACAGGACCCATCTTGGGCACAATGTGTAACCGCGGGATTTCCCCTGTCTCACACTTTGTATCAATATGTTTCGGGTCTTCGGGCTTATACACAGCGATACAAAATGCTCATACAGCATTGTCATAAACTCGGATAATTGCGGTTATGGATACTCCCTCTACGATTCTGATCGTCGACGACGACCGCGACATCCGGACCCTGCTGGCCGACTACCTCGAGTCGAATGGCTACCGGACGCTGGCCGCCGCCGACGGCACCGCGATGTGGAAGGCGCTCGACGAAACCCGTCCCGACCTCGTCGTGCTCGACCTCAACATGCCCGGCGACGACGGGCTCACGCTGTGCCGCAAACTGCGCGCCACCTCGACCCTGCCGGTCATCATGCTCACCGCCCGCAACGAACCGCTCGACCGCATCCTGGGTCTCGAGATGGGCGCCGACGACTACCTGCCGAAGCCGTTCGAGCCGCGCGAGCTGCTGGCGCGCATCCGCAGCGTGCTGCGCCGCTCGCACGCGATGCCATCGAACACCCCGTCCGAGAACGTGCAGCAGATGCGCTTCTCGGGCTGGACCCTGGACCTGACCGCGCGCCACCTGCTCAACCCGGACGGCATCGTGATCATGCTCTCGGGCGCTGAGTTCCGCCTGCTGCGCGTGTTCCTCGAACACCCGAACCGCGTGCTCAACCGCGACCAGCTGCTCAACCTGACGCAAGGCCGCGACGCCGATCCGTTCGACCGCTCGATCGACATCCAGATCAGTCGCCTGCGCCAGAAGCTGGGCGAAGACGCGCGCATGCCCCAGATCATCAAGACGGTCCGCAACGGCGGCTACGTGCTGGCCGGCCAGGTGACGGTGGAGCCGGCCGCGTGAAAGCGTTCTTCGGGTCGATGACCGGCCGCGTGTTCCTGACCCTGCTGCTGGGGGTGTGGATCTCGGCCGCCCTGATCCAGCTGGCGGCCGACTACCAGCGCCTGCGCGACTGGGAACGCCAGCGCGACCAGCATCTGCTCGAGCGCGCCGAACAGCTGACCATGGCCACCGAGATCGTGCCGGCCTCGGCGCGCTCGATCTACCTCGAAGTCGCCAACCGCCCCGGCCTGGAGCTCGAAGTCAGCGATACGCTGCCGGCCGCCGCCCCGGCCACGCCGTTCGCCCAGGCACTGGCCGGGCGACTGGGCAAGGGCTACAAGGTCGAATCGGTCAGTGCGCGGCCGGCTGCCTGCGACAGCGCGCCGCCGCTGCCGATGATGTACGGCCTGATCCACGTGGAGTACGGCGGCGCCTGCGAATCGCTCAACGTGCATCTGCGCGACGGCGCCGAGCTGCGCCTGTCGGTGCTGCCTCCGCGGCCGTCCGCTCCCAGCGACCTGGACCTGCGCGCGCTGGTCGGCCTGTTCATGGTGAGCATTGCCGGGCTGGCCTATGTGGTGGCGCGCATGACCGCGCGGCCGTTCCGCCAACTGGCGCAGGCCGCGCAAGACCTGGGCCAGGACATCAACCGCCCGCCGCTCGACCTGGTGGGCACGACCGAGATCCGCCAGGCCAGCGCCGCTTTCAATGCGATGCAGGCGCGCATCCGCCAGTACATCTTCCAGCGCACGCAGATGCTGGCCGCCATTACCCACGACCTGCAGACGCCGCTCACGCGCATGCGCCTGCGGCTCGAGAAGGTGTCCGACCGCGAACTGCAGGAACGCCTGATCGGCGACCTGTCGGCGATGCAGGAAATGGTGCGCGAGGGCCTGGTGCTGGCGCGCAGCATGGACACCACCGAGTCGATGCGCATGCTCGACCTCGATTCGCTGCTCGAAGCGGTCTGCGCCGACGCCAGCGATGCCGGCCAGGCCGTCACACTGCAGGGCAAGGCGTCGATGGCGGTGCTGGGCCGGCCGCTCGACCTGCGCCGCTGCCTGGGCAACCTGATCGACAACGCGGTCAAGTACGGCCACGATGCACGGGTCTGCGTCGACCGCATCAACGGCACCGCGCGGATCCGCATCCGCGACACCGGCCCGGGCATCCCGCGCAGCGAACTGGGCCGGGTGTTCGACCCGTTCTACCGGGTCGAGACGTCGCGCTCGCGCGAGTCGGGCGGCACCGGCCTGGGGCTGACCATCGCGCGCAATATCACCGAGCAGCACGGCGGCAGCATCACCCTGACCAACCATCCGGAAGGCGGCCTCGAAGTGACCTTGATGCTGCCGGCCTACTATCCGAACAAATAAATAAAGCTGTCATAACAATGTGGGACAATGCGGCGCCGGGTTTTATTGCGCACAAGCAACGCCTCACCACCAAAGAGAGAGCTGCCGGAACGGGCGGCATGAGACGAGAATGAACAAGAAGAATGTCGGCGTCATCGCCGGAATCGCCGCGCTGGTCGTGGCTGGCGGCTGGTATCTGAACCAGGGCAATGACGCAAAGGCGGGGGCAGAGCAGGGACCGGGCGCGGGAGGCGGCCAGCCACCGGTGACCGTCAATGTGGTGGCGCCCGAGCGGCGCGACGTCGGCGTCGAGCTGTTCGCCAACGGCACCGTGAGCCCGGTGCGCACTGTCAACCTGCATCCGCAGACCGTGACTACCATCCGCAAGGTGCATATCCGCGAAGGCGAGTTCGTCAAGGAAGGCCAGCTGATGTTCTCGCTGGACGACCGTGCCGACCTGGCCAATGTCGCCCGTGCCGAAGCGCAGGTGGCGCGCGATACTGCGACGCTGTCGGACCTGGAACGCCAGTACAAGCGCAGCCAGGAACTGGTGTCACAGAACTTCCTGGCCCAGAGCGCCCTCGATTCGCTGCTCAGCCAGGTCGAAGCCCAGCGCGCGCTGGTGCAGTCGAACCAGGCCGCGGCGCGCGCCACGCAAGTGAGCGCCAGCTACACCTCGATCCGCGCGCCGATGTCGGGCCGGGTCGGCGCCATCGACGTGCACCCGGGCTCGCTGGTGCAGATGACGACCTCGCTCACCACCATCACCCAGCTTGACCCGATCAATGTTTCGTTCACGCTGCCCGAATCGACGCTCGGTTCGCTGCTGGCGGCACAGAAGGCGGGCGAGGTCGAGGTGCGCGCCAATGTCGGCGCCGAGGCGCCGCCGGTCGTCGGCCGCCTGAGCTTCATCGACAACGCGGTTGATGCCCAGGCCGGCACCATTCGTGTGAAGGGCGAGTTCTCGAACGGGGCTACCCTGCTGTGGCCAGGCCAGTACGTCACCGCGCGCGTGGTGGTGCAGACCCTCAGGAATGCCGTGGTGATCCCGCAGACCGCGATCATCACCGCCACCAACGGCACCTTCGTGTACGTGCTGGGCGAGGGCGCCACGGCGCGCCAGGTACCGGTGCAGCGCGTGTATGCCTTTGGCGACCGCGCCGCCGTGACCGGCCTGCAAGGCTCCGAGCAAGTGATCACCGAAGGCAAGCAGAACCTGCGTCCGGGCGGCAAGGTGCGCCTGGCGGCGCAAGGCAAGCCGGCCGCTCCCGCTGCGGCGCCTAAACAGGGCGAGCAGGCATGAATCTGTCCGAACTGTGTATCCGCCGTCCGGTGATGGTGGTGCTGTTGTCGCTCAGCCTGGTGCTGGTCGGCATCCTGTCGTACATGAAGATCCCGGTCGCCGCGCTGCCCAGCTATAACACGCCGGTCATCAACGTCTCGGCCAACCTGCCGGGCGCCAGCCCGGAGACGATGGCCTCGTCGGTCGCGCTGCCGCTCGAGAAGCAGTTCTCGACCATCGCCGGCATCAAGCTGATCACGTCCAGCAATACCCAGGGCGACACCAATATCACCCTTGAATTCGACAACGAGATCGATGTCGACAAGGCGGCCGTGGATGTCCAGGCCGCGCTGCTGGTGGCCCAGCGCCGCCTGCCACTCGAGATGACCGAATTGCCGGCTTACCGCAAGGTGAACCCGGCCGATGCCCCGATCCTGTTCATGCACCTGACCTCGCCGTCGATGGACTTGTCGGAGCTGAACGACTACGCCGAGAATCTCATTTCGCCGGCGATCTCGACCGTGCAGGGCGTATCCCAGGTCTCGATCAATGGCGGCAAGCGGTTTGCCGTGCGCGTCCGGGCCCGTTCCGACCTGATGAACGCCCGCAACATCTCGATGGACGAGCTGGCCGCAGCCTTGCGCGCGGCCAACTCGAACACGCCGCTGGGCATCCTCGACGGCCCGACCCAGGCCCTGACGATCCAGGGCGGCGGCCAGCTGATGAAGGCGGCCGACTTTGCCAATCTGATCATCGCTACCCGCGAAGGCTTGCCGGTGCGCCTGCGTGACATCGCCGAGGTGCAGGACAGCTACCAGTCGGTCAAGGCCCTCGGCAGTCTGAACGGCGAGCGCTCGATCTCGCTGATGGTGCAGCGCCAGCCGAATGCGAATACGGTGCAGGTGGTCGATGCGGTGCGCGCGCTGATCCCGCGCTTCGAGGGCCAGCTGCCGGCCTCGATCAAGATCGAGCTGGTCAATGACCGCTCGCTGTCGATCCGCGAAGCGATCCACGACGTCAACCTGACCCTGGCCGGCACCGTGCTGCTGGTGATTCTGGTGATCTTTTTATTCCTGCACCGCGCGGCCGCGACCTTCATCCCGGCGGTGACGGTGCCGATCTCACTGCTCGGCGCGCTGTCGCTGCTGTACTGGTTCGGCTATAGCCTCGACAATATCTCGCTGCTCGGCATCACGCTGGCGGTCGGCCTGGTGGTCGACGATGCGATCGTGGTGCTGGAAAACATCGTGCGCCATATGGAGATGGGCAAGAAGCCGATGGCGGCGGCCCTGATCGGCGCGCGCGAGGTGGGCTTTACCATCATCTCGATCTCGATCTCGCTGGTGGCCGTGTTCATCCCGATCTTCTTCATGCCGGGCGTGATCGGCCTGCTGTTCCGCGAATTCGCGGTGGTGGTCGGCCTGGCGGTGCTGGTCTCGGCCCTGGTCTCGCTGACCCTGGTGCCGATGCTGTGCTCGCGCCTGCTCAAGGACGGCGGCCACGTCGATCCCAAAGACATGTCGTGGATCGGCCGCCGCTTCGAGGCCGGTTTTACGCGCCTGCGTAACGGCTATGGCCGTACCCTGGACCTGGCGCTGCGCTTCCGCTTCGTGGTGCTGATGCTGGCGCTGGGCACCTTCGTGCTGACCGGCGTGCTGTATTCAACCATGCCGAAGGGCTTCTTCCCGGAAGAAGACATCGGCCAGATCCGCGTGACCGTGGAAGCCTCGGAAGATACCTCGTCGATGGCGCTGGCCGAGCTGCAAGGTAAAGTGGTCGACATCGTGCGCGCCAATCCGTATGTCAAGGACACGACCTCGTTCAGCGGCGGCGGCAATACCGGCCGCATGTTCCTGGTGCTGAAAGACCGTGGCGAGCGTCCACCGATGGACCTGGTGATCGACGACCTGCGCAAGGCTACCCGCGCGGTGCCGGGCGTGCAGGTGTTCATGTCGCCGCAGCAGAACCTGCAGCTGGGCGGACGCCAGAGCAAGTCGCGCTACCAGTACACGCTGCAGAGCGTGTCGGGCGGCGAGATCAATGGTTGGGCCGAGCAGTTCCAGGAAGGCATGCGCAAGGACGAGCGCTTCCGCGACGTCAACAGCGATTCGCAGAACAAGGCGCTGCAGGCCACGGTCGACATCGACCGCGACAAGGCGGCGCTGCTGGGTGTGGACATGGACGATATCCGCACCGTGATGTATGCCTCGTTCGGCGAACGCCAGGTCTCGACCATTTATTCGACGGCGGCGAGCTATTACGTGATCCTGGAAGCGGCCGCGAGCGACCGCTACTATGACGAAGCGCTGTCGCGGGTTTCGGTGCGCTCCAGGTCGGGCGAACTGGTGAAGCTGTCGAGCATCGCCAGCGTGCGCCGCACGGTCGGTCCGCTGCAGGTGAACCACCAGGGCCAGCTGCAGGCGATCACGCTGTCGTTCAACCTGGCGCCGGGCGTATCGCTGGGCGACGCCACCGACGCCATCGAGCAGATGGGGCGCGACATGAAGCTGCCGGCTTCTGTGATTGCCACGTATGGCGGCGACGCCGCCGTGTTCCAGGACACGCAGTCGAGCCAGCTGATCCTGATCCTCACCGCGATCGGCGTCATCTATGTGCTGCTGGGTGTGCTGTACGAGAGCTATATCCACCCGCTGACCATCCTGGCCGGCCTGCCGTCGGCCGCGGTGGGGGCGCTGATCACGCTGTGGATCTTCGACATGGACCTGACCCTGATTGCCATGATCGGTATCCTGATGCTGATCGGCATCGTCAAGAAGAACGCGATCATGATGATCGACTTCGCGCTTGATGCCCAGCGCAACCTGGGCATGACGCCGCAGGCGGCGATCCGCGAGGCCTGCATCCTGCGTTTCCGCCCGATCCTGATGACGACGCTGGCGGCGCTGATGGGGGCGCTGCCGATCGCGCTGGGCATTGGCGCCGGCGCCGAGCTGCGCCAGCCGCTGGGCCTGGCGGTGTGCGGCGGCCTGATCTTCTCGCAGGTGATCACGCTGTACATTACCCCGGTGATCTACCTGTACCTGGACCGCTACAGCGGCACCGGACCGATGACCGACGAGCAGATTGCGAAAGCGGATCAGGACCATGTGGCGCATCCAGCGTGACCGCCTGATCTCCAGGCAATGAGTCCCGCCGGCCGCCAATATCGGATCGTCAACGAACCGGTACTGGCGGCCGGAAACATTTGGTAACAACCATCAATGGTGGCTTAAGCCTGGCGTAACCGCTACCGTGATGCGGTAGCGCCACAAAACGGTTAGACTGCGGGCTCTCTGCCGTTTTTTAGACGTCGTTTCCAGGAAACCGATCTACCTTGCGTGACCATTCTCACACCTACGAGCAGGATAGCGAAGTGTGCTCCCACTGCGGGCAGCCGCTGCCGCCTGCGGGACCGCGCTACGGCGTGAGCTATGGGCGCAAGGGCCCCAACCGGTTCGGCATTGCCGGCACCGTCGCCGTCCACTTGCTGCTGTTGCTGCTCTGGTGGTACGAGCCGGACCAGAAAGACCAGCGCACGGCGCGGCCGGCGTCCGAGGACCAGGGCGACAGCCAGGTGGTCTACGTGGCGCCGCTGCAAGATACCTCAGTAAACGACCCATCGCCGCAGTTGACGCCGCGCACCCTGCCAGCGCCGCCGGTCCCGCGCGTGGAGCAGGAACGCATCATTGTCCAGCGCCTGCCGGACACGATCACGATTCCCGAAGAACGTCAGGTTCCGCCACAACCGCCACGGCCAACGCCGCCGCAACCGCCGCGCCAGCAGCAGACTGAAACGCCGCCTGGGGATATGGCTTCTTATATCAAAGCCCAGCGCGAGCGCCGCGGCGCGCCGACCGGCGCCGAAGTCGAAGCCCCGGAAAGCGACGCCGCGCGCGGCACCAGGAATGCGCTGGCAAATATCGCGTCGATCAATGGCCGTGGCCGCGACGACAGCAACGAGACCGGCGGCATCTTCTCGGTCACGAACAAGACCTTCAACACCATGGACCTCAAGTTCCGCGGCTGGAATCCAAGCTTCAAGCGGCGCTGGCTGACAGCGGTGACGGTGGAGCAGGGCAGTGAGCGCGATATCGAGACTGCCGTGATCAAGAAGATGATCGACCTCATTCGCCGCGAGAAGACCGGTGACTTCGAGTGGGATTCGCATCGGCTGGGGCGGGTGGTCAAGCTCAGTGCGCGGCCGCAGGATACCGATCAGCTGATGGCGTTCTTGTACAAGGAAATGTTCCCGGATTACAGGCCGATGCCGGGCAGGTAAGTGGTTGCCAGCACGCGTTGTGTGTTGTGGCGCGGGCTGGCGGGCAGGAACGGTAAGCCGGGTTTCTCGTCAGATTACTCGATGGCGGGTTGAATCTTCTCGCTACTCGTGTGTGCTATCGATTTCTCCAGCTTCTGCTGTTTGTAGAAAAACAGTGCCGCAGCTGCCGAGGCGAACAGCAACACCACGCTCGCTGCATCCACGCCTACATTGACGCGAACATCTACCTTAACGTCTTTCATATCGTCACCTCACATCATGTTTTCGCGGGATTGTCCCGGCACTTCACTGCAGAGTGCCGGCCCGGGCATGATAGCGTACGTCCCAGAAGCTGGGAGCGAGGGAGCGGCTGACGTCATCGCCACTACTTCAAGTGGTTGAGGCGGGACTGACCACCTAAAAAAGTCGCTCTCATCGTCGAGATGGACGAGCACTGAAATGCTGGCATCGGCGATATGTCATTTCGGTTTCACTACATGCTGCGCATTTGCTGAAAGCGCTGCACTTAGTATCCAGACAGGCTGATAATTTCCCTAAAGCCTGCTCAACTTGGGTACACTAATGAAAGCGACCTTCAAGGAACTTCCGCCGTTTGAGCGATTGCGCGAGCAGTACTTCGACGATCATGCATTCAAGAATCTGCAGAATGAGCTGATGAAGGACCCCGAGGCGGGCGATCTGATTCAGGACACCGGAGGATTGCGCAAACTCAGGTTTGCGGATAAGCGTCGCGGCAAGGGAAAGCGTGGCGGCTTGCGGGTCATCTACTTCTGGAAGGGTGCGGACGACCAGTTCTGGCTCTTCGCCGTCTACGACAAGGATCAGGCGGACGATCTTACAGTCGATCAACGCAAGATGTTGAAGCACGTCCTGGAACGAGAAATCAAGGCAAGGAGCGCAAGAAAATGAGCAAGCGAGATGTTTTTTCCGAGCTGATGGAAGGCTTTGATGCGTTGAAAGAAGAGCGCGAAGGAAAGCGCACGCTTCGTACAACCGTTGCGGAGCTGAAAGCCTTGCCGGAGATGACCCCGGAGAGAGTGCGCGCGGTACGCGAAAAGCTTCATGTGTCCCAGCCGGTGTTTGCACGTCAGCTACGTGCCCAACCCCAGACCATCAAGAACTGGGAGCAGGGTACTGCCAAGCCGAATGCCCAAGCTGTCATTTTGCTGAGCCTGATTGACCGTAATCCTGCCTTGCTCGACGAGATCGCGGCACTGTAGTTTCTACCTGCCCAAAGGCGAATGCCGCTCAGCTTGGACTGAACGGCATTCATGTCGCGGCAAGATGTCAAAGCGTTGGAAGCGCTCAGCCCGCCTTCAGCTTGCGCGCGATATCCAGCGCGAAGTAGGTCAACACCCCATCCGCCCCGGCGCGCTTGAACGCCATCATCGATTCCATCATGACCTTGTCATGATCGAGCCAGCCATTGAGCGCAGCCGCCTTGAGCATCGCGTACTCGCCGCTGACCTGATAGGCAAAGGTCGGCACCTTGAACTCATCCTTCACGCGGCGCACGATGTCCAGGTAGGGCATGCCCGGCTTGACCATCACCATGTCGGCGCCTTCGGCCAGGTCGAGCGCTACTTCGCGCAGGGCCTCGTCGCTGTTGGCCGGGTCCATCTGGTAGCTGTTCTTGTCGCCCGAGCCAATATTGGCCGACGATCCGACCGCATCGCGGAACGGACCGTAGAAAGCGGACGCATACTTGGCCGAGTAGGCCATGATGCGGGTATGGATGTGGCCCTGCGCCTCGAAGGCATTGCGGATCGCGCCAATGCGGCCGTCCATCATGTCCGACGGCGCCACGATGTCCACGCCGGCGTCGGCATGGGTCAGCGCCTGCTTGACCAGCATCTCGATCGTCTTTTCATTGACGATGTAGCCGGTCTCGTCCGGCAAGCCATCCTGGCCGTGGGTCGTGTACGGGTCGAGCGCGATGTCGGTGATCACGCCCAGTTGCGGGAAGTTCTTCTTCAGTTCGCGCACCACGCGCGGCACCAGCCCGTCCGGGTTGGTCGCTTCGATCCCGTCATGGGTCTTGACCGACTGGTCGACCAGCGGGAACAGCGCCATGGCGGGGATGCCGAGCGCCACGCACTCTTCGGCGACCTTGAGCAGCAGGTCGAGCGAGACGCGTTCCACGCCCGGCATCGACGCCACCTGCTGGCGCTGGTTCTCGCCTTCGAGCACGAATACCGGGTAGATCAGGTCGGCGGCGGTGATGGTGTTTTCGCGCATCATGGCGCGCGAGAAAGCGTCGCGCCGCATGCGGCGCGGGCGGGCCGCCGGATAGGCGGAGGTAATGATGGTCATCGTGGTAGTCCTTGCTAGATCAGGCGACAGGGTTATCGTCGTCCGCCGACGGCGCAGCACTTTCTTCGTTGCCGATGTCTTCCTCTGGTTCTTCTTCAAATGCGTCGTCGCCGCCACCGGTCAGGCCTGCCAGCTCGAGGATCTTGGCGTCGGCTTCGTCGATGCCGATGCGCTTGAGTGCCGAGAACAGCTGCACCGTGAACGGGAAGCCGACGCCGTCTTCATCGACATAGCTGTCGAGAATGCCGCGTGCTTCGCGCAGGGCATTGGTCGATTCATTGCGGTTGAGCTTATCGGCCTTGGTCAGGATGCAGTGGATCGGCTTGCCGGTCGGGGCGAACCATTCGAGCATCTGGACATCCAGGTCGGTGAACGGGCGGCGCGAGTCCATGATCAGGATCAGCGCGGCCAGCTGGTCGCGGCGCTGGACGTAGTCGCCCAGCAGCTTTTGCCAGTGCAGCTTGGCCGTGCCCGAGACTTCGGCATAGCCATAGCCCGGCAGGTCGACCAGCAGCGCTTCGATCTCGTCGACCCGGACCGCGTCCTTGCGGTGCTGGCCCACGTGGGCGCCGCCGATCGAGAAGTAATTGATGTGCTGGGTACGGCCTGGCGTCTTGGAGGCGAAGGCAAGACCCTTCTGGTTGGTCAGGATATTGATCGCCGTGGATTTGCCGGCGTTCGAGCGCCCGGCGAAGGCGATTTCCGGTACTTGCGTATCAGGCAAATCGCGCAACTGATTAACGGTCGTGAAAAACCGGGCTTGCCATAATCTGGACATTGGGGAGAGGGGTAAGAGGCTACGAAATGGCGTTTGGGAAACAAAGCTATTGTACAATAAGGGGTTGATTGCTGCTCCGCCCCTGGGCGAGTAGATAAAGGCGCTGCACTGAACTTTCAAATTTTTTTAAGGTGCTAGTATGAACCGCTTGACGTCCCCCCTGCTCAAAACACTGTTGCTGACATCGCTCACTGTGTTTGGGGGACTCCCGGCGGCGATGGCGGCGTCCGCCGCAACCGCGCCAGCGGTCAAAGCCGATCCAGCCAAGGGTGGCGCACTGTACGAAGCTGGCGACGCCACACGTGGTTTGCCGTCGTGCCTGTCCTGCCATGGCGCAGCCGGCAATTCGACCATCGTGGCCAATCCCAAGCTCTCGGGCCAGTTTGCCAGCTACACCAACAAGCAACTGATCGACTTCACCACCGCGCACCGCCAGCAACCGATCATGACGACCTATGCCAAGATGCTGACGGAGCAGGAAAAGAAGGATATCTCGGCCTGGCTGGCAACGCAGGTGCACAAGCCTGGCGCGGCGAAGAATAAAGAGACCGTGGAACTCGGTCGCAAGATTTATCGTGGCGGCATCGCCGACAAGGGCGTGGCTGCCTGCGCCAGCTGTCATGGCGCCACCGCGGCCGGCATCCCGGCACAATATCCGCGCCTGGCGGGCCAACACCAGGATTACACCACTGCCCAGCTCGAAGCTTTCAAGACTGGCACCCGCGCCAACAGCCCGCAAATGACGGTGCTGGCGCAGCGCATGTCGCCGGAAGAGATGCGCGCAGTGGCCGACTATATCGCGGGCTTGCGTTAAACGCCGCTCATGTAACGTCAGCGCCTTGCATGAGCACGCAATAAACGAGAAAGGGGCGGCAGCGTCGAGCTGGCGCCCTTTTTTCAAGCGGTCACGCGCCGCTCAGGAAGAGAGTTGTAGAGAATGCGTACTACCGGAATTGAACTGACCACCCGCCGCCGCGGCCTGGCCGAGGCCGTCGAGCTGATCTCGTCGATGCGTTTCGCGATCAGCCTGCTCACCATCATCGCGATTGCGTCCATCATCGGCACCGTGCTCAAGCAGAATGAGCCGATGCCCAACTACGTCAACCAGTTCGGACCGTTCTGGTTCGAGATCTTTGGCAAGATGGGCCTGTACAACGTGTACTCGACCTGGTGGTTCCTTGTGATCCTGGTCGTGCTGATCCTCTCCACCGGCCTGTGCGTGATCCGCAACGGTCCCAAGATGCTGCGCGATATGCGTAGCTGGCGCGAGAACGTGCGCTACGAGTCGCTGCGCAACTTCCACCACAAGCTTCAGTGGCAAGCGCCGCTGTCGCGCATCGCCCTGGCCGAGCAGAGCGCGTTGCGCCTGCGCCACGCCGGCTATGCCACCAAGATCGTCGAGAAGGATAACGGCACGCTGGTCACCGCCAAGAAGGGCGCCGGCAACAAGTTCGGCTATATCTTCGCGCACAGCTCGATCATCGTGATCCTGCTGGGCGGCATGCTGGATTCCGAACTGCCGGTACGCATGCAGCAGTGGTTCTTCGGCAAGACGCCATTTACCGGCAGCGGCGTGATCGCCGAGATCCCGGCCCAGCACCGCCTCAGCACCAACAATCCCAGCTTCCGTGGCAATACCGCGATCGCCGAAGGCCAGACCAGCCACACGGCCATCCTGAACCAGCCGAGTGGCGTACTGGTGCAGGAACTGCCGTTCGGGATCGAGCTCAAGAAATTCCACATCGAGTTCTATTCGACCGGCATGCCGAAGCTGTTCGCCAGCGACGTCGTGGTGCACGACCTCGAGAACGGCAAGACCTTCGAGGCGACCATCAAGGTGAACCACCCGCTGATCTACAAGGGCATCGCGGTCTACCAGTCGAGCTTTGACGATGGCGGCAGCAAGCTGCGTCTGACCGGTTTCCCGATGACCGGCGGTAGCGCCGCCAGCTTCCCGATCGAGGGCGAGGTCAATGCTTCCACCGATCTGAAATTCGGCAAGGACAGCTTCTCGGTCGAGTGGTCGGGCTTCCGCCCGTTCAACGTCGAGAACATCAGCCAGGGCAACGATACGCGCGCGGTCAGCAAGGGCAAATCCTTCAACGAGCAGTTCGCGTCCAGCCTGGACAAGGCGGCGGGTGCGGCGGCCGATCCGACGGCGACCAAGGACCTCAAGAATGTCGGCCCGAGCGTGCAGTACAAGCTGCGCGACCAGTCGGGCCAGGCACGCGAGTACATGAACTACATGCAGCCGCTGACGCTCGAAGGCGCGCAAGTCTACCTGGCCGGCGTGCGTTCGAACCCGTCGGAAAACTTCAGCTTCCTGCGCATTCCGTCGGACGAGCGCCACGGCGTGGGCGACTGGATGCGCCTGCGCGCCGCACTGGCCGATCCGCAGGCGCGCGCATTGGCGGCCGAGCGCTACGCAGTGCGCGCCTTGAGCGCCGAGCAGCGTACTGCCGGCGCCCTGACGGGCCAGCTGCAGGAATCGGCGGCGCGCACGCTGGGCATCTTCTCCGGCAGCGACGGCCGTGGCGGTTTTGTCGGCGTCGCCCAGTTCCTGGAAAAGATCCCGCAGGCCGAGCAGGAAAAAGCCGCCGCGATCTTCATGAAGATGCTCAACGGCGCCCTGTGGGAGCTGTGGCAAGTGGCGCGCGAGAAGAATGGCGACGTCCAGGCCGCGCCAAGCGACGCCAATGGCCGCTTCCTGCAGCTGGCCACCAATGCGCTGTCGGACAGCTTCCTGTACGGCGCGCCGGTCTACTTGCAGCTGGACGATTTCACTGAAGTCAAAGCCTCGGTGCTACAGATGACGCGCTCGCCGGGCAAGAATGTGGTCTACTTCGGCTGCCTGCTGCTCACGGCCGGCGTGTTCGCCATGTTCTACATCCGCGAGCGGCGCGTCTGGGTATGGGTGCGCGACGGCGACGACGGCCAGGCCGATGCACTGATGGCCATCAGCACCCAACGCAAGACGCTCGATTTCGAGCGCGAATATCAAGATCTGGCAGTAAAGCTGCCGCAACCGGCGTAAGCTGTTTCCGGCCTGGAGAAAACCATGGAATTATCACAAACCAAAACGACCGCGCCGGCGCGCCCGACCGACACCTACCAGCAGCAGGCCGGCTATTTCCGCCGCCTGAGCATCGCCGACTGGCTGTACGGCCTGGCCCTGTGCGCGGCGGCGCTGTATGCGCAGATCCAGTACGGCCACTTCATGGACATCTATGAAGAGGCGATCCTGATCTGTGCCGCACCCGTCTTCGCGGCGCTGGGCTGGTACTGGAAACCGATGCGCTGGCTGGTGCCGCTGGTCGGCGTGCTGTCGCTGTGGGCGATCTCGATGTACGACGGCAACCTGGCCGCCGCCGAGCAGAAATTCTTCCTGAAATACATGTTCTCGAGCGGCTCCGCGATCCTGTGGATGAGCGCGCTGTTCATGTTCTCGACCGTGTTCTACTGGGTCGGGCTGTTCAGCCGCGGCAAGTTCGGCGGCAATGTCGGCGCCAACCTGTGCTGGGCGGCGGTCGTGCTCGGCGCGGTCGGCATGATGGTGCGCTGGTACGAGAGCTACCTGATCGGGCCGGACGTCGGCCACATCCCGGTGTCGAACCTGTATGAGGTGTTCATCCTGTTCGCGATCATTACCGCGCTGTTTCACCTGTACTACGAAGAACACTACGCCACCCGCCAGCTGGGCCCGTTCGTGATGCTGATCATCGGCGCCGCGGTCGCCTTCCTGCTGTGGTACACGGTCTCGCGCGACGCCGCCCAGATCCAGCCGCTGGTGCCTGCACTGCAGAGCTGGTGGATGAAAATCCACGTGCCGGCCAACTTCATCGGCTACGGTACCTTTGCCCTGGCGGCGATGGTGGCGAGCGCCTACCTGCTCAAGTCGCACGGTATCCTGGCCGACCGCCTGCCGTCGTTCGAGGTGCTCGACGACATCATGTACAAGTCGATCTCGGTCGGCTTCGCCTTCTTCACCGTCGCCACCATCCTGGGCGCGCTGTGGGCGGCCGAAGCCTGGGGCGGCTACTGGTCGTGGGATCCGAAAGAGACCTGGGCCCTGATCGTCTGGCTCAACTACGCGGCCTGGCTGCATATGCGTTTGATGACCGGCCTGCGCGGCCGCGTGGCAGCCTGGTGGGCGCTGGTGGGGCTGCTGGTGACGACGTTTGCCTTCCTGGGCGTGAACATGTTCCTGTCGGGGTTGCATTCGTACGGCGAGCTGTGATGGTAGGTTGCCTGCCCCTGGGAGGGGGGGCAGGTCCGTGGGGTGGACGGCTTGCCGCCCACGCGTCGATCGTTATCGGCACGGTCCTCCGGCACGTGATCGGAACCATTTGATCAAGGCGGCTCCGTGTGCGTTCCGGATGACCGGGACGCCAACCGTCACCGCGTGGACGGCGTAGCCGTCCACCCTAACGCAGCCTTAAGGGAACTTCGTGTAATGTGAAGTCTCTTAAGCTCGCGGGGCCTGTCATGCTGTTCAAACGCAATCCAAACGGGATCGACCTCCCGTATCCGTCCGAGATCACGCCGCAAGAGATCTATACCGGCCGGCGCCAGTTCATCACCCGCATGGCGGCTACCGCCGCTGTTGGTAGCGGCGTGTGGGAAATGGCCAACCGCGAAGCTTTTGCTCAAAACGCCGTCGGCCAGAAACTGGCGGCGCGCGCCAATGTGGCCCTCTCGACCGACGAAAAGCAGACCCCGTTCAAGGACGCGGCCGGCTACAACAATTTCTACGAGTTCGGCCTCGACAAGGGCGACCCGGCCGACAACGCCCACACCCTGCGCACCCGGCCCTGGACCGTGCGTATCGAGGGCGAGGTCAAGAAGCCTTTGACGCTCGACATCGACAGCCTGCTCAAGCTCGCACCGCTCGAGGAACGCATCTACCGCCTGCGCTGCGTCGAGGGCTGGTCGATGGTGATTCCCTGGGTCGGCTATTCGCTGTCGAACCTGCTCAAGCAGGTCGAGCCGACCGGCAACGCGAAATTCGTCGAATTCACCACCCTGGCCGACGCCAAGCAGATGCCGGGACTGCGTAGCGGCGTGCTCGACTGGCCGTATGTCGAAGGCTTGCGCATCGACGAGGCCATGCATCCTCTGACGCTCCTGACCATGGGCATGTATGGCCAGGTATTGCCGAACCAGAACGGCGCCCCGGTACGCCTGATCGTGCCGTGGAAATATGGCTTCAAGTCGGCCAAATCGATCGTGCGCATCCGCCTGGTCTCGCGCCAGCCGCGCACCGCGTGGAACGATTCGGCGCCGCGTGAATATGGTTTCTATTCGAACGTGAATCCGAATGTGGACCATCCGCGCTGGTCGCAGGCGAGCGAGCGGCGCATTGGCGAGACTGGCCTGTTCCAGCCGAAGAAGAAGACCCTGATGTTTAATGGCTATGACCAGGTGGCGTCGCTGTACACGGGCATGGACCTGAAGCGCTATTACTGATGGCGGTCCAGCTTTCAACCAAACAGGTCGGTTGGGCCAAAGTCGCCATCTTCGTGCTGGCGCTGTTGCCCTTTGCACGACTGGTATGGGGAACCGCCACCGGGACCTTCACCGATCCGCTGGCGGCGATCACCAATAGCAGCGGCGAATGGGCCTTGTACTTTCTGTGCATCACGCTGGCGGTCACGCCGTTGCGGCGTCTGACGGGCTGGAACTGGCTGGTCA
>Ga0265797_10004204_pt1 | contig 22227 bp, 22 predicted proteins | sample P2T30metagenome_FD_192433 | JGI IMG/M metagenome (GOLD analysis project Ga0265797, IMG submission 192433) | Plant litter microbial communities from East Loma Ridge, Irvine, California - P2 T30 | ecosystem: Environmental > Terrestrial > Plant litter > Unclassified | place: USA: California... | reverse complement strand
AGCACTGCGCGATGCGGCCGAACGGAATGTGTGCCGCGTCAGCGCCGCCGCGGCCGGTGCCGGCGTCGCCTGCACGCCGCTGACGGTGTTCTCGCACTCGCCCAGCGACGCCATTCTCGACAGCGCGCGCGACCACGGCTGCGACCTGATCTTCATGGGTTCGCACGGGCGCCGCGGCCTGTCGCGCCTGCTCGCCGGCAGCGAGACGCAAAAAGTACTGGCCGGTGCCGACGTGCCGGTGATGGTGCTGCGTCCCAAGCCCGCGGCCGGCTGATCCGGGCGAGCCTGCCATGTTCCGCCGCATCCTGGTCCCGACCGATGGCACCGAACGCTCCACCGGCGCGCTCGAAGCCGCGCTGCGCCTGGCCGCGCTCGGCAACGGCACCGTGATCGGGGTCCACGCCAGTCCGCCACCCTACGTGATGGCACCCGAACTCGGCCTGGCCGCACCGATCCACGACGCCTGGCGGCGCGAACGCGAACAGCTGGGCCATGATGCGGTGGCCTATATCCGGCGCCGCGCGGGCGAAGCCGGGGTGCCTTGCGAAACCCTGCTGGTGGCGGGCATGGCGCCCAGCGACGCCATCATCCACAGCGCACGCGAACAGCTGTGCGACCTGATCGTCATGGCTTCGCGCGGGCGCGGCGGCCTGGCCGGGCGCCTGATCGGCAGCGAAACCTGGAAGGTGTTGCGCCACAGCGCGATCCCGGTGCTGGTGTTGCGCTAGGCAGCGGCAGCGCCGGGGCGGGCCGTTCGTTCAGGCGCGCGGTGTGCTGAGCGTGTCCAGCAGTTGCAGCTCGAGCGGGCTGCGCAGCAGCGCCGGCAAGGCTTCGCCGAAGGCACGCATGTAAGGCATCTGCAGGTGTTTGTCGAGTGCGCCGCGGTCGGTCCAGTTCTCATACATGACAAAGACACCGGGATCGTCCTGCAGGCGGTGCAAATCGTAGTCGATGCAGCCGGGTTCGGTGCGCGTCTGGGGCACCAGGCGGGCCAGGTGGTCTTGCAGTTCGGCTTCCTTGCCGGGTTGGGCACGCATGGTGGCGACGACGGTGAGCTGAGGCATGGCTTCCTTTGCTGGATGAAAGCCCGCAGTATAGCCGCCCAGCCGATTTGCTTCAGCGCGCGCGCTGACCCAGGCGCCGCAAACGCTCGCGCCAGCGCTCAACCTGCTCCTCGCTCAAGTCTTCGGTCTTGCCGACCACGGTGGCACGCACCGGGGCGATCCCGGCCGGCGCGAAGATGCTGCGCCGCACCAGCTTCAGGCTGTGGGCGCCGTGCAGCCAGCGGTACACCGGCGCCGGCAACGGCGTGCTGACCACCACCCGTGCCGTGCGGCCGCGCAGCGAACCGTCGCCCGACAGGCGCAGGCCGGATGGGTTGCCGGTGAAGCCGGGGCGCGCCACCTGCTCCAGGAAGCCCTTCAGCAAGGCCGGCATGTCGCCCAGCCAGAGCGGATACATCAGGACCAGGTGGTCGGCCTGGCGGATCGCGTCCTGCACCACCGCCAGCTGCGGCGGCAGCGTGCCGTGGCGCCACTCGGCCGGGCTGCTCAACAGCGGGAATGCCAGCCGCGCCGGCTCCACCACTTCGACGCTGTGGCCGGCCTCGCCCGCGCCTTCGGCATAGGCTTCGGCCAGCGCGTGGCACAGGTGCTGCCGGCGGCAATCCGGGTGGCCCTGCACGATCAGGATACGCAAGCCCATCAGCGGACCCCGCGCGGCCGCAGCATCAGGGCCAGCTGTGCGCTGCCGTCGGCCGCGCGCAGGATCTGGAAGCCGCAGCCGTGCGCCAGCGCCAGCATGGCCGGGCTGCCGGTCGGCACCGATGCGCATGCCAGCGTCACCCTGCGCAGCAGGCACAAGTCGAGCAGGCAATGCACCAGCAGGCGGCCCAGGCCATGCCCGTGCAGTGCCGGGCGTACCGCCAGCGCAAACTCGGCGGCGACACGGCTGCGCTCGATGCTGACGCACAGCTCTCCCAGCAGGCGCGCGGCGGGCTCGGCTTCTGCCCGCGTCCATAGGGGTGGCGGCGCCTGCGTCAAGCCCAGGCGCAGCTGCGTCGCGCCGTGACCAGACGGCAGCGCAAACCCGCGCATGCGCCGTCCGCGCTCGCCCAGCGCCTGCAGGAAATCCGCAAGCGCTGCGGCGTCTGCCGCCACCAGGGGACGCAGCATCAAGCTACCCACGGCGCTGTTCAGCAGGCGCGGCGCCGTGGCCAGCGCGGCTGCCTGCATGCCTACACTGCTGGCGGCGGCGCCTGCATGCCCGGCGTCGAGGTCGGCGCCGGCGCCGGCATCGACAACACGCAGGACAGCGCCGGCGCTGGCGGCCGAGAGGCGATCCGTCAGCAGGATCGGCATCGGGTCATTGAGCTGGTTTGACATGGAACCAAGCCTAACGGTAGGGGTCGACATTACTTTGAGGAACATCAAGCCCAGCCGCAACTCCATAGCAAACGGCCCCATCCACCCGAAGGGTGCGCACCCTACGTCACTTTGCAGAACACCTTGAGATGTATCAAACTGGATGCTTGGCTGGCGCCGACACTGCAAGCGCCAGCCGCCACAAAAGGACACTTCGATGAAAGCCCATGCCGCCAAACCCAGCCGTCCGCGCACGCTCGTCGCCGCGCTGCGGCACGCCCGCCGGATCCTGTGCGGCCGCCTGCATGCGCTGCTGGCCGCCCCGGACGCCGCACTGGTGCAAGCTTTCGCGGCGCTGGTGGCCGAGGTCGAGGCCGGGTTCCGCCACGAGGAATTGATAATGGGTACCCTGGGCTACGAGCGCCTGCGTGAGCAGCGCGAAGAAAACGCGGTCGTGCTGAGCGCGCTGCACCACGTCCTGCCCCAAGTCGAGGATGGCGATGCCGCGCTCGGGCGCACCGTGCTGAGCGCACTGCTCGACGTGCTCGACCTGCACCGCCTGAGCACGGAGGTGGCACTGGCGGTAGCAGTACAGGCGCCGGCGCTGCGGATGCGCGGCAGTGCCGCCCGCATCACCCAGCGGGTCGGCATGCGCGGGCGCCACCCAAACAAATAAGCAACCCGACACACGCACACGTACGCCAACGGCCACGCACACCGCAAAAGTCCCGCACGAGCGCGGCAAAAGAAGCGCATGGGTACCGCACAAGCAGGCAGGCAGGCAGGACCGCGCGCTATTTCAGGCCGGCCCGGTGACGCCGCAGGATCGGCCCCGACACCATGAACACGCCATCGCCCTTGTAGTGCAAGGTTTCCGGATGACGCGGCGCCGCCTGCGCCCGTGCCGCCACCACTTCCCACACAAAGAAATCGTAGCGCTCCACCAGGCTGTCGTCGTACAGCCGGCACTCGAACTGGGCATGGCATTCCCGGATCGACGGTGCGCCCACCTGCTCGGACGGCTCCGGCGTCAAGCCGAAGGCCGCGAACTTGTCGATGTCGGCGCCGGTGGTCGAGCCGACGCCCAGTACCTGTTCAAGCTGGCCGCGGGTCGGCAGGTTCAACACGCATTCGCCGCTGGCCCGGATCAGCCGATGGCTGTGGTTGGCGGAGGAAATCACACAGCCGATCAGCGAAGGCGAGAATTCCATCACGGTATGCCAACCCATCACCATCACGTCGCGTTCGCCGCCATGTGCCGAGCTCACCAGCAGCACCGGACCGGGTTCGAGGTAGCGGCGTACCTGGTCGAGGGGGACGGCGATCTTCTTCGTGCTGTTGCGCTTGCTGGACGGCATCCTGGCTCCGGAATCGTTGGGACCCATCCATTATCCCGGTCCGGCGCCGACGGCGGCGTACGCCTGGATGGCGTAAAATCTTCGCTCGTCATCATGAAGGAGGTATCCCATGCCCGCAGTGCGCATCCACCCCTACGGCAACCGCGACGGCCTGCGCGACAGCGGAAGCGCGGCCGGCAAGATCGTGCTGCCGGCGGGGACGCCCTGATCCGGACGGCGCTGCTGGCAAGGGTGCGCCGCCACCGGCGCCTGCTGGCCCTGTGCGGCCTGTCGGCGCTGGCCCACCTGGGGCTGCTCGCGTGGGTGGCCCGCATCGATGCCGGCGCGCCGCCGCTGCCGGCCGGTGCGCCGGCCGCCGACGACCTGGTGCTGCGCCTGGCGCCGGCCGATACGGCACGGCGCGAAGCGCCCCTGCGCCAGCCGCGCGAGAACAGCGCCGCGGCCACGCCGCCAGCCGCCGCGGCCCAGGCACGCGCCGGTGCAACTTCGCCCGCGGCGGCCGCACGGCCACGCGCGGACCCGCAGCCGGCATCGCCCACGACGCCGCCAGCCGCCGCCAGTGCCGACCCGGGGGCCACGGCAGCCATCGCGGCCCTGCCCGCGACAACTTCCACGCCCGCCGGCCAGCCCAGCCCCGACGCCCCGGCCGACGCCGCGCCGCTGATACAGATGCCCAGCCGCTACCGCGTCCGCCTGCCCGAACCGGTACTGCTGACCTACAAGCAGACGCGCCAGGCGGCGGGCGGCACCCCACAAGCGCTGCCGGACGCGCGCATCGACTGGCGCAGCGACGGCGAGCGCTATTTATTACAGGTGGATGGGGTGCTGGGCCGCCTGTCCAGCCAGGGCGGCAGCGGCGATGCCGGCGTGCGCCCGCGCAGCGCCGCCGAAGAAGACGGCAACGCCGCCAGGATCACCGATTTTGAAAACGGCGAAGTGCGCTTTCGCGCCGGTGGGCGCAGCGTGCCGGACAGCGTCGGCATCCAGGACCGCGCCTCGCTGCTGATGCAGCTGGCCGGCATCGGGCTCGGTGAGCCGGAACAGTTGAAGGGAACGGTCGAAGTGGTGGTCGCCGGCGCGCTTGAGGCGACCATCGAGCGCTTCGAACTGGCCGGGATCGACACCTTGCATACAGCGCTCGGCCCGATCGAGGCCTGGCACCTGGCCCAGCCGGCGGTGCCGGGCCGGGCGCGCCTCGAGGTCTGGCTGGCGCCCGCGCGCGGCTGGCTGCCGGTGCAGCTGCGCCTGACCGGCACCGACGGCAGCGCGACTACCCAGACCGTCAGCGCGATGACGGCGCAGCCGGACGCCGCGCCGGCGCCCTGAACCCGGGCGCCCAGTCGGACCCGGTCGCGCTCAGTCGCGCACGCGGCGCCAGCCGGTCTTGTGGGCGTCGCGGTCTTTTGCCGACGGCAGTTCCTTGGTGGTGTTGCCGCCGTCCGCCGTGGTCGCGACCAGCTTCAGCGCGCCGCTCGGCAGGCGCACGATGATGAAGCCGACCGCCGCCGCCGTATTCGACAGCGAGCGGCCGCCGATCATGCCGTCGGTCTTGTCGCTCAGCAGCGGCTTGCCGGTGCAGACATCCAGCTGATACAGATTGCTGGTGCCGCCGACCGAGCACGCGGTCGAATTGGTCGGGACGTTGGTGACCACGTTCAGCGTGCCGGCCACCACTTTCGGGTCCAGGTTGACGCGCTCGCCCTTGTTCTGGTCGAGGTCGTAGTACCAGCCGGCCTGGGAACCCAGGTCGACCGCCGGGCCGCCGATGGTGTAGTTGCCGGCATCGGTGGTGTCCAGCGACTGCTTCGACATCGCGGCGGAAGCGCGCCATTCGCTCGACGAGATGGCGACGCCGCGGTCCTTCAGCACGTACACGCTCTGCTTGGTGACATCGCCGATGTCGCCCAGGTCGAGCAGGCGCCCGGTACCGAACACCACGGCGCGCGTCGTGCCCGGGGTGACGTTGCCCTGGCTGTCGCGGTTGTTCACTTCGCACAGCGTGACTTCCGGACGCGTGGTGATCGGGTGGGTGCTGTCGGCGTCGCCCATCTGCAGCACGGTCGGGGTGCCGCCGGCGGTGAAGTCGAAGCGCCACATCTTGCCCTGGTTGTCGCCGCCGTAGATGTAGGTCACCAGCGGGTCGGTCTGCGGGTTCGAGGTGATCGCGGTGATGCGCGCGAACCCGGACGGCGTGCCGGTGTCGCCGGCGCCGGTCGAGGTCTTCTTCAGGATCTGGCCGGTCGCGGCATCGACCACGTACAGATAACCCTTGCCGTCGCCGCCGGCCGCGCCGTCGGTCCCCGGCACGTTGTTATAGCCCGAGGTCAGGAACACCACCCAGCGCTCGGTGCCGCCGGCGTCGCGCCAGGTGCCGAACTGCGGGTTGCCGAAAGAGAGGCCCAGATCGGGGTCGGCCGTGCTGCACAGGGTCGCATCGGCGCACAGTTCCCAGCGTGCCCGTGGCGCCGCCGGATCGGTGACGTCGAGCGCATAGAAACCGCGGCCGCCGCCGTTCAGGCCGGCCACCAGCAGGGTCCGGAATTCGCCGCCGATCATGACGTCGTCGATTTCCGGCGCGCCGTCGGTGGTGAACTGGTGGTTCAGGCCATAGGTCAGGCTGGCCTGCGCCGGCAGCTTCTTCATGGTGATGCGCGGCACGTAGGCCCAGGTTTCCTCGCCGGTCTTGGCGTTGAAGGCGTGCAGCATGCCGTCGTTGGCGGCCACGAACACGGTCGGGGCGCGCGCTTTCCAGGTGTTCTTGAAGGTGCTGTAGGCGGCGCTGGTGTAGCCGCGGCGCGGTTCGCGCAGGTAGGCCGGCTTGGACGAGGCGATGTCACCCATCACGATCGGTATCGGTCCGGTGGCGCCGGCCGGCGTCTTGTCGGTGCGGGCATAGGCGCGCAGCACGCTGTCGTTGGCGTAGGCCTGGCGGCCGCGCAGCCAGTTGACGATATTCACGCCGCTGTTGGCGATGGCCTGGTTATCCGCGGTCAGGGCGGCGCACTGCGACAAGACGCCGCACTTGTTGTCGAACCAGCCGCGCTCGGTGGCGTTCATGGCGGCATAGCTGAAATCCTTGAGCGCCAGCGGACTGGTGGACGTGTCCAGCATCTTGATCACGCGGGTATCGGTGGTGGTGGCGACCTTCAGGCCGACCGTATCCGACGAAGTCCATGCGACGTCGGTGCCGACGATGCCGGTGGCGGTATCGATCTTGCGGTCGGACAGTTCGCCGAACCATTTCACGGTGGTGAAGGTCGACGAGAAGATGTCGTTGTCTTCCTGCGAGATGTTGGGGGTCGAGGTCGCCGCCGCGGCCGCCGCGCCGACGCGCACCTGGATGTTCGACAGCGCCGCGCTCAGGCCCTGCACCACCTGGGTCGGGTCGGAGGCGCTGAAGTACTTGCCGTGGCCGTTGATGGCGGCATGCCACAAATCGTCCACGCGCGACTGGTAGGCGGCCGAGCCGCTGTTGTCGCTGGTCTTCGGGTCCGGCCAGTTGTAGGCGCCGTTGTTGTTCCACGGGCAGCCGCGCGCCACGCCGTTCTTCAGGTTGAAGAAGTCGCCGCCCGGCGTCGGCAGCGTGTCGTAGTTGGCTTCGTAGTTCATGATGCCGTCCACGCCCAGGCCGAGCGCATAGGTATTCATGTGCAGGCGCTGGTTGTCGCCGCTGGCGGCCGGCACCAGGCCGCGCTTGGTCCAGTCCTCGAGATCCGTGCGCAGCGAGGCCACGCCCGAGTTGGCGCCGCCGTTGTACCAGTACAGGGCGACGTCGGCCAGCGAGTTGTAGCTCTGGACCGCGGGGTCGAGGCAGCCGGCTTCGCGGGTGCAGAAGCGCGCGCTGCTCTCGACGTTGTCGTTGTTGGTGACGCTGGCGGCGGCGCCGCCGTTCCAGTAGCCGTCGGTGGTGATGAAGGTGAAGTTCTGCTGGCAGGGATACTGCACCGCGGCCGCGTCCTTGTCGTAGTCGTACGGATCCTTGTTGGCGTACATCTTGCCGATCGCGTGCAGCGCCTGGCGGATCGGGGTCGACTGGTCGCCGTTCATCGCGTACAGGCTCGTATACCAGTTGCGGCGGTTGGCGCCGGAGAATTCGCGCGGCGGCGTCATCGCGCCTTCGGCCGCGGCCACCGACAGCGACACGATGCCGACGTTGTAGCTCGAGGTCAGCGCCTGGAAGGCCTGGCCGACCGCGGTCTTCATCATCTGGTTGCGCGATTTGTAATAGGCGTACCAGTTGGCGAAGTTGGTCATCTCTTCGTCGTAGGTGCAGGTGGTGCCGGCACAGTCGGTGCGCGCGATCGCGCGCGGGTAGCTGGTCACGCCCGGGACGATGTCGGTGCGCACGAAGATCGCGGCGCCGGCGCCGAACGGCGTGGTCGAGGTCGGGATGGCGTCGACCGCGCTGGCCTGCGGCGTGCTGGTCGGCTGCACGCTGAAGTTGAGCGGCGTATCGCTGCTGTTGTTGCTGACGCTGCCCATCGCCACCGCCTTGCCGCCGCTGATGGCCACGTTATCGACCAGGCACAGCACGTTCTTGGCCTGCTGGGCGCACAGGTCGGTGGCCTTGTTGCCGCCGATGTAGGCCTGGACATCGCCGCTGCTGCCGATCTTGGTCGCCAGCGTCGATACTACACCGTTCGCGTCCAGGCTGCGCAGCGTGGTGGCGTTATTGATCAGGGTGCTACCGCCCAGGGTGGTGGTGGCATTCAGCGTCGCATTGCGCGAGGTGCTGCCGGTGACCGTCACCAGCGCGGTCGGGCGCTGGGTGTCCTTGATCACGGCGGCATCGGTCTCGACGCTGATGGCCCAGCCGCTGCGGCTGTCGTCCGAGACCACCGAGCACTGGCCCACCACCTTGCCGCTCACGCCGGACACGCAGTCGATCGGCAGCACCGCGACGATGTTGTTGCTGGGCAGGCTGATGTTGTAGCCGGAGCAGGCCGGCACGCCGTAGCCGCTGGTCGGCGTCCTGACGCAGGCCACATACTGGTTGGTGAGGCCGGTCTTGGCGATGATCGATGCCGCCAGCGCGGTCGCCATGGTCGCCTGCTCGCCCGAGGTGTTGGTGCCGCCGCTGGCGTTGATGGCGCCGTTGCTGATCGTGACCGACCCGTTCGGCTCGGCCACCTTCACCGCAGTGATGTTGAGCGAGGTGTTGTCCTTGGAGGCGCCGATGGTGATGGTGCCGTAGGCCGCCACCGGCACCGAATTCGGATTGCCGTAGCGCGGGTATTTATAGTCGCCGACGTACTTGGCCTGGCAGTCGCTCAGCGCGCGGTCCTTGCACCAGCGCACCTTGGCCGGCACCGTGTAGCCGGAGGGGGCGTCGGCGCCGACCGCGGTCGAGGTGCAGGTCTTCATGTTGGCGTCGGTGCACCACTCGGCCACGTTGATGGTGTAATAGTAGGGATTCGTGTTGTACGCCACCGCCGTGTAGCGCGAATCGGTCGGGTAGGTGTAGGTAGCCGTGTTGTAGGTGCAGTTGGCGCGGTTGGTGTCGCACCACTTCAGGTCGGGGAAACCGGTGGCCAGGTTGGTGTTCGAACTGGCGGCGCCCAGCAGGTCCTTGCGGTTGATGCCGAAACCGTCGGTGGTCACCGAGGTCCAGCCGCCGGTGTAGCTGCGCGTCATCGACTGGTAGCTGGCACCGCTGGCGTCGACCGGCGGCGTGTAGCGTACCTTGGGGTCGTAATACTGGCGGTTGAAGTCGGCGCTGTTGAACGGCGGCTGGCCGACCGTGCAACCGCGCGTGCCGCCCTGGGTGACATTGCTGGCCATGGTCGCGCCGGCGCGGCAGGTCGAGCTGTCGTCGACGTAGTCGGGCGTGAAGTGGTAGGTCATCGAACCCGAGTTATCGTACAGGAGCATCAGGTTCGGCTTGACGTTGCCGGTGCCGTTGATGTTCAGCAGCGGCAGCTGGGCGATGCTGGTGACGCCGGCCGACGCGCCGGGGCTGACCAGCAGGCAAAGCGGCAGCAGGCAAAGGAAGCCGAGGTGGCCAAGGATCTTCTTCATAGGCGGACAGTCGTAAGAAATCATCGGGCGGGGCTCATACCCCGATCAGCACGATCAGCTGGTTGGTGACGCTGGCGCCCTTGGCACCGCGCAGGCGCGCCGTGATCACGTAGTGCACCTGGGGCGTGCCGGCATAGTCCGGAGTATCGCGCGCCATACTGTTGCCGATGCCCACCGCGCTGCCCAGCGCCATCGGGTTGGCGGCGGTCTGGACGCACTGGTTGGCGGCGGCGTCGTAGGCACCGCGGGCCGCGCACAGGCGGTGGATCACGTACTCGATGGTAGTGCCGTCGGGCGCGCCGATCGATTTGCCGCCGTCCCAGAAGCCGTCGTCGCGCGGCGTCTGGCTGGTATCCATCAGGGCCACGTAGCCGTTGGCCGCGCTGTCGGCGTTGAGCGCGGTCTTGTTGGCGTGGGCGGTGGTCTGCAGCCATTCGAAGCCGGTGTGCAGGCCGAGGTCGACCGACTGGCTCAGGGTAGCGTCATAGGCCAGGTTGCCGGTCGCGAAGGTGGTCGAATGGATCGACTTCGTCAGGTAGATGCTGGAGACCAGCATCACCGCCAGGATGATCAGGACCACCGGCAGCGCCAGGCCGCGCTGGCCGCGCATCGGGGGCAGGCGCCGCTTCAGTTTTTCCATGCTTCGGGCCTCCAGCCGGCATTGCGCAGGTTGACCACGGTTTCGAACACGCGGTAGCGGTAGCATTTCCAGTCGTTCGGATCGCCGGCCACGGCAACGTCGACGGTGATCGGCACCGCGGTCACGTTCTGCGGGGTCTGGGTCTTGAACACCTGCGGCTTTTCCGGTGTCGAGGTGCAGCTGGCGCCGGCGGCCACGCGCTCGACCGCCTTGCTGCGCGCCACCACGGCCAGCCGCACCGCCGCCACGTGCTGCCAGTCGACGCCGTTGCCGATGGTGCCGTCGCCGTCGGCGTCGATCATGGTCGACGACCAGCGCATCACCGAGATGCCGCCCTGCGGCAGGAATGCGGTGCCGGTGCGGGTATCGAAGCCGTACTGCGCCTTGATCGAGACGATGTTGTCGGTGACGGTGGTGGGGCTCGCGGACGCGCCCTGCAGGTCGGTCGAGCGCAGCTTGAGGAAGCCGTCCGCAACCGACCAGGTGTGGAAGGACAGGTCTTCCGGCCGGCCCAGGTTGAACAGGCGCGCCGCGCCGCCGGTGAAGGCCACGCCCAGGTTGCCGGTGTTGTAGCGGTAACCGGTGCCCTCGGCGACGTTGATGTATTGCGGGCCGGGTGGCGGCAGCAGGTCGCGCGGATTGCCCGACAGCTGTGCCAGCGCGCAGCGTCCGCCCACCTGTTCCGGCGCCACCACGATCACGTCGCCCTGGCTGAAGCCGTAGGGCACGCGGTCGACGCTGATCTGGGCGCCGTTGACGTAGTTGGCGGTCACCCGCAGGGTGGCGGTGCCGGCGGACGAACTGCCGGCATAAAAGCTGATGCGGTCCGGCGCACTGCCGTTCGACTCGATGACGACCGGCGCCAGCGGTGTGGTCGGGGTCGCGCCCTGGATGGCCGGGCCCGTGGCCAGTGCGTACTGACCGCGGTCGGTAAATTTGGTGTCGCAGCCGGACAGGATCGAATCGTTCAGCCCGAAACCGGCCTCGCCGGCATCGCCGCTGATCGAAAACAGCGCCACCATCCCGTTCTGCATCGAATCGGAGCCCCCCAGCTGGGTCTCGCGGCTCTTTTCCGAACTGGCCACCGTGCGCACCGCGAACGTCAGCGCCAGCATGCCGATCGCGACGCTGACCAACAGCTCGACCATCGAAAAACCGCGCGCGCGGCGCAGCCGGGGGGACATGGACAATGCGGGCGTCATGTGGAAGTGGCGATATAAGAAGTGATGACGTGCTGGTTGGCGGCGGTGTTGGCCTTGCGCGCCCACGAAATCGTGATCACGACTTTGGTGCGCGTGGTGTTCAGGACAGGGTTCACCTCGACCTGGATGCCGGCACCGGGAATCTGCTTGCGCGTTTCCGTGCACCAGGGCCCGAGGCGGCTGCCCGGGGTGCCGCCCATGCTCATGGCGTAGGAAGCCAGGTTGGCGGTGTCCGCCCCCATCACGCCAAGCAGCTTGTCGGCGGCCATGGTGGCCTCGGCGCGCATGCTGGTGTCGGCCAGCGCCGAATACGAGCGCGCCTGCAGGCCGACGATGCCGAGCAGGCCGACGCCGAGCAGCACCACGGCGACCAGCGCCTCCATCAGGGCGATGCCGCGCTGTGCGCGCCGGCGCAGGGGCGGACGCGCAGGTGGAATCGAAGGGGCGTTCATGGCGTTGGACATGTTTTTGGCGTGTGGTCGGCGGCATTCGGCATGCAGATGGTGGCGACGCCGCCCAGGGTCAGCGCCACCGCCAGCGGCGCAAAGGCGCTATTCCGGCGCGCCGCGGGTGCCAGGGTGATGCGGCTGATGCGCGGCGAGACGTTGCCGTTGACCCAGCCCATCGGCGTGAAATACACCTCGTCGGCGCCTGCCGGCAGTACGCTGGAGACCATCGCGTTCGACGGCGGCAGGTTGGCGGCGCTGCGCAGCATCGAACGGAAACCGCTGGCCCCGTCGGGATCGTCGGCAGACGCCGCGGTCGTGCTCGACCACGCGCCGCTGCTGTCCGAGCACGGCACCGAACGGGTCGGAAAACAGATGTCGACGCGCCAGTCCATCTGGCCGTTGGCGTTGTCGATCAGGACCAGGCGGCTGGCGCTGTTGTGCGCCACGGCCTGGCTGCGCGCCATGATGAAGCCGTCCTTGTAGAAGCCGGCGGCGTCGCTTGCCTTGCGCGTCAGCATCCAGTTCGACATGCTGGGGATGCCGACCGCGAGCACGATCCCGAACACGACCAGCACCAGCGCCGTCTCGATGAAGGTGAAGCCGGCGCTGCCGGCTGGCCTTACTGGACGCACTGGCTGCCCTTGCGGTCGATCCAGCAGCTGGTGCTGCTGCCCCAGGCGGCCGGCAGGCTGCTGGTGCGCTTGCCGCCCTGGTCGATGGTGTAGGTAAAGCCAGTCGCCTGGCCGCGCCCGGTGGCGGTCACGGTGTAGGCCGAATCGGTGGCACCGCTGAAGCTGAACCTGAAATTCTCGCCGTCCGGCGGCAGGCGCGACGGCGTTTCTCTGTCGAAGTCGACGTAGGTATGCTTGTTCGACCAGTATTCCTCGGCGCTGGTCTGCACCGACGCCAGCCCGGTGAACGCTTCGGTCAGGCGCGCGCGCATCATGTAGTTGCCGTAGGCCGGGATGGCGATCGCACCCAGGATGCCGATGATCGCGACCACGATCATCAATTCGATCAGCGTGAAACCCTCTGTATTGATGCCTGGTGTGTTTCGTTTCATGACGGCCGCTCTCCAGCTAAAAATTTCCTCACGACAATATTAGCGTAAAACGTTCTAAAAAGGACGCGAAACCGCCACAACGCATTGTTTTGTTGCGGAAAGTCGGCGCAAAATATGCAAGCTTTTAGCATCCAGTTAATGGGGCTTAACAGGGCGACAATCGTTTAGCTCACCGCTGACGGCTTACCCGGCTGTTCGATCCAGCAGGCGCTTGCTCATATAAACGGCACCGATCGGATAAGCCGCCAGCGCCGCGCAGGCCGCCCGCGCACCATCCACTGCGAAACCCAGTCCTTCCCAGAAGCGCCGCGTGTCCTGCACCGACACCAGCGCCGCATATTGCAGACCGCGCGCGGCAGCCTCGATCAGCAGGCGCTGGGCCAGCCGCCGGCCGAGCCCATGGCCCAATGCAGCGGGCGCCACGGCCAGGTCGTGCAGGTACAAGGTGTCCGGCAGCGCTGCCGGCGCAAATGGCGCATCCAGCGGCGCGATGCGTCCCAGCCGCGACGGATAGGCAAACAGGTAGGCGCACGGGTCCGCGCCCGCGCACGCCACCAGCGTGGTCGACGGCGCCGCGCGCAGGCGCGCCAGCAATACGGCGGCCGCTTCCTGCAGAGGCGGCGGGTAGCAGGCACGCTGCACGGCCAGCACGGCTTCAAGGTCGCTTTCCCGCATCGGGCGCAGTTGATATGTCGGCGGCACTGCCCTCTCCTGTCCAGTCAGGCAGCATTATGCACGATGGATGGACACCGGCGCAGCGCGTCTTGTTTAGTAGGGGCACTAAATAAAGGTCGGGAAACACGTGTCTATTGCCATCGTCAAACTTTTCAGGCTATGTTTCTATCTTGACATTTCGTTGCCTGGAGCCTGCATGATCTCTCGACCTTCCCTCGGCGCCGTGGCGCTGGCCGTCGGCGCCCTGTGCGCCACCCTCGCCCACGCCGCCGCCCCCGGCAGCAAAGCCGCCGAAGTCAACGTCTTCATCGGCACCGGCGGCGACGGCCACACCTTCCCCGGCGCCACCCGCCCCTTCGGCATGATCCAGCTGAGCCCCGACACCCAGGTGCGCCATTTCAAGCAGAGCTACCCGTGGGCCGCCGGCTACCGCTACGAAGACGATTCGATCCTCGGCTTTTCGCACACCCACTTTTCCGGCGCCGGTCACTCGGATCTCGGCGACGTGTTGCTGATGCCGACCAGCGACGAGCTGAAACTCGACCCCGGCTATCCGGAGCGCCCGTTCAGCGGCTACCGCTCGCGCTTCTTGCACCAGCAGGAACATGCGGAACCGGGCTACTACAGCGTGAAACTGCTGGACAACGACGTCGACGTCGAACTCACCGCCAGCGAACGGGTCGGCCTGCACCGCTACCGCTTCAAGCCGGGCAGCACGGCCAAGGTCATCCTCGACCTGCGCCAGTCGATCTACGATTACGCCGGCAAGAATTTGTGGTCGCGCCTGCGCCTGCGCGGCAATGACACACTGACCGGCATGCGCGAGACGCGCGGCTGGGCCCCGGGACGCCAGCTCTATTTCGCCATCAAGTTTTCGCGGCCGCTGCAGGCGCACCAGCTATTAAATAGAGAAGAAGGCGTCGAATACCGCGGCTTCGCATCGCCCGGCAAGACCCCGGCCGAAAAAGTGCTGGTCGAGGGCAAGGCGCTGGAAGCGGCCTTCGACTTCGGCCAGTTGCAGGATGCGCCGCTGCTGGTGAAGGTGGCCGTGTCCGGCGTCAGCGAAGACGGCGCGCTGGCCAACCTGGAAGAGATGCCGGGTTGGGATTTCGATGCCGAACGCCAGCGCGCCGGCGCGGCCTGGGAACAGGCACTCGGCGCGGTCGAGATCGAGGCGCCACAGCCGATGAAGCGCATGGTGTATACGAGCCTGTATCACAGCCTGCTGGCGCCGACCCTGTTCATGGACCGCGACGGCAAGTACCGCGGCCCCGACCACGCGGTGCACCAGGCCGACGGCTTCCGCTTCCACTCGACCTTCTCGCTGTGGGACACCTACCGCGCCCTGCATCCGCTGCTGACCCTGATCCAGCCGGAACAGCGCAACGCCGACTTCGTGCGCTCGCTGATCGAATCCCAAAAGGCCAGTCCCTACGGTATCCTGCCGGTGTGGCAGTTCGCCGGCCTGGAAAGCTGGTGCATGATCGGCTACCACGCGGTGCCGGTCATCGCCGACGCCTACATGAAGGGGATCAAGGGCTTCGACCCCAAGGAAGCGCTGCAGGCCATGACCGCCAGCGCCGAATACGGCCCCTACGGCGGCCTGCAGCACTACATGAAGCTCGGCTACGTGCCGATCGACCTCGAGCCGGAAGCGGCCTCCAAGACCGTCGAATACGCGTTCGACGACTGGACCATCGCGCGCATGGCCGAGAAGATGGGCGACAAGGACGTGGCCGCGCGCTACTTCAAGCGCGCCCAGAACTGGCGCAACGTGTTCGACCCGAAAACCGCCTTCGTGCGCGCCAGGAAATCGAACGGCGAATTCCGCACCCCGTTCAGCCCGGTGCAATCGAACTTCGGCAGCGACTATACCGAGGGCAGCGCCTGGCAGTATTCCTGGTACATGCCGCACGATAACGCCGGCCTGGTCAAGATGCTGGGCGGCGACGCCGGTCTGGTGGCCAAGATCGACCAGGTGTTCGACGCCAAGGTCGACCCGACCGTGTACGCCCACATGGAAGACATCTCGGGCCTGATCGGCCACTACGCGCACGGCAACGAGCCCTCGCACCATGTGGCCTATCTGTACAACTACGCCGGTGCCCCCTATAAAACCCAGGCGCGCCTTCAGCAGATCGTCGCCAGCCAGTACGCCGACGCGCCCAACGGCCTGGCCGGCAACGACGACCTGGGCCAGACCTCGGCCTGGCTGGCCTTCACCAGCATGGGCTTTTATCCGGTGGCGCCAGGCAGCAACGAGTACGTGATCGGCCGGCCCTTCGTCGAGCGCGCGACGCTCAACCTCCCCAACGGCAAGCGCTTCACGGTGCGCGCCGAAAACCTCGCGGACGGCAACCCGTACGTGGGCGCGGTGCGCCTGAACGGCCAGCCGTTTGCGCGCAGCTACCTGCGCCACGAGGACATCATGGCGGGCGGCGAGCTGGTGTTTACGATGCAGGCCGCGCCGAATACCGCCTGGGGCAAGGAAAAGAGCGCGCGGCCGTACACGCAGACGGCGTATTGAACTTTTCCGGCGCTCCGTGACAATTGGAGAGCCAGCGGGTACGGGCGGCGCGCTACCATGCGGTTTTCATCGACGCGCTGCCCCATGAAGCCTTTCCGCACTTTGCCCCTGTTGCTGGCCCTGGCCTTGCCCGCCGCCTTCGCCGCCGATCCCTGCAACGACACCTGCAAGGCCCTGGTGCACGAAGGACAGGTGCTGCAGGCCCAGGGACAGAACGGCCCGGCCTACGCCAAGTACAAGGCGGCGTCCGAAGCCGCCCCACAAGCCTCGGTCCCGCTGTCGTCGACGGCAGTCCTGATGTACACCATGTCGCTCGCTGCCAAGGCCGAGCAGGCAGACAAGCTGCGCGCCGGCGCGCGCGACATGGCGACCATGGCGGCCCGGCTGTCATCGACCGATCCGCTGGCACAGGAAGTACTACGCCTGCTCGACGACGGCCCGGCCCCGCCACTGCACGCGCCCTCGCCCGAACTGGCGAAGCAGGTCCAGCAGGCCGAGCTGATGTTCGCCCAGCGCCGCTATCCCGAGGCGCTCGCCCTTTACCAACAGGTGATTCTGGCCGACCCCGCCTATTCCTTGGCCCTGGTCTACGCCGGCGACTGCTATTACGTGCAAAAGGACTGGGTGCACGCCGAAGCCCTGTTCCGCCGCGCCACCGAGATCGAAGCCGCAAATGTGCAAGCCTGGCGCTTCCTGTCCGATGCATTGGCCGCCCAGGGCAAACCACGGGAAGCCGAGACGGCGCTGGAGGCGGGCATCGCCGCCGATCCCTCGCAGCGTCCCAACTGGAGCAAGCTGGCCGCCCTGCGCGCCGGTACCAGCCTGCCGCTGCAGCATCTGGGGCTGCGCCGCGGCTCCCGGCTGACGCGCGACGCCAGCGGCAAATACACGATCGGGCTCGACGAGTGGGTGCTCAAGACGCCCGAGACCCCGGATACCGCGATGCGCCTGAGCCTCGCCGCGGGCGAGACCAATCAGCGCAATGCCGCCACCGGCCAGCCGCTGGATGCCTACCAAGTCGAACTGGCGGCGTGGCGCATGGCCTTGAAGGTGGCCGAAGAACTGAAAGCCAGCACCGGCAAGGACCCGAGCGATCCGGCGCTGCTGCGCATGCAAGTGTTCGCGCGCGACGGCCAGCTCGAGCCGGCGATCCTGCTCCTGCTGTTCCGCCAGGCCTACCGCCCGGCGCTGGAAGCCTGGCTGGCAGCCCATCCGGGCGGCGTCAAAACCTTTATAGACCGCTACGGCCTGCAGCCCTGAGCGCGCCCAGCTTGTCCGGGTTGCGCACCGCGTAGATGGCGGCGATGCGTCGATCTTCGACCAGGATCGAGCTGACCGTATCGGGCAGGCCGTCGCGCCAGGTCAGCAGGCCCGGCTCGCCGTTGACGGTAATCAGTTCGTAGCGCCCCTGCCCGTTCCACTTGCGCTCGATGCCCACCACCAGCCGCGCCACCCGGCCGGCACCGGTCACCGTGCGCACGGTGGTTTTGGCCTTGCCGCCGCCGTCGCCGATATACGCCGCCTCCGGCGCCAGCAGCGCCTGCACACGCGCCGGATCGCCGGAACGCGCCGCCTCGACGAAGCGCCCCAGCAGCGCCAGGTGGGCTTCGCGGTCGACCACGAAGCGTGGCCGCCCCGCCCGCACCCGTTCGCGTGCGCGCTGCAAGGTCTTGCGGCAGGCGGCCTCGCTCTTGCCGACCATGGCCGCCACCTCGGCATGCTCGAATTCGAACACCTGGTGCAGCAGGAAGACGGCGCGCTCTTCCGGCCCCAGCCGCTCCAGCATCATCAGAAAGGCGGTCGAGAGATCGCCGGCGTCTTCGAGTGCGCGCTCGGGCGGCGGCACTGTCTCTACCAGCGGCTCGGGCAGCCACGGTCCAACATAAAACGCGCGCTCGGCGAGGGCGCTGCGCAAGCGGTCGATGGCCAGGCGTGTCACCACGGTGACCAGCCAGGCTTCGGGCGTGCGCGCATCGAAGGCGCCGCCATGGTGCCAGCGCAGCCAGGCTTCCTGCACGATGTCGTCGGCGTCGGCGCGCACGCCCAGCATGCGGTAGGCAATGCCGAACAGGCGCGGACGCAGGGTGTTGAAGAGTGCAGTTGGGTTGTCCATGTGGATTAGACGGATGGGAATCGTCCGGCGTGACAGTCCGCGCTACAAAAAAACGCTCAGGTGCCTGTCACAAACCGGCCGGCCGGGACGACTAAGGTGTGTAAGCCAACGATAACCCAACCTGAAGGAGAACACCATGCAACGCCTCGATTTCGGCAAAGCCTCGCCCACCGCCTACAAAGCCCTGCTCGGCCTCGAACACACGGTACGCGAAAGCGGCCTCGAACACAGCCTGCTCGAGCTGGTCAAGCTGCGCGCCTCGCAGATCAACGGCTGCGGCTTTTGCGTCGACATGCACGCCGCCGACGCGCGCAAGGTCGGCGAATCCGAACGCCGTCTCACTGCAGTCGTGGTGTGGCGCGAAACGCCCTTCTTCACGCCGCGCGAACGTGCCGCGCTGGCATGGACCGAAGCGCTGACGCGGCTGGCAGCGCAGCCCGACCTCGAGCACGACTACGCTGCGCTGAAGGAACAGTTCGGCGACAAAGAGATGGTCGACCTGTCGCTGGCGATCGCCGCCATCAACAGCTGGAACCGGCTGGCGGTAGGCTTCGGCCTGCAGCCGGCAGCCTAAGTCTCGGCCGGCACCGGCACGGCGCGCGTGCGCGCATGCGATTTACCCGGCCGCACCCGCAGCGGGGCGCGCGGTGTGTCCGGTTTGACCGGCGTCAGCGGCCCGCCGTAGGGGGCCACGCCAGTGTCGATCTCGACCGCTTCGGTGCCGACATGGTCGCCGCGCAGGAACTGGGCGATCGCCAGGTTGACCAGCGCGCGCTTGCCGAGCCCGGCGTCGCCTTCCTTGTTCGCATACAGGAACACGTGGGTCGCGCCGGCCGCGGTCGTGATCTCGACCTTTTTCGGCAGCGAGAAGCCATAACGGCCGCTGGCCCAGAGCCTGACGATGCAGGGCCCGTCCTTGGGTGGATTAAAACTGAAGTTCATGGTCGAAGCGTACCCCCGGACGGGCCGGCGTACGCGTCGAATTTGTGCCAAACCGTAACGCAGGGAACAAATGTTGCCTGCGTTTAATCAGACCTCATACGAAACCGGCGACGGCGTGCGGCACGTAAGGGGCTTCCAGCTGCGTGATCTCATCAAAGGTCAGGTTCAGCTTCAGCGACGCCATCGCATCTTCCAGGTGCGACAGCTTCGACGCGCCGACGATCGGCGCGGTCACGCCGGCCTTCTGCGCCACCCACGCCATCGCCACCTGGGCCCGCGGGATACCGCGCGCCGCGGCCAGCGCCTTGACGGCGTCGGCCACACGGCGGTCTGCGTCCTCGGTGGCGGCATACAGCTTGCGCGTGACCTCGTCGGTATCCGAGCGCTTGCTGGCGTCGTCCCAGTCGCGCGTCAGGCGGCCGCGTGCCAGCGGGCTCCAGGGAATCACGCCGATGCCTTCGGCCGCGCACAGCGGCAGCATCTCGCGCTCTTCCTCGCGGTACAGCAGGTTCAGGTGGTTCTGCATGGTGACGAAACGGCTCCAGCCATGGCGCTCCTGCAAATACAGGGCCTTGGCGAACTGCCAGGCATGCATCGACGAGGCGCCGAGGTAGCGCACCTTGCCGGCCTTGACCACGTCGTGCAGGGCTTCCAGGGTTTCCTCGATCGGGGTCGCGTAATCCCAGCGGTGGATCTGGTACAGGTCGATGTAATCGGTGCCGAGGCGGCGCAGGCTGGCGTCGACTTCGGTCATGATCGCCTTGCGCGACAGGCCGCCCCGGTTCGGGCCCTTGCCCATCGGGTAGTAGACCTTGGTGGCGATCACGGTGTCCTCGCGCCGTGTGAATTCCTTGAGCGCGCGCCCGACGATTTCCTCGCTGGTGCCGTCCGAGTACATATTGGCGGTGTCGAAGAAGTTGATGCCCAGCTCGACGGCGCGGCGGATGATCGGACGGCTGGCGTCTTCGTCCAGGGTCCACGGATGGGTACCGCGCTCGGGCACGCCGAAGGTCATGCAGCCGAGGGCCAGTCGGGATACCTGCAGGCCGGTAGTGCCAAGTCGTTTGTAGTGCATGTTCGCCTCGCGCAAAACGCTTACCTTACCAGACGCCGCCGCAAGCTGCCGGCACCGCCCGCGACGCGCACCTGTCTCTTATATATATGTGCACTGCCGCTTTTTAGACCTTTTTTACACCCGCCGGCGCAGACTGAGCTTCTTTCCAACGCCAGGAGTCATCCATGCCCGACCCCGAACCCGCTTCCGCGGACAGCACCATGCGCACCATGGGAAGCCGGTCGACCATCGCCGTCATCGCCAGCGAAGCCGGCGGCACGCTCGACAGCCTGCTGGCCGAGAACCTCGCGGTGGCCTGCCGCCGCGCCGGACGCCGCGTGCTGCTGGTCGACGCCGCGCCCGAACAGGCCTGCCGTCCGTGGGCACGTGCCCGCGCCGCTACCCACCTGCGTCCGCTGCCGGACGTGCTGGCGCTGCGCGGCATGGGTTTCGGCGAGCGTCTGGCACGCGAGCTCGACGGCCAAGGGAGCAGCCGCTACGACGACGTGCTGGTCGGCGCCGGCAGTTGCGACAACCCCGAATGCCGCAGTGCCCTGGTCGCGGCCAGGGTCGCCATCGTGCCGATCGCGGTTGCCGATGCCGACCCGGCGCAGCACTACCGCCTGATCGCGCGCCTGAATGCGGCGCGCATGTTCAACCCCGGCCTGCGCGTGCTGTTTGCCGCCGTGACCGAGGACGGCAGCCTGTCGCAGGCCGACCTGGCCCGCGTGCGCGCCTATGCGCGTGAAGTGATGGGCGGCCGCGTGGCGCAGGTGGCATTGCCGGCACTGGCGCTGCGCCGGGCCGCGGCGGCTGCCGGCGCCTGCGCCTGCGATGCGGACGATGGCAGCCCGGCCGGCAGCGCCGCCGATCATGCCGCCGCCGCACTGGACGCCCTGTGCGGCGAGGCCTTCGGGAACCCACACGGCGGGCACGCCCGACGCCGCCTGCCGCGTTGCGGCCAGCCGCAAACTGTGCAAGGATGAGCGGTCGCCACTACCGCTCATCCCATGCGCCCGATCGCCGCCCTCTTCGCCTCCTTCGATGCGCGCCTGGTCGACGCGCGCGTACGCAGGGTCGCCGGCTGGCGCCGCGGCTGCGCCGAATTCCTGGCCTTCGGTATCAAGGAAGCGCGCGCCTGCCTGTTCGCCGGCCTGTTCTTCGCCGCGGTGGCGCTGGTGCCGCGCACCGGCGTCCTCGGCCTGCCGCGCTATGACGTGCTGCTGGTGGTGGCGCTGGCGATTCAGGCCTGGATGCTGCGCACCGGCCTGGAAACCCGGGACGAATTGAAAGCGGTGTGCCTGTTCCACGCGGTCGGCTTCGCGCTCGAAGCCTTCAAGACCTCGGGCAGCGTGCAGTCGTGGAGTTATCCGGATGTCGCCTACACCAAACTATTGGCGGTACCGCTGTTTTCCGGCTTCATGTACGCGGCGGTCGGCAGCTACATAATCCAGGCCTGGCGCCTGTTCGACCTGCGCATCCGCCATCATCCGCCGCACTGGATGGCGGCGCTGGTGGCGCTGGGGATCTACGCGAATTTCTTTACCCACCATGCGATCGGCGATTATCGCTGGTACCTGGCGGCCGGCGCGCTCGGCCTGTATGCGCGCACCACGGTGGTGTTCCGGCCGCTCGACCGCGACCGGCGCATGCCGCTGGTGCTGAGCTTCGTGCTGATCGGCTTTTTCATCTGGCTCGCGGAAAACCTGAGCACGTTCTGGGGCTTGTGGCGCTATCCGAACCAGCTGGGCGCGTGGTCAGCGGTGCATGTGAGCAAATGGAGTTCGTGGTCGCTGCTGGTGATCATGACGTTCACGATCGTG
>Ga0265797_10004203_pt1 | contig 22229 bp, 24 predicted proteins | sample P2T30metagenome_FD_192433 | JGI IMG/M metagenome (GOLD analysis project Ga0265797, IMG submission 192433) | Plant litter microbial communities from East Loma Ridge, Irvine, California - P2 T30 | ecosystem: Environmental > Terrestrial > Plant litter > Unclassified | place: USA: California... | reverse complement strand
GGCCACGAGACCTTTTCAATAATGTAGGTAGCTCTAGTCTCGGTCGCGCCGGCCATGTCGGCCCAAATCCAAGGCCTTGACGCATGGGATTCGGTCCGCCCATCTATCATTGCGCGTTCGCAGGGTTTTGGGCGGAGCTGACATGGGGACTGACGGGGACTGACATGGGACGGGGCAGGCAGAGTTCTTGGGGTCAGGTTTGTCATATTTGGATCTGATAACTAATAGACCCTTTCCCACGATATCCTCGTGGCAATCATCTGGACCCTCGTGGCATGACTAATGAACGTGGCCAAGCGCGGATGGCAACCACGTGCCCGCCTCGCTACACCAAGAAAACAGCGTCATGTCAGTCAACGTTGGATGAGGAATGCAACGAGTGCAAACGTGGAAGAAAGTTTACCGTATGCGCTCAATGTCACTAGTGAGCCGGTAGCCGTGAGAAGATCAGGGTACAGCCGGCACGGAGACAGCAACATCCCGCACTTGGCAGCGCCTGAAACGCAATCGAGTCCACACGTAGCTGACGGATCCAATCTCTCCACATACCACGAATAAATCATACGCTATAACAGGGTATGTAAGATGTCAGGCATATAGAACACGTGTTTGCATAGCTCTGACACCGTACCTAAACTTTAATTTGACCTGCTTTACACAACCTGTCTCCCAACTACAGCGCCTCACACCTCTCACACCCACAATCAAATCCCCATGTCTTCTTCAGCCTCAACATCCTCTTCCCACGACTCAGTTTCCTCTCCTCTCCACTCAGATACGTGATGCACAACTCCTGCCCGGCCTTGATATCCTTCCCAGCGGTAAAGAACCACGTCCTGCCCGCCCTCCTCTTCTCGATATTCGGACCGCACGAGTGGTTGAAGTAGCTCGCAGCAGGCCAGCAACCGTATCCAAAGAACTCCGATCCGTCATCTTCGAGAGACCGAATGCCGAAGGAATTGTGCGAGTCGCGGGATGAGAGCGTGATGAGGGATTCTGCCGTTACGAGAGGGAGTAGTTGAAGTGGAAGAATGGCGAGGAGGTGCAGGTAGGTTCTTGTAAAGGCGCCGAGGTCGTCGGAGCTGTGGTAGGGGGTCTTGTCATCTGCGAGGGCCTCCACTCGTTCCCATTGGTCGGGGTGGAGATACCGCCAGACCAGGCCGCTGACGCAGAAGCTCATCACGTCGGGCGTGATGTTCTGCTGTAGTGCCTTTTGCACGGCCTTTTTGTGCTGCTTCGTGACAGAAACTCCGGCGGTCTGCTCGCTTTCCCGTGCAGTTCGTATCAGCGCCGCCTGTGCAGCGACGTTCTCCCACGCCTGCTGAATTTCCTTAACCTTTGGGCGCGGTAAGTCGGTGTCCACCATATCGCTATCCTCCTTGCTCCGCTTCTTGACGAACGTCTCGACCGCAGTCCATGCCTGAACTCCGACCTCGCCGTTCTCCTCCCGCCACTTCCCCTGGCATGCTTCCGAGCAGAAAGCAAATCCCACCGTCTTATCCCGTATGTCCAGATCCCGCCCGTAATCGTATCCGAAGCATTGCCCACACACCTCACGCCGGTATTCGCGCAACAGAACGGAGAGGGAGAGGTCTTCCGAGCGCCACACTATTGTGCCCTCTGGTATATCCTGCGTAGCGAAGACAGCGCGGCCGGCGGTCGGTGTATGGCGGACTTGGAAGAGGGAAGATATCGGTGCGCCCGCTGGCAGATCGCTCGCTTTATCGTTCGGCGTATCGTTCGGATGTATCGAGGAGGCTGAAGAAGGGCGTGAGATGCTGAAGACCGAGTCACTGGCTACAGGGATAGACGAGTCGCTTTCGGTGGCGTCCATTGTAGCAGTGTCGATGGGATTAGCAGCACGGTAAGCGGCAGGTGAGTGAATCGTTGGATGAATTGACGCTCCTTTCAGAAGTCAAAAAGCAATGCTATCGCCGAGTCCACAGCGTATACGGTGAAGAGACTACACCCCTCTTTGTCTATTCGAGGGTGGATGGCTAACGGTCGCGCGGGCTGTGGGTCAGTTGCGTATATCACGTATACTCATGCCAGAATTGAAAGATCGGAGGAAAGCCATTGTGGGTAATTGGGTATGCGGGTGGATACGTTATCGTGACTGTTGATTGACAGAAGGCGAGAGATTTTGTGTCGGTCGTGCCTGGCCAGACCGATCTTTGGCCGGGCAGGGGTGATGGCGCTAGTGCACGATAAGCGAGTCCCTGCTTTTTGCATCCAGAGTCTGAAGCCTCGGCAGGTCTGACACCACGAGGCGACGTTAAACGTGGTGTTTATAATGCTCACGATGATCTTTAAGTGTATGCAAATAGTGATCCCATTAGAAGCAGCTATGTAGCTACCTTATGAAATAGCCTCCTTCCTCGTTGAGGTCTATCGTGCCTACAGACGCAAGAATCGCCCATCTAGGCAAGCACGACTACGCGAGTACAACAACATGAAACCCCGCCCTCCACAATTTCTAAACGTCTTTTTCCAGAAATCGGTAGGGATGAAGGGTTAGAGAGGAGCTCTTCGAGTTAAATCTGAAGATTGCTAACCCCTTCATCGAGTGTCGGCGGACGTGCCTCCCTCATGCCAATCTTCTTATCTTGTCTCCTATTCGCTGGTTTGTGCCTGCAACATGCGACGAACATGGCGTGTCCCTCAGTCCTCATCAGGCCGTCGACAGTCTTCTTCGAATACAGCAATTCTTCAATCAACGCATCGATGCGCTGCGAAAACGTTAAGTGCCTGTACTTTCCCGCCGCCTTCAACGCAGAGGGGTCGTATATCGATAGGCAGATCGGTCCTTGCGTATGCAGGCGTTCTGCGAGATCGAGAAGTTCCCAACATGTAGCCTCCATGCTAACGAGGGAGTGAGGCAGAGGTCGTTGGCCGTTTTGAAGTGGCTGCTTCCAGCGCTCGATGAAATGTTTGGAGGTCTCTGTTGTTCGGCTGACGTCTACCATGGCCCGCCTCATTCGGATAACGTAGGCCCCGCGCTGAGCGTTGGTTCGAGGGATTGTCGTGTCATTGCTGGGTGGATGCCACTTGATGCCGCGGTTGCGCTGGAAGGCTTGGGCTTCGGCGCCGTTGCTAAAAAGAGTAGGGCCGCTGAAGTCGTGTGGTACCGGCCTGACCATCTTGTGTTGTGTCGCACGGAAGGGTTGTTTTTTATGTTGGTCAGATCCAGTGGTGCCAATCGAGCTGGTGCTAGTTGTGGTGGAAGTTGGCACCGTAAGAAACGTAGGTTACGAGCCTTCAAATACTGCAAAAGAGAGAGGTTGTGAGCGCAATGGCAGTTCACCGCAACCGGAGTCAGGCCTTTCACACATGCCTCCCATCTTTGTGAAACACTGAATGACTGCGTGGTTGTAAACGTCACCTGCCTCGTATAGGTGTATGCGTTGTGTATATATCGTAGAGTGAAAGAGGAGCTTTTCGTTCAGAACTTGTTGAATGTATATATACTAGAAGTAAAAAGGCTGGATTGTAGCTTCTTAAACAGCGTAATGAAGCTTGTGCAAAAGGTATATATGCCGCGTCGTGTAGTGTGCTTGCTGTTTAGCCAATTGGCACAAACACCATGTCCCTTTGTCTCCTTTGTTTGGTCGTTATACCTGCAATCATCGCAGTCAAGCGTGTAGTTTGCCGCATAAGGGCCCCCCATCTCAGTAATGAGTCGACAATCCAAAGTCCTTAGCAACCTCCCTGCCCATCGCCTTGATATTCTCCACAATCCACAGCTGCTTATTGCTAAACACCATGACAGCGCCCGGCAAGAAAGCAAAGTTCGCCGTCGTAATACCAACCCAAATCTTTCCAATCAGCGTGCCTTCAGGGTTCCAAATGTGAATGCCGTCTCCACATCCAGCCCAAACATTACCCTCGGTATCGGTGTGCAGACCGTCGGGAATGCCGTTGTCGGAGTAGGCAAATGTGCGACGGCCGGTTAGTCTCTTTGCGTCGTGCGTGATGTCGAATGCGTAGAGTGTGGCTGGTCGTGTGACGTTTAGACTGTAACCCGCGGCACCTGTGTCGGATACGTATAGTGTTTTGTAGTCAGGGCTGAATTCGAGGCCATTGGGTTCAACGAAGTCGTCTGCTACAACGGCAATTTGGCCTGTGGATGGACTGAACCGGTATACCTGCTTCGGCAGACTGGGCTCAGGACGGAATCCTTGGACATATGCGTAGTCTGGGTCAGTGAACCAGAGATCGCCTGTTACGGGGTGTTGACGGACGTCGTTGGGGGATGTGAAGTTTCGTCCAAGGAAGTTTGATAGGATGAGTTCGGATTCACCAGTCACGGGGTCGACGGAGACGAGACCTGCTGGGTTGACGAAATCACCCTGGTCGCAGTACAGTACTCGTGAAGGTGTTGAGCCGTTAGTTTGGGTGCCGGGTGGGTAGTACGATGTTGCGCCGTTGGCCTCGGCGACACCTGGTATCCGCGTTGAGTTGATGGAATAGTTGTCTGCGAGATCGATGACGGTAACGTTGATGGGGTTGTTGAGATCTCCGGCCCAGCTGCTCGTCACGTATAGCTTGTTCGTGTCTTTGTTGTAGACACCAGCCTCATGGAAAGCGTCCCAATCCAGACTTTCCAGTAGTCGCCCTGTTGCGCTCTCGCCGATCACAGATGCAAAGCTTTCATCGTATGCGAGGAGGTTGATGATATCTGGATTTGAAGCATTGGTAGTGACGATACTGCTCAGGTACGACGGATCCGTCGCATACGATAGAAGGTCCACTGGGATGATGCTCGACATGATGTTGGTGATGATATCGAAGATGAATACCTGCAAATCACCGCCGCCTGGCCTTCCATCTCCTATATACCTCTCCACTGATCGTCGCGCCGGACACCTCACGGTCCCATGTTTTTTTGCAACGTCACTCACCCGCCAAGTTGCCGATGCGATGCTCGTCCATAGTCGACGGAAATATGGTCGGTGAAATGCAGATCTTGGCTGTATGCTTGGCTCGGTTGCTTGACTCGAGAGGAGTGTCGTGTATATTGCCGCGGTGTTTGCTCCGGTGACTGCTGGTCGGCAACTCCTCTAAGTGCTGTATGCACTCCGCACGCATGTTCACTCCATAAGTTCGCAGAGTTGAGCAATCGCGCTCGCTTGTCAAAGCTTATTGTTGAGGTCGCGCAAGCCATACGCTATTGAAAGGCTGAGATCTTCGTGTTGAGGTTAGACCCGAGCTTTTTGGTGGATCGTCAAGATACGCGAACTATGACATCATCACGACCGCGATTGCACCATCAAATGCCGAACATCGAATCTCATGTAAAGTGGTATGTTGCTACCTAGGTATAACCGTGAACATCAACTCATCTCCACATTCCGACCTAACTATCGTGCATACCCGTGCTCTCCAAGCCGCATTTCAAGTGTACCTTGCTCGCTTCGCCGATCTATGGTCTAGCTCTCGCGCTTCATCTTCTTCTTCTTCTTCCTCCAACCGTACTTGCCCTTTCCACGCAGCCATCAGGAACGCTCCAACATCTTCATCGAAATAGCACCAATCGTCTGGTCGAACGAATTTTTCCATGTCGCAAGCTATGCCTGAGCCGTTCACCAATTGATCGTATTCTTTAGGCCGCTCATCCTCATCCATCTTCGTCAACTCAATCGCAGTCGCCTCGCTTAGTCGGTCGTAAAGCTTTGATAACTTCTCGTAGTACGGTGTTATAATTCCGGCGTCAAACCTCGTAGTCGAGTACGTATGTCGCAGTACTGGATGGCGAAGCTCAGTGCAGACGTTCATCTCGTAGAAGAGAGTCTTATGGTCGTCCCAATCTGGCAGGTCAAGACAAAACGTGGATGCCTCAAGAACGGTGTCTGGAACAGGAGATGGCGTAATACCCTCTGTGTTCAAAGGCATTACCCAGGTATGCTGATCTCCTACGCGTCGAAGCCGAGTGAGCAATTGGCAATCCGTCGGGCGAATCTCATCGTGCGCGTTCCAGTGTACGCTCTTAAGTTTCATGCCACGTAGGCTGGAGAGTCTCAGGTCATATGGATCTATCTCCTTGATATTACGCAGCAGGAACATCTCCCTCTTGACGAACGTGGTGTAAGGTAATAGATGGTATGCCTTGTTCCAGGCGATGAATGTTAGCATTCCTGTCGTATACGCGTCGTGCAGGACCATGTGTGTTAGAGACTGCGTCTGGCATTCGGTAATCACGACTTTCATCTTGCGCCCCTCAGGTCCATCTTTCTCATATACATCTTCTGACAATACCTCTCCGTCGCGGTATCGAATGGGGGCTTCTGCGTTGGTTTCATCTCGCACGTAACCTTCAAATTCTAGATATCGGGTCATAGCATCGACCTCTTGACCGACATATAGATAGATACAGTCGAAGCGAGGAAGCCCGGCGAAGAAGCAGTAGGCGAAATGGCCGCCAATCAGAGTGTTGCAACGAGCTTGTCGTGAGCGGAAGGCTTTTGTGTCCCGGAAGAACGGCTTTAGTGTAGCGTCGATGTTGAATGTTCCACTCAGGAGCTTCTCGTTGATGTTCTTGTTGATGGTCTTGCTTGTCAACATCAGAGCGATTGTCTCCAACGGGCCCAGCGAGGCCATTATAGCATCTTGGATAGGCGCAAATCGAGTACTGAGCAGATCGGCGAGCGTGACGCTGGTGGAGCTGGTGGAGGCGCCCATGGTGCGAAATGCAGTGTAGTTGAGTCTCGGTGGTATTCGGTGGAGGGAAAGAAGGGTGGAGTCTTGTCAAGGTTTGAATACTTACTAACTAGCCGGGCCGACGATATACAGTGAAACGCAAAGGTCTGCTACTATTACTCAACCGCACTGTGAAACTTGCGGAGGCATTGAGGCCTGTGATTCACTTTGACATGTATGCCCAAGGGAACATGACAGAACACAATCCAGTCAAGGGAAGTGAAGGACTGCATCCATATACTACATCCATTTCCTCATCGCCGTCTATATATAGTGACACAATACCAAACTAATCGCGCTGCCTGTAATTCTGAAGTTCCTTCTCCTTCGCGGCAGTCTGCATCTCCAAAAGCTCGGTTTGCTTGTGTACCTGCTCCAACTCTTGCGGCATCTTGAGTATGACGTCGTCCTTAGACGAAACTTGCTTCTCAGCTACAATGCGTTGCCGGTCGATCTCTTCGGCATTGGCCCTGGCATCAGATGTGGCTTGTCTCACCTCGTCGAGCTTGATGTTGAGTTTGCGTATGCGTTCTTCGGTGTCCTCTGTGCGCGTCTTAATCTCCTCGATCTGATTGCTATAAGACTGCAGCTCGATCTTGCAGTTATTAAGCTTTTCTGTGCACTCGTTGAGCTCTTTCGTACGCTCGATGAGGTCGCTGGTGCGCTGGCTGAGGTCGTTGGTGACCTGGCTGATGTCGTTGGTGACCTGGCTGAGGTCTTCGGTGCGCTGGTTGGCGACGGTAGCTCTGCGCGCTTCTCGTACATCCTCGATGTCCTTGTTCAACTCCTCGAGGTCCTTGTTCAACCTCTTCTCCTCGGCTTCTACTTTGGCCCTGGTCTTGCTCTCTTCCCGGAGTTCCGATTTCATGGTTCTGTATAGCATCAGTAATGATCAAATGACGATGTCCACTGCGGTGCTGCTTACTCCAGATCTCCTTCCATTCCGTTGAACTTCTCCAACAGCGCAGTCTTGTCTTCCAAAGTCCTATCGAGCAACCTTTGGCTGATGTTGCCATCACCGACGAAGAGCTCTCTTAGCTTGTCTTGGACGGCGTGCTGGATCTCGAGGACCTTGTCTTGCGGCTGATTTGGGGCTGCTAGACTGATGCGCTTCTCTAGCTGCGAAGCCAAAGCCGCCACCTCATCAGCTCGTTCAGGCTCCTCATTCACGGCGACTTGACTCTGCTTGCTCTTGATGTCGCTGAGCTGTTGTTCTAGGCCTTCCAAGCGACCTTGTTCTTGACTGAGCTCTTGCTCTTGCTTGAGGAGCTGGCTCTCGAACTCGCCTCTGCTGCCGAAGAGGTGTGCGGGCGTTGATTGGCCAGCGTCTGGTTTGTCGAGCGGCTCGAGGCTGCCAGCGGTGCGCTCTGGTGTCATTGTGGGAGAGGATGATGGTATGAAGATTTGAAAAGGGAAAATCGGTATCGTGCTATACGACCCTGGGTGAGAGGTAGGCTAAAGAGGCTAGAAGGGCGGAAGGATGGGAATGTGGGCAAGTGCTAACTACACGTATTACTACTGAATATCCGAAAATATCGAGTGAGCAGGGACATGTAGATGAGGAAGAAAATTCGAGTCGCGGCTTCCTGTTATCGTCGAGAGCTTGGCGAAACGACGCTAGCTCGTTCCAGGACGTTCTTTCTTGGACGGTGAGCGGTGAAAGTGAGAGTGAGCGCGGCATCGGGGAAGTACCGGCCGTGTCTATGAGAGCATGCTGTCTCACAACGCAGTGGGCCAGGTGTCGGGCACCCCGGTACATCCATATCGTGAGTGATGCAGGCGGCAGTAAAGTCTGAAAGATGAATGTAGAAGACGAAAGTGAAGTCTAGGATGTCAAAAGACGGTGTCTCCACCTGGTATACAAGCGACATCTGTACCTCTCAACTCGCAAACTTAACTAGTCCATCCTCGATCTGCACCTTTCCCTTGATTGCTGTCGCTCTTTGCTGCAGCGCTTTCACATCAGTATCCCTCTCGCCCTGCTCTACCGTTTCTTCCTCTAGTATCATGAACAATATCGGCAGCGTGCTATTCCTCCACACATGCTCAGTCCTCTGACTCGATTTCCAAGCCGTCGCAAGGAAAGTAACGAGAGCGAGGACCCACGTACACGCCGGCAACGTGATCCATATCCAAGTCACATGTATATGCACGATTGGCGAGTAAGCGTGTCCGACAGCTCCTTGCGTCCCGTTCACGTCGTATGGCGAGTCTCGCATGGTCTTTGACATGGCTCTTGCAGCTAGATCGAGGCCGCACGAGATGCGATTGTCGGGGTACTCGCACTCTGTGTAATTTCCATTCCAGAGCGCAAAGATGATCTCGTCAGGCTGAGACGAGTCTGGCATGTCATCGCTCGCGAAAGTGTTATCTAAACCGCCATGTTTTGCGTATACGCCGCTGAATGTGTCGATGAAGTAGAAAATGCTCGAGGCGGTCACAGCTTCGATTGTGAAGTTTTCGCCATTTACCCCGTACTCGGGCTCGACAGGCGCTTGAAGTTCACCCGCTGGGTGCCAAACATCTAGGCTGGGATCCAGGTACCATGTTTTGAGAATCTCCTCGCGATAGGGTGGTTCGGCAGATTGGTCGTAGTCGGACTTGATGCTTTTGATGCACGGCTGTAGCGTGCAGCTAGACGCGACATATTTCGGTTCGTCGCCCGTCCAACCCTTCCCGTTCATTGTGTCTTGAATGTCAAGGTCAAGGTATACAGATACCACGCTGCGAGGGGTCGGGTCCGATTTCCCACCACTCAGTGCTCTGATCATGAATATTTCACCTATTAGATAGCCCAAAGAGTGGGAATACGAAAGGGCATCGTCTAGGCCTGGCAGCGATAAGTTGCAATAGTGAAGAGGTGTCGTAAATCCGATTTCATCCTCGCTGTCATCCCCGCAAGTTCTACTTACTGTGGCGGTGATATCTTCGCAGGTTGTACACATGCCGATGCTGGCAGTCGGCCGCCATGTGCAATGTCCTGTGCTACAAACGTGACGTGGTTCCGCCCATGTATGACGCGAATGAGAGCTATGGAGAGCATTGAGCACGTTTGATCTCAATGCTGCATTCACGTAGCGATCTCCGTATTTATTCAGTACTGAAGCACCTTTTCTTGTAGCAGGCACTCACAGTTGTTGGTTACGTAGCCTTCGCTGTGATACACGGAAGTGTTGGCGACAAAGGCTAGTCCTGAGAGGTCGACGACATCCATCGTATAATACCCAACTAAGTTTTGTACAAAGGGATCGAAAGCAACACTTAGTATGATGCCAGTGGCTCCGAGTGTAGCAATGTATCTGTGAGGTCATCAGCGCATAGTCGACGATGGGGTGGTTGACTTACCGAGCCTTTAGCTTCCAGATCAGCTGCAAACTGCCAGTCAAACCTCTTGATGCCGCATCGAAAGCGTCTAGATCAGCCAGAGACCGCTCTCTGCTGCCGAACCACGTCCATTTCAGCTGACCAAGGCAGTTTGCAAGCGGAACAAGAAGACAAAGTCGAGCAAGCGTACCCAGCCAAGACACAACCGAGTTGACCGAGATGCCACTTTGACGACATACGATATCGGCGATTCCAGGCTCAGAGAAGCAGTGTGTACCGGCAGATGCCCACGAGGGTTGCGGTTTGTCGTTCAGCGACGATAGGAGAAGCACAATGGTAACAAGCGCGCCCGCGGACACAACAAGGCTGAGAATTTCCCACACCCACCAATCAGCAGATCTTAGGTTTTCGAGAACCCGGCGCCGTCTCTTCATTGTTACGGGAGTCTTTCCTGGCCTTAGTGCTGTCACTTCAGCGGCATCGATGGCTTCTCGGTCTTTCATTGTGTTGAGCGATAGGTTTCAGCGGGGTCGACAAAAGATGACGGATAACCAGCCCCGCAGAGAGACCTTTTGTAGCTGCAAAGCTATTGCTTGTTGCATACCACGGGACCTATTCGAGTGTGGCGCTTCTTCTGATTGGAGTTTGTAAGCCACATCGCTTCGCTTCTACACATCCGTACACTGCCAAGTCTGGGGGCCGGAAAGCCAACCAAGATTAGATACGCATAACAGTGGAGTCCAATAGAGGGTATGCGATTGTATGCGCTTGCGGCAAGGCGGTGCAACGGGCGGTGCCTGCTCTTTCGCCAGAGGCCTCGTGATCGACTGTGGCAAGACGGGAGTGACCACGCCGATAAAGTTGTGAACAATGCATTAGTGATGTATATACTTCTCCCCTCTTCTAATCCGACATAACAACAGAAGACCCATATTCTTGCGAACGCGTATGTATAAATCTTCATCCCGTCTTCATCTCCTTACTGAATCATTTCCATCCAGATTACCCTGATACATGCGCAAAACAAATCCAGGTATCTTCCCAACGTATCTACAGTCCTATCCTTATTACGCCAAAACCATCACGTTCTCCAAGAACATCTACCGCCTCGGCGCGATGCCCGCAGAGCTCAACGCCGACAGCGGGCCGCCTCCAGTGACAGGAGTCTGAGCACCCGTAACAGGCGTCGCAGGCGCAGGCGTAGGCGCGCGAGAAGGAACGTTACTCCTGTTGTGTGCCATGTGCGCCTTGACGAGATGACCCGCGCACAGGGCGCTGTTGAGCGACAACTCACCTGCGAGCACACCAGCGGCGATAACACGAGCGAGTTGCCTGGCATTGTCACCGGGCGATGTTGGGTGAGCGCCACGCACGCCGAGGAGGTCGAGCATGGCGGATTGGGGCTCGAGGATGGTTCCGCCGCCGATGGTGCCGACTTCGATGGAGGGCATGGAGACGGAGATTTGGAGGTTGCCGTTGACACTAGACATGTTAGTTGTGAACTTGATGTCGTCCATAAGGATATGACTTACTTGTGCATGATGGTGATGCAGTTAGCACTCTCAACGACCTGCGCGGGATCCTGTCCGGTAGCCAAGAAGATGGCAGCGACAATGTTCGCCGCGTGGGCGTTGAAACCACCCATAGCACCCGCCATAGCCGATCCGATAAAGTTCTTGGAAATGTTCATCTGTACGAGATCCTCAACCTCGCACTTCAGCACCGACTTGACAACGGAACCGGGGATCATAGCTTCGGCGACAACACCCTTGCCACGACCGTCGATCCAATTGATGGCAGCGGACTTCTTGTCTGTGCAGTAGTTACCCGACACAGTGACTACGCGCATATCTTCGAAACCGCAGTCGGTGGCCATGACGGTGAGAGCGTGCTCGACACCCTTGGAAATCATGTTCATTCCCATGGCGTCACCAGTCGTGGCCCTGAAACGGACGTAGATGTTGGTGCCTGCAATAGCAGACTTCATAGACTGGAGTCTGGCGAAGCGGGAGGTCGAGTTGAATGCGTCCTTCATCGTTCTCTGACCTTCTTCCGAGTCGAGCCAGATCTTCGCCGCACCAGCGCGTGTCAGGCTGTCGAATCCAATACAAGGTCCACGGGTCATACCGTCGCCAGTAACAACAGTAACAGCACCGCCGCCGGCGTTGATAGCCTTGGCACCTCGGGAAGTTGAAGCTACAAGCACACCCTCAGTGGTCGCCATGGGAAGGAAGTAGTTTTGGCCGTCAACAAGGATAGGTCCAGCAACACCGAGGGGGAGGGGAAGGTAACCAACGACGTTCTCACAGCATGCGCCGTGGACAAGATCGTAGTTGTAGTCCTTGTAGGGGAGGAGTGAGCGTTCGAGCAGAGTGGAGGTTTCGCGTGTAGCGTGAGTGCGTGAGACGAGACCACGGCGGATCTTGACAGCGCGGGTCTTGTCACCGAGGGTCTTCTCCAAAGCGTAACCGGGGATCTTGCCCTTGAGCGACATTTCGATAAGCTCTTCGTCAGTCATCTTAGGGGCTTGCTTTTCTTTGATCATCATCTCAAGGACTTCAGCAGCACGGTTTGGCTGTCTTTGCTGTTCTTCGGAAGGACCGATAGGGAGCACTGGTGTTTGCGGTACGAGCTGAGTAAGGGGCTGTAGACGAGTGTCCTCAGGGCCGGGTGTACGAGGCGGCGTGGGCATGTGCATTGAAGGCACGCGAGGGGTTCCAGGCACAGTGGGGGCTCCATCCTGAACTTCCGAAGGAGAGGCTGGGGCAAGCGGCTGATGGGGTTCCTTGATGGTCCAGCGGGCGGCGTTGAAGAGGTAGCCGTTCAGAACAACGCTCATGACAAGGGCGAGGACGATCCATTTGCTGAGGAAGGGGTCTTCCAAGCTCTTGAGTACTCCGTCGACAATGTGCGTGCTGATGTTGTTGCCAAACGCGAACTCGTTGTCGGTAATGGACGGCTCAGCGTAGTGGATAGATGGAAACTCAAGCTCATACTTGATAGGCATGAGAATGGTTACGATTGTAGAAGTAGCAGTGGCCTTGGCCTGCTCATAAATGTGATCCAGTCCACTTCCCGCAACCTTGAAAGGATCCAGCGGGGGAGTAGCACCGACGCCAGCAACGTGAGCGACCTTGCTGGGAGCAAGACCGAAGCGGAGGGTGACGACGTTGAGAACGTTGACCAGGATGAATCCAGCAACCATCAGGATCTTGAACTTGGGAACTGTAATCTTCTTTCCAAAGACAGTCGTCGTGTGGTTGGCGACTTGGACATCGCGTGCGTTGGGCCAGTCATTGTTGCGGGCGACGTTCTCAGCGACCTTGCCGTCGACACCGTCGTCCTCAAGAGCCCTACGGAGAGCCACATGGCGCTTGATCCGGTTAATCTCGAGCTTGATGGTGAGAATTGCGGTGTAGAAAGTCAAGAGCATGAGAGCGTCGAAGAAGAGGATCCATGCGCCGAGGAAGCAGAATTGTCTCAGACCGCCCTGGATTCCAGACATGGCACCGGCGACTAGAATCAGAATCTCGAAGAAGTAGTCGCGGACAATCTCGAACCCGGTCCTCTTGATGGCGAGCTGTACAGCTGACTGGATAGTAGAAGGCGCGCCCCGCTTCTCTTCAGCGGCCCGTCGGCCATCCAGAGACGCAGAGAGCACGGCCTTGGTGAGGACAATGGGCTTCTCGAAACCGATAATGACGACCAGGAATGGAAGGCCCTCGGAGAGCAGGATCAGGTTGATGGGAACGCCGAGGTAGGTCGTGACAGCCAGACCGAAGAGGAAAGCAAAGGCGGACTGCAGGAGGACTGCGGTGGCCAGCCAGAAGTTGGATCCCAGGCGCCTCATGGCGAGGAAGAGAGAGACAAAGGTCAGGTGCATGGCGAGGTACCCCAGGGCCATGATGACGATATCACCGGTATCCGCGTTCTACAGAAATTAGCCAAATCCACGTCAAATCGCCAAACAACATACCTTGAGAAGATCCACGAAAGACGTCCACGAGTCCAGAATCCAGTTACGCACACCACCAGGGGCACTGCCGTTCTTGGACGCCTTCATCATCCACTTCTTCTCCTCGCGTGTGCCTTCCTGCTCCGAGCCCTTCGACTGAGCCGCATCTTCGGGCGCAGAAATCTCCTGCATGGCCTGGAGAAAGTCGGCGGCTTCGGTATACGGGATGGAGAATGCGAGCGAAGTGTCGTGGGAGAAGGTGGAGAACGAGCTGGACGAGCTAGGGAGGAGCTCGGCGGAGACATTGCTGGGGACGGATTGCTGCGAGGGCGCCGAGTTGATGATGCTCGATTCGGGGAAGACGAGGGTGACGAGGGCGAGTTCCTGGGCGGTCTGTGATGTTAGCTAAATCCTTCAAACCCTACGATATGCTTACCTTATCCTTGTAGATGGCAGTCTTGGGCTCTTCAGCCTCCCACTGCCATGACGTCTCCTCTCCGATTCTGAGTCTCTTGCTGCCGGCGAGAAGAGTGGTGAAGTCGACGCGGCTCGAGGCTGCTTCCTCAATGCCACTCTCCAGCAGGCCCTTGTCGAGAACGCCCAGATATGAGTAGCTGGCCACAAAGGCAATGGTGACAATGGTGTGGATTGGATGCGTGCATGCCTTCTTCGCGACGGAGAGCAGGATGGGGTTGAAGTGGCGGTCGAACCAGGCGGGGCCCGTCTTCTTCTGCTCGCCCTGCCAGCGGCTGGTGAGGTATCCGAGCATCGTGAAGGTGATTCCACTGAAGTTGATTCAGTGGGCGTGTAGGCGTTTAGAGAGGCGCTCGCATGGGATGACGCGTATGGTGGCTGTGCGCGGCGTGTGGTGGGATTGGATGCGAGTCTCACGTGTGATGTGACTATATCAAAAGACCTTTTTGTGTGTCAGTACATTCACGCCGGATATTCGTTCTTGCGGCGTACCTGCTACCCTCCGTGATCGGTGTTGCTACCAGACGGTGTCAAGTGTCCGATTCTGCAATTAGGCACTGCAATACCAGAATCCCAATTGGCGTCGCGACACACCGTCAGACGCGCAGTATCAAAAAGTAAGGAAAGAAGGAGGGGGAGTAGAGGCGTGCTCACGACACTCGGTGCCGACCAGACTGAAATGTGGAGGAGGCCCCTTGCCGTCCCGCGACTTTTTTGTCCGCGCTAGACCCGACAGCCTCTCACCGCTTTGGCTCCCCGTCCGGCACGCGACTGTAATTCGACGATAGACGACAGATGGCAAAGGGTCCTGCAGGAATATGCGCCTAGCAATGTTCCACGTCTAGTCCGGTCGACAGCTCAGCGTACTTGGGTCAATGGAGAGTAGTTCGTCGTTCTTGTTGTTCGACAGTCGCTGAAGAAGTTGCGCCACGCGAAGGTTGCGCCACACGCCACGTACGCCACTGGATGACGCGCCAATCAATCCCAACAACCGGATGATCTTCAGGGGATCAGCCAAACAAGGCTGCGATGTGAATAATTCTGGATGGTATCGATAATGGATTGTGCATTTCTACAAACGTCTATCAGTCTAATAAACATTCCGTTTCTATGTTTCTATGACGCACGAGCTTGTCTGTACTGCCAACTGCCTTGAAATACCCCGTGACTTCCAAATATCCCGCCGCCGTCTGGAATACCCCGCGGATCTAAATCCCCCGTCCACCTATTCAAACTTCTCAGTCATCGGAACGTCGCCGTTGGTTATCTCCTTCAAAAACGCTGCATTCGGCCTGTACAGCATGACGTGAAAGTGCTCGACTGCATGCACGCTCTTCAAACTCTTCCAATTCTTGAACCACACCAGCTCTTTGACATTTGTCGCGAATGTCTTCTGCACATACTCATCAATCTGTTTGTGTGATTCGGCCGTAGACAGGCCAGTCTCGGGGTCGTCGTCGAGTTCAAACTTGGTCCACACGACTAGATGGACAATGTCGGCATCAATACCATACGGCCAGTCGTTGTACAGGATCTTGATGTCCTCTGCGCGGGTAAATATAGATGTCAAGCCGGGTAAGGACAAGCATAACGCACCATCAAATCGGAACGGCTTGCCCCTCGGCTCCATGCTTCCCCACTTCAGCCGCTCATTGACAATGAAGTTCATGATACTGCCATAGTCCCTCTCCAGCCGATGCGTAAACTGCCGGTACCGTCTCAATTCACTTGGCAAGCGATGAAACTTGTCCACCCGGTTGCTATCTACCCACAGCCATCAGCGTTTCGCCTATCGCGTGTCACGTCTTCATCAATCTCACCCACAATAGCCCGCACCTCGTCCCACCTCAACACCCTGTACTCCTCGTCAGGCGTCCCGATGATGCCCTTGTCTTTGTCACTAATATCCCTCAGGAAGTCGGGACACTCGCTCGGCCATTGATCTCGAGGCACGTTGACGAGCCAGAACGGCAGCTCCTCGTGTGGCATCCTTGTTTGCAGCTAATTCCGGAAAATTGGGTAGTAAACAATTGCGTATGTAGTCGTACAAGATTGGGATGACAAGGTTTGGGATTGCGCAGCAGGGATGATGAGCTGCCAGTCTAGGGAACCCTAGCGGTGAGCCCTAGGCATGTTGAACGACAGAAACAGCGGGTGGGACCGCGCTGAGGCTGCAAGGCCGTTGTCGCCATGACAAGCCATGTCAAGCCATGTTTTGCGTAGAACGCCTTGTTTCAAGCATTCATCAAGCTTCCATCTAGCATCCGTCGGGGAAAGTAGGGCGAGTTCAAGCAACTTCAATGATGATTCCTCGACGACTTTAGTAAGGAGAAGTGCGACGAAGCTGAAGTTGAACACACCGCCAGAATACCTAGGTATGTACAGTGTAGAACACACCTGCATCTCAGCCTCAGCCGCTGCACGCAATCAAACAGCCTCATGGCCTTGCCAATCAAACCAGCATCCCTCGTCTCAAATCCCAACTCTCCAATTTCCCGCGACTTACCGCCATCGGCGCCATGTGTCCAGCGTGATGGCCTACAGGGATGCCACCCGCGCTGCGCGTCCTGATTGGCCATGCCCATCCCGCAAGCCCGAACCTCGAAACCAACGAAAACCACACGACAATATCGCAGTCCTGCTTTGACACCTGGACATGAGAGTCTAGGCAAGCAGTGTTACATCACATGGTGCAAGGCCCCATGGTCTGTTGTTTTAGGGCCCTGTATAGACAGGCAGGTGTTAAGTATGGCGGTTTCCTCATTTTTGCCTTAGCAACTACTTTCCTTTCACGTCACGCCTGCGCCTTGAAGTGCTGCACCTTCGAAGAACTGCAAACGATCGCCTTGATCTACTTCTGATCTCCAACCACCGTCGCTCCTTTCCGTTCGTTTGCTACGTCACCCAAACCATCGTCGATCAACTACCCGAGTTAAGGTTTACGTCGTGTCATTCACTACACACGCGGCGGGTTCCTGGCTCTGCTGGACCCTTTCCAATCTGAATACCCACCACAATCTCGCGTGTTGCTGTGCGACATCGTGCATCTGTCGTTCGGCGTCGTAACGCTCGTGCTAGTGGCAGTTCGACAGAAGTTAATAGTCGACTATCACCTTTTACATCGACATCGATTGTTTTCATCAACCTCTACCATCGGCGCTATCACTCTTACTACGAATACATATACCTCGACGGCGAAGTCACTACTACCACAGCCACTACTTCCATCGCCACCTCACACGTACATGCTCAGCATACCACAATAACTCGCCATCTCCTACGTACCCTCGCTATCTAGTCCAGCCACACACATACCAAAATGGTGCGCGACCCCCAATTCTGGAAACGCTTCAGCGTAGCCGTCCACCAAGACGACCTAGAAAAGACCACACAAACCCAGGGCCTCAAGCAATCGTACGTCAGCAGTTCCCTATCCCCTCCCCTCGGATCCCCCACTTCCCAAACACACCTACCCATCACATCCCCGCCCATGGCCCAACTGCAATCCACACGGTCATCCTACGCCACATCAAACCCGTTGTCACCACTATCAGCGGAGATCTTTTCGGGCGGAAGACATACGCAAACAGCGGAGAAGGAATCGGATAAAGACAAAAAGAAAGAGAGACCCCGCTCCAAACTACAAAAGACGCCGTCCACGAAACCCCTACTCCGCCCCTCCATCTCCATCCAAGAGCTCCCGTCTACCACCACCCAAAACGCCTACCAACCGCCCTTCTCCCCTCTCCCCTCATCCCCCACACACCCACACCCATCTTCATCCTCGCGTCCCCACTCCTTCTTCCGCACCCCCAACCTCTCCACTCTCTCCCTCAGCCACCTCTCCGGACGCCCTTCATCGCGCTTCCACTTCACCACGACCATCACGGCTGACGCGTCACATAGAGATAGTTGGTTGGCCGGTCAGCAGAGAAAGGCCAAGCAAAGGACGTGGATTTGCTGGTGTTTCTGGATCACCTTCTTGCTGCTTGTTGCTGGGGTGGTTGTTACGATTATTATTTTGAAACAGCATAAGATTATTTGAGGATGAGGAGGGATGGGATGGGATGAAGACATGGTGTATATATGAGTGTGTTTTGGGATAGACGGGGTGTATGGGGCGTTTAATGTCTTTTTTCTGGGGGTTGGATTGGGCTGGTGTTTTTGAGCACTTGGATGCTCGTAGCTGCTATCCGCGGTTTCTTTCTTTTCGATGTTTATATTTCAGATGATACCAGGTCTTACATGGCCACCAATGCGATATCTGCTTCTTTTCCTCGAGAACATTTCACCATACTGCGCGTGCGTGACTTGACTTGCAAGAAACACCTGAACACAAAACGACTAAAGTGCACTGCTTCATGGTCAGTTCCATTGAATATTACGCACAACTCACGAAGTTCATCCAGGCATGCGGACAGATTGATGTGAACCGACAGAGTGCTTTTGTGTATCTAGTCCAGCGCATAATCACTTTAGCATGGTTCCCAGCCTATAATACAAATGTCAATCTGCAACGCCATGCCCGCAACGGATATCTCAGTCCCAAAAGCGCGAGCATGCACAACGCCAAAACTCCTTTCACACTCATTCCTCCTCAACCCTGCCCCATCCTCACCCTCCCAGCCACCAAATCTTCCTAAAACCGGCTCTTCGTCGCAGGCGGCGTAGGACTCCTGCTCATACTCCTGGCATCCCGGCCTCTCTCCTTCAACCACTTGCGCGTGCACATGTCCAACTCGCGATCCAACTCGGCGCTCGGTTCCTTGCGATGAATGAAGTTGCAGAAGCCGCCGCGGACACAGCCTTCGCCGCTGTTGAGACGACAGCAGGCCTCGCGGAAATCGGTGACGGGCGAGAGTTCGCAGTAGATGGGGCGGCCGGCGTACCAGCGCGAGTTGAGCGCGTCGCACGCTTTTTGCGCGTCTTCTTCGTACTTGAAGCGCACGTAGACGTTGCCGATGAGGTCTGTAAGGTTGGGTTAGCAAGCTTCTTCTAATCAAAGGGAGTAAAGGTATGAGTATGGGGAGAACGCACGATCATTGTTGTTGTCACAAACTACCAGCTCCTCCACAAGGCCGTACTGGCACAGCTCGCACCAGATATCCTCGTAAAACGCATCAAAGTGCATCTGCATCTGCTGCGGGTTCATCTTGTTCTTGGGGTCGTACGCGGGGTTCTGGTAGAGGTTCGGCAGCAGGATCGTCTGCGAGTACGAGGGCTTGACGTGTTTGCGCGAGCAGCGGTCGCCGTGGCGGCACGCGCCGATCTTGTAGTAGAAGGAGCAGTTGACTTTGTCTTGCTCCGTTCCGAAGATGGAGGCGAGGTAGTTGGCCATGGTGACGGTTGTGCGGGGTGTTACGTGAGGTGTATGGGGGTCGCGACGGCGTAGAGGAGGTGGACGGCGATGGTGTGGTGCGTGAGGTCGTCGCGCGCGCGGTGTTGGGAAAATGTCGCGATGCGCGGAGCTCGAAGCTAGGCTGAATGTCGCGGACGCTAGTGGCTGACAAAGCTGGAGAGCGCCAAGGAATCCTCGAGAAACGCCACCTTCACTCTTTCTTTGGCATGCTTACTATTCAACATTAATGATAAATTTACAGCATTATTACAGATGCATTGTGCTTAGATTAGAGACTCTTGCGGCTTGCGGCCCTTCAACAGCGCAGTTATGACCTTTGTAGACCCAGCGCGCCTGCTATCCTACGTACTATCGTGAACAGTTTGACCAACCTGACCGAACGAGGAAGGTGCGACTACGGCGACCTTCTATGACCGAAGGCAACCACCACGAGTATCTTATTCCCGAGGCGACGCGTTCCACCTCGTTCTCCCATTCGCCTTCCTCTCAATTAATCCTCCTCAAGGTCTCGGCCTAAAGCTCAGCCTGCTCCTTGTGTAATATTGAGGCACTTCATGTATTGACCAGAGCCTTTTCGTTTGGCTCGTATCTTTCCACGGTCACTTGGAGCTGCCCATACTGGAGTCTTCGCTTTCGTCTTCGTATCTAACGAAGGTGTGCGATCCGACGTGACGTCGGCGGAGATACCTGCGTATGCCAGAAAGCGATGGAGAGCTTCCGCGAGGCTGGGAGGTGAGTCGTCCGGGGGAAGTGCCATCTTGACTCAAGGTATCTCAGTCGTTCCAGGGCGTTTCGTAGAGCTGTCGAGATACCGACCACCAGGCAATCTCTTCGCTATTGACCCAGAGGTCAGACCAGTCGGCAGGAGGGATGTACAACGGGGACATGTCACTCGTACTCTCGGGGTCGCTTCTATCAGCTCTCCCATGTAGATCACGCCGCCGCCACCAATCCAGACCTCTTTTAACACCCTCCACAGCCGATTCAAACAGCATCCTGTTCAATAGTCGGACCGGACGCTGGAGTGCAATATCAAGCAAGATAAACCAGTCCGACCGCGGTGCAAAGAACACTCCAAAACACCCGTTTGCGATTGAGAAAGTATCGCCATTAGGACCGGGATTCGCGAAGCGCTTGATAGGGTAAAGAAGACAGACCAGGACCACCCACGTAAAAGCTATGATGTCGAAAAGATCAAGCAGAGCTCGACAGAGAGCTTCCATATTTGTCCGCCCATCCCTCGGTGGTGTCCTCCGGTAACTGCAACAATCTCGTGATACGAGGAAAGTAAGGTCGAAATTGGCTTGGGGGATAGATTGGAGAAATGTGATGAGATTGAAGGGTCGCTCTTGGAGGCGCGAATGCCAGTATGCGCGTATATACTCACACTCCGAGAGTACCCAGAAGGACATTGCGAAGTGGAGCGTGCATTCTTGAACGAGTGCGCGGATGTCTTTGGGGAAGGGGGAAGCCGTGCCGAGGTAGGTTTGTGTCCAGATTGCGATCTGACCGAGGTGGACAAGCGTCATGGAAAGTATTATTGTGTAAAATGTGGGAGGACTCGGGTCTACGTATCTTGGTAGACGATCGTTGGGATCGATAGAGTAGTCGTTTTCAGCATAGAACCTTAGGACGAAGAACAACGTGAACGCCATTCAGAATAAATGTGCGGGAATAGTGAACCAGAGATGTCCTGCGGCGATGGTTTCCTCACGTAAAGGTCGGATCTGAAAGTAGAATACCGAATGTAGCGATAACAAGCAGTAGACCGCGAAGCGAGTCTTTGTCGGTATCTCGTAACGCGGAAACACGTCAAGCGTATGACGAGTGATTGGAAAGTGCGGCATTGTAACGCTCGCAACTGGCGATGATGCAAGGAAGGACAGAGTGCGCATGTGCTGTAGAGGTGCGGTCACTGAAACCGAGTTCGGGAGATATACATCGATGATCAAAAGCGAGAGTGTTGTGAGAGTTTGCAAGGTCTCTCAGGGTCTGAAGTATACATTGGTAATGTGCGCGCGATTCGCGATGCGGTACCATGGGTTGCCGACGACACTGCATTGGCGTGCCACACACATCTCTCGCCCCATTCAAGGAACACCAAACACCCTAGAGTCTACATCGGTATCAAAAGTGAAAGTTTGTAAATTTTTGATGGGATGTAAACTTCTGGGTCATTATTGCGTTTCTTGCTGTACTTGGGTATAGTATCTTCTGCGGCATGCGGCGCTCCTTCAATGTTCTGTCATGATCGAAACCGCGTCCTCGTAGTCCTCGGACCCGGTACTCTCTAACTCTTCTAAAACCACCTCCTCCTTCGTCTCAACATCATTATACGGACAAATCCCTCGCCTCTCACGCCACGCCCTTTCTACGTCTTCCAGTCTCTCCGCGCATGTGTCGCACGGCTTCAGATGTAGC
>Ga0265797_10004202_pt1 | contig 22245 bp, 24 predicted proteins | sample P2T30metagenome_FD_192433 | JGI IMG/M metagenome (GOLD analysis project Ga0265797, IMG submission 192433) | Plant litter microbial communities from East Loma Ridge, Irvine, California - P2 T30 | ecosystem: Environmental > Terrestrial > Plant litter > Unclassified | place: USA: California... | reverse complement strand
GGCGGAGCCAGGTCCGAAGAGTTCTCATCCAGCGAACTACTGCAGAGGCCCGAGGGTCCGGGACCCGCACGTGTTGATTATCTAAACCCGAAGCAGTTCTAGCCGTGGAGTAGCTCAGGGAGAAGGCAGTTGTGGTATCGATGTTCGGATGTTGCACTTCGCGCAGAGTCGATGTTGAATTGCTGGTATAGTATTGCAGAATCCTGTAGCAGAGCCACCGGTGCCAACCAAGTAGTGCCTGACTGACAATTCTGTCATGTCCAGCAGTCGTGCCGAGAGTTACAACTTTCCAGTTTCCAAAGTGTCGGGCATCGTAGATAATCATCGATCGAAGGCAGGCAGGAGTAGCCGATTTCGCGATGGACGTGCTTGAGAGTCTCAGAGCAAGTGTAGTCGGCTGCGTCCCCGCCAAGGATGATCCGGCAAAGGCACCTGGTCAGGTGATGATCATTGTTATCCTCTCGGTAGCAGGTAGCCGAAGATTGAGATAGATCGCGATAGAGTTGTCTCGGACTTGCGAGGAGGTGAACGGATGGGCTGATTCAATTGGCTCTGGAAGCCATGAGACATCACCGCAGACAAGTGCGGTTCCAGCTTTTCGCACTTACTGTTTCCGTACATTATATCATGCAACTGATTTTGTACGACAGCGAAATGGTCTAATGATATGCTCGCAAATAGAGCCCTGGTACTATACGGAGCGATATGCGGGTGGGTATCTCGCGTGGAAGGACAATTGACAGCCTTCGGAGAGGCCTGATGCTGAGGGAAGTTAAGGCGTATCCCCATCATACATATATCGTACAAATATACTACATGTACAAACATCACTCGTCCCCACCACCGCAGCCTACAAGGTCCTCTTCTCGCTCCTCTCCTCATACGTCTGTATCTGATCACCAACCTCAAACGCCTCCCAGCCATCAAAGCCCATACCACACTCCGAGCCCTTGCGCATCTCCTGCACATCCTTCTTGACGTTCTTGAGCGACGAGATCGAGCCATCGTAGACCTTCTCCTCGCCACGCATGACCCTGGCACGCGCGTTGCTGCCAATAACGCCGTTCCTGATCTTGCAACCAGCGATCTTGACCTTCTTCCTGCCGCCCACGCCGATCTCGAAAGCGGCGCCGATTTCTGCTTCGCCAAGCACGCGCTGCGTGATGATGGGCGGGAGCTTCTCTTCGAGCACGCTCTTGACATCGTCGAGGACGCGGTAGATGATATTGTTCTCGAGGACCTTGACGCCCTTGGACAGTGCCATGGCTTTGAGGCCCTCGTTTGATGGTAGGTTGAAAGCGATGATGTGGCCTCCTGTTGTAGCGGCAAGCTCGATATCGGACTCGTGCATGGCGCCGACAGAGGAGTAAAGAATGCGTGGTCCAACCATCGGCGAGCTGACGCTCATGATGTACGCCTCGACAGCCTCAGCAGAGCCGGAAACGTCGGCCTTAATGAGGAAGGGAACCTCGATGCGACCACCGGTAGTGTCTGTAGGCTCAGACGCAGTAGCTTCAACCTCAGCAGCAGCGTCGTCTTCGCCACTCTCCTGCTGTTTGGCTTTCTGGGCGGCAGCCTTGTCCTGCTCACGCTTCTCGGCCTGCAGACGGCGGGCTTCGTTGATAACCTCCATGTCCTCGGCAGTCTTCTCGCGCTCGACCTTCTCAAGGCGGTACTCGACGACCGAAGTGGCCTTCTGCTCAGTAGGAGCCTGCAGAACCTCGTCGCCAGCGGCGGGTTGGTCGCGCCATCCGTCAACTTCAACAGGCATACCGGGACCGGCCTCTGTGATGGCAACACCTGCTTCATTGCGAAGCGAGCGCACGCGAGCCCACGTCTTACCTGCCACGATGACAGCACCCTGCTTCAGGGTACCTCTTCTGACAAGCACAGTAGCGACACGACCCGCTGGCTTTGTGGTGGCCTCGAGGACCCAGCCCTCAACAGCACCTTCAGTATCGGCGCGGTGGTCGAGAATTTCGCTGAGAGTGACAGCCGCTTCCTCAAGCTCATCCATACCGAGTCCAGTCTTGCCGGAAACCTGCACGACCTGAGTATCGCCACCAAAGTCTTCGATCTCAACACCATGACGAGCAAGATCCTGCTTCACACGCTGGACGTCAGCCGATTCCTTGTCGCACTTGTTGATAGCAACAAGCATCGGTACGCCTGCAGACTTGGCATGCTTGATGGCTTCCAGGGTCTGAGGCTTGACGGAGTCGTCAGCAGCAACGACAAGGATTACAATATCGGTGACGTTAGCGCCACGCTGACGCATGGCCAGGAAAGCAGCGTGACCCGGTGTATCAAGGAAAGTCACAGTCTTGCCAGAGGCAGCCAGCGGAACACTGAAAGCTCCAATGTGCTGTGTGATACCACCCGCTTCGCCAGCAGCAACGCTGGACTTGCGCAAGTAGTCCAGAATAGTAGTCTTGCCGTGGTCGACGTGGCCCATGATAGTGACAACAGGCGGACGCGTAGGTAGCATATCCTTGTCCTGCTCGTCGACTGCAGGTCTGGCCTTCAGGTCGCGCTCTTCCTCCTCTCGGATGCTTGAGTCAAACACGGGCTCCAGCTCATATTCCATAGCAATCATTCCGCTCATTTCGGTGTTGAAAATCTTGTTAGGGAAGATATCGTCGTAGCCCAAATCTTCGAGCCTGGTAACGAACTGCTCGTAGCGTACACCAAGAGCTTGAGCGAGATTCTGCACGGAGATGAATTCTGGCAGCTTGATCTGGTTCTTCTGCTCGGCCTGCTGCGCTGCCCTCTCGGCGGCACGTTGAGCCTTCTTCTCTGCTTCCTTCGCTTCCTTCCTGTTAGCTTTGCGGGCGCTGCGTCGGTCAGTCTCTACGTCCTCTTCGAAGTCCCGACCACGACGTGAGCGTCGATCACCGCGGTCGTCGTCCTCGTCGTCATTTCTGCGCCCACGACGAGCCGGCTTTTCTTTCCTGGGCTCATCGTCACGGAACTTGCGAGACTTGAGAATGCGCTCAGTAGGTTCTTCATCCTCGTCTGCGGGTTCCCTCGCCGCAGCCTTTGATTGCATCCGGGCCATCATCTCTTGGCGGGGATCAATTGTATCGTCCTGATCGTTGCGCGCACTGGCACGCCACTCACCCCGTTGCGATCCATATCCCACATTATCATCAAACCTGGACGGATTCCAGCTGTTGTTCGAGCGTCGTTGAGTATTGGATGGACAATCTTTCATTGAGTGGCCCTCTTCTCCACAAGCGGAACACTTGTGGTGCTTAGATAGCAGAGTGCATTGTCGCGCGACATGGCCAATCTCGCCACAGCGGCCACATTTGCGCATGGACGTATCATCCTCAGCAAAAGGATCGAAATCTGGGCGCGGCTGGCGTCGTTGCGTCGCCCGCACTGCACGCGGTGGTGTCGAGATTGTGCGAGGTCTGTTCGCACGCTCTTGCTGATGCTCAGCGAAACGGCGATCGATCCATGAATCGTCCTGCTCGTTGATAGATGTTGAAGGCTCTTCGGGCGAAGGAGGCAGGGCTGGCTCTGACTGGCGTCGACGAAGGTTCTGCCAGTTGTCTTGTGTTTGAGAATTATCTTGGTTTGGGCTGAAGCGGTATTCGTCACGATTGACGATCTGTGCGCGCGATGGAGGAGGTTGCGGCGCTTGTTGGGGTTCTCGTGGGTAGTCAGGCCTGTACGCCGTGCTTGATGGTGGTGATACTGACCTCGCGCTGACATTCAGAATGTCATGGATGGACTCTGCATCTGTTCTCGCGGGTTTGTATGGCTCGATTTCTTCGTCTGCTCTCATCCCAAAGGCCGGCGCAGGCTTTGGCTGTGTTGGCTGTGTCGGCTCTTCTGGCTCTTGAATTGGAGCAGGTGGAGGTTCCCTTATGAACTCGGGTTCCGGTTCTTGCTCTCCGTATTCCAGTGATTTGCGCTCTGCGAACCCAGAGCCCCAGCCAACGGCCTTGGGCTCTTCTTTTGGTGCAGCCTTCGCGGCTTTGAGGAAACTCGGCAACGGAGCTGTTGCTTGTGTTTGGGAAGGCTGTCTGGGTGTGTTGCCACGCGGATTGAATGCACTGCGCGAAGCCTCATTGTTCCTCGCCGTGCCATTGAGTGGATCCCCTAGCGCCCTCCTGTTGGGTTGGTTGCTGCCTTTTCGTGGCTGGTTTTGCTGGGCTCCCATAGGCTTTACATCCGAATTTTGTCCTCCCTGGACTCCAATCTTGCGAAACATAGATCCACCATTCTGTCCTCCTCCGTTTTGTCCGTTTCTTGGTCCTCCTTGTGCTTGGCCATGTCTCCTGTTCTGTTGGTTGCGATGTTGATGCTGCAAGCCTCGATTCTGCCCTTGCTGTGCTCTGCTCTCCTGTTGCTGACGCGCCCTTGCTACAGCCTCTTCTTCCTGGCGACTCTGCTGTTCTGCTCGCTGTCGCTCTGCTTCCTCGCGACGAGCGCGTAATGCTGCCTTCTCTCTCTGTTCCGAGGCCGACAAGGATGATTTGGGATCGAGGACGAATCCTGGCGGGTTCGCTGCATTTCCTTCAAAGTACAGTGATCGTGAAGAGGCGAAACTCCTGTGTTGGAGAGCTCCAGGTGCTCTTGAGACGGAAGCAGGGAGTTCACCAGCTAAACGGCATGCGCAGAAAGCACATACGCTTTGCGCCGAGGAAGTCTGTTCATGTTAGTGAAGGCTGCGATGTGACTAAAGATGCCATCTCTTACCCTCAGCAGCCTCTGAGACCTCATTATAGCACTAAAAGAAAGATATGTACAATGCGATCTGTTCCTCAAAAGAGCATGGACAATTCCCTCGTACCCTTCAATCCAACTCGCCGCAATTTGGCTTCGGGAGAGCCAGCCGACTCGACCCTGCAGCACGCCGCGACCACTTTCTCTCCATGATGCGACCAAGGAAGCATCATCAATATTTGAACAATTCCACCGCTTCGATTGATTGATCAAACTCCCATCAAGTACCCTACATCTCATATCTTCTACCTCTGTTCACCAAACAATCATGTCTCGCCAGGTAAGCCCGCCAAAACCTCAACCCATAATCAACATTTGTTCCGTCTACTTACTCACCACCCAGGTAATCTCCCAGCACTACTCGCGCCTCCTAGCTCGCTGGCCCGTCGACCGTCTGCGCCCAGCAGAGCGACACTTCCAGCGCCTCCTCGAACAGCGCATCCAAGCAGCACCCGCTGGCCAAAGAGACGAATCGCGCGAGGTGAATGCAGCATATCTCCTCCTGGACGACTCCCTGCGCAAACGCTACCCGCTCTCGAACTCCTTCATGCACCCGGAAAGCAAGCCTGACCACTACACTGCTCTGGGACAAGAGTTGGATGAGGCGCCTGACAGGACTTGGTTTGCTGGCTGGGTCAAGAGGATGAAGAACCTTGTCAGGTTCCAGTAAGCTGGATTCGTTACAGTAAATCAAGCTCGCGTTGGAGCTACAGTCAACGCCGGCAAAGTTGCGGTCTAGACTGAAGAGAGGTGGATGTTCACTACCACAATTCTGCATTACATGAAGCTTGACCAAAGGTTACAAAAGTGGTGCATTCTTGCTCCTCTTCCTGCTTCTTGAGAAAACATCAATCTTCTCCAGAAGCAACAACAGACCAACCTCAGCAGCAAGCCACTACCCGGACAACTCACGCCATGGCCACCCAAACATCTGGCCAGGCATCCATCAATCGCACGCCAGCATACTTCTCGCCACCCATGCCTCCAATCGACGAAACCGCCATCTTCTATTCGGGACTAGACTTTACGCCTCTCAACTCTGCTTCCATCACACGCGTCGCCTCGATGTCGCCAGAAATGTCTTCAAAGGCAGAGCTCGATCTCAACAAGAAAGGCTCTATTGGCCAGCACGGCCGTTCCAACAAGCAGGACAGCACTGATAGCACTTTCGCCTCTCGCCATCGTGCATTCTCAGCACCTGTAGACGGAGTCGATCTTGGTCTGTTGAATAAAAAGCTAGAAACCGATGCCGTTGCGCATCGGGGTCCTCCTGAGCCTTCCGTGAACAACCGGGCGATGCACAAGCCGACGGCTCAAGAGTGGGTGGCGGACATTGACTGCGTTTCTGACATCTTTGGGGCTATGCTGGCGGATGGCGACAGGGGTGTCATTCACCTGTAAGATGTACAAAGGTGTGGATGGAATCGGCATGCTTGTAAAACAAGCTAATCAGCAACCAAATATGTAGGAGTAGTGTACAAGTAAGGCATTCTTTTCGGTCATTATGATCATATCCCAGTCTTTTATCGCGTCGTAGAATTCCAAGGCTCCCATGCACGGCATTACATAGCATCGCGCGGGCTTTTAGCATCCGAACCACATCACCTCCCAACTCCAGACCGCCTTAACCGATCCTCCAACTCCGCCATCCGCCTCGCCACCCTCTCCCCATCTTCCTCAACCCCAAACCGATCCCTCACCCACTCCAAATCCCGCTCATGCTGCGTGCCGGCATAATACTTCCAACACTCCTCCTCGCGACTCCACTTGCGATTAGGCACGTACGCCTCCAAATTATAGTAATTATCCCTGTGATAGGGAAACTCATACGAAGGTGGCCCTTTGCGGGCTAGATACATGTCTGACTCCTGCGCCGCTTCGGCAAGGGAGAGTTGGTAAGGTCTATGCTCCGGTAATACTGGGCGGGCTTTGATATATTTCGAGCGCCGCAGGATAGTGCGTGTCGTTGTGTTGAGGTGAAGAGCTAAAAGCGCTGTGTATACTAATGGGCTTTTCATGGCTGCTTGCACCAAAGTGGCATTACGGGTGATGAGGTCTTGATTCCATTCTGGGTTCTGGCCGCGAGGGATCATAGGGATAGGCTCACGGCTATCGAGCGCTTGTTGCCAGTGGGCGAGGTCAACGATTGTGCAGAGGTTGTTCCATGCGAAGACGCATGTCATGCAGGTGCAGATGTCAAGCGGGTCAAGGGGCTTGACGTGCTGGTAGGGTTTCTTGTGGATGGCGAGGAGATCTTGTCGTTTGGAAGAGAGGAGAGCCGAATGGTATTTTGGGTCGAGGGTCGAGAATGCGATCGGAAGAGGGAAACATTGCGCCAGGACAGAGTAGCGGGTCCGGATGATCTCTCTCGAGATGATGGCTTCGTTCTCCTGTATGAAGGACTTGGTGGTGCGGTTGAGCCGTTGGAGCCTGAAGAGGTCGCTCGGACGAAGATATGTGAATATGTCGAGCAAGAGTTCCGAGGGCAGATCTAAGAATGATTGTGGTTTGGGCGCAGGCTTCTTTTTGGACTTCTTTTGTAAGCGCTTCTGCATGCGCTCTGTTTTCTTGGAGTGGAGTGGCAAAGCTGCTGTGGTGTCCACGAGAGGTTCATCGTCATCATTAAGTGTTGATGCTGTCTTCTTCTTTGGCCGTTTCCCAACCGCGTGGACCGAGTGTGAAGTTGAGATGTAATATATCTCCTCGTTGTTGTTTGTTTGAGCCTGTGAAGCGGTTGGTTCACTGGAGGTGCTGGACAGTGGCCCTGTAACCATTTGCTTGGGCAGTTGGCTTTTGTGACTGCCTGTATTCGCTTCCATGCTGTGATGACACTACAGGATATCCGTGGACTTGAACGTCAGATGTCGCTGCTGGTCGAATGGAATGAACGTAGATGTATAGCAGAGTCACTGTTTCATAATATACACATGCATGTATACGGACATGTTGGACCATGGCGTTCTTGCCACTCTTAACGCCAGATTTTAGTAATCCGGGTTAGGGTTGTTAGAGATCGTTCACGGCTGCATGAAGGACGTGTCGTTCACCTTGTCTTTCTATCTTACATGTACATGAATCGACCAAGTCGATGTCACTGGCGTTGGCTTTTTGGCGCCAAAAGACACACGATCCTAGTACCAGCGCTACCAACGAGAGCTGATTGCATGGTTCTCTTCAGAGTGCATAGCCCCAGGCAAGTACAGGGTGGTGCGATAGTCTATGCATCTCAGCCTCCACAGAAAGATCTAAGCCACCTGCGTCAGCAAGAACTGCCAATCGTTTGCCATCTGCATTGTCAAGTCATGCATATTGCGGACAGCGGGTAGCTGAAAAAGATGCGCCCCTCTCAGCCTGCGCCTCTGCTCCGGGGCTGAAGAAGGGCTCAAGTATAAAAGCATACTGCTATCCGAAAGACTTCCCAGTGAGGAGACCCAGTTTCGACTTTTCCGCCGTAGCTCGCGTGAGCCTACGTGGCAATGGAAGACCCTCGAACCCCATCAGAAGACATAATGACAGACTCCAATTTGGAACCATTTGATTGTAGAGACGACTCGTCGCCGACAGAAAATGTCACTCAAGAAACGACACAACTACAAGCAATAAGTCCTCAACATAGAACAGATTCAACAGATGAGCTTTCCGTCTTGTATACCGGAAAAATCATACCGGAAACCAAGATAACGGACGGCCAATCTTCACTGGACCACCATGCAACTATCGAGGACGACATTGCAGTTGCGCCAGAGCAGGTGGCCCCACATATCAATGGCGGTAATCGACGTCCTACAAAGGCCACTAATGCGAGCCGTAAGTATTTTAGCCTCTACCTCCCTTACCAGGCCAGAACGCACATCGGAGATGTTGTCTACCAGGTCAACAACTATCAAGCGATCAACCTAGGAGATAGAGGCTTTGGATTCAATATGGCAAACTCGTTCGGTACTGGACAACAACTCTCTTCATTCCAATCTGCATATGAGACCCGGAAAGTCTACACTTCGAGAAAACGACCAGTCGTAAGTCCTCAAAGCGGCTCTGCAAGCTAATATGCGATTGACTGACCGATGCTTAGCTACCTGCACTGCTAGACCATCAAGAGGCATACAAGACATACACACCGGTCAAGAACGGGGAGGTGCGGTCTTCTTTGGAACAAATCGCTTGGCTGTTCGCAGATCTGGACGAATTCTTTGCAGCAATGTTTGTATACGTGGTGTTGGCGAGTGATACCTCCAAGCTGAGCGAGGAACTGGCAGGGATCCGCCGCGAGATCACTTCGAGACAAGCGACGGACCCGTCCCACTCTTTTCAAAGCGACAGCCAAGAAAGTATCTACCTTGGTGATCTGGGCCATTACTGCGAAGCTCTGCTCAAACAGAGCAAGCGTACAGAGCACAAGCTAGATATCACCATTTCTCTACCAGAGTTCAGGCCGACACACAGTAACGAGCAAAGCTGGATCGATTACTTGGAAGATGGCTTCGAGATTCCATACTGGGATTTGATGCTGAAAGCTTTCTCCTCCTCCAGGCTGAGGAAGTCGACGCTTGGTAGCAAAGTCATAGCCACGGCGCTGATCAGCATGCGTTCGGACATTGTCGACTCACGTTGCACGCTGCAGAAAGTGCACGAACGTGTGCCAGAACGTGAGGACATATCAGGGATACTCACTGTGATCGACAAACGCATTACGATTCTACAGGGGTTCACAGATCGTGTAGCGTCGGACAAGCGCAGCCGGGATCGCAATTTCAAGACTGAGGCCAACAACAACGATACCGCTGGAGCAAACGTTGGTTCGAGTACTTTCAATCAGGTACAGCACCTGACCCGAATTTTTTGATTTCCAACGCCCACTGACTTTTGCAACCTAGTCTTCGCCATCTGACCCTCTCTTACTAGTCACTCTCGTCATGCTCACCTTAATCACCGCAACAATACCCTTCACACTAGGTTTCAAAGCCAGCAACGAGACCGGCACGACCTCAGACGCAGATTTCTGGTACAACATCTCCAGCAGCATCTTCACGATCATGGCCAACTTCGTGATGATCATCCAGCTGACGCAGGGCTCGCGGCTCTCGAAGCAATACATGTACGTGTGGATCTGGTTCATCTTGGGCATTGTGTGCGCTATCATCTCAGTGGCAATCTACCCCTTCTGCAACACCGCTTGGAGTAGTACCATGAGCTTCTTTGCCACGATTGCTGGATTCGGTGCTACCTTGAGCGTGGCAATGACAGTCGCGAATCCTCGTTCTGACGAGCCACTTGAGAAGAAGAAGAAGGTTGATTGAATGGTGTTGGCTTGGCATTTTTGTCTTCGCATTTGACTGCTAGTGCTTTGGAGTACAGGACACGCAACGGCATTGTTTCATGAAAATAATGGGAAGCATAGATGAATAGTACGGCCCATAACGATCTCCATCATCTTCTTCGCTCTTTCCTCGTCCGAGTACCTCCCCAGATCCAACACAGAACTCCTGCCAACTTCTAAGCAACATCCTCACAAATACTGATAGCACCAGGCACCCTGGATTACGAACAGGGTATCATAATTCCCCTTCCGTCACAGCTCTAGTAATCTACATGTACGTACCACCCTTTCTCTCGCACCACCAACCACAACAATCGTCGTTTTCAGTGCCGCGTCAAGCGTGGCAACAACCATACATGCATCAGTCTCACTCTAATGCACCAACTTTGGAGCAGAGAAAGTCCCGGTGAACAATTCAATCCATTTTCTTATGCCTCCACGTGGATCTATTGCTCTAGGACCCTAAGCACGCAGCGAGTTCACGGAATATCATATGAGGAACGGACGACTTGTAGACGATAGAAATGACCCGAATGAGACAATATTCCTCCCATTTCCTCGCATTTCCCTACCCACCTACCTACTATGAGTAGTTAAAAATAAAGTCCAACCCAGCGTGGCACTTCCACCGTCCTCCAATCCATTCAACAAACCCTCACAACCACCAATCAAAACGGGAACATCTTTCAATTATGAAAAATTGGTATCGGATTTCGCTCTCCATCACATCATCCAGTTAGCTAGCAAGCAGAAAACACAGATATCTACAACCCTTCCCTTCTCTTTCCCTCTCGCACCGCCAAGCAACCAAGCAACCACCACCATTCCAGATCCAAAGTGCAACTCTCTCAAAGCAAAACTCATTCAACCGCCTTCATCCTCAATATGCAGATCATTCAAAAATAAAAATCAATTTGACAAAAAGAAAAGCACCCCGAACATCCAACTCTTTCCGCCCCAATGGAGATGATAGAAGAAAAGTTTCGTGCCCATCACATCATTGCCCTCCTTCTTCCGTGCTGCCTGCCGTCACAGCGATACCCATACCAAACTAAAATGAAAAGAAAACATAAAGAGAGAGAGCAAAAAGCAAAACGATGAAACATATGTCGGTGAGATAAAACGCAGCAGAAACAGTAAAATAAAGCAAGATCAAGCGGGGGGTATCCGACGAGAAAAACGAACGAGGAGATCTAGAGAAATAGCGCCCTCGTGTGCAAAACCACGATCAAGAAATGTAATGAAGCGCGATTTTCTTCATGGCACGCATGCAAGCACCAGGAAAACCGCGGGAGAAGTCGACGCAGCTCGCCCTCACTCACTCAGGCTCAATGCCCTCGTCGATCTTATCCGGAACGCCGGACGCGCCCGTCATGTTCGCAGAATGGCTTTCGGAGAACTTGCCCCCGATCTTGGGACTCCCCAGCACAGCGGATGCATTCGCCGACGCGTTGTGTGCGTTCATCGGCGACTCGCCCTTGATCTTATTCTGAGGAGTGGCTGAGCCAGCATTGAGAGGCGTGTGACGCGGAGAGGCGGAAGCGTTGGAAGCGCGACCAGAAGCGCCGCCACCAGAGTGCACCGATTGCTGGGAGCTGGTGCGAGGAGATACGCGGCCGTTGAGCTTGGCCCAGCGCAGACCGCAGCTGTTGCACAGGTCGCGTTGGCCGCTGGGGCCTCGGCGCCATTCGGGTGTTACTCTGGTGTGGCAGTTTGCGCAGTCCTTTTGTTGGTTTCCGGCGCCCTTTCTTCTCTTCCTCTTCTTCTTTGCTGCGATGAGCGATTGTACTTCTTCCGCGAGCATCCTGTTGCGCTTTTCCAGTTGGCGGATCTCATACTGCCATGAGCTTGATTTTGTTGTCTTGAGTTCATCAAACAAGTTGTCCTCGGAAGCTAGTGAGTCGTCTTGGTGCCCGATCTTCAATCCGTTCTGTCCTGCGTATGTGGTTGCTGAATGGTCGGTATTATGGAACTTGCTTGCCGACATCATAGAGTTGGGGGTATCTCCAGAGGCAGTCATCTTGTTCACCGAACTCCTTGAGTGCAAAGATTCTTCAGAGGATCGCTCCTTAGTAAGAGGTGGCCGCGAGAGTTGCGCGGCTCGGGAGAACTTGATGAGGCGGGTTTGCGCCACAATGAATGTTGGCTTCAAGCCTTCGCTGGCATCGCCGGGATACAGCGTCGTGAATGCGGATAGGACCTGGCCTCGTCGGTTGATCATCTCGTGCTTGACTGATGCCTTGTTGCCTGTCCTTGCATGCTCCAGAATACGTCCGAACTCAGATTTCGACTCTGCCCGCATAAGCGATTGGATGCTGACACCAACGAGCTCGTCCGGCTGGCGATCGAGAAGCTGACGCACATTCGAAGACACGTACAAGAACATGCCTGATGTGGACATCTTTGTCCAGAGCTCGTTCTCGCCAACACCACCAGCACTCAAAATTTCGTGTTTGCTGAGAGCGTAGACAGGGCGTTCGCGGCCCACCATGATGATAGACTTGCGGCCTTTGCCCTGCTCAGTGTGAAGCGAGCCATGGCCCTCAAACCACATGTAACCGCTTCGCTTGCGGCGAATGCGGAAGACAATGTTGACCGAAGCACCAGAGGAAGTGTCCTTGAGCTCTCGTGTGACCGGCACGATGTCGCTGGGGTGGCATACGGAGCTGAGTGCGGTGCCAATGATCTCGCTCGGCTCATATTCGAGCACACGTTGTGAGGAAGGCGAAACCCACTGGAAAAGTCCTTTCAAGGAGAGAACGTGCACAACGTCGTCCGTGTTCTCTAGCAGAACCTTGTCCCACATGCGCTTCGCATATTCGGACTCTCCACTGCCGACGGTGCTGAGGATTGTTGAAACGTCGTCTCGCGGCACTGTTTGCCCAAGTTCGGCCTTTGCCGTCGACTCTGGCGCACTCATGGTGTACGCCGGCATGGCCATGCCACGTTGGTAGTTGATAGCATAGGATCCATCTGTGCATGATCAGTTAGCTGTCGGGCCAAGCAAGGGACGCCGAAAGGTCGGGCCTTCCGGGATCGGTGTCCATCGGGAAACAGATCGGGCGATGAACATACCAGGATTCTTGTTTGTAACCGCATTGGGCTGCTCCACTAGGTCAACCTGGAACCCTACGAAAAATTTGACTTGCTCCGTGTCCCATGTAATAGGGATCATTGTGAGCAGGTTCATGAACGGCTGACCGCCGCGGCGGTAATTAATAAGCGATATCTGCGATTCTCGTCGCAGGTTGACCATGTTTTTGAGATACAGCACTGAGTCATCATCCACATACTTGCGCCGTACGCCGGCTGCCACGTTGCCATCGGGCGATTGCAAGAAGCGGCAATTCCTACCGAGAATCATGTGCTTGGTATAGCCGGTCAGCCGCTCGAAATTGTCCGAGCAGTATACGATTGGAAAATCATCGAGCTCGGCGTCGCAAACGACGAACGCGCATGACAAGTCGACCGCGCCAATGTTAATTTCCGGGTTCGGTCGGGTTGCTACGCGCATCTGTATAGATAGTTAGCTTTGGGGTCCGTGCGTGTTAGCGGAGTGGAACATACCAAAACGCCAAGCATATCGAATCCTGTGGAAGAATATGCATTCTTGTATGCGGATTGCATGTGTGGTTTGTTCACCATGGTCGAGGGCCAGCTTCCGCCTTCAGGTACCCAAGGGAAATTTTGGTTGTTGGGGTTGTACTGCTTCGGCTGCAAGGGAAGTGGGCCATTGACACCATCAAAACTGTCGCCTGCTCTTCCCATGCCACGGTCTTGTGTCGAGCCAGGTTGTGGATTTTGTATCTGACCTTGGAATCCAGTATTATTGCTTTGTTGCCGCGATTGCTGTGGTCTCTGTGACCGCTGAACCTCACCAGAGCTGGTGTTGCCGCCATGCTGCGAAGTGGGAGTAAATGACGTGCTGCTCTGACTCCTTGAAAGTTGGTGTACCATCGAAGGCCGATGGATTTTGCTGTTGTGTGTTGAAGCAGTTCCGCTCGTGTTGGATGCCACGCGTGGAGGTCCGATGGGTCTGCCCTGTGGGGTCCCTGGATGCATGGGTGAGATATTCATGTTCTGATTGAACTGGGCCTGGTTGTACATGGACATTGGGATGTCGTCTGTACTTGAGCCCATGTTAGTGTCCATACCTGACGCCATGTTGCTTGACATGTTGCCACTGGTACCCATGGAGCCCAGGTTTCCGCCCATGTTGCCCATATTGCCTCCAATGCTCTGATTCAGGTTCTGGTTCATGTTCTGGCCCATGTTCGCGTTCATCGAGCGACCCATGTTGCCTCCCATATTATTATTCATGTTGCCTCCCATATTGCTGGACATGCTGTTCATGCCATTGCTGGTGTGATTTCCCATACTGCCACTCATACTGTTTCCCACGTCTTGGCCCAAGTTTGTACCCATGTTGCCACCCATGTCTTGGCCCAGATTGCCTCCCATGGAACCGATGTTGTTGTTCATGTCGCTCTGATCAAGACTGTAGTCCATCTGCATTCCAAGGCTCGGATCGAGGAATGGGCTGTTGATGTCCATATCCAGGGCAGATGGATGGGCAGGAGATGCGTATGATGAATTCCCGCCCATCATCGCAGCATAATTTTGTGGCGTGTTCGAAAAGTTTGTGTTCAAATTCAGCTCAGTATTGCCTGATTGTCGCCGGCTCTGGAGCGGAACTTGTGAGGTTTGCGCGGGCGTGTTGTTTCCAGACATGGATGATCCTTGGTTGGAGTTCAGACCAGCAGGGTAAGAATATGTATTCATCGTCTCAGCAGGCGATCGACTGCCGCTGAGGTCCATCATACTATTCATGCGTCGTATGTTCGGGTTGTTGTAGCCGGTTCCCTGGCTCTGTGGCGTATTCTGATAGCCTTGAGGCATGCTCTGCCGACGCAGCAACTTGGAGTTGAGGTTGTTGCTCATGTTGTTCATGTTGACGATCTCGTCCAAAGACTGACCGCCAGCGGCGCTCGAACCTGCCTCTCCATTGAGCATACCCTGGCCCATCATCATCATATTTTGCTGGCTCAGCATGTCCTGCTGGCCGTCCTGCGGCATGCCGTTTCCATCGTAGCCAGCTTGCTCGCCGTACTGGTAGCCATTCATGATAGTCGGCACAGACCCTGCCTAATAGCAAGCCCACGACTCGCCGGCCAGAGTGTCAGGTGAGGTCTGCCGTGGCTTGGAGGGATTACGCCGCTGTGTGGGCGGCAGCGCAGTGGTAGCAATTATCCGAGGGTCGTAGTAGCAATAGTATGCAGTGCAGCATGGGGTCGGCGCAGGCGGCGCTGCCGTTCAGTCGTATAATGCGGATGGTATGGTGGTCAAGTCGAGATGTTCGTTGTGCCGGGGTGAAGCCAGAGCCAGATGGTCGGGTCGGGCGGTATGTCCAGGCTTTCGAAACGTGACTACGCGCGTGCGAGATGGTGTGGCCAGGTACGGAGGGCGTCCCCGGGTCGCGTGCAGCTGTGGCAGGCGGACGTGAGGGTGTATGGCAAAGACACGGATGAGCATGCGGTAGATGGCGATCTGGTGGTGCGTATTGTGGTGTTCTGCCTGGTGAGCCTCCCGTTCTGGCGAGGCGGGAGGTCGACGGGAAGCAGCAGCGGGAGAGAAGTCTCCACGAGAGGACAGAAATTGTGACGTATGAGGCGGATTCTGCGCGCAGGGTGCACGCCGCAAGATCTGTGCTGCTAACGCGTGCGTGGGTGCGCCAGTGAAAACGAGTGATGGAGGGTATACACACCGCGCAATAATAAAATGTACGTACGTGCAGGTGAGAGGAACAACGACGGCCCATCTGCCAACCGCGACGATAATTCCCTCCTGCGCTATGTTACAGGCAGTCGCTGCCGCAAATCACCCCCCCTCCCCGACCGTGTCGCTGTCGCTTTGTGTGCTATCCTCATCGCCGATGTTAAGCTTTCTGCCCGATTTCCATCACACCCATGCGCAAACTGCCATCCCATCCCCGTGCGCGCGCGCAACGGTCACGTCGACAAGCACAAATCGTGCCTCCTCCGCTACGGCAAGCGCACCCACGCTCCGGTACGCGACAGGGGCGGGCACCCGGCGCGCACTACCCCGAAGCGTCTGCTGCACGCCACCGACTCTTGTTTGCAGCTTCACGCACCCAAGAGCGGTGTCGAGGAGTGAAACAAGCCCGGCAACCGTTGGCGACAGAACTTTGGAGCCGGGAGAAGCGATCGGTGGCTTGCTGCTGTCTCGGAGATTATCCACGTATGATGATGTTGATTGCGAAGCTGTCATGTCGCCCGTTTCTAAACAAAGTTGTTTCACCTAGTCAGTCAGTTCAGACCGAATGCCGGGGAAGGCCAACAAGTAGGTCATGAGTCTTCTGAGATCGTGTTCCGAAGATGGTATCGTGAACTCAAAGATGGTAGGGCTGTAATTACCTTAGAGATGCCGATGCTTGTTGTAGAAGAGTGATATAAAGACAGCTGAACAAGACAACACGGCATTAGCTTGGGCTTCCCATGTCCAGATGGAACCATGGAAGATTGATCGACTTATTGCATTTACTGACGAGGGTATATAAGACATCCTTGTCATTGGGCAGCACGACCACAGTAATACTGATGAACAGGTCATGCATGCAATGCTACTTACTCATCGAGAGGGTCAAAAGCTCTTGGAGGCATCTCAACGGCAACCAAGGCCAGTCAGTCCCCATATTCGAAGGTACTAGCATACTAGCTTTTGAGAGTGATAGGTCTGATGAACAGTATCTCAATGGACGGCATGTTTGTTGACACGTCTGCAGCCAATGATACTTGCGCATAAGAATATGTACATGTAGTGATGGCGCTATAGACAGTGCTTTGGTTGTACACAAACTTCTGCGTACGTGCTGTTTAACAACGATTCACATACAGTAACGAAGCTTGCAGCGCGTGCGAGTCCTCTCGTGACCTGTACATATATGTTATTAAATCAATGAATACCAACAAGATTACTCTGCATTGCTCGTCCCATGTCGGTCACGCGATATACACGGCTGATTCTGAAACAATAAACAGCAGTTCTTCTCATAATTAGACCCAAAGTCTTTCGTCTCATCTGATATGTTTCTTCTCATCCATCCCAACTATTCAGCCACGCCCAGGGTATCATATGTAATCAAAACACCTTAAAAACCAAAACAACACCAGACCAAAAAACTCCCCACGTTGTGCATCTTCAAGCATAGAACTTCAAACACCTGTCCGCCACATGCACCGTCTCGCAATCCACGCTGCATGTCTTCGCTCCACACTTCAAACACTTGTACCTCCCCCAATACCCGCAGAGCTCGCAAAAGCTTCTCGGAGCTATCGACACCGGCCCTGGCGCCGAGCGAGCCGCATTGTAGGTCAAAGCCGGCGCATCCAAAAGAGCCTGCATTTCCTCGCGCGTGGGCAGAGATGGTAGTCCATCAAAGTCATAATCATCCTCTCCCGCGCCAGCACCAGCGCCAGGCTCAAACGGTAAACCCAAACCCTGCGGTCTCGCCTCCCCACCAGGCGCAGGACTTCCACTCGCACTGCTCTGCTCTCGCTGTATCCTCCTAGCGAGCGGCGTCTTGCTCGCCCTCTGCACCGGCTGCTGCACAACCACCGCATCCGGATCCCTCTCCAGCCCATCGATCTTCCCTGTCCTCGCCAGCTCCGCCTCCTCATCATCCAAGTAATGCTTAAACTCCTTCCCACTACTCAGGATCTTCTTCGTATTACTCGTCTTGCCCGCCTTCGTAGCCCCGCCGCCTCCGTGCTCTCTCTTGGGTATGGCGATGTTGACATCCCGCGTATTGTCCGAGTTGAGGTCCCGGATGCGGCGCTCGATTTCGCGCTGTTGGCGTGCGCTCGTGGCTTCGCGCTGTGCTTCAGTTTGTCCAAGACCAGTTGCTCTCGCTCGTTTTTTGCCGGCGACGTCTAGAGCTGCTTTGGAGGGGTCGGCGGCATCTTTCTTGACGGCGACCCAGGCGAAGCCGGGCTGGTGGCGGGAGTTTGCGGTGGGGATCTCCTCGATGTGAGGCGTGCGGAAGCGTAGTGGTCCTTCGGCCATGCTGGGAATGTGCCGTTGGAGATGTTCTTGTGCTATTATCGTCTGATCATGTTTGATGGTCCGTGAAAGCGAGACGATTCCCGCGGGCGGTGATGTTGGACCCGCGCTTTCCGTTCTCGTGCAGCTTGCTTGAACAAGCTCTCCAAAAGTATTACGTTCCACTTGACCGAACTTCCACCATCGGAAGCCAACCACGAGGTGTGTAAGAGCTCATCCCTCTTATTCACGCAGCACCCGACAGAGTACCGAGGAGGCTCCACGCTGCTCTCACTCTCCCTCGTCTCAATCGACACTCACTGCTCCGAAATGCTCCGTTAGACCGCCAAAAGCTTCTGCCAGACACACGACCACGGCCGGCAAGTGGATGAACAGCTTCGCATCACGGTGGGGCAATGCCTTTCGTAAGGCAGACGGCTGCGTCACAAAGGCGATGGTAACCGTCCGTATGGCCTGGGGGGTTGGAGGTTCCCGTTGTTCTAGAGAAACTCAATCATCGTCCCCCGTGGGTAAGCTCGCGAGTAGTAAAAGTAGTAGCAAAACTCTTGGTTTCCTCTTCCTCTCTGTCTCTCCAAGCTACTTGTTTCCTAAAGATCCGCCTGTTGTTCATCGCTGCTAGCATTATAACCCCTTTCAATACCGCCACCATTTCGTCCGTAGCAGCTCTCCCGTTGCGTGGACAGGTTCCCACAACTCCAGCAACCATGACTAGACCAAGGACCATGACCCTTCCTACTCAACCTGGCAGGACACCAGCAGTGTACAAGGCCGCCTCAAATCCAACCTCAGATCCAGCTCACGGAGCGGCCTTCATCTTCCTACATGGCCTAGGCGACAGTGCAGAAGGTCTCGAGGGTAAGCTTTAGCCAAAAACTTACAACAAATCATAATCTAACACCCTAGCAGACATCGCCGACCAATTTCAACAAAACAGCAAACTCCCCTGGCTACACTGGATCTTCCCCAACGCCAAAGAGAACCGCGACGTCCGCGCCACAGCATGGTACCATCCCACCCAACTCTCCGACCGCCCGGAGCTGCAAGAGCCCGAAGACGAAGCCGGCATGCTCGACTCCGTCGCCTACGTCGAATCGCTGATCGACGCCTGCGTCAGCAAAGGCATCCCGCCGCAACGCATCGTGCTCGGCGGTTTCAGCCAGGGCTGCGCGATGGCGCTGCTGACAGACCTGACCAGCGCAAAGTACGCGGGCCGTCTGGCGGGCATTGTCGGGCTGATGGGATATCTTCCTCTGTGTGATCGTTTGGGGGATTTGCGTGCGAAGGCTGGGCTGCCGGCTACGCATGGCGATGTTCCTGTCTTTTTGGCGAGGGGCAAGCAGGATCAGATGATTCCGAAGAAGGCGTATGAGCAGACGTTGAAGGCGTTGAAGGTGGCTGGGATTGAGGAGTCGAGTTTGGTGGCGAAGGAGTATGAGGGGCTTGGGCATCAGATTAGTGGTGCTGTGCTTGGGGATCTCAGCCAGTTCTTGGGCAGGGTTGTGCCGGATCTTGGTGAATGAGGAAATGATGTGATGAATCTTGTGTATGATATCCACTCAATCTTCTAGCTAAAGTTTATCAATTTGATGATGAATGGAATGCAGTTCCATCTCGCATTGGATCAAGTGTTGATCGATATACATGTGTGCAGCGTCACTCGTGCCATTGAGCTATATCAAGAAACACACAAGCTTTGATGTCTATAAAACATCCTATGCACATATGGGTTAGAACATTTTATATAGACGAGCACGTGTCTGATTACCTATCTCTGGCATGTGAAGATTGCCAATGCTCGGCGAGGGCGGCTCCAGGCACGGGTCGGTTGGATTGGATTGGGAAGCTTACTCAGGAAAGTGACATGGGCTCACGTCAACACCCATGCCTCTGATCAAATAAATACCCGTCAACACTTTCCCATAGCAATGTAATAATATTTAATCTCAACAACTGCTATACACAGCAATTTCCCACACCTACAATTCCCTCGATGGAGTCCCCCACCTCCACTTCCACTACGCACGACCACCACGATCATCACGACCCGCCCACCTCTCCGCCCCTCCACCGCCCTTCACAAACATTCACCAACCTGACTTCTTCCGCCCTCAGCTACTTCGCCGAACCAATCACCTACACCTTCTCCGGCATAAGTCGCCGCATCTCCAACGACGACGCTCCCACACCCCTCGCCCGCGCCCTCAGCGCAAACTACAACGGCTCCATGAGCACCGCAGTCTTCCACCCGCCCACCAGGCGCTTCTCGCCCTTCCAACCACCACCCCTCACTCCCTTGACCCTCGCCGGCTACAAAGACAACACGCCCCTCCCCGCCCGGCTGCTAAGCAAAGCCGTCGCTGAGGAAATCCGCCTCCTCGTCCCGCCCCGCCTGCAACTCGCCGAACACTGGCAACTCGCCTACTCCCTCGAGCAAGACGGCAGCACCCTCTCCACCCTCTACGCCAAAGCCTCCAAGTACCGCGGCAAGCGCGCCGGTTTCGTGCTCGTCGTCCGCGACTCCAACGGCGGCATCTTCGGCTCCTACCTCTCGGACCCGCCCCGCCCAGGCGCCAGCTACTACGGCTCGGGCGAGTGCTTCCTCTGGCGCGCTTTCCGCTTACCAGCACTCCCGGATCTGTCCTCTCTCCCTCCGCCTCCGAGCGCCGACACTACACACTTGGGCCGCATGACGACGGTCGGCGTGGCTAAGAGGTCGCATTTGTCGCCGAACGGCAACGGCAACGGGCACAGCTCAGGAACTTCCACACCTGAACAAATCCGCTTCAAGGCGTTTCCGTTCAGCGGCGAGAACGATTTTAGCATTTTCTGCCAGGCTGATTATCTGAGTGTTGGCGGTGGAGACGGACACTATGGCTTGTGGCTGGATGCGAACTTGGGCAAGGGCGTGAGCGAGACGTGCCCTACGTTTGGCAACGAACCGCTGAGCGATGAAGGTGCCAAGTTCGATGTTCTGGGTGTTGAACTGTGGTATGTTGGGTCTTGAGACATAGGAAAGAGATGGGCAGGACGTAGACGGTGGAGTCAACGGATCCGTGGCTGGCCAAGGTCCAGGTTGACATGGCTTAGGCGTTCTGTTGGAGGTCGGACGTGTTGTGGGTTTGACTGGATTCTCGAGTACAACTAGCAACACAAGACCCCGATTCGAGGCCTGGCCTCCTTGCGCTTGCGGAGGACCGAGTTTGGCTTTGCTGGGTGTGGCAACTCCCAGGGAGTACCACGAGCAGCCGATGCTCGAGCCTAGGGCGCAGCTATTTGCACCTCGCATATGAACAGCGCCCGGGCACCTAGCATCTCGTTCAGGAGAACCACGCCGTCGGCAGCACGCATTAGGCGCGAGGGAGGTGACTGCAAGTCGAGCTACATGCTCTCCACGCTCGATAAGGGGAAGCGCGGTGCCCGCACACAGCCGTCGACAGTGAATCGGCAACTTTGCGTGGATTGCACATAACACATAATCCTCACCAGATCATTTCACGGATGAGTCCCCACTCCTGGATGATCAGGTCTGGCTCGGCAAGAACAAAGGGCAAACGGCACAGGGCGACAACAGAGCTTCATGACCAGAGATTCAACCCAAAAAATGAGAAAAAGGGGTGCTGATTGTTTTGTCGATCATTCATCCATCCGGCGAGCATAGGCTATTGATAGAAAGAGATACCCACGATCAAAAACATTTTATGTTGAGCGAACAGAACCTCAACTCAAAACAGTTTTGTATTCCTATTGACACCTCATGACTTTTCCCTTCTCCCCTTGATTGTCAGGATCAGTGGTGGGCAACAAACATCCACATTGCACAAATTCTAGAGGGCGCTTTTGACAGATTACGCTTTGAAGCCTGACACCAGAAATTTTTGACACTCGATAGAAATAGTAATTGATCCGTGAGGAGTTCCACACAATCGTCCTACTCCGGCCAAAAGCCCAGGTCTATATCTATCCAAGAACGGAGCAAGAGAAGCAGAGTGAATCGTACAGCAAGGAAGAAATATCCCCCAATGGCGTCTTGATCCACCACAATCCATCAAAGGTCGAACCTCACCCACTCCCTCCTAGGCGGCACCTCCGGCATGCCTCCCGGGCCAAACATC
>Ga0265797_10004201_pt1 | contig 22248 bp, 26 predicted proteins | sample P2T30metagenome_FD_192433 | JGI IMG/M metagenome (GOLD analysis project Ga0265797, IMG submission 192433) | Plant litter microbial communities from East Loma Ridge, Irvine, California - P2 T30 | ecosystem: Environmental > Terrestrial > Plant litter > Unclassified | place: USA: California... | reverse complement strand
AAGAAATCGCAAGGTCGAATGGGATCTGGTACTTGCGAAGCGATTCTTGACCAATTTGGCCATTTCTGGTTTCCCGGGCGTCGAAAGCGAGGAGAAGGGTGTCCGGAACAGCTACTTCAGCGCCATATCCTTCTTCACGTCAGACGAGTCACTCGAACGCTCTATCAAACCCATTTTCCAGCCAAAGAACGAAGACAAGCAAATAGCCGGACTGATGTCGTTCGCCCGAGCATTGGAATGGCCGCACACGGATGACGTTCTCGAGCAATTGCGACCCTCACCCGATGCCGATGGCAACGAGAGACCTGTGAGCATGGTAAGTATGTACGCAACACCATTGGACAGCCCGCGTCTATTCAACATCGAAACCGCTCCTGGATCGCGTCTGAGCTACTTCGGAGGCATACTTGGGCAACAGCAGCAAAGTCGTCCAGGAATGAGTCGGATGACGACTACACAGAGCATACAGCTACGGCCCGCGAGCAACGAGTCTGATGGATTCAATGTAGGAGGTTGGCTGTCTCGCTCTTGGCTTTCAGGGTTGGTCATGCCAGGCGAGTCATCAGGCCATTTCCTGATCAGCACCCTGTTAGAGAACAGCCCCAAAGCGATCGAGGCACTAGGCGACAACGCCGATCTATACGGTGGCTTTGTGTACGGCGGACGAACATTCTGGAGCAAGAGCTGTGCCGTGGGAAGGGTATTGGCTGCGACTTCAGGAGCCGCGGACTGCATGGGCTGGATCTCTGTCCAAGGCGTACCAGCCGGGCACCCAGAAGGCTGGGTCGATGCTAAAGTGAGCGAGTCCCCTTATCCATCAACACACCATCGAATCGAAGTCCACGGAGCCGTCGCCAGAGCCTCCGATCCATTCCACAACACAGACGCCAGCCAGCTCCGCGCCGGCGACTTCACTCTGCCAACAGACAGCCCACCCGTAATGGGCAACGAAGTCCTAAGCCACGGCCTCTCATTCAGCACCCCCGACACCGCCTCCTACGCTTCAGAAGACTCCAAAACAACCGCCCACCTCACCTTCTCCTCGCCCATCAACCCCAAACTCCCACACATCTCCGTCCCACTAACCTACGACGTCCACTTCATCTCCTCGTACCCCTGCCGCCCAGTCCCAACCAACAACACGGCCAACAACGACCACGACACCGACGACACTCTAATCCTCCATACAACCTACACCCCCTCAACACCCCCACCACCAGCCCACCCTCTCCACACCTCCTACCGTTTCATGACCCTTCCCGTCGCAACCCTCCTCTCCGCTGGCGCCGCCGAAGAAGCCCGCTCCCGCGCCCTGTCACTTCCAGACCAGCACGCCGAGGACGTTGGCCACGCGGGCGACGAAGACGAAGAAGTCGCCGTGCTGGACTGCCGCGGCAAAGCGGATCTCGAGCTTTTAGCGAGGGCGTGGTGTGCGAAGGTTGGCGAGAATGCGGTTGTGGGGAGGGTGGGGAGGACGTGTGTGGCTTGTTGTGTGAGGGAGGCGAGGGGGTTGGGGGTGAGGGTTGTTATTAGGATTTGAAGGGAAGGATGGGGGGTGGAGGAGGAGGAGGAAAAGTTTTGTTTGCTTGTGATGGTTGATCTCTTTTCTTGTTTTTGATACCCGAGTACTAGCTTGTTTGATTTGTTGGTTTCTCTGCTTTTGGCTTGATATTCTTCTGTGTTTTGCGGCTGTGTCTAGAGCTCTCCCACTTTGAAGTGATCTCAGTTCTCAACATCTTTTAGTAGCATTGTTCTGTGTGCAAAAATAGCAGGGCATTCGCCGCTGGAATCAACCCCATGGAGACTGTCGGTACTTGTTCCTATTCGGAAACTTAAAGCTTATGGTCATGTCCGCACATCTCAAGAGATAGATAAGTTTGAAGCTCCATGAAGGAACCCACTGCGATGTACGGACCCCTTAGTCAATCAACTGCATCTGCTTGCAAATTTTCAATAATTTGATGGACGGATTTCGTCGTTGACATGATTTTATATAAGTTGCATGATTGCCGTGGCTTTTGATCCTTTTCAATGTTCCCGTCGCGACCGTTAAATCTAAACTTCCGAATCCGAATTTACTTTCCGACTCCAATGGAGCTCAGGTCAAGCGCACTCAGCCACCACATGAAGGCAAATTGCACGACGTAGGCGTACACGAACAAGAACTGCATGCGGCGGCTACGAACACCTCGTGCAATAGGCTGCACAGATGAGTTGCCAGACGCGGCGTCGGAAGGCAAAAGCACGTATTTCAACGAACGGAGCTGTGAAATGTGGTCAATACAACGACCTCGGCGCATAGGAGCTAAGAAGACTTACCAGGAAGAACGCATTGGCCATGAAAGTGTATCCAAAGACGGTCCAGCCGACCATTCCTCCAGTTCCCTTACCGCCGTTGGAAATTGCCGCAATGGCAATGGTGACGATGACGCCGACGAACTTGTAGCCAGAGTAGGCGACCAGGTCGTAAATTTGGCTTTCGGAGTTGATGTTGAGGAAATACCTTCCCAGCCAGAGCAGGACGAGCTCGAGGATGATGATCACACTGGCGTTGCTGAATGTTATGCCGAGCAACTCGGGCTTGAATTTACCGTTGAGACCGGCGATCATGGTGGACAGCAGGACGTACGTCGTGAATGCCATGATGGGGATGTACATGTCGGGGCTGTTGATGTCATCTCTTGGAGGTAAGAAGGAGGCGGTACTGCCGGAGCCAGAGGTATCGTTGTGTGAGATCTGGCGGGACCAGGGCTTGTGTCGCCATGGGAAGAGGACGAGGACGAGTTTCCTCAGGACGTATGCGTTGGACACGTTAAAGTAGTGCTTCAGGGCGGAGACGTTGACGAACTTGTTGAGCTGGATGGGCTGTTAGCTTCGAGGCAATTGTTTATTCTAGGACGCATGATCATACGTTCTGCTCCATGTACTGCTGTCCAACACTGATTCCTTGTCCCGCGAAACCCATGGCCATTTTGGTGGTGGGGTCCTCCATGAAGCCGCCAAATGCTGGGTGCATGTTGTTGTAACCAGCACCTCCTGCCGCTGCCTGCGGATCTTGTGACTGCCCTCCATAACCATAGCTGGCTTGTGATGAGGGCGGAGGCGGACTGCGTAGTTGGGGGACTGTCGAGACGTGCTGAGGGACGGGGTGATGGAGCGGTGGGCTCTGGGCGGGCGGTACGGAGGCGTAGGTAGGACGCTGCATGGTTGCGGTGTGTGCGATCAGTCTGGAAGGGGAAGGGTTTTACCTGATCGATCGCAGTGCTTGCAAGAGGGTGGATTGATTAATTGTTTAGAGGGTGAGATCTGGTGGTTGCATGTGATAACAATTGGCCATCTGGTGCTTGCTTGCTTGCTTGCTTGCTACGGAATTCGCCCGCGTGAGATGGAGAGGCAACAGCTGCCAGCGAGAGGAGCCAGCCAGACGAGGCGAGGCCAGACCCTTGGAACGGTGGCACTACTCACTCATAACTACTGCCCCACCTTTCTATATAACGAACGTATCATCCCATCCACCACCCTCCTCTACCACGCGACACGATATACCTCCCTCTTCCCTCCCACACTACGACACCCCCCCCGACAATGTTGGACGACTTCTCCATTGTCACCACCTCGGGCATCGTGCTCTGGCGCCGCTCCTACACCCCGGTCTCCACCAACGTCGTCAACAGCTTGATCAACGATGTCTTCGTAGAGGAAAGGCAAAAGTCCGGCGCGCAGGAAACCGCCGTCAACCCGCCATACAAGAAGGACAAGTACACTGTGAAGTGGACGGCGGCAAAGGATGTGGGATTGGTCTTCGTGGTGGGTAAGAGCGCATGCGACAGTATACCAAAAAGTTGAGGAATTGACATATGGGAAATAGGCAGTCTACCAGAGTCTCCTCCACTTGTCCTGGGTTGACAACCTACTCAGTGCAGCGAAAGCGCTCTTCACAAAACAGTATGCGACCGAGCTGAAGAAGCAACATCTCACCAAGCTGGATTGCCGCGACTTCGACCAGACATTCGATGCGCTCGTGCGCAAGCTGGACACTGGCAGCACCAGGAGGCAGAGCGAGGCTAGCAGCGACGGCCCTGTCGAGTTGACACCGCCTTCGAGCACAGCTTCGGCAAATGGAGAGGATGCGCCGGATGCGCCGCCACCTGTTCCTGGTTACAAGAAACCAATTACCTTGCAGAAGTGGAAGGACACTGCGATTGACGATACGACAAGCACGGACGCTACTCCAGTACCTACACCCGATGTTTCACGACCAAGCACACCCGCAGGCGCATCTCACCTGCTCACAGGAAAAGCTGGACCTGGAAAGGCTTCTCGCAGAGCAAGAAAGGCACAAGGACTTGCAACATCTGCTCCTGCATCTTCCGGAGATGAGGCGTCAGGAAAGAGATCGATCAAAGGCAAGAGCAACGTGAAATCGAAGAGGAGGTGGGATGCGGATGGATTTGCAGTCGACGGCGACGATGACACAGTCTTGGACTACAGTGCACAGGCTGGCGACGGTGAAGACAGAGAATTGAACGTGGAAGAGGTCAATGCCAGCAACATGGGCGAGCGGACCGGAAAGGGACAATTTGTGTTGAAGGATCTTGACGACGAGGTGGATGCCATTCTCGCTTCCTCCAAGAAGCAAGCTTCAGTCGAAGAGAGCACTGCCGAGAGTGGTGGTCTGTTTGGAACTGCAAGCAGCAAGATCACAGGCATGTTCAGGAATGTTGTTGGTGGAAAGACTTTGAGCAAGGAGGATCTGAAGCAGCCTCTTCTGCAAATGGAGAACTTCCTGGTCGAGAAGAACGTCGCACGAGAAGCTGCCGTTCGTCTGTGTCAGAGCGTCGAAACCGACCTTTTAAACCAGAAGACCGGCTCTTTCGCTTCCATCGACAAGACTATCCGCGAAAGCATGGGCAAGGCACTCACGCGCATCCTAACACCCACATCCTCTTTCGACCTCCTCCGCAACATTACTCGCACTATTGAACCACCCAACGCACGCCCCTACGTCATCAGTATCGTAGGAGTCAACGGTGTCGGCAAGTCCACCAACCTCAGCAAGATCGCCTACTTCCTTCTGCAAAACCAGCTTCGCGTGCTTGTCGTAGCAGCAGACACTTTCCGTTCAGGCGCCGTCGAACAACTACGCGTACACGTGCGCAACCTCGGCGAGCTCAGCCGCCGTGAGCAAGTCGGCACTGTCGACTTGTTCGAGCAAGGCTATGGCAAAGATGCAGCTACCGTCGCTCGCGACGCCGTTACACACGCCACCAATGCCGGAAAGGGAGAGATGCTGTACGACGTTGTGCTCATCGACACCGCAGGACGCAGACACAACGACACCAGACTGATGAGCTCGCTGACCAAATTCGGCCAGCTGGCTAACCCAGACAAGATCTTCATGGTCGGCGAGGCGCTGGTGGGCTCCGACTCTGTTGCGCAGGCGAGGAACTTTGCGAAGGAATTTGTGGACACGAAGGTACGTTTACTGGTCATATAGGAAACCCAACTTAACACAACAGTCACTAACAATAATCACAGGGCCAACTCCGCAACAACGGCGTCGGCATGGACGGCTTCATCATCTCCAAGTGCGACACAGTGGGCGACATGGTCGGCACGCTCGTCAGCATGGTGCACGCCACTGGCATTCCCGTGGTGTTTTTGGGCGTGGGTCAGCACTACGGTGATTTGAGGGGTTTGAATGTTGGCTGGGCTGTGGACAAATTGATGAAATAAGCATTTTTGTAATATGGACATTTTCCTTCTGGCTCGTGAACTTGCTCTCTCACTAATACTGTCGCTGCTTCCACTGAGAGATGTCCGATCGTCATGAACCCTTCTCCCTTGAGGTGACATGCCGATGTCGAAAAAAAAAGAAAAGATAGAGGAAAGGTAGTGGTCAGAAGCTCCCCAGCCCCCTGCCATGCCTCCTATGAGCATTTCCCTCCCCAGAACCGAATTTCTGAAAGCAAGCTCTTTGAGCTCGTCTTCATGATTGATCTATACCCTTGTCCCTGAAGACCGCACGGCAGACCCATCGCAGTGCATGCCACTCTCGTCCTCTGACTCCTCGTAAGTCCCGCCTGCCGTTCAGCTTCCACCCCAAAACCACCATGCCAGCCATAGAGAATCGCAAATCCTCTCAATTCTCCGCCTAAACCTTGGCTTTCTTGTTCTTGTTCTTGTTCTCCTGCCCACGAGTTTCAACTTCAGCTCCTGTCTCGCGGACGCGCTTTCTCGGCACAATGCCCTTCTTCTCCACCCATACCCACTCAACATCGGCGGGATCGTGCTTTTTATCCATCTCGCCGCGGGAGACTGCTTTGAGAGTGTTGCTTGGGTCTCTGGTGAAGCGATGCTTACTGCGGCGCTTCGTTGCTCTCGAGGGCGTAGGCGTTGGGGGATCTTTAGGGATTGGTTGACCGCGGATCACGGCGATTAGCGGGATGTTGGGATCGTCGTCTTCGCTCTCTGAGGACGAGGCTGTGTCTTGGCTCTCTGGGTCAGACTCGTACTCGTCGTTCTTGTTGGACTCTGTGACGCTGCTGTGTCGTGGAGTGGTCGGTCTTGCGCTGCGGCGCTTCGAAGAAGCAGATGGCATCTCCGAGTACCTCTGCGCTGCTGGGCGACGCTTTGTAGAGCTGATCTCACGCGTAAGACCGCGGAGAGCGCTGTTCTCGCTCGTTGGCGCGTCTTCGCCATCTTTGTCTTCTTCTTTCTTAAAGTGTGGATTCGGCTCGTCGTCATCCGATTCCTCGTTCCTCTGGGCTGATACGCGGGCACCAACACTACTCGACATATCAAGCTGCAGATCAATGAGTCTCCGTTTCTCATCTCTCTCATCGCCCCTGACCTGTTTGCCGTAGACCACGGGCGGAACATAATCCCTGAACGCCGGGTAGAAAGCACCAACATCCTCTTTCGCTTCCCGGCGTTCAATCAGCTTAGCCATGGCGGCATCCGCCAGCTTGTTTTCGAGCGCGTCGGGCTGCAGGCTTTCTGTAGACAAAGTTGCCTTTGTTTTCGTGCGCACGTCGCGGAGGAAGCGTCTGTCTTTTTCGAGGGCGCGGGTGACTTCCTGCGTAAGTCTCGTTTTCGCTTCCATGCGGATGATCTCGCTCATCCGCATAGTTTCTGCGGCGGTACGCATAGATTCGGGCGTTTTCAGGTTATTCGGGACCGGTGAGAGTGTTGATAGAGCTCTCGATGGCTTGCCGACAGCCATGTTGAGGGTTGGTGATGGTATGGGCTGCTTGGTGGTAGGTTGGTCGCAGAGATAGGGCGAACGCTTCCGTGGCGATATCGTAGTTGTTATATGAGTTGTTCGGGAGGTATTACTTGCAGGAGAACAGGGTCGAGGTTGGGATGATGAACAGAAGTAGGATTGGAGGGCAATACAATCTGATGATGATGATGCTGCTACCACCTGTGATAAGTGAGCCGTTCGGCGAGTCATGATTAGATGTGTACTGCTCTGATGTGATGTGATGTCAACACTCCAGGTGAAATTTTGTAACAAACAACGCATTGAGGCCTGGCTACTGAAGCTGAAGTTGAAGCTGAAGCGCCGCTGAAACAGCAATCTCCGCAGCAGAATCACGTGTCAAGTGACGAAGTGACGGACCAAAAGGAATCTATCCGTCCGGCTCGCCCTCGTCCCATACACTGCGATCGAAAAAGTACCGAATCTGCCTCGCCGCTTCCCGTCCAATTTTACCAGCCAGCTCGCTCTCGTCCGCGTTCGCCACAGCCTGCACGTTTTCGTAGTCGAGCACGAGCCGGGCGAGGCCTTTGCTCGTGACACCCGGCACAGCGCGCAGCATGTCTTGTGGCGTCTGGTTAAAAGTTCTCGTTTCGGGGTCCTCGCCATCTTCGAGGCCGAGCATGACAGCTTTGACGGGATCAGGCTCGTCTTGTTGCTTTTTGAGCTCTTCGAAGATTTCGGCGGTTTGGTAGGGAGAGCTGGACCAGATAATGCGTAGGCGCGGGAAGGCCAGGGTGAGAAGAACGAGCTTGCTTTGGAGATCGGTGTCGCCTGGGCCTGCATTGCCGATGGTCGCACTCAGGTTGGCGAATGGCTCTAGGGTGAAAGCTTTCTGCTGGTCGAACTCGATGAGCAGCATTGGGTTTTTGTAGTGCTGGAACATGGTCTCGGCTTGATTGAACAGACGGCCGTCCTGGAACGAGCTGATCAAGTCCTTGACACTTTTACGCTCCACGCAAATATTGGGTGTCAAGACGTAGTCGCCGACCGTCAGCATGCAAGGCACGACAACCATGTTGCGTCCGTGACACAGACTTGGTAAACTGCTGCGGAATTCTCGTACATCAACCACGACTCGAGGTGGTTCTGCAGTCGCTGCCAGTCGGCCACCGCCAGCAATACGAGTGTTGATGGTTCGAAGGAAGCTCTCTTGAGGGTCCAAGTTGGCACCATCATGTGTGAATGTCAAGGCCATGTTACCGCGCTCGCGAATTAGTTTGGCAAAGGAATCTTTCTCTCGTCTTACAGCAGACAGGTACCTCTGCTCTTCCACACTTCCCCCGTAATACATGAAGTAAACGCGGACCTGTCGATTGGCGTGGCTGCTGCGATACACCTCGATCCGCCGGATGAAGGCAGCATCAGGCTCGTACATGATCACATATCGAGGCTTGATTTCTTCCAGCAGGTGGTCGTCCATATCTCCGTCGTAGGGATGTACTACTATTACATCTTTCATTTCGTAAAGTTCGTAAAAATCGTCCATGTCGTCAAGAGGGTCGGCTCCAATGTCCACTTTGGATGTCGCATTGCGCTCCATCTCATTTGGGGCAAGTTCGAGCATCAGACTTTGAATGTGTGCGTCTTTGTCTCCAGCGACATTTATGCTACCATTCGCAGCTCGTGTAGGCGCTGAGGTGGCACTCCCTCCACCGCGTATACGGCGCCGCTTGTTCGGTGGCCCTCGCGAGCGGTATGCTTGCGCTGAATGCGACGTCGTGCCGTTGATCGCCTTCTGGTTTTCTGAGAAGAGATTGCTGCTGACTCGAGCGAAGTCACGCTTCCACATTAGATAATTGTGCAGTTTGCGACGCATCATCATCTTCCCGCTCGGCCGCCTTTCGGTTTCGTCTCCGTCTTCGTCTACATTGGAGTTGTCTCCACCTGCATGCATTGTTTGGAGGTACTCCCTTATCTGTCGACATGTATCTTGGTCGCCACACATGATAAGGATGCCGCCATTGGATTCGTCTTGGGGTGCAGGGTTGAAGTAGACGTCTCTTTCAATCTCCTCCAAGATCTCTGCCAGCAGATTCCACTTTGGCATCTCCTCCAGAACTGGATTTAGACCTTCGCTATTTGTTGCGCCGTCAGTCAACTTGCCAGTATACACCCGTCGCTTTGCTGTGTCGAACAGAGTGTGAGCTGCATCTAAGAAGAGCCATGGTGACTGGTTTTGGCGTGTTGAGCCCGAGGCTGGAGACGATGCTGCCAGAACCGTGTCCAGGAATTTGTTGAATGCGACAGCATCGTACGTAAGAAGGGCGTGCAAGATTGTTCTCAAGATTCCCAGATCGCGCACAATCTGTCTTGTGCGGAATGTTGTACGATGCCAAACAGGGTCAAGCTGCCTTCGGATAATGTTGTCGAAGTTGCGATGCAGCGCGCTGTCCAGATTCCAATCGTCCATCTCCAGGCCTGTGTTTCCCTTCTTGAGTTCGGTGATTGAGGTATCGACACACTCCATGATGGCATTCTGAATGTCCCGCATTGCCTCCGTCATTGGAACCTCCAATTCAATCACTTCTGCCTTCCTCTTTCCCTCTAGCGATTTGGCGACGGTGACATGGAAGCGTGGGAACAGGATCGGTTTGCGAAGGAAGAGATTCTTTAGGATGCCAGTCAACGGCTGGAAACCCGATGTGAATGGCTCTGGCTGGTCTGAAAAGGCCTTGAGGAAGCCGCTCTTGTTTTTCTGCCTATAGATGCGAATGATGAAAGCTTCCAGACTGATCGCAGAGATGCGCTCAGCGTGGAGCGCTACTATGCCCGTCACGGTGGCCGGGTTGAGCAGACCAGACAGGAAGTCTACGATGAGAATTCGACTGGTGATGCTGAATATGCCTCCTCCAGCGTACATCTTTTCTCTTGTTCCCACGCTCATCATGTCGGTGTTCACTAAGCGTAGGCCACGACACTTTGGGCTTCCGCTGACTGTCGCATGCTCGGCGAGCGCTTCGCCTAGCCACATGTTCTCTCGATCTTCCGCGCCCACTAGCAGGATGAGGTTATTGCCGGCCGCATCGTAGCTGTGAAGCAGGTTCGCGACCAGACGCGGCAGGCCGAGGCCGCGCGCAAGGACGAGCAGGGCATCTTCTTCTCTCAGCTCATGGAAGACCTCTTGCTGGAATTCCAGCGGTAATGATAGCCTCACAGGCGGGTCGGCCGAGGTGTCATTTGCGTCCGGCATCAAGGCTCGTCTGTCGTGTGGTGGTGTAGCATGTTGTGTGCTTGTAGGGAAGGGCAAGATGCGACAGCGACATGGAAGTTCGCGAAGCTCAAGCACTGATGCCCATGACGATGGTGATCCTCCACGCTGGCGACCACCTGCACTTTGACCGCGCTCTCACGTGAGCTTCAGCAGTGGGATCTCAATGGTCAGACTACATATATTTGGCGCTCATGTACTATGTGGGACCATCGCGACAGCTAGGAATGTACGTGACGCTCTCGTAGTCTGAATGGTAACTGTTCCGCCTTGCACACAGATACCTGTAGATACTACTGCAATGCCTGGTGACAGACGCCATCCAATCGGCCGTACGTAAATTAGTACTTTCCGTTGCATCGGACGAATCTGCATTTGTTGTCCGAGCATTCGAAGGATTCGTTAAGCTGAAGGCACCTTGTCTCGTCGCCAATAGCTTGTCGGAGCTTGCTGCTACCATCGCATCCGCGTCCGTACCACCTCGACTGACAAAGGTTGTCCCGTTCTGCACATGCTTACTCAGAAGGGCGTTGAGGCATATTTCTCCGGTCGTGCTGCCAGCTCGCCTTCGCGCACCCTGTGAGAGCTCCGGCGTTAGGAGGTAGCGAAGGAAGAAACACCGTAGGATCACGGCGGAATTAGGTAGAGCTGAACATGGCACCAAACATAAAATGCAGATATGTCTGCCTGTTGATTATGTGTGTTCCAGCCGCTTCTTGCAGTACCTCCATTGACAATACCTACATTTTGACACAGTTGTGCTGCTGAGACTCCAGACGATCAGATTCACTCCATCTGACAACAGACCACCATCAGCAACCTCCACTACCAACCATGGCTTTCGAGAAAGTGATCGTCTTCGGCCCAACAGGCAACATCGGCTCTATCGCCGCCCAAACCGCCAGCAAAAAGGGCGCCAATGTCTACCTCGCCATGCGTGACCCCAAAAAGGCCATCCCAGGCCTGACCAAAGAAGCCGAACAATCAGGCAAATACGAACGCCTCCAAGCCGACATGAGCGACGCCGCATCCGTTCGCTCTGCAGTCGAAAGGACCGGCGCAGAAGCCGCTTTCTTATACCTGGTCTTCGGCTCACCCGATAACATGCTCGCCACATTCCAAGCCCTGAAAGACGGTGGTATCAAACACGTCGTCTTCTTGAGCTCTCTCACCGTGCCCAAGGAGAATCTCGAAAGCGTCCAGCCTGACAACCTGATTTCCTACTCGCATTCCCAAGCCGAACTCAGCTTGCGCAAAGTCTTCCCGAAGGAGCAGCTGGTGGCCATTCGACCTGGTTCTTTCGCAACGAATGCGTTACACCACAAGAACGGCATTATCGAGGGAAAAGTCAAGCTGACCAAGTACGACTTCTACGCCGACATGATCACGAACGAAGACATGGGCGAAGTCAGCGGCACGATCCTCGTGGAAGGCCAACGCGATGGTGAAGACTACGTTTACCTCTTTGGTCCGGAGGTTCTCGTAGAGGAGAAGACCTTCCAGACTGTCAGCAAGGTCTTGGGCAAAGATATCGACATAGTACGTGTCGACGACGATGAGGCTTTGCAGGAGTTGATTCGCGAGGGTTTGCCAGAACCCGTCGCGAAGTTCCTAGTCAAGGCTATGAAAGATGTGTCTGGAAACGACGGGCTGGCTATGGCAGGCGCACCGCACCAGGAGGGCGTGGAGAACGTGAAGAAATACACCGGACACCCAGCTGTTGGTTTTGAGGAATGGGCGGGTCGCAACAAGCACATGTTTTCTTGAGTGCGGTTGACCGATTATTAGGGGCCTACGAAATGATAATGCCTAGTTGTTGAGCTCTATTCATGACACCGTACACCGAACAGTACGTCTGGTCTGGTCTTGAATATTTCGCGTGATCAGTAATCATTCCAATCTAGGCGCAAGACCGATCAGTGATTAGCCCCACATGGTCTGCTATGGCGTTTTCCCGAAGTGAGAGAAATTCAAGGTCGCCATGAGCTCGAGGGCTTGTAGGTTCGTAGAAGCAAGCCCTAGCTTGCCATCAAGGTTGCGTGGACTCTTTGACTCGCTGACACAAGAGTCAAATAGGCACATGTGTTTCCCGATCGAGCTTGTTCTGCTTTGTTTATAGTGACCTCGCAATTTAAAGTTTACACCGCTGTGGGTCCCAACGTTTCAAGGCGCTGGGTCTGTGTACAAGGCGGGAAGAATCGTCCCTGCCGTAAATAAATGTTCAACGATGAGAAAACGTAGACGTAAACGCAGTGTAGGCAACAACAATCGCTCACATTCCACGTATAAAACACGAGATCGCAGGGAGAAGAAACCTGCTTGACCACTGACAACTCCCACCTGCAACGACGACAAGAACGAGAACTCGGCCTCTTCAACCACCTTACAATCATAAAAGCAGATATCTCGACAACATGGTGAGAGGCAGCTGTGCTTGTGGCGACTGGACCTATGAGTTCGAGGGCGAGCCGATCTTTACTGTGAGTTACCTCTCCAATCCTCAAGCACGCTGCTTTTGACTGACACGCAACCAGGGAATGTGCCACTGCAATTGGTGCCGCAAGACCAGTGGCCACAACGGCAACACCTTCATAGTCATCATGGACAACACCGTAAGCCACCCATTCTCACTCACCCATTATTGGCTCACAGTCAGAGCTAACATCCCACCTCCCTAGTTCAAGCAATTGTCAGGTACAGACTCGACTTTCGCTCGCACCGCCGATTCAGGCAACCCCATGAAGTCGTACGCTTGCGAGAAGTGCAGCACCATCATGTGGGTTCGCTCAGAGGCCAAGCCTCACATCAGGATGATCCGCTCCGGCACCATCGACGATCAGGAGATGCTGAACAACCTCAAGCCGCAGAAGGAGTTGTACTGTAGCGTTAGGCCGACGTCGTTTGCTGAGTACCCGGGCATTGCGCACTCGGAGAAGATGTAAATTGTTGCAGGGGCGGAATGGTAATATTACTGGCACGTCGAGCGCTGGTACTTGTTGAGAGATTGAGGGGATGATGAACTGTATTATAAAAGCCTTATGTATTTTACTCATATGATCACCTACTTCACGCGCCTGCCCTGCACGAAGACCTGAGATATGTTACGATCGTCTCCAGTCATCAAAAACTTCTCGAAGAGCGTCGTCAGCGAATCATCCTCCTCCCTCATCGTCATCGCTGAGAGTGGCTCCGATGAGATCCAGGCAGCGTCGAATCTTTTGCCGACAGCAAAGTTGCCAACCTTCTTGTCCAGGCCCAGGACTTCGGCGCCGCCCATTGTAGCCAAGTAGAACACTTGAGAGAGCGTCAGACCTTTGTCGGCGTTCTTCGAAAGTACCTCCCGGGCATTGGATGCGATGATGGCCTGGCGGATGCTGTCTAACATTCCCGATGCGAATCCTCCTCCGCTGTCGGTCCCGAGACCAACCTTGATGCCTTTGCGTAGGAATTCAGCTACTGGTGCCACCATAAAGCCGCCTCCTACAGTCATGTTGGCAATCGGGCAATGCGCAACTCCACACTCAAGGGCTTTCAGTCGGTTCGTCTCGTACTCGTCCATGACTGTGCAGTGCGCGAGGATGGACCTGGGACCCAACAGGCCGAAGCTCTCGTAGAGATCACATTCGGACTGGAACTGAGGGAAGAGCTCCCGCGTGGCTTGGACTTCCTGCTCAGCTTCGTTGAAGTGCGTCTGGATGGCAATGTCTCGGTGGGTAGCAGCGATCTTACCAAGACCATCGAGGAGCTCAGAGCTACAGCATATAGCGAATCTTGGGGTCAATACTGGCTGTACCAGAGCTCCAGCAGCGTGGTTTTCCAGTCCGCGGATGTGCTCGATACACGTAACCGTCTCGTCCAGAGATGCTTGGGCAGACTGATCTCGGACAGAATCAGGCGCATTGCGGTCCATGTTACACTTGCCCACCAACGCGCGTTGTCCTTTGGCTAGGCATACATCAGCAAGGATACATGTCGCCTCAGCATGGCTAGAACTGTAGTATGAAGCAGTCGTGATGCCTTGGCGAATGAACCCATCAACGCAGCTCTCAAAGGCCTTGCGGGCATATATAGGATCGGCGAATCGAGCTTCGTGAGGGAAAGTGATCTTCTCAAGCCAGTCAAGGATATGCAGACCTTGCCCTAAGCCACGCATGGGCCATTGTGGCGCATGGTTGTGAGTGTCCACGAACCCGGGTATCAAGAAGTCTCCTGGTGGGATGCGGCGCACTTGAGCATCACTTGGTATGCCGCTCTGCTGGGAGTTTGATGAGGTCTTGTGGAATGCAGTGATTTCGCCAAGTCCGTCGACTATAAGCGTAGCATCTGGTAGTATCTCGAGGGTGTTGAGGTCTGTGGAGTGTACGATAGCTCCTTGGTAGACCGTATGTGTAGATGTTGACATGTTGAGAGTACAAAGTGTTTCAGTCAGTAACAGACTGAGCCATTAAGCACGACCAGGCTTTTGTGTGATCGGATAAGGTATGTGGCGATGGGCGCATCTGCTATATGCGGCTGAGGACGACATCGTTATCAGTAAAGCGAAAGAGCGAAGAAACGATACAGCAAGCGCTCAGAAGTCTGCATATGTCAGCTCGCATTTGACTTATTTAGTCATAAACCTCTTCTCATTTATATTTAAATCTACTGCCGTATGCCTACTGTCCCAAGCACTCACACACATCAGGTGGTATCTCGATGGCACCCACGCACCTCCATCTATGCCTGGCGTTATCAAATGCAAGACCATGCCATCGAACACTCTGCGGCGATACGGATCATGATTTGATTCCAAAAAGCTCGCTTAGATATGGAGGATGTAGGAACAAAGATCTGCACGATCCGCCAAATCATCACTTATCGCTTCGAGCGATGACAGCACAGAGTGGACTCGCCCCCACGACTCGTACAATATATGCTGCGCTTGCGATGTGAAGAGAATCATTGGCTCACGCTTCTGCAAGCAAACTTGACGACGGGTGGCCTTGGCGGCATGGGCGCTAACATGTCCCTTCTCACTGGACGCCGACATCTGCACCCGCATCCAGACCGCAACCACAACCGGGACCTAAGCAGAACACTGCAGCGCCTCCGCGTCTCTGCTGCCGTCTGCACGTTATCATTCGCTCTGGCCATATGCAACCTCTTGACGCTGTGCATCGCACGCGCTGAGACCTGGATCGTCATGCCGGCTGCCCGAGGGTTCGCTTGAAGATGGTGAGGTGACATGGCGTGGCGAGTGCGCTCACGAGGTCTTCCACGTTCAGTACCAATACCGAGGATTGGAGGCCGTGCAATGTGATAACAGATGCAGCACCACCAGTGAACTGCAGATATCTGTACGATGGCGTACCTGAAGTCTGGCAGACGTTCCTTCACGCACTGTGAGTCGGCAGGACGACTCCACCATGCAGGTCACACTTTCAAGACGGCCGGATCGGACCTCTCACTGCTAATCTAGCGGATCTGCAGGTGTAGGTCGTGAGCGACAGGCATCCTTTCGGATGCGGAAGCGCGAGAACTTGCAAGTGAGAGTAGCGTTCGCCACGTACTGGCTTTCCAGCATAAAGTGACCAATGCCGGCTAATGCTCCACTGCGTGGCGCCTTCGGACATGTGCACATATTGCTCGGGGTGCATCTCCATATCGATAGGTGGGTCTATCGTATGTGACAGGGTCCTTGACTACAGTAGTAGGTTCTCTAGGGCCCTTGCATTGAACCGAACCACCGTGTCTCCGCGCCTGCTTGGGACTGCTCATATATGCGTTGATTATCTCACACTCGATTCTTGCTCGGTTTGGCGCACTCTCCTCTCGTACTGCTTTATCACTCTCAGAATTCTCGAATTATACTCACGAATGTCCATCGACTGGTGAAACTAGACAACTCTCAACTAGGAATGTAGCAGTACTTTCTGCAGTCGATATCAAGCTGGTCACCAAAGCGCCAATTTTAGTCTCTGTGAAACCATTCAGCTGCGGCCGCTCCGAGACTACCTGCCACCCACGGGTCGCCATCAAGGCGACCGTCTGCCCCCACATTTGAAACCGCATCGATCGCAGAGCCTGCAGTATCTCTCACGATTTTCGAAACATGCCTGCGCTTGTTGAACTGCTAGCAAAACGCGCCGGAGTTGCGCTAGAGATCCTGCAAGATACAGCAATCATATCAGAACAGGAAGAATCCGACGGGACCGCAATATTAGCAAAGCGCATCGACATACCGTACAACGATAGCAGCCCAGCAGGATTGATCGAAGCGAACACAGTTGATCCGTGGCGGGACTCTGGAAAGTACGCATTAGGATGGGTGTATTTCTGCGCCATCTTACTCGTTCTGACGATCTTGTTCCGGCTATATCATCTCTGGTCTGACAAGATTCGGACGGCGATACACAAGGACGAATTGTTAACTAGTGGAAGCACCGCTTCACCCGACACGGACTATGAGCTTTCAGCACTGGGCACCGACAAGTCGACGACGAAGTTCTTCCCTCGCGATGGCGCGCTCCCTCAGCCACCGAATCCAGAACCATCGATATCACCACAGAGCCATATCATGAATTGCGCGATCGCATTCTGCCGATACGTGGCCTACTATCCCTTACCGAACATCCGTCTGACGAAGAGATGGCGCCCGATTGTGCTGCCTCCTCTGGGGGTTCTCTTTGTCGTTGTGCCTGCTTTAATCTTCACAGTCCTCTACTGCTTTGTACCGCAACCGCTGTACTGGCAGAGCATTCGCTTCGGATCACCACCACTGGCAATCCGTGCTGGTATGATTGCCGTAGCTATGATGCCCTGGATTGTGGCTTTGAGCATGAAGGCTAACTTCATTGCATTGCTGACTGGGATCGGGCACGAGCGTTTGAACGTCCTACACCGCTGGTTAGCTTATCTATGCCTTCTCTTGAGCTTGATCCACACTGTACCATTCTACGTTCAGCCTGTCTGGGAACATGGAGGCTTGGACGTATTCCAGTCCTACTTTGGCAATACTGGCAGAGTCATCTACGGAACAGGTATGTTCTATTCGAGCTTGTTACAAGTCATGATGCTAATCGCAAACAGGTATCGCTGCGCTAGTCCCTCTGATTGTGCTGTGTGTGCACTCACTTCCACCACTACGCCGCCGTTTCTACGAAGTCTTCGTCATTGCACACGTTCCCATCTCGATCGTGTTCCTCGGCATGCTCTTCTGGCATTGCAACAACTACCTCACTTCTTGGTCTTACCTCTGGGCTACACTTGCGATTTGGCTATCGTCCTACGTGGTGCGCCTTTTCTATCTCAACTGGACAAATCCCTGGCGTATGTCTCTGCTCGTTGGAGAGGAAGCTGCTGTCACTGTGCTTCCTGAAGACGCCATCAAAGTGACAATTCCAACGCAAATGAAGTGGAAGCCTGGTCAATATGTTTACTTGCGCATGCCGGGCGTCTCGATTTTTGAGAACCACCCTTTCACCATTGCTTCGCTGTGCAGCGACGATTTCCCCTCTGGCTACGGTGAGGAGTACCGGGACATGGTACTCGTGTTCAGACCGTTCGGAGGGTTTACTAAGAAAGTTCTGGAGAATGCTTTGGACCACGGTCCTTGGCACACATATCGTGCCTTTATCGACGGCCCATACGGTGGCATGCGTCGAAGTCTGGATTCCTTCGATCATGTAGTCCTTATCGCTGGAGGAAGCGGCATCACCGCACTGGTTTCGCAACTGCTGGACTTGATCAAGCGCATGCGAGACGCCAAAGCCGTCACAAAGACAGTTCACGTCATCTGGGCGCTGAAACGACCAGATACGATGGAGTGGTTCAAGGAGGAACTACGCATTTGCAGAGAGTACGCACCGCCTGACAGCGTTCATTGCCAGTTCTACATCACCACAGCCAAACGTCAAACCATGACTGGCAAGATCGTCAGTGCCCAGACACCTACAAGACCAGTTAGTATGGTCTTTCACGACAAGGTCAACGACATGTTCCAAAACATCGCCAGCAATCGATACTCTTTCGCCTCCTCACACAGGCACTCAGCCCTGATCCGCGAAGAAGCCGCCGGCAACCCAGAACGAGAGAAAGAGCTCCGCGTCGAGAAAGAAGATCGTCTCCGCCCACTCCCCGAAGCTCACCTCAGACCTTCTCGCGCCCACCTTTCCCCATCACCAAACCGCAGCTTCGCAAACTCAGACACCCGCGACCACTCCCCAGCACCCTCCACCCTCCCAACGCAAGAAACCCCCCACCTCCCCCCTCACCCAACCTTGCACGAAAAGCGCCGCTCCCGCGTCCTCAGCCTCGACGTCTCCACCGCGCAAAACACCGCCCTCAACGCCCTGAATGGCACCTCCCCCCCTCCCGCCGGCCAACAACACCACAACCCCGGCGCAGACGCAGACCAAATCCAACCAGATTTCGGCTTCCCCTCCACCCCCACCGAGTTCCAAAAGAACCTCATGCGCTTCGCCTTCATGCCCGCCACACTCCGTAAACCCGCTTCCTCAGGCTGGAGCACCGAGTGGGGTCGCCCGGATATCCCTTTCATGCTGCGCGAGCTGAGCCGCGAGTACTGGACGGGGCCGCGCGCGGCGGTGTTTGTATGCGGGCCGCCGGGCATGCGGAGGGATGTTGCGCGGGCGGTGAGGGAGTTGCAGAGGGATGTTTGGCGGAAGGACCATGTGAGGGAGGAGGTGTTTTTGCATGCGGAGAATTATGCGCTTTGAGGGAGGGGTTTTATTGGGAGACTTGGGTCGCGACGCCTCTGATGGCCATTTTTCTTTCTGTTCCTTTGGTTTTTCTCATTAGATACCCCGGGTGCTTTTATTCATTGAAAGGAATGATTGATGTGTATGCTCATCGTCTGCGCCCCCGTGAAGAACTCACATGCTTCTATCCCATGATGCTTGAGAGCGGCTTTCGTCGGAATGAGAGCCGTCATTTCGTCGGTGATGATTGATAGTTCCTAACAGAATACGTAAATATCGTCAGTAAGAGTCTCCATCAGATCACGTGACACTCCCCGAACTAACAACGACCCTCCCTCGCGCAATACCTTCTTTACAAGAAAACCGCGACACAAACACAACAATGAGGGCAAGACGCACACAGAAACAAGAACCCAAGACACACACATATGATGAAAATCAAAAAAGAGGTCACATTCAGGTTATGAACGAACCAATCCCTCCCCTTATCCCAACAGAAGCCGCACCAGCTTTTGTGTGAGTGTTACGACTCCATAAAACCCCTCAGAACACCGTGGGAAGATTCCCAAAACAAAGTAAAAATGGATGGCTCAAACGCCGGTTTCCCAATGCGACGTAGTCACATGAAACAAAACATACAGCCGCCAGGGTGTGGATTTGCGCCGCAGAATCCACTTGCATCAAAGACGGTCAGGTTGTCCTTCGAGCTATAAAATCTTGCGGGAATCGTTCTGTTCCGAATTTCCCCTTCATTGCAAGATCGCTCTTCATCATAAATAATGAAATACTATTACGATCGATCATGCCCGCGAGTAGACGGCTTGCAAGCCGAATCCAAGCCTCGCGGATGAGTCGCAGCACGTACGCTTCTTACCCTCGTTCTTCTGGACGGGGAGGCGCAGTGTTTGTGCTTCTTTGCACTGATAAAAATCGCGACGAAGCATGGCGCTCGCCTGCGCCGCGGCAGGGGAAGGCGAGGTCATGTCTTCGTCGCTGTCGTTTGAGACGAGATCGAGCATTTGCACGTCGTCGTCGTCTTCTTCCGCTTCTTCTTGAAGCTGGAAGCGTACCTCATCGTAGAGATCATTGCGACGGTTACCGCGTGTAGGGCGGTGACGCTTGCGGCTGGCCGGAGCCGAGGTAGGCTGCTGCTGCTGCTGCTGTTGCAACAGCTGATGCTGCTTTGTGTGACGATTGGGAGCATGCAGCTTGCGTTGGCTGATCGAAAAGTCAGGCGGGCTGAGGCCGGTGATCTCTTCGTCTTCGCTGACAATGATAGGCTGGATGCTGCTACCCTTGTTCTCCTTGTCGTCTTCTTCCATGACATCAGCACTTGACAAAGGCATACGAGCATTTCGTGTGGTCGCCAAACGGGCCAAGTTGGCTCGGGGCGGCGCCACACACGAAGCTGCCGAAGACACTGTCGTGACAGATGAGATAGAAGAAGCGCGAGAAGATCGAGAGTTGTCGCTGATCATAGACTCTGGGCTCGAGCGCGAGGAAAGAGTGCTGCTGACTGACTGGCGACGACTCTGATATCTTTCAAGACCAGCGTGAGGGAAGTCGTCACTAACGCAACGGTTGAAGCCAGCGCGCTGCGCAAATGCCATGGCGGAACAGATGGAGGGTCTGCGAGTGCCACTAGCGCTCACGGCAGGAGTGCTAGAAGCGATCGACGAGACCGACGGTGTCATTTGCGGTGTAGGCAAAGGACCCATACGGGCAAGCGCAGGCGTAGGGGGAGCGATGTTAGGCCTTGGCTCCAAGAAGCGTGGCGGGAAGATCGAAGCTGGAGTGGGAGTAGTCTCCTGAGAGCTGCTCTCCACGCTCAATGCGCTCAATGCTGACTTTGTCTGCGTCGGTGCCAACGCAGGCAGAGGCAACTCGGCGCAAGCCGCAGATTCCATGACGGCCTTTGCCATGCGCTCGGGAAGAGGGATGTTGTCAAGCTCGGGAGTAAGCATCGGAACGAGCTTCTTCCAGCACATCTCCTCGACAGCAATGCTGTGTCCTGGCGAGGCTGGCGGTGGCATAGTCTGATATTTGATGACCACATCGGTCCAGCGATCAAAGAGTGGCTTCGCCACATGGAGTTTCCAGCCGATCTTTGCAAGGAAGGTTCGCTCGTTGGCGTTGATCTCTTTTACTGGCAGGCCGGACATCTTGCTCCAGGCCTTGGCAGAATAATTGCGATCTTGCAGATACTTCGAGGCCAGGATAAGCGCAGCAAGGAACATTCTGCGTCCACACATGAGAGCGCGGTTGGCAGGGCAGTCCCCAGACTGTTCCATTGTGAAGTCGCGCTTCGGTACGAAGGGCTTGATCAAGATCAGGTAGTACAGTGCAACCTGGAGCGTAGAGTAGCTTGTGCGTGAGCGCCTGAGCGTCTCTTCAATGTAAGTACGGAGCGGCAAGACGCAGCGTCCGGTGGTTCCCTCAGCAGAGCTGCTCGGGACCATTGAAAGTGGCCAGATGACCTCAACCATCTGTGTAGCAGAGTCTTAAGGGGGTTGATTAGCAAACATACCATCAAAAGGCTTCATAACATAAACTCACCGACAAGGTTGTCCACAAAGTTGACCTTGCGATCAGCCTGGCGCACAAGTGGTGGGGGTCTCTGGTGCTTTGCAAGAGAGGAACGCCTTGGGTGTTGTCTCTGTTGCGCCGGAACAGAGGTCACGTCAGCATAAGTAAGCTGCTGGTGACCTGCCTGTGACAGCTGGGTGTCGACAATGTGTTTCTGCTGTGCCGTAGCACAGTATCTCGCATCTTCCTGGGTGCTCCTGAAATCGTCCGAGATGGAACTTGCGACGGAACTCTGTGCTGAACCAGCTTCAGAGAAGATGGAGGTCTGGGAGGATGACGCAGATGATGCAATCGAAGGTTCGTATGGTCCAGTCCTTTGCAAAGCAGTAGGAATGGATCCTTCCATGATCTGACCAACAGTAGGCAGAGTCATGTTGCGTGTGTATTAACGGGTAAGAGTTGTCCAGTAGATAATAACCGTTCGAGTTCGTGTACTCCGAGACGCCTTCCAAAGCTGAAAGACGTTTAAACTTGCGACAGCCCGGCAATCA
>Ga0265797_10004199_pt1 | contig 22250 bp, 18 predicted proteins | sample P2T30metagenome_FD_192433 | JGI IMG/M metagenome (GOLD analysis project Ga0265797, IMG submission 192433) | Plant litter microbial communities from East Loma Ridge, Irvine, California - P2 T30 | ecosystem: Environmental > Terrestrial > Plant litter > Unclassified | place: USA: California... | reverse complement strand
TTCGGGCGAGGATGAGCCGGAAGGGCAGTAGACCGAGATGACGGTGAGGTTGCCGAAGTCGCAGCGGGTGTAGCGGCCTTCGGCGTCGAACTCGAGGCAGCCAAAGCCGATGCGGTGCTGGTCGGGTGCACTCTTGCTGTACACGCCGGTGCCCGAGTAGCCTTTCTTTTCGGCGTAGTGGAAGCGGCCATGGTAGCCGTGCGGGCGCAAAAAATCTTCGGTCATGTCGGCTTCCTGGGCCTTCAGTTCCTGGACGCAGATGTAGTCGGCTTCCTGGCTGGCCAGCCAGGTGAAGAAACCTTTTTTGTGGGCCGAACGGATGCCGTTCAGGTTGGCGGAAATAATTCGTGGCATGGTGTGATCGAAAAGCGGTGAGGGGACTGCCGGCTCGAGTGTTTGCCGGCAACTTCAGGCGGCAAGTGTAGCGTGTTTGCCGGGTCCGGGGAACGCTCGGATGCGTTATAGAAATGGGCGGGGTCGTGCTTGTGAGGAACGATCTGTTACACTGGACAATCTTCCCCTGAACGTTGGCGCCGCTGTTGCCCGCGTCATTACTACCCCCTCTATCCATGAATAACGACAACGCGTTCGATGCCGGTTCCGGCATGCGTGACGATGCTTCGGTCGCGGAACTGGCCGACTTCGTCGAAAACGCGGTCGAAGGCCTGCACCGAGTCGGCCACGACGGCACCATCCTGTGGGCCAACCGCGCCGAGCTGCAGATGCTGGGTTACCACTGGGAAGAATACGTCGGTCACCACATCGCCGAGTTTCACGTCGACGCGTCGACCATCGACCATATCCTGAGCACGCTGCTGTCGGGCGGCGCGCTGTACGACCAGCCGGCGCGGCTGCGCTGCAAGGACGGCTCGGTCAAGCGTGTGCTGATCCACTCCAACGGCCACTTCGATGATGGCGGATTGCGCTACACGCGCTGCTTCACGCGCGACGCCACCGAGCGTCACGAGCGCGATGTCGCCTTGCTCCAGCGCGATGCCATGCTGCTCAATGCGCCGGTGGCGGCGGCCCTGTTGATGGGGCCCGAGGCACGGTTTCACCTGGCCAACCGGCGCTACTGCGAACTGCTCGACTGCTCGGACCTGAAGGGCAAGACCTTCGCCGAAGCCTTTCCGCAGTTGTCCGGCAGCGTCGTGGCCGAAGCCATCGCGCAGGTGTACCGCAGCGGCGAATCGTTCAACCAGGAAGAACTGGCACTATTCCTGGCAGACAGCGCCGGGGCGCTGCGTGAGCGCTTCTTCCGTCTCAGTCTCGAGCCGCTGCTGGACGCCGACGGCCAGCCCGAAGGCGTGATCTTGGTACAGGTCGAGGTGACTGAACACGTGCGCAACCGCCAGGAAATCGAACGCGCCCAGCGCGAGCGCGAAACCTTGCTGGTCGAGCTGCGCGCAGCGAGCCAGGCCAAGGACGAATTTTTGGCCATGCTTGGCCACGAGCTGCGCAACCCGCTGGCGCCGATCGTCACTGCGCTGCAATTGATGCGCATGCGCGGCGACGCTTCCTACGGGCGCGAGGGCGAAATCATCCAGCGCCAGGTCGATCATCTGGTGCGCCTGGTGGACGACCTGCTCGATGTATCGAAGGTCACGCGCGGCAAGCTCGAACTCCAGATCGAGCCGGTCGATCTGAAGCAGGCGCTGGGCAAGGCGGTCGAAATGGCCAGCCTGTTGATCGAGCAGCGCGGCCATCGCCTGAGCGTCGAGATTGCGCCGGACGTGGCCTGCGAAGGCGATCCGGTGCGGCTGGCGCAGGTGGTGTCGAACCTGTTGACCAATGCGGCGCGGTATACCAAGCCCGGTGGCCAGATCTGGCTGCAGGCGCGGCGCGGCGGCCAGGACGCCCTGATCACGGTGCGCGACACCGGCATCGGCCTGGCGCCGGAGGTGCGCGCCCAGGTGTTCGACCTGTTCTTCCAGGGCGCGCGCAGCATCGACCGCGCCGAGGGCGGACTCGGGATCGGGCTGGCGCTGGTCAGGAACATCGTCGAGCTGCATGGCGGCACGGTCGAGGTGCACAGCGAAGGGCGTGGCCAGGGCAGCCAGTTCGTGGTGCGGCTCCCCTTGCACAGCGAGCGCGCCATGATGGCGCCGCCGCCATTCGTGGCGTTGCCGGCGCAGGAAATCGCCGCGCAGCGGGTGCTGATCGTGGACGACAACGCCGACGGCGCCGATACGCTCGGGCGCCTGTTGAAGGCGCACGGGCACCAGGTCGAGGTGTATCACGATCCGGTGGCGGCGTTGGGCGCGCTCGAGCGATTGCGTCCGACCGTGGCGCTGCTCGACATCGGCCTGCCGGTGCTGGACGGCTACCAGCTGGCGGCGCGCATCCGGGCCTCTGGCGCGGCGCCGGACTGCCGCCTGATTGCGCTCAGCGGCTACGGGCAGCAAGCCGATCGCGAACGCAGCCAGGCCTGCGGCTTCGAGCGCCACCTGGTCAAGCCGATCAGTCCCGAAGAAGCGGCGCAGGTAGTCGCAGGCGCCGCGCCGAGCGCGTAAAATAGCCGCTTTCGATATTTGATACAGGGGAAGCACGTGAGCGATCTGCGCCAGCAATTCATTGGATTTTCGGTCGAGGCCGAGGTACTCAAGTTCGGTCAATTCACGACCAAGGCCGGGCGCCTGTCGCCGTACTTCTTCAACGCCGGCCTGTTCCACGACGGCGCCACGCTGGGCAAGCTGGCCGAGTTCTACGCCCAGACCCTGCTCGATTCGGGCGTCGAATTCGACATGCTGTTCGGCCCCGCCTACAAAGGCATCACGCTGGCCAGCGCCACCGCCGTGGCCCTGGCGGCAAAGGGCCGCAATACCTCGTACGCCTATAACCGCAAGGAAGCCAAGGACCACGGTGAAGGCGGCACCATCGTCGGCGCCAAACTGACCGGCAAGGTGGTGATCATCGACGACGTCATCTCGGCCGGCACCTCGGTGCGCGAATCGGTCGACCTGATCCGCGCCGCTGGCGCCGAACCGGCCGCCGTCCTGATCGCCCTCGACCGCATGGAGCGTTCCGGCAAGGATGACGCGTTGTCCGCGCATTCGGCGGTGCAGGAAGTGTCACGCGAATTCAACATCCCGGTGATCTCGATCGCCAACCTCGACGACCTGTTCAGCTACCTGAACGCCAACACCGCCGACCCGCGCCTGTCGCACCACAAAGACGCCGTCTCCGCCTACCGCACCCGCTACGGCACCTAAAATAGGGTAGGGACACCTAAAAATAGGGTCAGCGTCAAATTGTTTGATAACTTTCTTATGTTGTCATTCAATTCGACTCTGACCCTAATTATTTTGCAATTGTTTCCACAGGAATAAATTAGGGTCAGAGTCGAATTGCCGGCAATTCTAAGAAATTGCTCAACAATTTGACTCTGACCCTAATTGTTTTGTCTGTTCTTTGTTTCTGCCTACCAGTTGTATCAGCCTGCGAATCAGAGGAATCTGAAGCGCTTCAGACTTGCTTTCATATTTGATTGTGGACTGCAATTTTTGACACCCAAACAATTAGGGTCAGAGTCAAATTGTTGAGCAATTGATTGCGGCCGGGCGATATATGGGGACAGAGTGCGCGGGCGGGGTAATTGCTCGCGGCTGAAAAGAATTAGGGCCAGAGTCGCATTGCGGGACAATGTGAACAATTGCCCAACAATTTGACTCTGACCCTAATTATTGGGTCGGCAGGATTAGCCGGCGAGTTTCTTTTTCAGGAGCTCGGTGACCTGGGCCGGGTTGGCTTTGCCTTTCGAGGCCTTCATTGCCTGGCCGATCAGGGCGTTGATGGCGGCTTCCTTGCCGGCGCGGTATTGTTCGACCGACTTGGCGTTGGCGGCCAGGACGTCGTCGACAATCGCTTCGAGTGCGCCGCTATCCGAGATCTGTTTCAGGCCTTTCTGGTCGATCACTTTATCGGCCAGATCATCGTCGCCCGACCTCGCTTCCCACATGGCGGCGAAGACTTCCTTGGCGGCCTTGTTCGAGATGGTGCCGTCGGCGATGCGCTGCAGCAGCAGGGCCAGCTGGATCGCGCTCACTGGCGCGTCGACCAGGTCGACGCCTTCACGGTTCAGGGTCGACGAGACGTCGCCCATCATCCAGTTGGCGGCGGCCTTGGCGTTGTCCTTGCCGGCTTTGGCCACCACGGCTTCGTAGTAGGCGGCCATCGCTTGCGACGAGGTCAGCACCAGGCTGTCGTATTCCGGCAGGCCGTAGTCGCCCGTGAAGCGCGCGCGCATGGCTTCAGGCAGCTCGGGCATGCTGGCCCTGACGCGCTCGATCCAGTCCTGGCCGATGGTCAAAGGCGGCAGGTCAGGATCGGGGAAGTAGCGGTAATCCTGCGCGTCTTCCTTGGTGCGCATCGAACGCGTCTCCTTGCGGTCCGGGTCCCACAGGCGCGTCGCCTGGACCACCTTGCCGCCGTCTTCGATCAGCTCGATCTGGCGCCGCACTTCGTAGTGGATGGCTTCTTCCATGAAGCGGAACGAGTTCAGGTTCTTGATCTCGCAGCGCGTGCCCAGTTCAGTGCTGCCCAGCGGGCGCACCGAGACGTTGACGTCGCAGCGGAACGAGCCTTCCTGCATATTGCCGTCGCAGACGCCCAGCCACATCACCAGCGAGTGCAGCGCCTTCGCATACGCCACCGCTTCGTTGGCGCTGCGCATCTCGGGTTCGGACACGATCTCGAGCAGCGGCGTGCCGGCGCGATTGAGGTCGATGCCGCTCATGCCGGCATAGTCCTCGTGCAGCGACTTGCCCGCGTCTTCCTCGAGGTGGGCGCGTGTCAGGTTGACGGTCCTGGTTTCGAGCTTGCCGTCTTTTTCGTAGGCGAAGCTGACCGTGCCGCCCTGGACCACGGGATCGGCGAACTGGCTGATCTGGTAGCCCTTGGGCAGGTCGGGATAAAAGTAGTTCTTGCGCGCGAAGACCGACTGCGGCGCGATTGTTGCGCCGACCGCCAGGCCAAAGCGGATCGCGCGTTCGACCGCGCCGCGGTTCAGTACCGGCAGCACGCCCGGCAGCGCCAGGTCGACCGGGCTGGCTTGCGTGTTCGGCTCGGCGCCGAAACGGATCGAGCTGCCGCTGAAGATTTTCGATTGGGTCGTGAGCTGGACGTGGTTCTCAAGACCGATGACGACTTCCCATTGCATAGTGTTCTCTCTTGGTTCGGTAACGGGCAGGATCAGACGCCTTCGGGCGCGCGCTGGTGCCAGTCGGTGGCTTGCTGGTACTGGTGCGCGATGTTGAGCAGCTTGGCTTCGGCGAAGTAGTTGCCGATGATTTGCAGACCCACCGGACGCTTGGCGTTCTTCTCGCCGGCGCCGAAGCCGCACGGGATCGACATGCCCGGCAGGCCGGCCAGGCTGGTCGAGAGCGTGAAGATGTCGGCCAGGTAGTTCGCCACCGGATCGTTGGCCTTCGAGCCCAGGTCCCACGCCACCGTCGGCGCCACCGGCCCCATGATCACGTCGCATTTGTCCGCGAACGCGGCCTGGAAGTCGTTGGCGATCAGGCGCCGGATTTTTTGCGCCTGCACGTAGTAGGCGTCATAGTAGCCGTGGCACAGCACATAGGTGCCGACCATGATGCGGCGTTTTACCTCGCTGCCGAAACCTTCGGCGCGGGTCTTGCGGTACATGTCCTGCAAATCCTTGTACTGGCTGGCGCGGTGGCCGTAGCGCACGCCGTCGAAACGCGACAGGTTCGACGACGCTTCGGCCGGGGCGATGATGTAGTAGGTCGGGATCGACAGCGCCGTCTTCGGCAGCGAGATATCGACCAGGGTCGCGCCGAGCTTGACGAACTGCTCCAGCGCCGCGCGCACCGCGCCTTCGACGTCAGGCGCCAGGCCTTGGCCGAAGTATTCAGACGGCACGCCGATGCGCAGGCCCGTCAGGGGCTGATTCAGGTCGCGCGTGAAGTCTTCGCGGCCGTTGCCTTGTTCGGGCGTCAGGCTGGTCGAATCGCGCTCGTCGAAGCCGATCATCTCGTTGAGCAGCAGCGCGCAATCCTCGGCCGTCTGGGCGATCGGGCCGCCCTGGTCGAGCGAGGAGGCGAACGCGATCATGCCGAAGCGCGACACGCGGCCATAGGTTGGCTTGATGCCGGTGACGCCGCAGAATGCCGCCGGCTGGCGGATCGAGCCGCCGGTGTCGGTGGCGGTGGCGGCCGGCGCCAGGCGCGCGGCGATCGCGGCGGCCGAGCCGCCGGACGAACCGCCCGGCACCGCCGTCGCATCCCACGGATTCTTCACAGCCCCGTAGGCCGAGTTTTCGTTGGCCGAGCCCATCGCGAATTCATCGAGGTTGACCTTGCCCAGCGTGACCATGCCGGCGGCGCCGAGGCGCTCGACGACGGTGGCGTCGAACGGGCTGACATAACCGTCCAGCATCTTCGAGCCGGCCGTGGTGCGCCAGCCGCGCGTGACGAAAATGTCCTTGTGCGCGATCGGCACCCCGGTCAGCGGGCCGGCAGTGCCGGCGGCGATGCGGGCGTCGGCCGCCGCAGCCTGGCCGAGCGAGAGCTCACGGTCGACGTGCAGGAAGGCGTTATGGCCGCTGGCGTCGATGCGGTCGAGGTAATGGCGCGTCAGTTCGGCGCTCGAGACCTGCTTCGATTGCAGGAGCGCGGACAGCTCTTTGAGGGTCTTGGTATGCATGTGCGGGTCGATTCAAAAACGATTCAGGAGAGCAGCCGATTACTCGATAACCTTTGGCACCAGGTACAAACCGTCTTGTGCCTTCGGCGCCGGCGCCTGGTAGTCGTCGCGCCGATTCTGCTCGGTCACGACGTCGTCGCGCAGGCGCAGCGGCAGGGCCAGGATGGCTTCGAGCGGCTGGGCCAGCGGCGCCACGCCGGTGGTGTCGACCGCCTGCATTTGTTCGGCCAGGGCAAAGATGCCATTCAGCTCGGCCAAAGCGGTCTCGGCATGGGCATCGTCCATCTCGAGCTGGGCCAGATTGGCGATGCGTTTTACGTCTGAAAGAGTCAGGGACATGGCAAATAGGCACGGTTTGAAGCGTGCGAAATGTGATTGAGCGAATAATGAATGTTAGCAAGATGTCAGCGAACGGCGTTTTACAGTCGATAAAACCCTGCAAACACCGCCGAATTCGCTTGCTAATTGGCGGGGAAAACCGCCTGTATTCAGCATTTAAACGCCAAATTATAAGGTAGAATGGCGGGCTAATGCGTTGTCATGCCGAAAGCCGGGCGAGCACGCAGAAAAGCCCGCGCCGCCATCGCTTGGCAGGCGCGGCACAGAATTCCCGATCAATGTTTAGGCGCACATTGATGCGCATCAGGACACCCATGTTTGGTTTTTTACGCAGTTATTTTTCGAATGACCTGGCGATCGACCTCGGTACCGCCAATACGCTGATCTATGTGCGCGGCCTGGGCATCGTCCTGGACGAGCCGTCGGTGGTCGCGATCCGCCAGCAGGGCGGCCCGAACGGCAAGAAAACGATCCAGGCGGTTGGCAAGGAAGCCAAGCAGATGCTGGGCAAGGTGCCGGGCAATATCGAGGCGATCCGCCCGATGAAGGATGGCGTGATCGCCGACTTCACCGTCACCGAGCAGATGCTCAAGCAGTTCATCCGCATGGTGCACGAGTCGAAGTTCTTCCGTCCATCGCCGCGCATCATCATCTGCGTGCCGTGCGGTTCGACCCAGGTCGAACGGCGCGCGATCCGCGAATCGGCGCTCGGCGCCGGCGCCTCGCAGGTGTACCTGATCGAAGAACCGATGGCCGCCGCGATCGGCGCCGGCCTGCCGGTGTCGGAAGCGACCGGCTCGATGGTGGTCGACATCGGCGGCGGCACCACCGAAGTGGGCATCATCTCGCTCGGCGGCATGGTCTACAAAGGTTCGGTGCGCGTCGGCGGCGACAAGTTCGACGAAGCCATCGTCAACTACATCCGCCGCAACTACGGCATGCTGATCGGCGAGCAGACCGCCGAAGCGATCAAGAAGGCGATCGGCTCGGCGTTCCCGGGTTCGGAAGTCAAGGAAATGGAAGTCAAGGGCCGCAACCTGTCCGAAGGCATTCCACGTTCGTTCACCATCTCGAGCAACGAGATCCTGGAAGCACTCACCGATCCGCTGAACCAGATCGTCTCGGCCGTGAAGAATGCGCTGGAACAGGCGCCGCCTGAACTGGGCGCCGACATCGCCGAAAAGGGCATGATGCTCACCGGCGGCGGCGCGCTGCTGCGCGACCTGGATCGTCTGCTGATGGAAGAAACCGGCCTGCCGGTGCTGGCCGCCGAAGATCCGCTGACCTGCGTCGTGCGCGGTTCGGGCATGGCGCTCGAGCGCATGGACAAGCTGGGATCGATCTTCTCGTACGAATAAAAAACACACCGGCGCGTGATGGTGCAAGGCGGGCAGTACGCAGGGCGGGCAACCGCTCGCGGCTGCCCGCCTTGATATCGTTGTTCCGTATCGTCCTCTCCATCGCTTTTCCGTCTGTCAGCACCCGACGTCATGGAATACAGTCCTCCGCCGCTTTTCAAACAGGGCGCCCCCGCGCGTGTCAAGGTGACGGCGTTCGCGCTGATCGCGATCGTGCTGCTGGTGCTCGACGCGCGCATGAACCTGCTCGGCGGCGTGCGCAGCGTGGCGGCCACGGTGCTGTATCCGGTGCAGATGGCGGCGCTGATGCCGCGTGAAGCGCTGACCAATATGGGCGGCTACTTTTCGTCGGTGTCGACGCTGCAGCGTGAAGTGGCGGCGCTCAAAGCCCAGCAGCTGCAGCAGGCGACCCTGCTGCAGCAGGCGCAGTTGCAGATGGCCGAAAACGCGCATCTGCGGCGCCTGATGGACGGCAAGGCGCAGTTGCCCGTGCAGTCGCAGATGGCCGAGATCCTGTACGACGCGCGCGACCCGTCGACGCGGCGCGTGGTGATCGACCGCGGCTCGCGCGCCGGCGTGCTGCTCGGCCTGCCCGTGATCGACAATGCCGGCGTGGTGGGCCAGGTCACGCGCGTGTTCCCGTTCACATCCGAAGTCACGCTGCTGACCGACAAGGACCAGGCGATCCCGGTGCAGGTGCTCAGGAGTGGTTTGCGCAGCATCGTCTATGGCCGTGGCCACTCTGGCCTGCTCGACCTGCGCTTCGTGGCGCAGGACGCCGACATCCAGGTCGGCGACGTGCTGGTGACCTCGGGCCTGGACGGGATGTACCCGGCCGGCCTGGCGGTGGCGCGCGTGAGCCAGGTGGAAAAGGCGGCCGGTTCGTTCGGCCGCGTGGTCGGCCTGCCGCTGGCCGGCATCGACCGCAACCGCCAGGTGCTGGTGATCATGTCGCATAATGCGCTGCCGGCGCGTCCGTCCGCGCCGCCGACCCAGGAAACCAACCGGCGCAAGCTGCCGAAGATGCAACCGGTGCCGCAGCCGCCGCTGCGCTCGGCGCCGTTGCCGGCCGCGGGCACGCCGGCCGCACCAGCAGCCACCGCGCCGGCCGCAGGTGCTCCCGGCGCAGGGGCGCCTGCCCCAGGATCGCCTGCCGCAGGGGCGCCTGGCGCAGGATCGCCAGGCGCGCCCGCGGTCCCGAACGGAGTCAATTCGAATGCCCGATAATCGTCCGCATTACATTCTGCTGCCCGTCAGCCCGCTGTTCATCGCTTTCAGCCTGGTGTGCGCGTTTACCCTGAACCTGCTGCCGTGGGGCGGCTGGGTCGGCGCGCCCGATTTCGTCGCGCTGGTGCTGGTGTTCTGGGGCATCCACCAGCCGCGCAAGGTCGGCATCGGCGTCGCCTTCTGCATGGGCCTGTTGATGGACGTGCACGATGCCAGCCTGCTGGGCGAAAACGCGCTGGCCTACACGCTGCTGTCGTACCTGGCGATCATGATCCACCGCCGCGTGCTGTGGTTCCCGGTACTCACCCAGGCCATGCATGTGTTCCCGCTGCTGCTGCTGGCGCAGGCGATCCAGGTGCTGGTGCACTTCGTCGTCTCGGGCCGCTTCCCGGGACTGCTGCAATTCATCGAAAGCGTGGTGGCGGTGGTCCTGTGGCCGCTCATCACCTGGCTGCTGCTGGCGCCACAGCGCCGCGCAGTCGACCGCGACCACACCCGCCCGATCTGACCGACATCGGCCAGAACCTGACCCGCCTACTTCTCGCATGACCGAGTTCAAAGACAACGACCGCGAGATCCACCAGTTCCGCACCCGTCTGACGGTGCTGGTGGCCCTCGTCTTCATCTGCTTCGGCATCCTGGTCGCGCGCGTGGTGTGGCTGCAGGTGCTGCATCACGACCAGTACGCGGCCCAGGCCGAGGACAACCGCATCGCGCTGGTGCCGATCGTGCCCACGCGCGGCCTGATCGTCGACCGCAACGGCGTGGTCCTGGCGCGTAACTATTCCGCCTACACGCTCGAGATCACGCCGTCGAAGCTGCAGGCCAACATGGAATCGGTGATCGATGAACTGGCCAAGCTGATCGAAGTCGATGCGCGCGACCGGCGCCGTTTCAAGCGCCTGCTGGAAGAGTCGCGCAGCTTTGCCAGCGTGCCGCTGCGCACCCGCCTGACCGACGACGAAGTGGCGCGCTTCACCGCGCAGCGTTTCCGCTTCCCCGGCGTGGAAGTGCAGGCCAGGTTGTTCCGCCAGTATCCGATGGGCGAAGTCGCCTCGCACGTGATCGGCTACATCGGCCGCATCAACGCAAAAGAATCGATTGCGCTCGAAGAAAGCGACGACGCCGCCAACTACAACGGCACCGATCATATGGGCAAGGAAGGCGTCGAGAAGCGCTACGAACGTCAGCTGCACGGCAAGACCGGCTACGAGCAGGTCGAGCGCTCGGCCGGCGGGCGCGCGATCCGCACCCTGCGCCGCACGCCGCCGGTCCCGGGCAGCAACCTGATTCTGTCGATCGACATCGAGCTGCAGAAGGTGGCCGAGGAAGCGTTTGGCGACCAGCGCGGCGCGCTGGTGGCGATCGAGCCGGCCACCGGCGACGTGCTGGCGTATGTGTCGCGCCCGGGGTACGACCCCAACCTGTTCGTCGACGGCATCGACACCCAGAGCTGGAACGAACTCAATACCTCGCTCGACCGGCCACTGATGAACCGGCCGCTGTCGGGTACCTATCCGCCCGGCTCGACCTTCAAACCGTTCATGTCGCTGGCCGCGCTGGAGCTTGGCTTCCGGCGCCCGCAGGACGGCATTCGCGACCCCGGTTTCTTCATGCTGGGCGGGCACCGCTTCCGCGACGATAAACCAGGTGGCCATGGTTTCGTCGACATGTACAAGTCGATCGTTGAATCCTGTGATACCTATTATTACCAGTTGTCGAACGAGATGGGGATCGACAATATCTCGAACTTCATGCGCGAGTTCGGCTTCGGCCAGCCGACCGGGATCGACCTCGATTACGAGAAGACCGGCGTGCTGCCGTCCAAGGAATGGAAGGCCGAGCGCTTCAAGCGCAACCGCGCCGGCCAGAAATGGCTGGGCGGCGACACCATCTCGGTCTCGATCGGGCAGGGCTACAACAACTACACCATGCTGCAACTGGCCCATGCCACGGCGATCCTGGCCAACGACGGCGTGGTCATGAAGCCGCACCTGGTCAAGATCATCGAGGACGGCGCCACCCGCGAGCGCACCCTGACGGTGCCGAAGGAAAGCCGCCGGCTCGGCCTGAAGCAGTCCAACATGGACTTCATCAAGGGCGCGATGGTGGGCGTGAACCGGGAAGGCACGGGGCGCATCGCATTCGCCAACGCCGGCTATACCTCGGCTGGAAAGACTGGCACCGCGCAGGTGATCGGTCTGCGCGGCGGCAAGTACAACAAGCACGCGATCGACGAGCGCCATCGCGACAATGCGCTGTACACCGCGTTCGCGCCGTCCGAGCAGCCGCGCATCGCGCTGGCGCTGGTGGTCGAGAATGCGGGCTTCGGCGCCGCCTCCGCGGCCCCGATCGCGCGCAAGGTGCTCGATTACTTCCTGCTCGGCAAACGCCCGCCGCCGCCTGCGCCAGAAAACGGCAAGGCGCCGCCCAGGACGCCAACGCAGGCGCCTGCACCAGCGCCCGCGCCAGCGCCAGCGCCGACCCCCGCCACCGCGCCGGTGGTGCAGGCCGCGCTGGCCCCTGCCACCCGAAAGGAATAAGCCATGGCGCATATCCCCGAACGACGCTCGCTGCGGCGCCGCCTGCGCCCGTACTTCACCGTGTTCGACGGTCCGCTTACCCTGATCCTGTTCGTCCTGATGGCGATCTCGATGATCACCATGAGTTCGGCCGGCGCCAGCTTCCCGGACCGGGTCGAGCACCAGGTCCGTAACTTCCTGCTCTCGTTCGTCATCATGTGGATGGCGGCGAACATCGCCCCCCAGACCCTGATGCGCCTGGCGGTGCCGATCTATACGATCGGCGTCACGCTGTTGATCGCGGTGGCCATGTTCGGCCTGATCAAGAAGGGCGCGCGGCGCTGGCTGCACATCGGCGTGATCGACATCCAGCCATCCGAGATCATGAAGATCGGGGTGCCGCTGATGCTGGCCTGGTATTTCCACACGCGCGCCCAGCTGGCCGACTGGAAGCACTACCTGGTGGCCGCCGTGATCCTGATGATTCCGGTGGCGTTCATCATGAAGCAGCCCGACCTCGGCACTTCGCTGCTGGTCGCCTCCTCGGGCCTGTACGTGATCTTCCTGGCCGGCCTGTCGTGGAAGGCGATCATTGCCCTCTGCGTGGCCGGCCTGGCCAGCCTGCCGGTGGGCTGGTCGATGATGCACGACTACCAGCGCGAACGCGTGATGACGCTGATCGACCCCACCTCGGACCCGCTCGGCAAGGGCTTTCACATCATCCAGTCGGTGATCGCCATCGGCTCGGGCGGCGTGAGCGGCAAGGGCTACATGAAGGGCACCCAGGGCTATCTCGAATTCGTCCCGGAACGCACCACCGACTTCGTGTTCTCGGTGTACTCCGAAGAATTCGGCCTGATCGGCAACCTGGTGCTGCTGTTCGTGTATCTGCTCCTGATCGGGCGCGGCCTGATGATCGCGGCGAATGCGGCCAATCCGTTCGGGCGCCTGCTGGCCGGGGCGATCTCGATGATTTTCTTTACCTATGCCTTTGTCAACATGGGCATGGTGGCCGGGATTTTGCCGGTGGTCGGGGTGCCGTTGCCCTTCATGAGCTACGGCGGCACGGCATTTATCACGCTCGGCCTTGGCGCCGGTATATTGATGAGTATTCAAAGACATCGTAAACTAGTACAGACGTAATAGATGGAGGACGACCCATGGCCGTTCGAAGAAGGTTTCCGGCGGCAGTGGTTGTCGCGTGTGCCGTTTTCGCCGCCGGCTGCAGCAGCACCGGCGAACACAAACGATTGCTGCCATTACCCTGGCCGCACAAGCCGACCGCCAAGCATGGCGCGGCGCCCAAGCTGCCCGCCGCCAATTCGGGGCGCGGTGGCTACTACAAGGATGACGGCCCGGGCGACGATGTCCCCGACGGCCTGCTCGACATGCCGGACGCCGTGGTCAAGGCCGAGCCGTATGCGAAATGGGCGAATCGCCCGTATTCGGTATTCGGCAAGACCTACACGCCGATCCTGCACGAAGACGAATATACCCAGCGCGGCGTCGCCACCTGGTATGGCGTCAAGTTCCATGGCCAGCGCACCTCGTCGGGCGAACCCTACGACATGTACAAGATGACGGCCGCGCATCCGACGCTGCCGATTCCGTCATACGTGCGTGTGACCAGTATCGATTCCGGCAAGTCGGTGGTGGTGCGCATCAATGACCGCGGCCCGTTCCACTCGAGCCGCATCATCGACGTCTCGTACACGGCGGCGCTGAAACTTGGCTTGCTGGGCAAGGGCAGTCATGAAGTCGAGATCGAGCGATTGTTCCCGAACGATCCGACCCGCCTGGCCAGCGCGCGCCGCGCGGCGGCATCGGTGGCGCAATCGGCGCCGCCCGATATTGCGGCGCTGATGCTGGAAGATCGGGTCGAGAACAAGGCGCTGGCGGCGCAGATGGAGCCGGTGATCCTGGACATGCCGGCAACGGCAGCATCCGATCCGGCAGCCGAAAGCGGCTATTACATCCAGCTCGGCGCCTACGGCCGGGCCGGCACCGCCGAAGCGCTGAGCGACAGGCTGGCGCGCGCCGGCATCGACGTCGGCACGCTCGCAGTGGTGAAAGTGGGTTCGCTCAATCGCTTGTACGGCGGCCCGTTCGCGACCCGGGCCGATGCCGCCGAAGCGGCGCGCGCGGTGCCGGACGACTTTGGCTTGAAGCCGATCGTCGTCAAACGCTGATCGTCAACGGCGCTTCAGTCGCAGTTTCTGGCAGCCGCGCCGCTGAAGTCGTCAGCCACGCCGGCGATACGGGTGCGCGTGGCGGCGTCGATGCGGCGGTACTGGAACGCGGTGCGCGTGGTTTGCGGGCCGCGCGGCAGGATGCGCACGCCGCGCACGCCCTGGCGCTCCAGGTCTGACGCCTGCCTCTGGGCCGCAGCCTCGCTCTTGAATACGCCCAGCGAGATCGCGTAGCGCAGCGGCGAGTCGCCTTGCATGATGAAGAAGTTCGACACGCCGCGTTCCTTCAGTTCAGCGATGCGGCGCTGGGCGCCTTCGCGGCCGCCGTTTGGCGGCAGGTAGACCAGGCGGCTGGTCACTTGCTGGAACGGGGTGTCGACGCGGGTCGGCTGGGTGTCGAGATTCAGGCGCGCAATGCGCGCTTCGAAGCGGCGCGCGTCGGCGGTCGAGAACGGGCCGGCCTGGACGCAGGCAATCGGCTGCGCCGGCGCGGCTGGTGGGGCGACTGGCACGGGGGCCGCAGCCACCGGCGCTGGCGCCGTTTCTGATTCGCCTGGCGCCGCGCTGGCGGCGGCTTTCGCCTGGGCCGGGGTGAGTTGCACCAGGCGTTCGCGCGCCAGCTGGTGTTTCACCCGCTCCGGTTCGTGTTCATCGAGACCGCCTTGCCCCAGGTAGCCCTGGCCGTAGGCGAACAGGCCGGCGTTGGCGGCCAGCAAAGCCCAGAATATGAATTTCAGCACCGGGTCTCCTTTCCTTTCCAGGTGGCCGCGGCGTGCAGGCCGACCAGCACGATGTTATCGACCACGACGTGCGCAACCTTGAGCGCCGGCGCGATGCTGGCGGCCGCGCCGCCCGAAACGATGCAGGCCTGGGCGCCCAGCCCTGTCACTGCGCGCTCGATCGCGCCCGCTTGCGCCGACAGGCAGCCGGCGGCGATGGCGTCGTCGGTATTGTCGCCGAATAGCGGCGCCGTCGCGCGCCCGGCTGCGACCTGCGGCAACTGGGCGGTGTTGCGCGCCAGCGAGGACGCCATCAAGGCCAGGCCGGGCAGGATCATGCCGCCGACAAAAAGCGCGTCGGCGCGCACCGCGTCGACCGTGGTGGCGGTGCCGCAGGTGGCCACGATCAGGTCCTGGCGCGGCGCCAGCGCGTGCGCGCCGATGGCAGCGGCGAAGCGGTCGCACCCAAGGCGTCCCGGTTCACGGTAGCCGTTGCGCAGGCCGGCGCGTTCGAGCGTCGATGCGAACCACTCGACCTGCACGCCTGCCGGCAGCGCGGCGGCAATGCGCGCGCCGAGCACGGGGCCGGCCACGTTCGACACCAGCGCCCGCGTGCAGCCGCTGGCGGCCCATTCGGGCGCAAGCCGATCCAGATCGGCGTGCAGGCCTGCGCCGTCGCTGCGCCAGACGCCCAGCGCTGCGTCATCGTCCACCAGCGCCCACTTGATACGGGTATTGCCGGCGTCGATCAGCAGCATCATGCTTTTACGCGCAGCGAGACGTCGCCGGCCAGGATCGCAACCCGACCGGCGTCGGTATCGAGCAGCAGGCGCCCGCTGTCGTCCACGCCCGCCGCGCGGCCTTCGTGCTGCACCGCGCCGTTGTCGAGCAGGACCACGCTCTGGCCCTGCCACGCATGGCGCAGGTTCCAGCGCGCGCTGAAGGCGGCGAAGCCGCGCGCGCCAAATTCTTCCAGGGCATCGCTCAAGCCATCGAGCAGCGCCGCCATCAGCACATCGCGCTCCATGCGCGCCAGCCATGGCATGCCGGCGGCGCTGCGTCCCAGCTGTGCTTCGATCTCGTCGGGCATCAACAGATTGAGGCCGATGCCGATCACGGTCCAGGTGCCGCCGCCAGGCGCCGACTGGGTCTCGATCAGGATGCCGGCCAGCTTGTCGCCGTCTTTCAGCAGATCGTTCGGCCACTTCAAATGGACCTGCTGGCCGAGCGTGGCCAGGGTCTCGGCCAGCGCCACGCCGACCGCCAGCGGCAGCCCGCTGAGCGCCTGCGGACCGCCGTCGAAACGCCAGGCCAGCGAAAAGGTCAGCGAGCCTTCAGGCGACGACAGCCAGCTGCGCCCGGCGCGCCCACGGCCCGCGCTCTGGTGTTCGGCCACCAGCAGCAGCGGCGCCTCGAGTTGCGCCGCGCGGCCGAGCAGGTCGGCATTGGTGGAGCCGGTCTCGCGCACCACCTCGACCGCAACGCCGGATCTGGACAAGGCATTGATGGCGTCGGCGTTCATGCATCCTCCTGGCGCTGCTTGGTCGGGGCGCGCGAAAACGCCAGGTCGAACACGGCATTGGGCAGCATGCGCAGCAGCTTGGCGACGGCGCCCATCTGCCACGGCAGCACGCGGTAGCTGTGGCCACGCTCGATGACGCTCGCGGCCTGGGCGGCGAAGCGTTCGGCCGGCATCAGGAACGGCATCGGAAAACGGTTATGGCTGGTCATGGGGGTGGCGATGTAGCCGGGGGCGATCGTCACCACCCGGATGTTGGTGCCGTGCAGTTCGACCCGCAGCGACTCGCAGTAGCTGTGCACGGCGGCCTTGCTGGCGCAGTAGGCGCCGGCGCCGCGCATGCCGCGAATGCCGGCCACGCTGCCGATGCCGACCAGTCGGCAGGGATTACTCTGCATGCGCATGGCGTCGATGAAGGGGGCGAAGGTGGCGACGGTGGCGTTGACGTTGGTGGCGAAGACGGCGTCGAATACCGACAGGTCGGCCGCGCGCTCGGTCAGGGTGCCGTGCGAAATGCCGGCGCTGGCTATGACGATGTCGGCGCCGCCGTTGGCCGCGATGAAGTCGTGCGCGGCCGCCTGCAGGGCCGGGCGGTCGAGCACATCGAGCGCATATACGCGGTGGCGTTCGGGGTTGGGCAGGGACGCGGCCAGCTGGTCGAGCCGCTCGCGGCTGCGCGCCAGCAGGCCAAGCGTGGCGCCGCGCGCAGCGTATTCGCGCGCCAGGGCGGCGCCGATGCCGCTCGAGGCGCCGGTGATGAAAACCCGGTCCCCTGTGTGCGCCGCTCGCATGGTCGGGTCGCTGAAAAAGCTTAGCGCTGGTTGCGCACGATGGCGACGTCGATGCCGCTGTCGAGCAGCTTGGCGCGCGCCTTGTTCACCGCTTCGACCTGGTTGTACGGGCCGACGCGCACGCGGTGCAGCACGCCGCTATCGGTGGTGCGGTCGGTGATCGCGGCTTCGAAGCCGAGCAGGGCCAGTTTGGCGCGGGTGTTTTCGGCGTCCGCCATTTCGCGGAAGGCGCCGGCCTGCAGGTAATAGATGTAGCCATCGGCGACGGCGGCGGCCGAACCGCCGGCCGGCGCCGCGGTATTGACCGGGGCGGCAGGCTGCGGCTTGATGCTGGCAATTTTCGGCTGCTCTTGCATGCCGGCGATCGCCGCGCCCAACGGGTCGGAATCGGCGGCGGCCGGGGCCGGGGCGCGCGCCGGGGCCGACGGCGCGGCGACCGGCGCCGCACGTTCGGCCAGCGCCCGGTTGGCGTTGCGCGCGGCGTCGCGGTTGCCGTACAGCGGCTTGTTCGGATCGGTCGCCTGGCTCGGCTCGAGGTCGGCCGGACGGCCCATCTTGTTGGAGCGCTCGGTGAACGGCGAGGCGCCCTTGGTGATCATCAGCGCGACCACCACCGCGATGCCCAGCCCGATGATCAGGCCGATGATGATGCCGGTCAGGGTGCTGCCGCGCTGGTTGCGCTGCGAAGAGAAACGGATGGCGGTCATGTCGCTTTCGATTGGTAGTTTCGTCGGTGATGCAGCGCCGCGCCGCATCACGCATGCATTACATCTTGTCGGGGGCCGAGACGCCGATCAGGGCCAGGCCGCTGCGCAGCACCTGGCGCGTGGCCGCGATCAGGGCCAGGCGCGCCATCTTGACGGCCTCGTCGTCGACCAGCACGCGCTCGGCATTGTAATAGCCGTGCAGTTCGCCGGCCAGTTCGCGCAGGTAGAACGCAACCTGGTGCGGACCGAGTTCGCCCAGCGCGCGCTCGAGCATTTCAGGATACGCAGCCAGCGTCGCCAGCAGCGTCGCTTCGCGCGGCGCGGTCAGTGGCGACAGATCGACGCCACTCAGTTGCGCCACGTCGCCGCCCCATGATTCGAGCATGCGGCAGATGCGGGCGTGCGCGTACTGGACGTAATACACCGGGTTCTCGTCCGAGGTTTTCAGCGCGACGTCGACATCGAACACGAATTCGGTGTCGGCCTTGCGCGAAATGAGGAAGAAGCGCACGGCGTCGCGGCCGCGCGTTTCGTCGCCATTGCCCGACCATTCGATCAGGTCGCGCACGGTGACATAGGAGCCGGCGCGTTTCGAGATCTTGACCTCTTCGCCGTCTTTCATGACGGTGACCATCTTGTGCAGCACGTAGTCGGGGTAGCCCTGCGGGATGCCGATGTCGACCGCCTGCAGGCCGGCGCGCACGCGCGCGATGGTGCCGTGGTGGTCACTGCCCTGGATATTGATGGCCTGGTCGAAGCCGCGCCGGAATTTCTGGATGTGGTAGGCGACGTCGGGCACGAAATAGGTGAACGTGCCGTCGGACTTGCGCATCACGCGGTCCTTGTCGTCGCCATACTCTGTGGTCTTGAGCCACAGCGCGCCATCCTGCTCGTAGGTCTTGCCGGCGTCGACCAGCGCCTGCACCGCCGACTCCACCTTGCCGTCGGCGTACAGCGACGATTCGAGGTAGTAGTTGTCGAACTTGACGCCGAACGATTGCAGGTCCATGTCCTGCTCGTTGCGCAGGTAGGTGACGGCGAAGCGGCGGATCGATTCGAGGTCGTCGACGTCGCCGCTGGCGGTGGCCGGCGCGCCATCGCTGGCCGAAACGGTTTTACCGGCCAAAAAGTCGGCCGCGATCTCGGCGATGTAGTCGCCGTTGTAGCTCGACTCTGGCCATTCGGCGTCGCCCGGCTTGAAGCCGCGTGCGCGCGCCTGCACCGAGTTGGCCAGGGTCGCGATCTGGACCCCGGCGTCGTTGTAGTAGAACTCGCGCGTGACCTGGTGGCCTTGCGACTCGTACAGCGACGACATGGCGTCGCCCAGCGCGGCCTGGCGGCCGTGGCCGACGTGCAGCGGGCCGGTCGGGTTGGCCGAGACGAATTCGATGATCGCATGGTGGCCGTTGCCCGCCGTGCCGCGCCCGAATGCGGCGCCTTGCTCGAGGATGGTGCGCACCACCGACTGCTTGGCGCTTGCCGCCACGCGCAGGTTGATGAAGCCGGGGCCGGCGATGTCGGCCGCTTCGATCAAGCCTTGCGCGCCCGGCTGCGCCATCAGCGCGGCGACCAGGCGCGTGGCCAGTTCGCGCGGGTTGGTCTTGAGCTGCTTTGCCAGCTGCATGGCGATATTGCAGGCGATGTCGCCGTGCGAGGCATCGCGTGGGCGCTCGAGCACGACGTTGGGAACGAGGTCGGTGCCGGCAACGATCGGCGCGAGGGCTGCCTGGAACAGGGCAACGATTTGTTGTTTTTGTTGGGCGAGCATGGGAATGGTCGAAAGAGTAATTGGCTGGGCCTGGTGAACAGGCAAACAGCGGCCATTATACCGGGTCGGGTGGCCGAATCGGCATGCCGCGGCGCGTCGATTGGCGCGCCGACAACGCCGCGCCGACGTCATGCCAACGTCATTAAGCGTCGCCAAAGGCATAACCGTTACAATGGTTACCCTTTTTCGCAACATTTCATTCGCCATGACCGACAAGCGCCCGACGCTCTCCCTGAAACCCAAGGCCAAGCCTGCTGCCGGCGCCAAGCGTCCAGGCGCGGTCGGTCGCGGCCCGGCCCAGGCCGGCGCCAAGCCTGGCGCGGGGCAGGGTGCGTGGGGCGCTGGCAAGCCAGGCCCGTCTGGCAGCGGCCAGGCGCGGCCAGGCAACCCGGATGCGCGTCCGGTCGGCAAGCCGCCACGCGTGCAAGGCGCCGATGTCGGCGGCGCTTCGCAACGCGCGCCGCAACGCGCGCCGCAGCACGAAGCCGCGCCGCGCCTGCGCCAGAGCCACGAGGTCAAGGTGCAGCCGCAGCGCGATTTTCGCCCTGACCTGAAACCCGATTCGCTGTCGCTGGCCCTGCTGGGCGCGGCCAGCGCGCTGGCGCGGGTGCGCGCCGGCAGTGCGCTGCCACAGGCGCTGGCCGGCGTGTTCGCCGCCTACGACGCCGCGCCGCAAGCGCGCGGCGCGATCCAGGACATCGCCTACCGCACCATGCGCCAGCTGGGCCGCAGCGAAACCCTGCTTGGCCTGACCACCACCAAGGCGCCCGAGCCGCCGATGCTGGCCTCGCTGCTGGAAGCGTCGCTGGCGCTGCTCGATCCGGCCGACGGTTCGCCGGCGCCGTACGAAGCCTTTACCGTGGTCGACCAGGCCGTCAGCGCCGCCGCCGCGCATCCTGATTTTGCGCACGCCAAGGCGATGGTCAATGCCGTATTGCGGCGCTACCTGCGCGAGCGCGAAGCGCTGCTGCAAGAGGCGCTGCGCCAGCCGCTGGCGCGCTGGAATTATCCGCAGTGGTGGATCGACGCCACCCGCGCCGCCTATCCGGCGCAGTGGGAAGCCATCCTCGAAGCCGGCAACGTGCATCCACCGCTGACCCTGCGCGTGAACCGGCGCAAGGCCACAGTGGACGCTTACATGCAGACCCTGAACCAGGCCGGCCTGCATGCCGAACAGATCGGCCCGAGCGCGGTGCGCCTGGCGCAGGCGGTCAATGTCAGTCAGATCCCCGGCTTCGCCGACGGCGTGGTGTCGGTGCAGGATGCCGGCGCCCAGCTGGCCGCGCCGCTGCTCGACCTGCAGCATGGCATGCGCGTGCTGGACGCCTGCGCCGCCCCGGGCGGCAAGAGCGGCCACATCCTCGAGAGCGCCGACGTGATGCTGACCTCGGTCGACAGCGACGGCGCGCGCCTGGCGCGGGTTGGCGACAACCTCGGCCGCCTTGGCCTGCGCGCACGGCTGGTCACGGCCGACGCCCAGGATGCCGGCTGGTGGGACGGCAAGGGATTCGACCGCATCCTGGCCGACGTGCCATGCACGGCGTCGGGCATCGTGCGCCGCCACCCCGACATCCGCTGGTTGCGCCGCAAGTCAGATACAGTCCAACTTGCAACACTTTCCACCAAAATACTCGACAATCTTTGGCAGATGTTGCTGCCCAATGGTAAATTGCTGTTCGTGACATGTTCGCTCTGGCCCCAGGAATCGGAGGCGCAGGCAGCCGCATTTGCGGTTCGCCACGACGCAGTCCGCCTCGACGCGCCGGGCCAACTGCTGCCGACCGGCGGCTCCGGGCAAGATCATGACGGTCTGTTCTACGCCCTGTTCCAGAAGAAAGCGGCGTGAGGTTTCCATAACAATACGCGCATTTTTAAGGCACCGGCCCACCCGTGACGCACCGATTTTTCCGCTTCCTCGCATGCCAGCTGCTGCTGGTGCTGGCGTGCGCCTTTGCGGGGGCGCAGGCGCGCGCGGATGACGGAATCGACATCACGCGCGCCACCATCGAAGCCGCCGACGACGGCTACCGCCTCAACACCGCCTACGATTTCGAGCTCAATCACGGTCTCAAGGACGCGATCCAGCACGGGGTGCAGCTGCACTTCACGACCGAGATCGAACTGACCCGCCCGCGCTGGTGGTGGCGCGATGAGAAAGCGGTGGACCTCAAGCGCACCATGCGCATCTCGTACGACGTGCTCACGCGCCAGTACCACGTGATGGTGGTGGGCAGCTTCCAGCAAAGCTTCCAGACCTTCGATGAAGCCATGTTCATGATCCGGCGCCCGACGCGCTGGCTGATTGCGCCCAAGGGCAAGCTCAAGCCCGGCGAGACCTATGAAGTGTCGCTGCGCATGTACATGGACCGCGAGTACCTGCAGAAGCCGTTGCAGGTCAACGCCTTCAACGATTCCGACTGGCGCCTCACCTCCAACAGGAAGACC
>Ga0265797_10004198_pt1 | contig 22254 bp, 15 predicted proteins | sample P2T30metagenome_FD_192433 | JGI IMG/M metagenome (GOLD analysis project Ga0265797, IMG submission 192433) | Plant litter microbial communities from East Loma Ridge, Irvine, California - P2 T30 | ecosystem: Environmental > Terrestrial > Plant litter > Unclassified | place: USA: California... | reverse complement strand
CATTCGCTGACGAAGATTAATCGACGGCCGTGGCGCAAAAGATAAACAATTACCCGATCAAAGGCCTGCAGAGTCTAATGTCGTAAACCCGCGTGTCGCGTGAGAAGCAAGTCCAGCATGTGGCAACCAAGGGGAACTAACCATCAATGTCAACGACGACGATGACACTGAAGCCATCAGCCTGCATGACAGATGAGATGATAAGCAATCGAGATGGTGAGGACCTTCTATCCCCGGTGTAGCCTCCGTGACTGTGGCATGCTTGGTAACGTCGTCTGTCGACATAGCCAAGCCGTGGCGCAGCAGCAACCTGGAAGCTCGATTTATGGGAGGCACCTGCACGATTCCATGATGAGCTTAATGGGAAGAGAAAGAGTGGGGTCTCACATCGTGTTGAGATAGCCCGATATGACAGATGGTCGATGCATCGTTTCAAGTCATACTTTGTACTCATGCTATGTTGCTTTTGTATCAATCACAGTTGCGACGGCAGTTTGTATCTCGACAGCTTCTGGTCGTTGGTGAAAGTGGATTACCGCTCATCCTTGTCGGCCGTCATAGGGAGATGGTGGCGAGGGTCGCTCCGTCCAACAGTCGCGTCGAATGATCCTCAATCTGTCCAAGGCTTGTCGAAGTTCAAAGCTCAGACGAGCATGCCAACATACTTGGCCTTCCCGCTGCCGTTCCTCTTCGCATCCAGCTGCGGCCACTGCACCAAGCACTTGTCCACAACCCTGCTCAGCATGGTGCCACTCAAGCTCATCTTCTTCACTCTTGCCCAAGACTCGACGTAAATCGTGCGCATCTTGCCGTTCGTCACACAACCCTTGACATTGAAGAACCTCAAAGCAATCGCCGCATAGACCAGCACCGTCGCCGTCGCCGGACCATTCACCATGATCAGATCAGGGAAGTCCCTACCCTGCTCCAGCTGCTTGACAAGCAAACTCCAGCAAGCCAGGAAAGTCTTCGCGCAAGAGATGGGTGCAGAGTAGATGCTCTGGTGAATGAGCCTCGCGCGTGGCACCGTCACGACTTCGTAGCTCCCCGGTCCCTGATCCGTAACCCTTTTGACTTTTCCCTCCATGATGCTATCCTGTCCAAAGCTTGTTGCCATGTCCTCGAATTGCTTCGCGCGCGATGCGCTGATGCTGTCGCCCTCGCTTACTACCCATGTGCGGTGCGCGTAGTCTCGCCATTCCAAGCGACTGCGAGTGTTGGGCTCGTTCACGGCGCGGTCCAGCATGCTGATCATCTCGGCGGTGTGGCCACCGCTTCCTAGGACGATGAGCAGGTGGGCGGGCTCCTTTGGGTTCCGGCGGCCATGGCGGATGGGTTTGCTGCGGGTTGGCGAGAGGATGAAGCGAAGGCGGAGGAAGAGTGCGGCCGATGCGAGGGTGGCGAGGACCGACAGGATGAGGGGGATGAGCAGCATGATCGCGGTATCGGTTGTAGCAGGCGTAGTTGGCGGTGGAAGAAACAGTAGATTGGTGATCGATGGGGGGAGGTGTTGTTGTAGGGGAGAGAGAGTGGGTGGGTGAGACAAGCTACCTTGATTTCCTAGCGACAAAGCATTTGGATGACCTGTCCAAGATGCGAAGAATGGCTCTCAATGGTCGTGCGAGAGTGTAAATCAACGGGCATGCATCATGCAATATCTCGGGACGATATGGAGGTGATGCAATCAATTAAATTCACTGCGCTGTTCACGCCGAGACTCGGACTGCGGGGCCGATCAACATAACACACTTCCACTTTCGATTCTTGGAGCATTGACTGAACCACCAACTTGACTGGCATTGATCTTGTTATTGTTACTCGAACTGATCATTACGTCAAACGAAAATGCGAACAAAAATCATGAAGGTAAGTAGGGAATGGCCGTAAGAGATTGGGTCGCCAAGTTGTCAAATCATTGATCGTCCTTCGACGAGGCGGCATAGCGATCTCATGCATGAGGCTGAGATGGCAATTTGAGAAATGCCTCAGAGTTACCCATATCGCAGATCAGGATCATGGTATTCTACACAGGCAACAGCATGTCAGCTTTCCAATGACGACTTTACCAGAAGCAACATGGAGATCTACCGTTAAATCGCACAGTGCTTGTCCTGCTTAGAGATGCACGCACTTCAACCGGTATTCACCAGACCGACAATACTTGTTGCTAGAGAGAGCTTTGCTGTGAGCTGTCTCTTCTCTTTCCTGGCCAAATTACGCGGATTACAAACCTTCAGCCTCTGAGCTCTCAGGCAAGGTAGCCTCAGCCTCGTGGATTATATCTCCAGCCTCGTTGACCTCGTGGGAGTTGAAGACTATCGCTCTTCCGGTGAGGGCTTCCTGCTGCTGCGATTCAAACAGGATCAGTCTCCATGACTAAACTAGATCAGTCAAGAGTTGAGATCCTACCGACCTTGAGAATTGGCATTTTGTCGGCTTGGGAATATCGTTCGCGCGAATGAGAGGAACCATAAATGTTGCATTTTGGATGGAGTACCAAGCAGTAGATGGACTTCGGACTTGGTTGAACAGAAACACGAAGACTGAGTATGCCCACCCTTGCAAGGCTTGTTATATAGAGAAGAACAGTCCTACAAGTCGAAGTGCCTTGCAAGATGTGTTTCAGGTCGCCAACCAGCATCTGAGACACCAACTCCAGGTGGATGCCTTCACCGACAGTTGAGTTTTGACTGCCAAGTCGGTGGAGTCACCGACAGCTTCATTATCACCAGATGCACTGGGTGACAGTCCGTCCACGTCGGTGCAGCCTGCATATCGATGTCTATGCAGTAGTGCCCAGTCACGCATCCTGTCGCTTGAAGAGCTACAGTAACGGACGAGCCTCTGGGTCATGTGTTCACATGCAAAGAATCGCCAGATCCAATAGGGTTGACCGAGATTTCAGACTTATGAGCAAGCTTTAGACCCACCTATTGGTGCATGTATCGTTCGATAATCGCGGACAGTTGACAGGAAAAGTATAGTTTGGGCTGGGCAAGATTGTTGCGAGGCTTGTTGATAGAGCCACTGACGACCGTCAGCTGCTTCCGTCCATCTTCCGGACTGATCGTACTTAGGAGAGCTACGTAAATGACCAGCTCTCGAGCAGAGACAGAAAACGCCAGTCCCATGAAGCCACTACTCTATTTGTCCTCCTTGGAATATTCACCGAATCCAACGAGCCAACTCAAAGATTGAACTTCGTCCTCCGCAATACCCGTGACACTCTTCTCCTCTTCCCAGCGCTCCCAGCGAGTACGAATAGAAAGCCACCATTGCTCAAGCGCGCGGAAGACGGGCGCAGCGTAATGCATCCAAAGCTCGCCCAGTACAAATGGTCCCAAAGTCAAAGTCCTCCAAGTGTGTGACGGATCTTGATACAGGTAACAGGAGTCTGATCTCTCTGTCCACTTCCCAGTACGAGCATCACGAATCATCAACAAAGTCACAAAAGTAAATAAGAGGGAGAAAATCGCCATGACGACCAGAATGGCTACCGCGATGAAGCCGGCGAGTGATTTGTTTCTGATCACAAAGGGAATTGCGGCCACCGAGCCGGCGAAACACGCCCCGCTGAGGATGTGGGAAGACAAACTGCCGCGGCGATATGCCAACTTCATCAGTTCCTGTACGCGTGGATGATGATCGTAGTGAATTGCCCAGAGCAGGGACATCCCAGGCAAAACGGTCGATTGGGTACACAGTCTCCGATATATCAGATCGGGCTTGGAAAGATGGCTTGCAGAATCACCCAACAAGAAGATCGTCCCGGGTTTGACTCGGAAAAGGCTTTCGAGTTTCTCACAGTACTCGCCGACATTCGGAAGAGTGATCCTGTCTGGCGGGAGGTAGGGGTGTCCATCGGGGATGAGCTCATGCTCGATATGGTACTTCAAGATCGTGTTGAGAAAGGCCGACATGTCTAGATTGTAATCGGGCTGAATTCTCGCAGCTGCGGGGTCCACAAGACCAAATAATGCATAAGCTTTGTCCTTTGCCTCTTCGGATCGTAGGTGCGCGGTCCTGTCCAGGAGCTGCCAAAGCGAAGTTGAGAGGCTGAACGGCAACAGCTTGATCATTCGCATTGCCGCACTATCGTAAACGTAATGAACGCGGCCAGATGGAGCGATTCGGTCGAGTGTTGACCATCCAAGACGGGTCATGAATTTGTCGAATTGCGTCCATGGTATCACCATTGAACCACACATGATGTCTTTTGTTTTGGCGAGCTTCATCTCTTGTAGGCACCAAAGCCGCCGCCAGTATCTCCTTGAGCAAAGGCCGCCCAAGGCCAAAATCCACGGGAGAGTCTCCAGTGGCCATTCATCAGCCTTTGATTTCAGAAGTCCTCTCATCGCTGCATCACTGTCTTCATAAGCAGGTCCGAGCTAGATGATGGCCAGAGATGCTTTACCGTAGATGCTTGCCATGAGCCTGACTTGATGCGTTCATTCGGCGGAATTCTCCTGATTGATGCAGATTGCATCTATCCACAGCCACTCCCCGGAGGTAGAGGGCATCTGTACACGGTGGCGCAAAAAGCGAGACAAATTTGTACGTATGTACCAATCCCTCCCGTTGAGCTTGAGCTTATATCTTGCAGGACGAGAGCCGCATGCATAAGACACGGCACTGTATGGAGGCGGGTCCTGTAAGAGGAAGTGTTTTGTCCGGCACTCGATATAGCCCGAGGAGGGATTTTGTGTGACCTGTTCAAGTCTGAAAAAACCCTCGTCTAGTGTATCGTACACTGAAAGCTCTTCGTCGCGCGCCGTTTCGGTAGCCAAGCGCTGAGCGTGAGTGTTTTCAGGGACTGGGCGACGTGCAATGGCGAAAGGCGCGGCCGGAGTGGAGCGTCCTGCCACGGAAATCATAGGATCTGGCGGTTGCGGCAACGATTTTTTCTTCTCGCGCTGACGGGACGAAGGCGGTTGTTCAATTCTGTCGGCCAGGCACGTCCGATGAAGCCGGTCGTTCAGGTCGGTCGACCATTCCTGACGGACTGTCAGGGACGGACGTGCCTGGCCGAAGGGTTGAGATTATGGTGTATCCATGTTCTTGACGGATGGAGATAGGTCTGGTGGGTAGTCGATGCGCTGGCCGCATATTCAGGGGACAGGACGTGATGTTTGATGAATGTGAACGCGATTAACAGATGGAGAGGAAGCGGTGACACGGAACCAAAAAGTAATTCAGAGGAGGCTTCAGCTTTGTCAATCGTTGATGTCCGGAGGCATTCGAAGATAAGGTAACGCCCACGAGGCTGAGCGTGTTGCCGCATGCAGGTGATTATTTTTAGACGGTGTGAATTGCGCACCTCGCCACGGCTCTGCATCTGCAACTGTTTGTCAGTCTCTCTGATGGATGTGTATTTCGATGATTCAATCCTGCTTCAAGCAAGCGTTCGAAGTCGCTGGACCGTAATATCTCGCCAGACCTACGCAGTGCTAGAGTCGAATTCTTGGACTCGCCTTCAAAGAGTGAAGAACGCGAATCTTGGGGACATGTCATAAGACATTTCTCGAGCACGTACTATGGTGTAAGTAGAACATCGAACATGTGTTCAGCGCGATCGAGGGTACTTAGAAGATGTCACTCACGGTCAGCAAGATCTTGGCGAAGATCCAAGTGGAAGCAGGGTGGTGGTCCTCAGGAACAGAAAGTATCCTCGGCTTTTATTCATTTTCATTCAAGCTTTTCATAAGCATCGTAATCCGACGCGGGTCTGGATCTACAAGTCAGCACCCTGCTTGGCCATCTGCAGCGCACCGCCGAAAGTGGCGTTGCCGCCGATGAAGCCGCTGGCGTGCACGAAGATGGATCCAGGGATGCCTGAGACCTTGCTCAAGTCCTCGTCCCTGACACCTCTCCAAGCCTCGGGCAGGCCCTTACGGTTCTCGAAGCTGCCAGGCTCGAGCGAGACAGCACGGATACGCCACTTGCTGTCCGGCTCGCCGCTCTCAGCGAAGAGCGCGTACAGGACTGAGCCCTTTGCGTTGTTCTCCTCCTCCAAGTTGTAGAGGTGCTCCATCCAGGGCACACCTTCGGGCCTGTGGGGGATGACGATGATGCGGCCTTGTGAGTCGTACTGCGTGCGGTCGGCAAACGCTTGCTTGACGACTTCACGTGCGGGCAGCCACGAGTTGGACTTGTCGAGCAACTCAGAGACGAACTGCTCACCGACAAAGTGGCTGGCCTTCAAGAAGCGCGTGTCCTCCTCGTCTTGTGTCTTTTGCTTGGGCTCGGCAGCAGCATCGGCACTGACGCTGGCTTTGGCTGCATTGCGGGGCTCGGTGGTGGCGTAGTTGAAACGGTTGACGACGCCAGCCATGCTGAAGCCCTTGTCGGAGAAGCGCTTTTCGATACCAGCGCTGCGGAGAGCAGCAGGGTCGTAGATGGGGATACCATTGTCGTTGGCGTCGAAAGCCTCAATGAAGTCGGCGTAGAGCTTATTGTACAGCAGGTCGTTGTTTGCGTCTGAGGCGGCAAGACCGGTGACAGCCTCGATGATGTCCTTGCCGTAGTGCATCCAAACGAGACCAGCGCTGCTCAGCTTGGTCGCGCTGCCAGGGAAGACGGCGTTGAACTCGCGCTGGTGGTGGTCGTAGCGCTTCGCATCGTGGTCGTGGACGCCGCCAACATCGCAAACAATGTCGCAAGTCTTGAGCACGTCGGCATCACGGGTTCGGATGAGGGAGCTGCTGCTGTACTGAGGGAGGAGGCGGAGAAGGTAGACGGCCAGGGCCTCGTCGGCGTGGAAGTGGCCGTTGTGGGTGCCGATGACGGGAGAGTTGGCCATCTTGATGCGTTTGGCGTCTGGCTCGGACATGTGAGGGCGGGCGAAGGTTCGGAAGGAGATCCGGGTGTTGGCGATGTGAGGTTGTATGAAGGAAAGTCTGGTATGTATGGGAAGGAGCGATCTTGAAATTCTCGCGCGAGCAATGCTTGTTGCAATGACCGGCCTCATAAAGTTGCAGTGCTAGTATCCACTGTTTACACCTCGTCGTCCAATGCCACTCGCTCTAGAACATTTCTTCCGTGGTCATCAGGGTTCAATTGATGGCAGGTGAAGCGACCGATCACGGGAGGATCGGTCCGAGAAGGTACTGTCCTCCGTGGTCGAGAGGAGACGTGCTGGGCATGTGAAAGTGGCTCAAAGGATTGAAGTGGCTTGAATTGCATGGCGACAGCTGGCCTTATTGGGTGTATTGTGAAGAGAAGGTCAGCGTGACTGTGATGTTGTAGCTGCCCAAACCAGTCTGTAAAAGGTAATATATGTGATGCATTATAGGCGGAGGAGTATTGACACGTCGTTGGACAGCGACAGCAGACCAGCAGTAGCAGCAGTAATGCTGGTAACAACAACCGAATTGATGTCGTAGCAAGCAAGCAGTACCTCCAGGCAAGATTGGATGCGGCACAGAAAACCTGCTTATTCTAAGCCGGCCCGTCAGCACACGCGACACGTATTTGTACATATATAAAGGAGTAGTAGAGTTGTGAATATCTCTTCTCCCTCCATTAAGCAGTTGCTATTGCATATCAGATCCTCACGGGGAACACGTGCCGCCGACGCGCATCACCGTTAGCCTTTTTGACTCTATCGAAGCTCTGCAGGCCAAAGACAGACGCGATACCAGTCTAGCAATAGCAGACCCTCTCTGCTCTCATCACCCAGCAGCACGTGCCCCACCCATGCCGGCACGCTTGACCTGACCGCCTTCTCGCCGCGACCTGGAAGACAAAAGGCACGAGGCACGAGGCCACACGGGAAATACAGCAGCAGCAGCAGCCACGACCACGCGACGTCCCTGCCAAATTCCTATTCCTACCTATCCTTACTCCCACCTCACCTCCGCTCAATTTCCTTCACCGCGCAAACACACAGACACAGACTGGCACTCTTTACCGCAACCTGGCGCTGAGCGCCTCGACTTGAGAAATTCCAACCCCTACGGACGGCTCCCTGCCACCGACACCACCCTCAGCATGATCCTCCGATTCCTCGGCAGCTCGCTCTTCCTCTTCGCCATCGTCTTCACCATCCCGCTCGCCTTTGACGTCGGCGGCCGAGCCTGCGGACTGGCCTTCAGTCTTTCCCTCGCCTCGTACTACTTCTTCCTGAGCTGCCTGCGCGTCGCAACTCCCGAAGAATCAAGATGGCGGAAAGCCTTCGTGAACTTCCTGGCTGGCCTGCAGACTATTGTTATACCAACCCTGCTCATCTGGTGTCTGAACAAATTCAGTGTCGAGACTGGAGAGGAGCCGAGCTGGGTGTCTAGGGCCTTCCTCAATGCTACCAAGCCGTTGCAGCAGAATCCGAGCCTAAGAGACTGGGTGTTTGGAAGAGATGGCCTTCTTGAAATGACAACACTCGGAGGCTGGGACAAAATGCTGAGATACTCCACGCCTGTGTTCCAGCTCGTGGAAGGCTTCTGCAGCCTGCTCGTTATTCAGGCCGCTGGACAGGTCACACGATACCTGGTAAACGGCGAGCGCGGCGATGGCTGGATGATCGGCTTGCTCGTCCTGTCTGCGAGCTTCCTCAGCACGTCCTTCTACTTCCTCTGGCGCATCACCACCTTCCCTGGTATCGACAGCCAGGACGCCATCCTGATCGGCATCGCCATCACCTGCGCCTTCTTTCTCTGTGCTTGGGGCATTGGCTCCGGCCGCGGCAACGTGGTCGAGTCTTCTCTCCTTTTCGCCTACATCACTCTCTGCATTTACCAGATCTTCACCGACTACCAGCCGTCGACTAACGGCTCGTCTGAACCTTTGCAGCCTTCGCCAGACGACTTCCCGCCTCTACCGCCTGTTCTCATGGCCTCTTATACCACGTTCCTGCAAGCTCTCTCAGTCTTCCCGACTGCCTTGCACTCGGCGTTTGGCTTCGTCGTTGCGGCCCTTCAAACAATAACTCCGTCGGTCATCATCTCGCTTGCCTACCGCTTGGCAGTCCTTTACAGCGCTGCGCGAATCATCCCAGCAGTTCGTGAATCTGGCGCCCGTGCCCTCTCAGAATCACCTTCACTTGACGACAGCGACGGCATCAGCGGCGCCACGGCTTTCATTTCATACTTCAGCCAAAGCATCCTGATTGCGGTCTACACGAGCTTGCTCATGCAGCACTTCGCTTCGGCCTCGGCCGATCACCCCGGAGAATGGTGGACAACACAAGGCGGTGAGGGCGGCGGAAACGCATGGCGTTGGGCGAATCTGGCCGGTACGATGGCGCTGTATGCCGTGGAGCTTTACCTTGGCAAGGAGAATGACGACGGATTCCACTGGAAAATGGATTGAGGATGCAGTACAGTTGTCGACATGGTCTTCTGCGACGACCCAAAAATCACGTCACATCCGACCGACTGCCGCCACGACAGGATGAAGATCGATGGAGAGCCGGACAGTACTTCAAAACGACCCAAATAAGGCACAATAGCCATACACCGAAGGAGGCGTATTGGCATAAAAGGAGCTGAGCAATCAGATTGCATCACAAGTCGACTTGCAAAGCTCGACATGCACTCACAGGAGAATGGGACATGCGGAACGGCATGCACGCAACCGCGAGATCAGGAGAAAGATTGGAACGTTGCCTACAACGAGGCAATTGTGGGGAGGCATTGCAGGTGTAGATGGAGCATTCAGTCGATCGATGTGTAATGCGAGACAGGGTACATAGACTGAGTGACAGGGTAGGTGCGCAAGTGCTCAAAAGCACAACAACGCCTGTCTAAAGCGGGTCTGATTACTTTTTACAGGTTCAATCGAATTACCAATTTCACAAAACATGTGCTGAACGCGAGTCCTCCCACGCTGTTGCAAGGCAACAAAGGCTGCGGTCGACAGGCAGCTCCGTTCACGACCGTCGACTAGAACATCATGCTTAAACAGACTAGCCGGACCTGGGCGTGTATGAAGGCATCCGCTTTGGTCGCCTATGTACATCATAGCGCCCATTCATAGAACCTCCTTGCTTGTCTGGGTGGCCCAGACCATCTGGGAGTGCCGTCTGATATTCCGCGGCGTGCACGATGACTGCTAGATCTACCAGTGCCGATACCTCGGGAGATCAAAAGCGCAGACCATACAGCGATAATAACGGCATGTGGCTGTTCAACACTGAGTGGTTCGACTGGTCCGTTGGCGTCGCGCGCAGGGATGAAGGTATCAGACTCTACCTGGACTTATCAAGCGGCATTCACGTTTTCTTGACAACAGCTCCGGATAATCCTGACAATCACATGAACTTTGCAGATGCCCGCGTCGTTACACTTCTCTCGCTAAGGTAGTTCGCTATGTGGCGCAGGCCCAAAGCCCTTCTTGCGTTCGTCGCAGAAGATCCTTCGTCGAAATAGGTAGCAATGAAACGATCAATGAGCCGGATCGCTGTACGAAGAAGGCGCGAGCCTCTACTCGCGTTCGCGTTCGCCTTTGCAGCAAGGAATCCTTCGCCAACAGGGAGTCGGCTGCTCCCTTGCCGCCACATTGTGGCTCGACAGAAACAACTCATCGACTAATGGTGTAGCGTGGCACAACGAGATACGAGCCGCAATAATATACAACATACGAAAGCGGTGTTCAATAAAACTGACACGCGGTACCTATCCCTCCGCGGGTGAAATAGCAGGAGCGATTGATCAACGAGCACAGATCATACCGAACAAAAAGCCTGAGTAGCCACGGAGCAAGTGCTGTATGTCGAAACACTGCCGTAGAAGACCCACCAGGACCTTTGCAGATCTATTTGGCTTGCTTTGGTGGCCGATTAGATCAGAACGACCGGTTACCGGTAAGCAACCAACGCATAGTAGACACCGACCAAGATAGTGGGACGCGATCACGGTGATAACTCCGGTTTCATTTGTCACTGTCCTATTGCTCAATTGCCGAGCCGCCATTGGGGAACGGTTTGGCGGTCTGCACAAAGACGAAAAGACTTACTGTACAGACTACTGCCCCTCCGAAGGTTTGCTCCAAATCTAAGGGTCGGGCAGCCACGTGCGGTCTGAACCACCTGTCGTGCATGTCACTAATCTGACTTGCTCATCAATCGATTTAGCGCAGATGCGGCTCGGTAGATCTGAGGGCTTTCCTCCTCACACACGCCACCGCTGGACTGCACTGCGCTACGCCGTTAGAATCTATGTCGCAGCCAAGTTTCAAATCTCCCATCTAGTCTCCTGGCCTCGGCGATGATATACGGATGCCAATCCGGATACACTGGATCACATCCAAGGACTATTGTAATTCAATGATCGGGGAAGGTCGCATATGCTGAAGTTTTACCATTCTTGGACGTCTGCTCTGTTGCTTGAGCTCCTGAGAAAAGCATATTTGACCCCGTCACGATGTCGAGCTGAATGTCGAGATTGCACCAAGGATATCTGTCAATGCTCCCATAAGGTTTGCAATACACGTGCTGGCTCTTCTCTTTTTCCACGTTGTTTTGTGTCAGAATTGATGCCCAGCGATCCGCGTGTCATGGCCTTATCCGTGCACCGTTCTAGAAGGGATCACAGGTTTTCCAACCCCACGCTTTCAGGCTTCTCCTCCTTCCACCTTTGTGTTTCCAGGTCCTATTCGTCTCCGCAAGAAATATCATGGGCCGCAATCTGTCGACGTCCTGGCATCCCTGTTTTGCTTGTCCGGGTACCTGACTCTGTCATGGGAAGTCTCGAACGCCGCAGCATTATTGCCAAACAGAACACCCTTTTATCGTTGTGGCTGATCAAGGCTGGTCGCGCCCGCGCAGCCATATGCTCCCGAGAAAAATGGAACTCTTACATCGCACCGCTGGTCGACACCGGTAGTCGATACCCTTACCGACAACTACCGTAGTCGGATAGCACGGTTCGGTACCCGACTGAATCACGACAACCCGTAAACCCAGTCCCCATCTCTCAACACTTTCACCTGGCGTGTCTGGGCACGATTCGCGCCAACCATCTATCCTCGTCAAACATAGCGTTTGTAGTTGGCAGCTGGGCGCCTCTCCTGTCGAGCTATTCAGTAGCATTGCGTTAGACGGACGAGACTTCAGCCAAACCACAATATGGACCTTCTAGCAAAGCTTCTCGGCCAGCTACCTCAAACCAGAGCGAGCAGAGCAAATCCAACCGCTTATTGATGTCGGCGCCGCTGCTAATTAGGCAACAACAAAAGAGCGGACTATTAAAGCCATCGCAAATCTCCGCGATTTCATGAAATGCCGCCATGCAGATTCACGCCACACCCTTCCAGGTACCGGGTTACGAACATCTGCTATACTATCTTTCAATGCTTTCCCCGCTACGATCCGTCGACTAGGGACTCCCGTAGTCTGAGTAAACTAGCACTCACCGATGCCGTGTCTGTTTAGAAGTTTAACCCGCCCTGCATTATTTCGCGAATCGATGCCGGTAGTCTGCGACCTCTGGAGACTCGCGAACGTTGGAGCTAACGACGTCGCACCAGGTGGCTGTAGTAGTTTACTACTGGCCGCGCTCGCATGTCGAACATGCTCTAAGATCGGACTGAACTATGACCCGCCGTTTGTCCCGCACCATCGTGTGACACCAAAGGCGATCCTTTGCCACTGTCACTGGCCATGTCTAGTGGCATAGGTTCTTATACTCTGCCCTCAGCATCTCCCGTCGTGGCTCTCTCTGATGTAGTTCCTAGCTATCAGTCGTAACTCTAGGGCTTCCGGCTCTGCTCCTTCACCGCTATGCATTTTACGACCCTTGTCGGTCTCTTCTTCTCGGCACTCTCGGTCGCGGCTCAATCGACTCAAACAGACGCTGCAACAACTGAACTCTTGGGAGAGCTTGCACAACTACCAACATGCGCTGTATGTACTTGCTTCACTAATAGCTCCTCCAAGCCAGTCGCTAACGGTCATGACAGACTACCTGCGTATCATCATCACTTTCCGTCTCGGAGTGTTCTTTTGGTGATCTTGACTGCTTGTGTGCCGACAAGGCGTACCTCGCAGCAAGCGAGAAATGCATTCTCCCTAGCTGCACAGTTAAAGAAGCCCTGCGTACGTCTGAACTCAACCGCCGTGCCTTTTAGTCTCTCGTCCATGCTGACTCTCCTGCCAGTGGCTCAAAGATGGCAGCAGAAAGCTTGCAAAGCGCCATTCCGCAACACAGGCCCGGTTACATCACGTGTGGGTACTGCCTTGGTTATCATCGCGGGCATCTGCGTTGTGCTTCGCTTTGTGGCACGTTGGCGTATCACGGGCAGCACAGTTGGATGGGACGACTGGACCATCCTCGTGTCTTTCATATTGTTAATTCCTTCGACATACATGCTTGCGAACAGTATGTTATCTCGCAGTGATTAGTGCTGGAGGTATATGCTGACTTTCGCTCCCAGTGGCCAACAATGGTATGGGCCAAGATATCTGGACTGTTCCGTTTGAAAACATCAACAACATGTTCAAGGTGCGTACATTCTAATCGTGAAACCAAAGTTCTCAGCATACCGTAGCTGACCAAGGCCGTCCGCAGACTTTCTGGATCGAGCAATACATTTACCAGATCATCATTGTCCTCACCAAAATCTCCATCGTCCTCCTGTACCTCCGCATCTTCCCAAGAGGAGTTTCGAACACTTTTACATACAGCTGCTGGGCTGTCATCGGCGTCCTTATTGCCTACGGCGTGGCTATGTGCATCTTTTTCGCCATGCAATGCCGACCTATCAGCTACTTCTGGCTACAATGGGACGGAGAACACGAAGGTACCTGCATCAACTTCAGACTCGGAACCTACATTGGCAGCGGAGTCAACATCTTCCTCGATCTCGTCGTCTTTTTCCTACCGGTCCCTAGGCTAGTGCAGCTTCAAGTTGCCGACACACGGCGCAAAGTTGGTGTCGTCCTTACATTCCTCGTCGGTCTGTTCGTAACAATCTGCAGTATCATCCGACTGAAGTATCTGGCTCAGATCGGATCTTACTCCAACGCGACATACCACTACAACGACATTGGATTGTGGAGTGGCGTCGAAGCCGACGTCGGTACCATTTGCGCTTGCATGCCTTCTATCGCAGGTCCCCTCATGTATTTCTTCCGGGAGAAAGTTGCCAGCAAGCTGGGATCGTCCTCGAAAGGCGGCTCCCGCCTGAGCGCCCGTATGACAGGCGACAAGAGCATCGCCCGGCTACACAGCAGAGCGAGCGACCGCGACGATTTGGAGCTGGAGCATCGCTCACAGACACAGACAGAGATCAAGGGTGGGATCGAAAAGACGACCGTCACCTCCATGTACCAGTCGTCTGAGCAGTCGAGCCACGATGATGTGGACATGATTTATCAGACCGAGAGGCGTGAGGGTCGAGGGCAATGGGGCGTCTGAAACGCGGACTTTGCCCTTGAGATGGGTCGTCGATGCATATCGTGACTTCGAGACTGACCACGAATTTACTTAAGACTATAATGTATGACTATTTCTACCTGCCAATGATCATGTGCGAAATTGAGGCAGGCGCGATCGATGATAAGTCCACCGCGTCGGTCCAATATGTACAGATGGGACGCAAGTCGAATCACGATGGAACGTCCACGCATTACTCAGCTAGATGGAGCTGTCCCTAGAGCTCATTATCAGTCGACCAAAAGACTCGCCCTATCGATCCGCTGAAGGTCACTCAGACAATTGTCAATGATTCTTCAGCCCATATCTAGCATAACATATTCAGGACTCAACACTACCAAATAAACATCGGAACTAGCTTGGCGGAAGCCATGGCTTGTAGCAATCGCACATGTGTACATCGTATGAAAAACTCCGATAACACGTCAATTCTTTTGTTCCGGACCATCGTCGAAACTCGTTGATCATCGAGGACGCTGGCCAACGTGTTACTTTCATCGGTGATCGATGCCGGCATACCTGCGACGGTCTTAGGTACTCCGACGTGCATCTCGATTGACAGAGCGAGAATCAGGTTTTCTTTCTTGTTCCAATCCAACATAGACCACCAAGACTACGAGACCGAACCGATCTCATCCGATCGTCAGTTTCTGATCTTCCGTTGCCGATGTCGGCTCCACCCGCGATCAGTCGCCGACAAAGCATACTCCCGCCCTTTTCGTCGTCCCAGCCCATCCACAACCTTTTCGTCTGTCACGATCCATGTTTGTAAGAGACAGAGGGTGTCTTCCCCATCACGACCCCAACAGAGCGTTTGGTCTCTGCACACGAAGAGGCCAGAGCTATTTGCTACGTAGCCATCGAAAGATACCGGCCGTCTCCGGAAACCCCAACTCTCTACTCCAGGTCCTAGCACATGGCCCGCAACAAGTGGTGGGGTATCGGGCAACTTTGACCCTCTGATCGTCAGAAGAGACACCGTTGTTGTGTTAACTACGAAAACAGAGAGCTGCGCGCACGGTCAATGTATCCGGTAACGTTACTTGTTTTCGAAAACTTCTCCATTGTGATGCAATGGTGGGAAAAGGTCGGGTGGAGTTTCTTGTGCACTGGATGACCTCCACCTTGGGCCAAGTACAAGAAGCATGTACACCCACGGAGAGTAGCTCTTTTAGTTGGATCTGCCACGCCACGCCACGCCTGACAAGCACGCCCAGGATGTACAAGCAACTCTTCGCCTCGCTAAGCCTTCCGGCCTTGGTCTTTTCGAGCTACAGCGCTCCAAGCAGCTACGACTCTGATTGTGTCAAGACCTGTGTGGTCGACTCCAGTGCCAATGACACCTCTTACGCCATTGAAGAGGCCTTCCGTACCTGTGGCCACGAGACTGGCGATAACCGCGGCAAAGTCATCTTCAAGAAGAACGAGACATACAATGTCCGCCGCGTCATGAACACCACTGGCCTGACCAACGTTGACGTCGACATCTACGGTACTCTCTTGTGGGATAAAAACATACCATATTGGTTAAACAATTCTCTGCCTATCGGCTTCCAAAACCAATCCACCGCCTGGATCTTTGGCGGCGAGAACGTCCATTGGTCTGGCCATGACGTTGGAGAGCTCGATGGTAACGGCCAGGTCTGGTACGACTTCATCAATGGCACCAACAACTACCCTGGCCGCCCGCATCAGATCTCCTTCGAGGGAATGAAGAACAGTGTCATCGAGAAGACTCGTTTTGTGCAGAGTCAGATGTGGACAATGACTGTCATCCACTCTGAGAACGTGCTGCTGGAGAACATCTATGTGAACAGCACGGACGCGAAGCAGGAAGTCGGTTTTGATTTCTCCTCGCTCAACACGGACGGCGCCGACGTTATCTACTCCAACAACATCACTTTCCGAAACTGGGTGGTAGACTGCGGCGACGATAACATCTCCACCAAAGCCAACAGCACCAACATCCTCATTGAGAACCAAGACTGGTACACTGGCCTCGGTTTTGCGATGGGTAGTATCGGCCAGTACGACGGCGAGGTCGAAGTAGTCGAGAACGTTACTGTTCGCAACGTCACTGTCCATGACCGCATGAGATACGCTGCTTACTTCAAAACATGGACCGGTGTCAGCCGCGGATACCCACCAAACGGAGGCGGCGGAGGTCTTGGCTACGCCGCGAACATCACCATGTCCGACTTCAAGCTCGACAACACCTCTGGTATCTTCGCCATCACTCAGTGCACCAGCTACAACGAAGCCACTGGTGAATGCAACACGAGCGAGTTCAACATCCGGGACATCACCGTCGCAAACTGGACCGGTACCTCCACAAGTGCGGTCTTGGCTGAGCTCCAGTGCAGTGGTGCCAGCCCATGCACCGGCATCAAATACGAAAACGTTTCCATTGAGGTCCCGAGCAACAACACAATGGCCAATCACTACCTGTGCGGCAACGTCACGGACCCTATCGGGTTTGAGTGCACCGACGGACTTTGGGAAGAGAACAACAGGTAGAACAATGTCATTGTAGCTAAGTAGCCCTGTTTCGTTCGTCAAGGCCAATGCAACTTCTTGGCCTAACAATTTCCTCCTGGTAACCCATTTTGATCTCCCAAACTCTGCAACATGCCCTTGTTTCTTCCAAATACCTTCCAGAGAGTTCGCTTCCTGCGCGAACTAGTATCACGAGATCGTCGTTTTCAAAGCACATGATCACGACTTCACTGATGCTGCTGCTGCTGCTGCCGCTGCCGCACTTACCGTAGTGTCGAATTTCAACGTTCAAAGGGAGGCGAAGGACTGCCGTAGCACACATCAGACTTACGCATGATTGCACGGAACTCAATGATGGCTTCCTTCCAGTCGTTCTTGATCCTCATCTTCCTCTCCAAGGCTTCCTGGATGTGGAGAGGAGTGAAATCAAGAGCGCGAGTGAAACCGTGGACGGTGCTCGAGCTCTCCGACTCCGGCTCGCGTCCGCACACCTTCCAGGCGTTGGCGCTGGGGATGAACTCCAAGATCGTGGTTTTGATGCGCTGGTGTGACTCTTGTGTTAGCCTCTTGTACGTTACCCCATGTGATGTGAGCGAGGAATGGCGCCGATTACATCTTCGTCCTCGTCGTCGATTGCCTGCGGCAGAAGTGTCCTGGAGGTGTCGTGACGACCGTACGAGTCGATGTGAGCGGGGAATGCGCTGCCTACATCTTCGCCGTTGTCTTCGTAGTCGTCGTCGTAGTCCTCGTCGTCGTCGTGATCTTCGTCGTCGTCGTAGTCTTCGTCGTCATCGTCGTCGTAGTCGTCGGTGTCGTAGTCGTCGTCGATGGTCGGCGGCGAAGCGGTTCTGAGTACCTGAGGGAACGTGGAAATGTGGTTGCTGTATCGTTCGATCTGTTCGGTGATCTCCCGCAACATCGTGGCGGCGCTTGACATCGACGTCGTGAATCTGTCGAGCTTGTCTTGCAGAAGTGGAGAGTTGATAAGCTCCTCTGTAGTCGAGCTCACGTCGCTGTCTTGGGAGGTCCTGTTAAGTGTCAGCCCCAACTTCTCATTAGAGACCTCGCTCCTGATGGATAGATGACTGACATCGGTGATGATTGTCCGGCGGCCTGCTTTCTGTCTTCGGTTGTTGCGGTGGTGGAAGACATGACTTTTCTCAGAGCGATGTGGTTGATGGGAGGAAAGAGAGTGAATGTCGAGCTACAGTGAGTAGATATCTTCACACCTTCGCCTTGTTGATCTCATGTCAATTGCGGCTCGTGACAATGGGGTCTGTCATGTGCATATGCGTATATGCGCTTTCACGTGCGTCTGCAGGCGCTTCTAGGACACGTGCCAAACAATCAGGTGACGTCGTTGTTGTAGTGAGGTCGGCAAACACGCACATGCATGAGTGCTTTTGACATGTGATTGGGCGTAAGAGTCTCTTGTATCTAATAGACCATCGATGTTCTCGAGTCGAGTGTCAATCAGGAGCGACAGGAGAAACAATTGTCGAGCAAAATCTTGTGTGACGTTGGATGCTCCCTCGATGGCTTCGTTTCCATTCTCTATCAGCTATCATTTCTACTCTAAAGAATAGGATAACGATTGTGCGACTCTCCACTCTTCTAGAACACTGAAGATCACTAGTGCACTTACAATAGGATCTCAATCTCGAGTTCGAGATGACCCGTGAAACACACCTTCGAGAGCATGTGACAGTGAGCTCAAGGATCAATCGGTGACAGAGAAATGGCCCTTAGGCTCTAGTATCGTGCAGAAGTTCAAAGGGTCCTCTTCCGATACACTGATTGCACTCCGAAGGCTCAGGCTTCCCAGACTCTTGCTGCTAGTTCGTCGATCATGTGAGCATGTATGCCCCGAATCGTCGATACTGGAAGTCTGCGGACGAAGAATGGCCAAACGGCTCTGCTTGCATGGTTCAGCGTGGTCTGCACCACTCAATGGAAAGATCAGCCTCTCGATGTATTCAAATATAGTTCCCAGTCCTTCGTTCATACCAGCTTCCACATCCGCCTCTCAATTCACCATTCTCGCAGACGTTGACCACACATATCGGGTTGGGAAGCACGAGACTCCCATCGCTACCGCTGACATGAATGCCGGCATTCGCCCCGATGCAGCTCACTAGTGGGTATCATAGCCCTCCAAGCCAATGTAGCTCAAGAATTGCTTTTTTGTAGGTCGGCAGGCAATTTGCTGTACGGTCCAACTTGGGTGTATCTCGCAAGGTAGGCCTCCTGGCTCTGCTCAGCACCAAGTCGAGCGAACTCCCAGACTGGAAATGGGGTAACGATCTTGTAGAGGTAAAAGAGGCTTTCCATGTCTTTGGTATCGATGAGATCTTTCGCCTAGAGGTCTGGTGCACGTCGTAGTGGTGCCAATCGACTTATACTTCTTCAGTTATCGCCATCATTTATGGGGGCATTTTGGGCTCGATGTGCCGGCTACTTCTTTTTATGTCGATGGTGGCGATGCCTAATTACACGTTCGTGTGTAGATCTTAGGATGTAGTATGACGAAGAGTAGTGCGGATCGGAGGAAAGACATCGAACGGCGTTCACATTTTGTGGATCGACATCGGACCGAGATTCCACAGGCTTGCGTCTTCTCAGTTGGCTTGACAGTGGAGGGTGGTGTTGAGATGAAGATGCCATGATGGACACCATGTATGTGTGTGTGTGTGTGTGTGTGTGTGTGTGTGTGCAGTGTCGAAGCATGCGGCTCCGGCATGCTTTCGCGATCACGCAATTTACCAAGACACGCGCCGAGACAAGATTGTTATGTGCTTGTAGGTATTTTCTCATGAACGTCACTAGTATGATATCGCATCTTGATATCCGGTTCCAATGCATTGACAAGATAACAGAGGTATTTCACCTAGTGTTCTGGCGTTCTTTGGTGGCTAGATTGGCTCTCTGCCATACAACATGCACTCAACATGGTCCTCTCTCCGTCAAATGGCGACAAATATCCGCAGGCGTCTCCTACCATCATCGCAAACAGTGTTCACAAATCCAGTCCTGGATATGCTCGCACACAACTGGATCATAGCCTTCACGGCCTTTGGCGGCCCAGCAGTACACTTCCAAATTTTCCGGCGGGTCTTCGTGGATGAATACAAATGGATAGACGAGACCACATATACCGAGATGTTCGCTCTCTGCCAGGCGCTCAGCGGACCAGCGAGCACGAAAATGATATATCACATCAATGTGATCCACTATGGATTCTGGACGGGCTTCCTTTCATTCTTCGTTTGGAGTCTTCCTACTGCCATTGCGGGCTTTGGCCTGGCCATTGGTGTTGGACAAGTAGGCGAGCAGCTTCCGCCTTTAGCATATGCCCTCCTCAGTGGTCTCAACTCTGCTACGGTCGGTATTATCGCTCTTGCAGCAGTGCAGATGAGTAACAAAGCAGCCACGGACACCTTGACCTCCATATTGGTCTTCTTGGGAGCTACGGCTGGCATGCTCTACAACGCTCTCTGGTACTTCCCGGTCTTGATGATGCTGGGTGCATTGGCAACAGTCGCGTGGGATCTAAGGCTTTTGCAGCGAAGCTGGAAGACGCTTCGTTGCGGGTCAGATCAAACAGACTCGCGGCGAGAAGAAGGGCCTGAGCCTGTGCAGATGCAAAGGCTATCTCGCGAGTCTGCCATATCTGCCACTGGCAACGACGTCCGGAACTCGACCAGCTCCGGATTGGCATCTCATGGGCTGCAAGACCAAATACCAGACTCGACCTTCGGGGCCAAGCAGGGTCTCCTGGGGTTATGGCAATTCGGAGCAGTCATCATCGCGGCCTTCTTCGCTTCCTTCATGATAGTGATGGTCTGCCGGGGTCTCTACAGCGGAACCAACAGAGGCTTCGATCTTTTTGCCAACCTCTACCTCGCCGGGACTATAATCTTCGGGGGCGGGCCAGTAGTCATTCCTCTTCTCCGCGAATACGTCGTAGCACCAGGCTGGGTGTCTTCTCGCGACTTCTTACTAGGACTCGCAGTCATGCAAGCATTCCCCGGTCCCAATTTCAACTTCGCAGTCTACCTAGGAGCGTTGGCCGTACAAGGCACCGGCATTCCAGCGTTTGCGGGCGCAATCGTCGGCTTCCTGGCTATCTTCTCGCCTGGCATCTGGTTGTACACCAGCTTCGTAGGTTTGTGGGAGAAAGTCCGCAAGATCCAAGCTGTCAGGGCCGCTCTACGTGGAGTGCATGCTGCCGCCGTCGGACTGGTTTTCACCGCTGTCTACCGACTGTTTGAGATTGGGTACCTGGATGAAAATGTTAAGAGCGGAGGCAGTCTCAGTAGAGACCCGTGGTGGATCGTCATTGTGGCCACGAGCTTTGTTGGCGGCTTGAACTTCAAGGTACCGCCGCCGCTGGCCATTATTATTGGTGCCATAATGGGTCTCATCTGGTATGCGGTTGTGCGCGCATGAACGCGTGACGATAAGATAGGCTATGCAACTCGTGTCGCGTCTCAAAGGCTTTCGTCATGTTGCTCACCGTCCCTAAATTTAGACCGTCACTTCGGTCGTGTCCAGTCCAACGCAAGCGTAGTAGAAATGTCATTTTTGCTGCCGGTGCCATGAATGTCGCCCACGTGGTCTCCAAATATCTGCGACATGGCATGACAAATGCGTCCGCGCACGAGATCTGTCCAAGTTAGAACCCCAGTCAAGGTCGTATCGTGTCGGCCATTTCGTAGGTGGTAGTACTAGCTTAGGCGATGAAATCGAATTTCTCGGTCGATTAGCCACGAACCGCGCCTTATCAAGTCGGTGACACAAGCAATTGCGAGATGCAATCACCTAATCGGCAAAGGGATAAGGCCGCCAGCTTCGAGATGCGGGATCAGCCGGAAAGTAAGTACTTGAGTCAGTTCATGTCGTCAACACAAATAAGTCCTTTGGCCTTGCGGTTGGGTCGTTGGTTGTACAGTCTTCTCAATACGAAGACGCAAGTTCCAATCTCCTACCAGGTAGGCCGGTTACTATATCCTTGAAGAGGCGCACATACTATGTATCGTTCTCCCCTTGTAGATTGAAGAGTTATCTTTTTCCATCTTTGACTTACATAAGATAAGGCCCGCATACCAAGCATTCTCCCGCTCCTTCCCGTTGTGGGCTCGATCTGGAGAGCTTATCCACAAGGGTCTGAAATAAATCTAGAACACCAAGAAGAGGACAGAGTGAAAACAACGCCTCCTGGAAAACACCGTGATTACAGTGTAGCAACAACCACCCTCGCAAATATGCCTGCCCAAGCATACTCACCGCCCAGCTCACCCGGAAAGGATTTCTTCGCTTTCGGAGAAGACTATGTCAAATCGCCCGAGCATATCCCTGCCACGATAGAGTCGATAGATTTCGACCGCCTGCT
>Ga0265797_10004197_pt1 | contig 22260 bp, 27 predicted proteins | sample P2T30metagenome_FD_192433 | JGI IMG/M metagenome (GOLD analysis project Ga0265797, IMG submission 192433) | Plant litter microbial communities from East Loma Ridge, Irvine, California - P2 T30 | ecosystem: Environmental > Terrestrial > Plant litter > Unclassified | place: USA: California... | reverse complement strand
AGCGTCCCCTCCTTCTTCTTGCGTATGCGATGGTCCAGCTACTGGGTCCCCGCCAGCGTTCATCATGTCCTCCTCATTGTCCATGATGTATGATGTAGTGTGGTATATTACTGAAATTCTGGTTCCGAGCTGAAACCCGGTCGGAAGATCATCTAATCCGCTTACCCAGTTACTACTACTGACTATACAGTCCACATCACAATATACAGTACATATACTTCGACATACATATATTCGATATCTCTAGTTCATATACTTTATCAAGATGTCAGACGCGAGATCAAAGAGGATCCAGAAGGAGATCAGAGGTAGGTCCTGCCCTTCAGCAACTCGACCGCGACCTCGGGGCGGCGGGCTTGGCGGTGGATTTGCAGGAGGCGGGATACAACCGCTGATGAGTAGATTGTGCGAAGGACAAGACGAGTCAGATCACCATCGAGAGTAAGTCAATATATCCCACAACCCTTTAATCTCGCAGCTCATGTACCAGTGATCGATGATAACCCATACCACCTCGTTGGGGCGTTTCACGGACCAGTATGTGTTGTCTCAAGCAAAGGATCCAAGCTGACAACAAGCCTGATACGCCATACGAGGGAGGATATTATGAAGTTGTCCGTCGCTCCCTTCGAGGTGGTCGTGTGAATGAATGAGCTGACTGTCACAGGATATCGTCGTTCCAGAGACATACCCATTTCAGCCAGTCAAGATGAAGTTCATAACGTATGTCCCGCCATAACTATGCAGGAGAAGCCGCTGACCCATGTAGGAAGGTGTATCGTGAGTTTGAAGATCCAGGGAGTGGAACATACTGACTGTAAGACCCAAATATTTCGTCTGCGAGTGTAAGCTATTCTCAACTTGTCCAGATAGGCGCTGACGTGACAGGGGGCTATTTGCCTGGATATCCTGAAAGATGCCTGGTCGCCAGTCCTTACGCTGAAATCGACACTTATATCACTACAATCCCTTCTATGTGATCCAGCACCAAACGACCCTCAAGACGCCGAAGGTAGGTCATCCCACATGGATCTCATCGGTCAGGCTAATATGATAGTGGCCAAACACTACCTAACGGACCGAGCATCGTTCCACAAAACAGCAAAACACTGGGCACAAGCCTACGCCCAAGCTCCAGCGAACAAGCAGACCCGCGAAGCAGGGAAACCAATGACGGACGCCGAGCAGGCTGGATTATCTGAGGCTAGCGTGGTTCAGTTCACGGATATGGGTTTCCCAAGGGAGAAAGTTGTGAGTGGAGTGGATTGTTTCGAGGCGAAGGGCTGGAAGCTGATCTTAGATTTCGGTATTGAAGAAACAGAATTATCGAGGTAACAATATCAATGATTCTACGACGCAAACGGTGAGCCCATTTTCCCGAACGCGATGTGAGGCTAATGATCTAGGTGATCAACGAGCTGTTCTAGTCCGGCCGAGAGGCATTGGTGGTCTTAGCATAGCTCATGGCATGCACTGGTTGTACCATACAGCGCTCTCACATAAACTCAATTTGTTTCCTCGGCCATCGCAGCGAAGTATAGGAAATCGATTGACGCAGAGTGGTGCATATGATGTGATGTGCTTGATGTGTTCCATGTTTCAGATGCTGATCTCCTTCTTGTATTACCCTCCTCACCCTCGGATGCAATCCCACGTCCCGACCACTTCAGCGTCCCTTGTTGGCTACATTCTCGTCCCTAGCCTTTGCCGCAGCATCAACAGTAGCTTTCTGCCTCAACTCCAATATCCGTCTTTTATTGAAATAGTCAATCTTTCATCAGCGTCATGGTCCCGCAACGCCACCACCAAACAGAGTCTCACCCAAGATCTCGAACAACTTCCTTCATAACCTTTCTTCTCCCTCTGACAAGGACCATTTTCGTCTCCAGCTGGAATGACTCCATTTTGATCTAGACAAGTGAAATAAGCATCTCGAGCAGTCCAGCATGCTGCTCTTTCTTCCCTGTTTGGTGCAGCGCCTGCAGTTGGTGTTGTCGAAGATGATGACGATGCGGACGAGGATGATGATGATGATCCAAAGCCGAACATTGTGTATAGGTGGTATATGATAGACTGAAGACACACTTGACACTCTGAAATCTCGATCTACTCTACAGTTCATCATTTGATTCCGCTAATCACCGGCTTAAGCCGGCTAATGCATGGATGATTCAATGTCTGTACGAGTACATCAATATACCTACTCCTGATCAATGGCAGACCTGGAGAGGTTACCCTCAGAGGACCTCCTCACCCGATTATCAGCCTCGCCAGCCTCTTCAAGATCATCACTCACCTCTTCATCATCTTTCGATCCCCATGCGGAACCCAACGAGTCCATCAAAGCGCCAACCTCCACCTCCACCTCCCAAATCCTGGGTTTACGTGAATTAGCTCGTATGCGCCGACATGAGCGGCGTCTGACCAAAGAATCTAGCCAGCAGATTGAGACTGTTGGAAAGAGTCGTAGTCAAGTGAAACTCGTTTCGGCCGTCATTGGTGCGGGGACGGAATTACCTTTTGCTAGTGATGTACAGATCAAGGGCTGGAGGGTGGTGGGGGGCAAGACTTGGACTGATTTAGGCAGAATTGGGGCTTATGTCGGTAAGTGCACATCGGTACATGCTGGCTTTTTGAAAGAGGACTAATGGATAGTATACGATATCGAGATCTCCCTACGAAGTGTAAGCGCCTTCACATATAATAGCTGAGATTCAGGGAGGCAAGATAAGTGCCCTAAGACGATATTCCGATTTTGAGAAACTCCGCAATACCCTCGCAAACAAGTATCCCGTGAGCTTATCTGTTCTCTCTTGGTATGAGCTGATAAGCAGGCTTTCAGACAAGCAATACCGCCTCTACCCGGCAAAACCCATATGTGTAAGTGGACCTCTTTTGGCCATTACCCGATGCTGATCAGCAGCGCGTTTCAACGAGAATTTCCTGGCTGAGAGACAACCGAGACTGCAACGTTTCCTGCGTGGGGTCATGTTGCATCCTGAAATGGGCCGGGCGGGCGAGACTTCGATCATCGGGAGATGGGTTGTTGACGCCGATGCCAGAGATGGTGACAGGTGACCAACATATCACCTGGGACAGTACATCGCATCGAGACAGGTCCATAGTACTAGTGCACCAGCTGTGCGTAAATCGACGCTGGGTAGGGGATCGGATCAGACAGGAACCCTCCCACAATCCGATAAGCCGATAACTGCAGGGCAACTCGGTGACTTCCGTCCGAATGAAGACGAACGAGGCAAGGTAGCTGGTCTCGTACTCAGGCAGTGCTCTTAGATTCAGGCAGATGGTCATGAATTCATGTTGGTAACGATACCACAAATACAACTATGGCTTGGAATGTTACAACGCTATTATACTAGAACAACTATGAAATGTGAAGATCATTCAGCGAGAACCTGTCCGGCCCAATTCCTGCCTCGAGACCTTTCGCCCGCGGGCAAGACCACACCAGAAGACTCGAGTTTCTCCTCTCCCCAAGCCATCAACTGAACCAGACCGGTAAGTTTAGTCTCGGTACCATTGCCCTGCGACTCGAGGATAGCGCTATTAAGTTCCTTGGCGACCTTGACGCGCTGAGCACGTTTCATGAGTTGCATGATTGGAGCGAAAGCGGGATCTTGGAAGAGTGACAGTGTATCCTGATCGGTGGGCTGGGTAGGGTTGACGTCGTCGGCATACTTTGCCAAGTCTGGAAAAGCGAGGAGAGCCATTGTCTTTTCCAGATCGACGAGGAACTCGGGGTGCTGAGCCCCACGAGGAGCGAGTTCGTTGGTTGCAAACTGCAAGGCAGTATCGAGGTCGTCGACCTTGATGTATTCGATCAAGCGAAGAAGGTAGAGGTGGAAGAGCAAAGGTGCATTCGTATCGAGAAGCTATACAGTCAGCACTGTTACATGTCATATTCACAAGAATGAAGATGATGTTTGCCCCTCATAACAGGTCTGTGGATCAGTTGTATCAGCATGGCCGGGGCTAACCGGCTAAGCGTGGTGCATGATGTTTGAATCATTGGGGCAAACATCTCTGAGAATAGCGGATGAAGGAAGTAGACATACCTCTGGATCGAGCTCGTTAACTCTACGAACGGCATCTTCTACACGACCATCTTCGACAGCTTCTTTGATGATCATCCGTTGTTGAATAGCCTGACTATCGATATCTACCGAAAGACCGCTCTCCTTCGCGAATGAGATGGCGGCATCGGAGAATCCCTCAACCAGGAGGTAATCGAGCACGAGCGCATTCAAATCACTGTTTGTCAGCTCTGTCGCACAACATACGAGACTGAAAGCGACGGATGAGGGTTCAGAGGTGCTAGTAATTATGGTGTCCTCAATTGGTTTAGGAGAGATTCCCACTTGCTATTTAAAACTCATCCGGAATGGTGATGGGAGTGGTATGGTAGGAAAGAAGGGGCTAAGAGCTGACTTACGACTTGGACACATCTGCCTTTGCAAGATGTTGCTCCCAGACTTCGGCGCCAATCGGGGTTGACTTTGTTGATGGTACCAGTGGTATCCTGACCTGTGGGTCAGATCGACACATAGGACAGTGGTGAGACAAGTCACTTACATTGGACGACATGGCTAGGCCATGGATGTGTCGACGACACGATAGACAAGAGAGGGATTGAATGATCAAGATAGTTTGGATGTATACTACCTAGACTTAGCGGGTTTACATAACCGAACGGGGTTACAATAGGGTGGCAAATTGAGTCAATAGTGTAGCTTACATAAGCTGGTCCAACTCTTAGGACGCGACTGATTTCGCATCAACAATCAACCATATACATCAATCAACCATGTCAGGCTACGACTTTTCACAACTATACCACTCGTCCATAGTGGCGTACTCGCCGGGAACCACTTTTATAGCCACAGCGCATCAGAATCGAGTGATCATCAGGTCAACATCAAACCTGCAAATCGTCAGGACTTGGCTATGTGCTACCCCGACACCTCATGCGTCTACATCCAAGTCGCCCGCTGCTGAATTCATCATCGATACCTTACAATGGTCGGAAGATGGCTCATATATTCTAGCGTTGGGACGCGGCACCGTGTATGTCTTTGCCCTAGCCCAAGAGGGCAATGGGTCAAGCGGGGAGGTTGCAAAGATCGGCGAGGGGTTGGAGGGGTGTGTGAAAGCCGAGTGGGGAAGGGGGAGTCGGGATATCCTAGTTTGGAGTGATTATGGAGTAACGCTAATTGTCTTTGGTGATTCTCCACGCTGATGAGCAGATCAAATTGACGATATTCGATCTATGCACCGGATTATCGAGGGTTATACAGTATCCCAAATCATATACCCATTGTGAGCACTTTGTCCTCGATTTTGGCGGCATAGCTGATACCTAGGCCACGCATACTCGCCCGACTCGCGATATTTGGCAGTAGCCGAGCGTCACCATGGCAAAGAGCATGTGGGCGTATACGATGTCGCCTTAGGTTATCAACTGTTACGCGTAAGATAGATCATTCGTATTCTGCGGTCAAACTGACGGAACAGCACTTCCCACTCGAAACGACAGATATTCAAGGCCTGGTTTGGTCCCCGTGTGGTCGCTACATCGCGGCTTACGATTCATCCCTATCTGTAAGTCTCACAACTCAATCAAGCTGATGACAGTACTCGCTATATATCCATTCACCTCTTGGCCCTTGCTTCACCCACTTCTCTCCATCATCACCTTCCTTTGCTGTTGGTGCGTTAGAGGATCCAGGGTTGGGTATACGAACTGTTGTTTGGGCACCTGGAGGTCGCCACCTGGCTATCGGCGGATGGGATGGGAAAGTGCGGGTATTGGAAAGCGAGGGTTGGCGATGCGTGGGACTGATGAGCTGGGGTGCAAGGGTCGGAGACAAGAGTGTGGTACGTCATTGAACGATGCATGATGCTGTATGCTGATCAAATAGGCGGTATGGAAGGAGCCAAGCGACTGGATACGGGATACGCGAGGAAGAGGAATCGTCCAGTGTAAGTCACCATTACTCTTACTTACTAAAACACTCATGTGCAGTCGACCGATCACCGATACCCGCCATGCTACCAACAGTACGGGCCGATTATACAAAGTACCCTCTACGTACCGGTGTATCTCAAATCTCATTCAATGCTCAAGGCACCCTTGTCTACATACGTTCAGAGTCCAGCCCGAACGTGGTCCATATTCACTCTTTCTACCTTGATTCCTCCTCACAAACGCCCGAGTTGCACCATATCGCCAGCTTGATTTTCGCCAATCCAGTCAAGATGGCCTCATGGAGTAAAGGCAAAGGCAGCAGATTGGCAATAGCAACCAGAACGGGCGCGGTGTATATCTGGGATGGCGAGACTGGGTGGCTCGAAGATGGCGAAGAGGTCAGTGGCGGCATGATGGAAGGTATCGGGATTCCAACAAGTCAGTCCTATCGGCTCAAGTATCGGCATAATGACTGATAGACAGGAACCGACTTTTCAGCACACGAAGTCCACTTTGCTCCGGACGGTTCATCGTTGGCTATACTTGACAAGACACAGTTCTGCATGTTGTACGAAGCAGAAGCGGATAAGACAATAGACAATGGATGGGATAAGAACGAGGGCTTGACCCAAGTGAATGAAGAAGAAGAAGATTGGGAGGCTGGACAAGCATCGTTCTTATCTTCGAACCTGGATCAGATATTAGCTTGAATTGACCCGATGCAAGTGATTGCCACGATTCCCACAGTTTACATTGTTTAAGGCACGATGGATCTGCGTCATTTGTCTGTTGATTGATCGATTAACCTAACTTACCGGTAATACAACCCCCACTCTTCACTCACCAGTACACTTTATACATTACATTTAGATAATATACTATACTATAATGCCATCATCAAAGGGGAAACCTACAGACCCAAAGCTAAGAGAGGAGATCAAGGAGAGTGAGTACACATCGCCCAGTCGTGGGTCAAGTTGACAAGGTAGAGGTCAAGAATGAGACCAACAAGGATGGATCGGGTAAAGGTCAATGGGCAGCCTGGAAGGTATGTGTGCTTTTCTACCAGTCTTCTTCATTCAGTCCTCGTTTCTGCAATATTAGCAGGACGACGGGGTGTCAAGTCGAAGAGGACTCGTCGCTGACGACCACAGGCAGCCGAGCTTTCCAAGGAGTACGAAGCAGAAGGAGGTGGCTACGAGAATGAATCCGGGTCTAAAAATGAGCCCAAGAAGGGTGCACCAGAACCCAAGTCGAGCAGCAAGAAAGAGAAGGAGACCAAGGAAGATGATGTGAAAGAAGATGAGGACGATGACGAGGAGGAAGAGAAGGAAGAAGAGAAGAAACCCCGATCATCCACTCGAACCAAGACTAGTACCAAGAAGGAAGACGATAAACCAAAATCCACATCGACCGCCAAGAAGAGTGAAGATAAATCGAAATCTGCCAAACCCGCTTTGAAGAAAGCAGATGATAAACCCAAATCCGCCGGCAAACCCAAGTCTACCACCAAGAAGGATGATGCCAAGGCGAAGTCGGACGATAAGCCCAAATCTGCTGGAAAGCCCAAGTCTACCTCCAAGAAGGACGAGGAGAAGCCCAAGTCTGCTGGAAAGAAGGATACTGCTAGTGAGAAACCTAAGTCTGCCGGAAAGAGAAAGGCGGACGATAAGGCCGAGGGTGACAAGAAGAAGACCAAGGCGTAAGGGCGCGGTATAGGCTCGGTCGTAAGTTGAGGGAACTGAAGTGGAATTGGCCAGGTACATGTGGAATAATATGTACAGAAGTTCATCGATACACTCGTGGCCGTCTGCCCTGCCCAGCTAGGTGGAGACCGTCTTCCTCTGACCTGACTCCTGTCGTCAAAGGACCACGAAACCTGACGTAGGTGTTGATCCTTTCATTTGCCACCTCTGCGTAGTGCCATACAGACGCTCACGGACCACATCCTGCACTCTACACCACTCTCTGACCTTCCACAACTCAAGACCCGCCTACTCACCACCTCCTCTTTTTCCACACTATAACTCAACGTCGACACTACTCACCACACTCTCCATCTATGGTCATATTCTTCATATAACTTTCGAACACAACACCAAATCATGTCTTCCAGCAGGACTAGCGTGATTTTCACCACAACGACCACCGCCCCCGTCCGACCGACCAGATCTTCCAAACGCACTTATCTCCCACTCTCTGACGCTATAGCACTTACAGGTAAATTGTTCAATCCAAATCTCAGATCATGGAGACCATTTCGAGTACCTGTCGTTCCCTCCCTTCGGGCTTCCCAACTCCCTCCACCATGTGCTGAACTTGATGAGAGACCCAAAAGACGAGTGAGGAGGTTTATGCTCTGGCAAGATAAGGTACCTCCTCTTCGACTTGTTGTACTTGATCCAAGGAAACGAGGTATGTTTGATCAGGACGAAATGAAGAGATACTGAAACTATAGTTCACCTGAGACGATTCAATGCCTTTCAAATTCCTTCCAACCCTCAGCCTTCGAGGGGAATCAGGACTTGGAGTGGTAATCTGACCTCGCATAAAATTCAACCTCCCATTCAGCCTATACCTCGAACGCTAGATCGAGCCCCCACTGATAGGCCTATACGAGCAGTGACTCCAACTGGTGTGGTTCCCGCCCAAGCTGGAGGGGTGATTGCACCTATCGCCACCATTCCTCTGATTGCGCCTACCACGAAACACGATTTAGTGTCAGGGAACTCATCTTCCACTTCCGCACCCCTCACCCCTCGCCTTCCTGCGGTTAGAGTCGGTCCTTCAGTCCCTTCAGTCCCTGCTGCCCTCAGACTTCCGGCTGCAATGGGCGCCAGAGTAGTACCAAGGGTGAGAAGTACAACCGAGAGTCGATGTCGTGAGCGAGCGAAACTACTGCAACATCTCTTTGTCTTGGAGCAGCAGGCAGAGAGGCGATGGAGAATGGCAATGGATTACATGGTGACCAAGATGCTCGTCTTTGAGGAAGAACACACGTAAGTCTTAAAACCCTTCACTAGGCTGGCGACTTACAAACAAGCGCGCCATCCACCACGAATGACAAACCAATCTGGACGACTAAACCTGATCCAGCAGTCGTGATCCAGTGGCTAGAATTCATGTCCGACATCCGTACATGGGGAAATGTATGGCCACATCTCGAACTCGCTCAGCGTGATCTACCCGAATCCCAAAAAATCAAACCAGTCAAAGGTCTCACTCAAGCAAGGCAGAAAGTAAGGGAAGCGGATCGAAAGAGGGAAGAGAACAAGAGGGTCAAGATTGCCAAAATAAAGGCTATGCGTGAAGCCAAGGCAGCTGCAATTGCTGGATCGGTGGAAAGTGGGTTTGTCGGACCGATAAGTAGAGGTGTTGGACCTAATTTGGTCATTCCTCGAAAGGCATCTCCAGTTCTTCGAGTCGTCGATCCCATTCCCGCTCCGGTTTCACTACAAAGACAGTTGAGGGGGACGCAGGCTCGTTCCTCTGGATCTGAATCTGCTCATTCAGAACGTATCGTCACCCCTCCAGCTTCCGTCGCTGAACTACCTAAATCCCACGCGTCCCCCATCATCGACACTACGCCCGACAAGCTTCGAGAAATGGGTTTGAATGCGGAGATACCGGACGATATCGCCCATCACCTGGCAGAAATGTTGACCAGATTTCAGGCCATTGGACTGGATCGCGCTCAGAAGGCTAAGGAGGTGATTCCCGAAACTTCGGTCAGAATTTCGGCTGCTAAAGCGGAAGGAGGACGACGAAGACGGAAGACTCGTCATAAACAGGATCTGGAGGTATCTATCGAGTCGGACAGCAGTGGTTCCGACTTCAATGATGCAATCACGATCGATCCCTTCTCCAAGAAGGGAAGTGAGGTGGGGTCTTGGATGACGGGCGATTTGAACATGGATGAAGATACCAGAGCGATGATGAGTGGTGTAGGTACAGATACAGGCTCAGCACCGTAGCGTGTTTATCTGGAGAGGGGAAAAGAGGCTGGATTGTGTGATTCGTAATCTGTACATAGACATACTGAATCGATACAACATCTAAGCCAAGAGTCTCTTTGGTTCCGGTCGCCAGATTATATTCTCCTCCTCATCAATATCAACAGCTTCCACGGGAGGCATCATACTCTCTCGCTCGTCTAGCCAGACTCGGCGAGCACTGCCCTTGTCGAGCAGGAACTGCAAGACATCGTTCACTTCCAGGCGGTCCATGACTACCCCAAGCTTTTCCCTGAAGATACGCTATTCATCAGCAACGATCGCGACAAAGTACGATAAACATACCTCAGACATGCCCGGCCTCGAGATTAGCCATCCTTTTGCGCATCCAACGGCTTCCTCCCATTTTTCATCCAGGCGTCTACCCCAGATATCAACCCAGATTCGCGGTGTACATCTTACTTCCCCCTCGCCTTCCGGGCTAATTCTGCCTTGTTCCCCGATCTTGATCTGCCTTGCTGAACACTGCCATTCCGACCAGAACGGTTGTGAGACGAGACGAGCGGTATCATATCCAGCCCAGAATGCCGTTGGCTGGATCCTGTCATCGGCTACAGCAGCGAGTACGCGGTGAAGCTCATCCCGGGAGACACCCAATGATGCCTGGATTGTCAGTTGGGACCCTTGAAGTCGCGAAAATGCACACCTGGAGCTCAGGCTTGGAGATACCATCTGGTCCAGCCTTGCCGATTTCCAAATACAGTCGCGATAGGTCTGCATCAAGCGAATCGACCGCCCACCGCCTTGGTGCAGGACAGTAGTATATCGATGGTGGCTGGACTATAGGTGCTGGATCCGCAACCTTCTTGACCTTGATTCCGAATTCGAAAGAAATGTCATCTTTATGTCAGCGCGAATACTGAGATACATGCCTTCACTTACTGAGTCTCCGGGTATTCTGGAGCCCAAGGCCACCCACTACAGTAGGGAAGTCTGTGGGATCGAAGCTGAACTCGACCTGATAGTCAGCCTGTACAAATCAAGTCAGACATACAGATTGGTCCGAGACCATGTTCATCAGAGACGCTAGCTCTCCACTACTCCCGATAACCGGCCAATCTACACCAGTCGGGGTCGATAGCTTGTCTTCAAGCATCGCTGCATCCTGGTAGAAATCGTCTGTGAACGGACCAAGCCTCAGAGTATCCCAGCTAAAGACGTCAGTGGCGATATCAGTTGGTGAGGATATAACTTACGCAGAGGCAAAAGAGTAGAATCGCCCAGTCGAACTGGCGCTGGAATGCCTGACCAGTATCTTCTCTTGTTGCATCTTGACGATCTCCGGGTTCACTGCGGCTTGCTGATCATAGTCTCCAAGAAGAGCGATAGCGGCGGGCTGAGCATACTGGGATGGGTTGGTAGCGATAATCATCTATCCATCAGTCATACCCTATAGCCAAAAGAGCACACTCACCTTCAGGATACCACGCAATTTGGACCTAGCAAGATCCGGAACTGTTGGCTTGGTATCAACCTCTTCCGACTGTAGAAGAGACAAACTTCCAATCTGCCCCATACGAGCGTCTTGCGAGTTGTTGGGCTGCCATAGCATATCGAACCGATGACGCGAGATCTTTTGGTGTTGCCATCTATACTCGGCCAGAACTTTGTGGAGTCTATCGGGCAGTTCTGGTGCGATCTCATTCTTGACGCCGTGGCCTTTTCTGTTTGCGAGAGCTTGTGCTTCGACCCGCCTGGCATCAGCTCATATAGCGGATAGTAACATACATCTCAGTCTTGTTGACGTGCTTCCGAAGAAACTCGATATATGCCCGAATGTCGAAGTCATTGTTGTGTTCCGGATGCTCGTCTTGGAGCTCGTCTCTGTGGTCCATCGAGATGTCGTACCAAGCTTGCTCGAGAAGAGTGATGTAGATCTCTTTCTCAGGCGTATTGATCGTCTTCTTCAGCCTAGACTGACAAGAGACTAGCTGACTGCCAGGGAACATGCGTTCGGCCCCGATCTTAGTCCTTTGATTGTGGGGCCGGTCTCGATTACGAGCCCGTATGATGGCTTCAGCATCGACGAGTAGCTCGTCGTCTTCCGCACTCCACTTTCGTCGGTATCGAGTACCAGGAGCTATCATCAGTGTTGACGTAGACTTCGACTCACGTCTGTATTGGCGATCCTTTGCGGCGAGTGACTTGGGACCCTTGGCCCGTACGATGGGAATGGCCTGTAAAGGCATACTCGGCGGCGGCATATTGTTCTTGACAGACTGTATAAGACGCTGAGAGAAGTATTGTCGTATAATTCGCTCAATCATTTCATTCGTCAAGAAGCCCTTGGACATTGACGTCAAGCTCTGTCTCGAAACATGGTCCAGAAGGGCATGGTCAAAGTGGACCATGAGATGGGCACAGATGCCAGCGACTCGGTCCTCCCACGTCCGTTTGGACTGTGCTTGTCGTTCGCTGAGTTTGAAGGCGAGAGCACGTTGCGCTTTCGCATGCCGAGCACTGAGCGCTTCATCCATCGCTTGCGTCCGTCTCTCTCGCTTAGACTTGGCCTCAATGGCCTTCTGCAGACGTGTCTCGTAATGTGTCTTGACAGCTTCCTCGGGTAGAGCGAATTCCCATGCGAGAGCAGCAAGCTGGTCGGCGGACTTGAGGTTGGAAGTGGCTTCGGTCCAATTGACGGTCTCGTTCAAAGCATCACGTTGAACAGGTAGTAGCCTGACAGCGTTACCCCATCTGTGGGCCTGCCGCATCGTGTGTTTCCAGCCCGAGCTGATGTTGAGGATTTCGGGTGAATCGGCAATATTGCGAGACTCGACCGATGAACGGGGAGTCAAGTCTGGTAGTCTTTCCGAAAACATCTCGGAACAGGCCATTCTGTAAGTATCCCAGTACGCGTTGATTTCCTCCTCTGTTCTGACCGGTAAGTACCCTAGCAGCGAGGGAACTTGGCCGGCGATATGGTAGATCGGAGCCCAATCATGAATGACATAGGTGACTGCCTCGCCGGTGACCTCCTTGGTGTCGATCTTGAGAGATGCATTGGGCATTTGAGGAGTATTGACCGTCACATAAGCCTCGGCTTCCGAGGATATCGAGAGGGGAGATATCAGCCCGAGTGCCAAGAGCATATTCACGTGTTCACGTATTCGAGTATGAGTACGCTGTCGCCGCTGATCGTGGTGAATCCGGATATCATACGGCACATCCTTGACCGGTGTAGCTCGATTGATCGGCGATTTTAGCCACTCGAGAAGAGCTTCATCGCGTTCATGGGTAACAACCACAGCATAGAATGTGCCGATAGGAATATTCTGAGACATCATCGGTGACATGAAGACACCGGCAGATCGGTCCAAGATAGAGTTCGATTTGGCGTTCTGTACCGTATTTCGTATCGAGACATGAAAGAGATTGGTTCTTGCCCATTTCCCGCTCTGTCGACCATAGAGTTGCGATAGTACCAGTGGATCTTTACAAAGGGCATTTCGCCGCTCATCACCGGTCAACCCTCGGCACTCTTCGTCGACGACTTCCGAGATCTGATGTTGGACCGTGGACGAGGGATGACGTGATGGTAGCTTGACTTCTGTATATTGCATATGTGGCAACTGAGTGCTGATGATTTGTTTGGGTGCTGTCACTTTCTTGATTGTATTGGCGAGACCCCTCATATACTCGTCAACCTTTTCTTTCGGAGTGTCGATAAGCCAGATGATTCGATAATTACGCCAAGCTGCCGTGGATGTCGGGACCACTGATATAGTATCACTTGTTCGTCCATCATCCTTGGTCGACTGCATTAGCCGTTTCCAAACTTGTCGGTCCATGGTAGCACCGATGCTGGGCGCATAGGGAGCGTCGGTACCAGCGACCCGGAACGACCATTCCTGATGCAGTCTCCATAAAGCATGTTCCTCATATACCCCTCCAGCCTCTTGCAAGACCGTCAACATCTCGTTCGCCCTTCGCATGACACCTAGATCCATCCGTCCCTTTCTAGCCTTCTTCGGAGCTCGTATGGGTGTAAGCTCGAGGGAGTGAAGAGTCATGGTGGAAGAGATATCGGCTTGCGACGATGCTACCGGAGCTTCGGATCCTGATGCTTCCATCTCAGTAGGCGCATCGGTCGTGACATCGGGGGGAGATGATGGCCGCTCATGTACGTGTCTCTCTGCCATCGGTGTCGTTGGTATCGGAGTGTGCTGCGGTGACCCGGCGTCCGGAGTAGACAATGGCGCAGGCATAACTTCAGGTACTGATGTCGACTGTGTAGAATTCCCTGTCCCGAGGGCTGGTCGGCGAGACGAAGTCGCTCCAGCCGGAGTCAGCGGCGAAACTGGTTGTGTACCTATTTCTCCAGACTGAAGTCGAGCAATCGGGTTCCGCGAAGAAGGTACAGTTGTCGCTGGAGTCGCGGTGGCCGGGTCGTTTGACACCGGAGGAGTCTGTGGTAATGATGAGGAGGATCCGGTACCGAGGCTCGCATCAGGAGCACTTGGACTTCCTCGGCCAGATGGAGGACGGTTAGGTCTCCTTTCACGAGGCGATGGGCCCATTGACGAGCTGCCGCTGTTGATGCCTCGCCGACTCGGGGTATCCATATGTGATGTTCGGGTTGGTGACATCGGAGACTCGTGATATGATCCTTGGGGTAGTTGATATTGGGGATTGTATGGCTGCTGCTGTGTTCCAGGACTCCCAACACCAGGCATCGGCATCGCGGGCACACCATACGGGCTAGCCTGGTGGTGGGGAGGAGGGACGTCGGTAGTCGGGTAGCCAGGGGGTAGAGGTGGCCAGACTGTATACCCCGGTGGAACATAGACAACCGGCGGGAGGATGGCGTAGCTTTGTACTCCAGGTGGAGTGTAGTACTGAGGCTGAGGGGCTTGATGATTATACGTTGGAGTAGCTGGCTCGACCGCAGCATCAGCCACTACCGGAAGTAGTGGATGAGACATCTCGCGCAATGAAGGTGAACGACTCTCCCTGACAATAGCCATGACAGTAGATGCGCCTGATCGGGCACGAGATGAAGATGCACTGGGTATAGGGACAGGTGATGAGTGGCTCGGAGCTGGTGACGCTTGACGTGGTACCGGTGATGGTTGCTTTGACGTATGGAGTGGCCTCGGATCGCCTGCACCCGATGGAGCCTGGGAGTTTGATACGGGTCGAGGAGACAGAGGTGATTGGGATACCGTGGAGCCCCCTTGTTGACCGGGAATCGACACCTGTCGAGGAACTTCGGCGGTTCGCTCGGCAGGTGATTCGATACTGCCAGTAACCTGGGCTGACCTTCCGACTGACGTGTTCCTGGAGAGCGGTCCAAAGTCGCCTTCAGGTATTTGCACATGATCGACTATGGGATCTTCGAGCAAAACACTGTCCAGGTCGTGATCGCTGGGGTCGTCTTGCGGATTCATTGGTCTAGGTTGATCGAGATCCACTTGTGCTGCGGTCTCCTCTATTGGACCGACAGGATCCTGTGAAGGAGTTATGTCGCTTCGAGGTAGAGGGAGCTGGGGCGTTCGCTCGGATCTGGAGGGCCCTGCTACTGGAGCATTATCGGCGGTCGGTGGCGCAGCGACCTCATGCTGCTCAACAATCGCAAAATCGTCCTCATCACTGATCGGCTCGACCACTACCTCGACAGGTTTGACGGGCCGAGCTCGCTTGGATCGTCGGGCATCATCTTCTCCTGCTGCATCTTCTCCTGCATCATCTGCTCCTGCATCATCTTCTTCTTTCGCAGATTGCTTCCTCTTGGTCTTTTTAGGAACTCCAGCACTCTTCATCAAGGCGTTCCGTCGAGTCATATTGGGAGGCTTGGCGTCCTTTGCTCGACGGTACTTAGTGAATGATTCAGGAGTGCGAGCTTGTTGCAATTCTTGCTCATCTGGCTCCGAAGGCTCTCCGATCCCACTATAGCTAGCGTTCGCGGGAACGAGCTTGTCGAGACGAGGAACATAGATCCAGATGGGAGCCAGATCAGGATGGGGAAGTACCGAGCCGATGATGGTTCGCTCGACTTTCCCATCAAGTCCAACAACGTGAATGTATTTACGAGGCCTACCCCGTACTTGCGATTCTTGCCCATAGCCGGCGGTCTTCGGTACCTTCTTTTGGGGCTTCTGCGGTCTCGGTCCAACTTGTGCAAGCTGATCGACTTCAATTATCTCAATATCCGCATCAATGTCTCCAGTTTCGTTTGGTGTAGCGCTGCGTGGCCGTTTGACCTTTGTTTTGGTTTCCTTCTTCTCGAAATCGGACACGTTGACTCCTCGGGTTGGAGGTCCGATCTGGTCGATCCGCTTGTCGAATGTCTTGTTATCGGGATAGAAGGGAAGATGTGAGATCTCAGCGAACCGACCGGCCTGTCGGGGTGTCGGTGGGTATATTGTATCATTGATTGGTTCGTTGTTCCGAGCCAAGAGTTCCCGATACGCAACTACACCGAATGCTCGTAAACGACGCTCCCTTCCGAATGATTCCATAACAGATGTGATTCGCCTATGCTGGAGGTGAAGAGGAGGACTGGTCATCTTGTCGTATCGTGCGAGATGGAATTCGACCATTCGCCTGAACAGGCCAGAGACAGAATCACGTATGTCCTGAAAATGAGCTCATTGCACAGCTGAATAGACTGACTATTATTCGCATTCCCGTAGTGCCTGATTTCAGAATCACATCTCCGATTTGATAAGGTATACTCTGCAAGCTACTGACGCCGTTCATGATAGATATGGGCTGGGAATATCGCTGTACTATAGGTCAGCGAATTATCACAAGACAGGAAGGGCCGTACCAAGCTGTCCCAGGTCTTGTAGTCCAGCCGAGGCCTCCGCTGCGGTCTCGACGGGCTTGACGCGGGGTTTACGATCGGGATTGTACTTCGTCAAGCGGATACACCTGATTTTCTTCTCCCCAACGTCAACGTATTCGACCTGACCAGACTCGATCAGTGCTCGTACCGCCCGAGGTACACTTCGTCGATGGCGGAGTCCTGCCATTGATTTCCAGCCCTATGTCATGAGCACAGTCTACACAGATGGACATACGAGGAGAGGTAGCAGGTTTTTGGCTCGTAGCAAGTGATTGGTCAAGCTTGGGTGGTCGAGTAGCTTGATCAATCGCTCCCTGAGGATGAAGCCATTCATCAACTGCTCTTCGGTGAGATCCGTGAAGGTCAGACCCCAGTCGCTGGCGGTAGCTGGACCTGGCGCGATGGATGGGTCATCCGCTTCTTCAGCTTCTACCGAGCCCGTGACGCCAGGCTGCACTGGAGGTTCCAAGGCCGACCCCGATCTTGTCGCTTTGTAGTTTTCATTCTGATCGAGAAAGGCATGGAACACGAGCAGGTTGGTAAGTGCGGCATGTATGATAGTGGGGACCTTGGCACTGGGATCAGTACTGACTAAGCTCAGAAGCTCACCAGAGACCCATGGTCGTCAAGACCTTCATGTAGTGGTGCATACTACCTTGACTCGCTCCTACCAGAGGTCCAAGCTCGACGGCAGTGATGCCCTTCTCGCGAGATTTGGCTGCAAGCTGCAGAGTTTGATAGACGATGGGCGTGATTTTGGGGTTCTGACATCAGCCCTCGAAGCACACGGGTGCTCACCTTTGAATGGGAGCCAGTGAGACGATAATAGATCTCGTCGTCCGTACATCGCAGCCGAAGGCGAGAACCCCATCTTTGGGCCAAACCATTCAGATCATCCTTAGCGATACCGGCACCATCGTCCAGACCCAAATCCCACATCAAGCCTTCTTCAGGACTGACTTGAGGTAATTTCTTCCTTTCGTCTCGCTCCTTGCGAAGAGCAGCGCTTCGTTCGGTAAGAGCATTGTGCTTCAGTACCTCACGCCTAGCCTCAACAGCTTCCGCATTCGACTTAAACTCCATTCCAGCGAGATGAAAGGCGAGTTGACGCCCTTTGATTCCACTGATATACAGGGCATTGAGGTCCACATCGGTCCGGGTGGACTCTGGGAGCACATAGCCATCCGGAAGGGGTGCATCTCCTAGTCGAATAGTCTTGTCAGGAGCCGCCAGCGGTTCCTCCGTGAGCGATACTCGTATACAAGGGTTTTCGACGAGAACAGTGAAGAGGTACGCGAAGTAGGCGTCGTCGAGGGATGGGTCAAATTTCCGAAGATGCTGGTGAAGCACGAGCGGTTCAGTCCCTGCCTGTCAGCGCCCTCCCCCATCAGTGGACTGGATTCGCGAGTCATCTACGCGGTGGATCACCTCCACCGTTTCCAAGTTGTATAGATGACCGGGTCCAGCGTTCGAATCACCACGTAACCATGTTTGCCCACGTACCTAGAATTCCATCAAGCGCGACCCATTCAATGCATTTCTCGATGAGTTGGTGCAGCTGCATGGCGGCGTTCAGATGGGTGTCTGCTAAGCAGCCATGTATACAGCTTCTTGAAGGGAAATGCAAAGACAAGTGAAAGAAACTGGATTGTGGTTTGAAGGCGGAATGAAGGAGATTTGTGTGGCGCGAGACGCGAGAAAATGGCCGGTATGCAAGTATCGCTCATGACCCAACAATTCAATCTAGTCTACAAGCCATGCATATGCTATAATCTCGCTATATATTCACTTGAGTCGACCTCGGTTCATAGCCTCTCGATGACAATGGCAGAAGCAGCTCCACCTCCATTACACAAGGCAGCGACACCCTTTTGTCCGGGCTTGAGAGCGTGAATGAGAGTAACGACAATTCGGCATCCGGAGGCACCGATTGGCTACCTGTCAGCATTTGATCGTGAGCATGAGAACGTGTACGTACGTGGCCGAGAGCGACGGCACCACCTCGGATGTTGACCTTGGAGTGGTCAAGACCTAGGATCTTCTCTGCTGCAACACCAACGACAGAGAATGCCTCGTTGAACTCCCAGAGGTCAATATCGTCCTTAGTCAAACCAGCGGCCTCGAGGACCTTGGGGACGGCGAGTGTGGGGGCGGTAGGGAAATCCATGGGGTCACAAGCGGCATCGGCGTAGGCTGACATCAGCTGAGGTCAGATAGGTGTACTCACCAATGATTCGCGCCAAAGGTTTTGATCCGTTCTTCTCAACAGCAGCCTTGCTAGCCATGACAACAGCAGCTCCACCGTCGTTCAGTCCAGGACTGTTGGCGGCAGTGACACTGCCTCCCTGCTTGAAAGGAGACTTGATACCCCTGAACTTCTCCTTCAATAAACCCTTGAAATCATCATCCTCCTTGACGATGGTGTCTCCCTTCTTTCCCTTGATGGTGACTGGGGCAATCTCAGCGTCGAACAGACCGTTCTTCCATGACTCTTCAGCTCGAGTGTAGGAGTCGAGACAGAAGTCGTCCTGCTGTTCACGAGTGATCTGGTGCTTCTCAGCAGTGTGTTCAGCGCAGACACCCATAGCGACTTGGTTGTAGACGTCGAATAGACCGTCGGAAACGATGGAATCCTTGGCGGTCATGTTTCCGTAGAAGGGGTTCTTTCGGGGTACAAGGAAGCTGGGATTAGCATCTAGACTTCAGAAAAGAAATTGACCTACGGAGCATTGGACATGGACTCGAATCCACCAGCGACCATGACGTCCCTGACACCAAGCTGAATGTTTTGGGTAGCCATCATAATGGCCTTCAAGCCAGAGGCACAGACCTTGTTGATGGTTGTGGCATCGGAACTGACGGGGATACTGCTGTCAGCGCCATTCCAGACTGCAGACTTACCCAGCGGCGATACCGACCTGCCTGGCTGGAGATTGTCCAACACCAGCAGAGACGACATTTCCGAGATAGACCTCTTCAACCTTGTCTGCCGATAGACCAGACTTTTCAATGGCATGCTTGACAGCAGTGACACCGAGCTGGGGAGCGGTCAAGCTAGAGAGGGATCCACCGAGGGAACCGATAGGGGTTCGAGAGGCGGAAAGGATGTAGACAGGGTTGGATTGGAGCGACTGGTAATCAGCATCTGTCTTTCTAGGGACCACTCACCATTCTTCTAATACCTATGGATGCTGACAAGGGAGTGGCTTTTGATGATCTGACTAAAGTGTTGAGTGTAGAGAGTGATTTGTTCATTTTCGACTGACTTATGGTACGAGCGCGTTCTGGCTAGGAACGGTGGGGAAATTGGGTAACGAGCGAAAAGGTGGCGACTTTAAGTACAATTCATACACGGCTATGTTCCGACCCGGTCAGTCAACATTCATCATTCAACATGTCTAGGTTCTATGCATAATAAGAGTGGTGAAGCTGAGCACCAATGAGAAGGTATATATGTACACTATGATCGATGTCTATCGTAGGGCCGAATGGAATCCGTTTAGACTGTCAAATCAGCTGATGGTCGTGCGATGTCGATCAGTCAACGTACCGTATTTACCAAAGAAGGGGATCAAAGACTGGGCAAGAGTGTATGAGAAGACGAGCTTGGGTCCGACAACCAAGATCTAAACGTCATCAGCAATGTCCGAGCGCGTGACCTACCTTTGGTGTCAATCCCTTGAAGAACGATCCGACACCTTCCTGCTTGATCATTTCCTTGATGATTGTCATACCTCCGACCTGCGAGTTGAAGTTGGCGTTTTGGATACGTGTCTTGACGACATCCAAAGGAGCAGCGACAGTGATTGAAGCGACGGCACCTCCGATAGATGCGACAAAGTCTGGAATCAGCCCTACCTCTCTTCGCTATAGCTTGCCATGACTCACTTTGTCCCCATGTGGCCTGAGAGTAGTCACTGAGCTTGAATAGGTACTCCTTGGTTGCCGCTGATCCACCGAATAGAGCGAAACTTCCAGGAGCATTTCTAGCCATTGTCCATCCCCAACCTCGGTATAATGACGCGATACCCTCATCCGTGATCAACTTGAAGAATCCTCGACCTCGCAGAGCATCAGGGTTGGTTTGCATCTTGATCTTCAAAACATCGAGCGGTAGCAGAACGACCTCTCCAATACCAGTCATACTACCATCAGCAAAGCCCATCTTATCGGCGGACTCACCTTCCAGCAGCTGCGTGCATCAACATACCCCCCTTCTTGGCTCCAAAGGTATCACGGAACCATCCTCCACTGTTCCTGTCTAGCATGTCACGGAAGTAAGGCTGTCCACCGAATTTGTAGACTCGCTGAGCGATCTTGTATCCTGCTGCGTATCCTAGACCGGGGAAGAGAGACATGAACTTTTGAGGAATGTTTGCCTGGGCAGCTGATCGGAAGATGATCGAGTTCATAGACCCTACCGAGACATTCGTACGGTTCGACATGAGTCGTTTAGCCACCGTATCCTACAAGTCAGCGTCCTGTCCAGGCGTGATCACTCACGACAGGGTGAAAGACGAGCAACTCAGCGACACCTAACATCAGTACTTGCGTAACATTTCTCAACGATCTGCATACCTGATGCACCGGATCCCAAGATCCTAGCTGTTCCCGACTCCTTCTTTCCTAGACCAGCAGGAGGTGACATTATAATATATGTATGATATGTTACTGATTGTATAGGCTGGTTATCTTTACCCCATACAGTCAGTCGCGTGCCTTGATATCACAGTTCTGAAAAAAAGTGCCACATTACGGGTTCAGACGGGAATTAGACTCCGTAGACCCCCGCTCGTCTTGCCTATAGCTGCAGTCTACTACACCTACCTAGACATCACTCACAATGTTCCCATCCACAGCTCGACGTTCATTGGCAAGCTTGATCCCTCCCAAGATCGCTACCCCTAACGCCGTCGTAAGTCATCGAGCTTTTTCTTTGGCGATCAAGGATGAAGCAAGCGTCGAAGCGTCGCAATGCATCTTCCTCCCCGTCCTCGTGTTCAGTCAGGAGCTCAACTGACATGTAGTCCTCCGGTTCGACCTCGGCCCGTACTGCCGCTGTCATCGACTTTTACTCCAAGCTACCCAAGGGACCCAAGCCCGAGTCGGAACGAGCAGGTGGATTGAGGGGTCGATACTTCGAGGGAAAGAACGCTAGCGGGTAGGTTTAATTCTGGCTAGCAATAAGGCCGTGAATCGCATTTCCAGGAGGCTTGCATGGCACCGGATGTCACACGCAGGAGATGGAGAATGGACTGGGAGGGATTGCTGGGACACAGAATGATATATGTGAGCCAGAGCTGATAAACAGAAAACCCCTCTTGGCAACTATCCTAATCCTATTCGGTATCGGCTACACCATCGACTACAACAGTATGTCTCTCTATTTCATCCGCCGTCCTGTGCTGACTCATAGTGCATCTCAAACACCACAAAAACGGAGCCCACTAGAATGTATGGAGACGAATGCATCA
>Ga0265797_10004196_pt1 | contig 22261 bp, 16 predicted proteins | sample P2T30metagenome_FD_192433 | JGI IMG/M metagenome (GOLD analysis project Ga0265797, IMG submission 192433) | Plant litter microbial communities from East Loma Ridge, Irvine, California - P2 T30 | ecosystem: Environmental > Terrestrial > Plant litter > Unclassified | place: USA: California... | reverse complement strand
CGACCAGGCCCCCCAGGCCTTCTCCACCGAGAGCACCCCGGCCGAGACGACGACGCCCCGCGCCGTCCTCAACGTCTCCGGCTCGGCCGTCGGCCGCCGCAAGGAGGCCATCGCCCGTGCGCGCCTCGTCCCCGGCTCCGGCACGTTCGTCGTGAACGGCCGCTCGCTCGAGGAGTACTTCCCCAACAAGCTGCACCAGCAGCTCATCAACGACCCGTTCAAGGTCCTCGACCTCATCGGCTCGTACGACGTGGCCGTCAAGGTCACGGGTGGCGGCCCCTCCGGCCAGGCCGGCGCGCTGCGCCTCGCCATCGCCCGTGCCCTCAACGAGATCGACCGCGAGAACAACCGCGACGTCCTCAAGAAGGCCGGCTTCCTCACCCGCGACGCCCGCGTCATCGAGCGCAAGAAGGCCGGTCTCAAGAAGGCCCGCAAGGCCTCGCAGTTCTCGAAGCGCTGATCGACCCCTGGCTGGTCCCGACATGTCTCGTCTCTTCGGCACGGACGGTGTCCGCGGACTCGCCAACCGTGAGCTGACCGCCGCGCTCGCCCTGGGCCTCGCCCAGGCGAGCGCGGTGGTGCTCACCCAGGGCCACCACGCCGACGTGCGCCGTGCCGAGGGCCGGCGGCCCGTCGCGGTCGTGGCTCGTGACCCCCGCATCTCCGGCGAGTTCCTCGCCGCGGCCGTCTCGGCCGGGCTCGCCAGCTCCGGCGTCGACGTCCTCGACGCCGGCACCATCCCCACCCCGGCGGCGGCGTTCCTCGTCGACGACATCGGCGCCGACTTCGGCGTGATGATCTCGGCCTCGCACAACCCCGCGCCCGACAACGGGATCAAGTTCTTCGCCTTCGGCGGCACCAAGCTCCCCGACGAGGTCGAGGACCGCATCGAGGCGGCCCTGGCCGCCCCCCAGCTCATGCCCGTCGGCGGCGACGTCGGCCGCATCCGGCGCTTCGCCGACGCCGAGGACCGTTACGTCCTCCACCTGCTCGGCGCCCTGCCCAACCGCCTCGACGGCCTGCACGTCGTGCTCGACTGCGCGCACGGCGCGGCCTCGGCGGTCTCGCCCGAGGTCTTCACCGACGCCGGCGCCCGCATCACCCTCATCGGGGCCGACCCCGACGGGGTCAACATCAACGACGGCGTGGGCTCGACGCACCTCGACAACCTGGCACGTGCCGTGCTCGAGGCCGGTGCCGACGTCGGCATCGCCCACGACGGCGACGCCGACCGGTGCCTGGCGGTCGACGCCGAGGGGAACGTCGTCGACGGCGACCAGATCATGGCGATCCTCGCGGTGGCCCAGCAGGAGCGCGGCGAGCTCGCCGACGACACGCTCGTCGCCACGGTGATGAGCAACCTGGGGCTGCTCCGAGCCATGGAGGAGCACGGCATCACGGTGCGCCAGACCAAGGTCGGCGACCGCTACGTGCTCGAGGACATGGGCGCGCACGGCTTCACCCTCGGCGGCGAGCAGTCCGGGCACATCATCTTCGGACGCCACGCGACCACGGGCGACGGGGTCCTCACGGGCCTGCACCTCGTGGCGCGCATGGCGGCCACCGGCAAGTCGCTCGCCGAGCTGGCGCAGGTCATGACGGTCTTCCCGCAGACGCTCGTCAACGTCAGGGGCGTCGACCGCACCGGGCTGCACGACGAGGGCGTGCAGGAGGCCGTGCGCGCGGCCGAGGAGCGCCTCGGCAGCTCCGGGCGCGTCCTGCTGCGCCCCTCCGGCACGGAGCCCGTGGTGCGCGTGATGGTGGAGGCGGCCGACCAGGCCACCGCCGAGGGCGTCGCCGCCGAGCTCGTCGACGTGGTGCGCGAGCGCCTGGCCCTGCCGGCGGCCTGACCCGTCGGCGGTGCCGGCCCCTGGGGGCGGGGTCGCGACTCCTGCGCGCCCGCCGCGTCAGATCTTGCGGAGCAGCACCGACGACACCTGGTGGTCGGCGCCCTTGCGCAGCACGAGCGTCGCCCGTGACCGCGTCGGCAGCACGTTCTCGACGAGGTTCGGCTCGTTGACGTCGCGCCACACGCCCGCCGCGAAGGCGCGCGCCTCCGCCTCGTCCATCCCGGCGAAGCGGTGGAAGTACGAGCGCTCCTGGGTGAACGCGCCCGCCTTGAGGGCCAGGAACCGGTCGACGAACCACGACTCGATGTCGGCCGTGCGGGCGTCGACGTAGATCGTGAAGTCGAAGAGGTCGCTGAGCGCGAGGCTGCCGGCGACGGCCGGCTGGAGCACGTTGAGGCCCTCGACGATGAGGACGTCGGGCCGCCGGACCACGACCTCGGCGTCGGGCATGATGTCGTACGACGTGTGCGAGTAGAACGGCGCCCTGACCTCCTCCGCCCCGCTCTTCACCTGCGAGACGAAGCGCAGCAGGTGGCGCCGGTCGTACGACTCGGGGAACCCCTTGCGGTGCATGATGCCGCGGCGCTCGAGCTCCGCGTTGGGGTGGAGGAACCCGTCGGTCGTCACGAGCTCCACGCGGGGCGTGTCGTCCCAGCGCGAGAGCAGCGTGCGCAGGAGGCGCGCCACGGTCGACTTGCCGACCGCGACCGACCCCGCCACGCCGATGACGAACGGGGTGCGCTGCGCGCGCTCCCCGAGGAACGCGCTCGTCGCCCGGTGCAGGTCGCGGGCGCCCGCCGCGTAGAGGTTGAGCAGGCGGCTGAGGGGCAGGTAGACCTCGGCCACCTCGGTGAGGTCGAGCCGGTCGCCGAGGCCCCGCAGCTGCACGAGCTCCGTCTCGGTGAGCGGGAGCCGGGTGGTCGGCGCGAGGTCCGCCCAGGCCGCCCGGTCGATCTCGACGAACGGCGTGACGTGGGCGGTGGGCGCGTCGGGCATGGGGGAGAGGCTACCGGCGACGCGGCGCCCACGGCCTCCAGGTCGGGGGCCCGGCGACCATCTAGGATCGTCCGCATGTGTGGCATCGTCGGGTACGTGGGGGGCTCCGAGCAGGGGAGCAAGAGCATCGAGGTCCTGTTGGGGGGTCTGGCGCGACTGGAGTACCGCGGGTACGACTCCGCGGGCGTCGCCGTCATCGACGAGGCGGGCCACCTCGGCGACCGCAAGAAGGCGGGCAAGCTGCAGGCCCTCCGCGACGAGCTCGAGGCCGCGCCGCTGCCCGACGGCCGCACCGGCATCGGGCACACCCGGTGGGCGACGCACGGCGGCCCCACCGACGAGAACGCCCACCCGCACCTCGCCGACGACGGCAGGCTGGCGCTCATCCACAACGGCATCATCGAGAACTTCGCCGAGCTGAAGGCCGACCTGGCCGCCGAGGGCACGACGTTCCTCAGCGAGACCGACAGCGAGGTCGCGGCGCACCTGGTGGCGCGCGCCTACCGCAGCACGGGCGACCTCACCGAGGCGATGCGCGTCGTCGTCGCCTCGCTCGAGGGTGCCTTCACGCTCCTCGTGGTCCACGCGGACCAGCCCGGCGTCGTCGTCGGCGCCCGCCGCAACTCCCCGCTGGTCGTCGGCCTCGGCGAGGGCGAGAACTTCCTGGGCAGCGACGTCGCGGCCTTCGTCGAGCACACCCACCGCGCGCTCTCCGTGGGCCAGGACCAGATCGTCACGATCCGCCCCGACTCGGTCGAGGTCGTGGGCTTCGACGGCGCCCCCGTCGAGCCCGAGGCCTTCGAGGTCAGCTGGGACGCCAGCGCCGCCGAGAAGGGCGGCTGGTCGAGCTTCATGGCGAAGGAGATCAGCGAGGAGCCCGAGGCCGTCGCGAAGACGCTGCTCGGCCGGGTGGTCGACGGCGCCGTCGTGCTCACCGACCTCGACCCGATCCGCGAGCGGCTCGAGACCGTCGACCGCGTCATCGTCATCGCCTGCGGCACCGCCGCCTACGCGGGCCAGCTCGGCAAGTACGCGATCGAGCAGTGGGCCCGCGTGCCCGTCGACGTCGAGCTCGCCCACGAGTTCCGCTACCGCGACCCGGTGCTCGACGAGCGCACGCTCGTCGTGTCGATCAGCCAGTCCGGCGAGACGATGGACACCCTCATGGCGGTCAAGTACGCCCGCGAGCAGGGCGCCCAGGTGCTCTCGATCTGCAACACGCAGGGCGCCACGATCCCCCGCGAGTCCGACGCCGTGATCTACACGCACGCCGGTCCCGAGGTCGCCGTCGCCTCGACCAAGGCCTTCGTCGCGCAGGGCACCGCGCTGTTCCTGCTCGGCCTGCACCTCGCCACGATCCGCGGCACCCTGTCCGCCGAGCAGATCGCCGAGCAGGTCACCGACCTGCAGGCGATCCCCGCGAAGATCGAGCAGGTCCTCGAGTCGTCCGAGCGCATCGCCACCCTGGCGGGCTGGATGGCCGACACGCGGTCGGTGCTGTTCCTGGGCCGCCACGTCGGGTACCCCATCGCCCTCGAGGGCGCGCTCAAGCTCAAGGAGCTCGCGTACATCCACGCCGAGGGCTTCGCCGCGGGAGAGCTCAAGCACGGGCCGATCGCGCTCATCGAGCCCGGCCAGATCGTCTTCGTCATCGTCCCGAGCCCCCGCGACCCCCGATCGCTGCACCCCAAGGTGGTCTCGAACATCCAGGAGATCCGGGCCCGGGGCGCCCGCGTCATCGCCATCGCCGAGCAGGGCGACGCGGCGGTGCTGCCCTACGCCGACGAGGTGCTGCCGATCCCGCTGGCCTCGCCCCTGTTCGAGTCGCTGCTCGCGGTCGTGCCGCTGCACGTGTTCGGCATGGAGCTCGCGGCAGCCAAGGGCCTCGACGTCGACCAACCGCGCAACCTGGCCAAGTCGGTCACGGTCGAGTAGTGGGTCGGCCCGCGTGATCGTGGGGATCGGCGTCGACGTGGTCGACGTGACCCGGTTCGGGCGGAGCCTGGAGCGCACGCCCGCGCTCCGGGCCCGCCTGTTCGGCGAGGGCGAGCTCGTGCTCGCCGACGGCTCGCCGCGGCACGTGCGCTCGCTCGCCGCCCGGTTCGCCGCCAAGGAGGCCCTCGTCAAGGCGCTCGCGGGCTCGACCGGGGTCCGCTGGCACGACGTCGTCGTGCACAGCGACGCCGACGGGGCCCCGTCGCTCGTGCTCTCGGGAGGCGCCGCCGCCCTGGCGGCGTCGCGCGGGGCGCACCGGCTGCACCTGTCCCTGTCCCACGACGCCGGCGTCGCCGTCGCGTACGTCGTGGCCGAGACCCGAGAGGAGGCGCGCCCGTGACCCAGGACGCCCTCGTGACCGTCGACGCGTCCGCGCTCGAGCACAACGTGCGCACCCTCCGCGCGCACGTCGGCGACGCCCGCGTGATGGTGGTGGTGAAGGCGAACGCCTACGGGCACGGAGCCGTCCCGTCCGCCCTCGCCTTCGAGCGCGCCGGGGCCGACATGCTCGGCGTCGCCGACCTCGACGAGGCCGTCGAGCTGCGTCGGGGCGGCGTGCAGCTGCCCGTGCTGGCCTGGCTGCACGCGCCCGGCGAGACCTTCGAGCGTGCCGCGGAGCACGACGTCACGCCGGCCGTCTCCGACCTCGCGCAGCTCGAGGCCGCCGCCCGAGCCGGCGTCCGCGCGGTGCACCTCTGCGTCGACACCGGGCTCAGCCGCAACGGCGCCGTCGAGCACGAGTGGCCGGAGCTCTTCGCCCGGGCCGCCGAGCTGCAGGACCGCCTCCCCGTGGAGGGGCTCATGAGCCACCTCGCCAACACCTCGCCCGAGGAGGACGGCCGGCAGACGGCGACCTTCCGACGCGCCGCCGGGGCCGCGGCGGCCGCCGGGCTGGCCCCGCGACTCCTGCACCTCGGGGCCTCGGCGGGCGCGCTCGCGCACGAGGGGACCCGCTTCGACCTGGTCCGCCTCGGGCTGGCCGCGTACGGGCTGAGCCCGTGGGCCGACCGATCTGCCGCGGAGCTGGGGCTGCGCCCCGCGATGACCCTCACCGCGCCCGTCACCACGGTCAAGCGCGTCCCGGCGGGCGAGGGCGTGTCGTACGGCTACGTGTTCCGCCCCGAGCGCGACACGACGATCGCCGTCGTGCCCGTGGGCTACGCGGACGGCGTGGACCGCGCCGCGAGCGACCGGGCCTCGGTGACCATCGGGGGCCGCCGCCACCGCGTGCGCGGTCGCATCGCCATGAACGCGCTCGTCGTCGACGTCGGCGACGACCCCGTCTCCGTCGGCGACGAGGTCGTCCTGTTCGGCGACCCCGAGCGCGGCCACGTCGGCGCCGAGGAGTGGGCCGCCGCCGCCGGCGGCATCAGCTACGAGGTCGTCGCCTGCCTGTCGCCCCACCTGCCCAGGAGGCACGCATGACCCCGGCCCCGCTGCGGCGCGCCACCGTCGACCTCGCCGCGTACCGCGCCAACCTCGCGTCGCTCGTCGCGCGCATGGCGCCCGCGCAGGTGCTCGCCATCGTCAAGAGCGAGGCCTACTCCCACGGCCTCGAGGTGATGGTGCCGGAGGCCGTGGCGGCCGGGGTGCGCTGGTTCGGCACCGTCGAGCTCGAGCCGGCCCTGCGGCTCCGGCGGGCCGGCCTCGGCGACGAGGCCTCGATGCTCGCCTGGCAGCTCGGGCCCGACGAGGACTGGGCGGGCGCCGTCGAGCACCGGGTCGACCTCGGGGTGTCGACCCTCGAGCAGCTCGAGGCCTTCGCCGCCGCCGCCCGGGAGCGGTCGGGCGTCGCGCTCGTGCAGCTCGACCTCGACACCGGCCTGCACCGCGAGGGCTGCCTGCCCGCGGACTGGCCCGCGCTCGTGAGCCGCGCCGTCGCCCTGCGCGACGAGGGGGTCGTGCGGCTGCGCGGCGTCTTCTCGCACGTGTCCGAGACGAGCGCCGACGACGACCGCGACGCCCTCGACCGGTTCACGGCGGCCGTCGCCGAGGCCGAGGCGCTGGGGGCCGCCTTCGAGCTGCGCCACCTGTCGTCGAGCTCGGCGGGCATGGAGCACCCCGAGCGTCGGTTCGACCTCGTCCGCATGGGCTCGAACGGCTACGGCATCCCGGTCACCGAGGGCGTCACGGCCGCCGACCGCGGACTCCGGCCGATCCTCACGCTCAGCGCCTGGGTGGTGCGCACGAAGCGCGTCCCCGCGGGCACGGGGGTCTCGTACGACCACACCTGGCGGGCCGAGCGCGACACCACCCTGGCGCTCGTGCCGATCGGGTACGCCGACGGCGTGAGCCGGCGCGCGCAGCACGGCGTGGAGGTGACCCTCCGCGGGCGCCGGTACCCGATCGTGGGGCGCGTGGCGATGGACCAGTTCCTCGTCGACGTGGGGGACGACCCGGTCGAGGTCGGCGACGAGGTGCTGCTGTTCGGCCCGGGCGACCGCGGCGAGCTCACCATCGGCGAGTGGGCCGACCTCACGGGCACGATCCCCGAGGAGGTCGCGTGCCGCATCGGCGCGCGCGTCCCCCGCCACTACCTCGGGCGCCGGGCGTGACCGACGCCACGGTGCTGCTCGACGGCGTCGTGCCCGACGCCGACGCCATGGAGGAGCTCGGCCGCGCGCTCGGCCGTCAGCTGCGCGGCGGCGACCTCGTCGTCCTCACGGGGCCGCTGGGTGCCGGCAAGACGACGCTGACGCGCGGCGTCGGCGAGGGCATGGGGGTCCGCGGCCAGGTCGCGAGCCCCACCTTCGTGCTGGCGCGCACCCACCCCCGCGAGGGCGGGGCGCCCCTCGTCCACGTCGACGCGTACCGCCTCTCGGGCGCCGACGAGCTCGACGACCTCGACCTCGACTTCGAGGGGTCGGTGGTCGTCGTCGAGTGGGGCGCCGGGCTGCTCGACGGTGTCGCCGAGCAGTGGCTCGACGTGGTCGTCGAGCGGCGCCTCGGCGGCGGCGACGTCGACGAGCCGGGCGGCGACGAGCTCGGCGGCGACGAGCCCCGCCACGTGACGGCGACCGGCCACGGCCCCCGCTGGGCCTCTCTCGTGCTGCCGGGAGGCCCCGCCGCCGGGTGACGGGAGGGTGACGCCCGGGTGAGCGCCGCGTCGCGACGGGGGCCCACCCCCGTCCGAGGGTCAGGGCCCCGGTCGCCGCGACGATATGCTCGCGGGACCTCCGCCCCACTGACCCGGAAGTGGCACCTTGGATCCTCGTTCGTACTGGCGCGCCCTCGTGGCCAGTTGGCCGCTCGTCGTCGCGGCCGCCCTGCTCGGTGCCGTCGCCGCCTACGGCTGGTCGCAGACCCAGCCCGACGTCTACCGCGCCACGAGCAGCGTCTTCGTCTCGACGACGCCCGGCGAGGACACCAGCCAGCTCGTGCAGGGCAGCACCTACGCGCAGAGCCAGCTCCAGTCGTACACCCGCCTGGCCACGACGCCGTCGGTGCTCGGACCGGTCATCGGCGAGCTCGACCTGGGCACGACCCCGGCACGGCTCGCCCGCGTGGTCGAGTCCGAGAACCCGCTGGGCACGGTCATCATCGACGTCTCGGCCTCCGACGCCGACGCCGACCGCGCGGCGGACATCGCCAACGCGGTGTCCCGCTCGCTGCAGGAGCAGGCCAGGGAGCTCTCGCCGGAGTCCGTCGACGGAGCCTCGGCCCTCACCCTCCGGGTGGTCGCCGTCGCGTCGCCCCCGGCCCAGCCCGCCTCGCCGAACCGGCAGCTCATCACCCTCACCGGTGCCGCCGTCGGCGGAGTGCTGGGCGTCGCGGCCGCGATCCTGCGCTCGGTGCTGGACACGCGACTCCGGACCCGCCGCGACCTCGAGGAGCTCGACCTCGTGCCGCTGCTCGGCACCGTCGTGCGCCACGACGAGCGCTCCGTGCTCGACCACGAGCCGCGCTCCCGCGCCGCGGACGACCACCGTCGCGTGCGGGCCCGGGTCCTCGCGGTCGGCGACGGTCCCGCCCCGACCGTCCTCACGGTCACCTCGCCCATCGACGCCGCCGCCGTCGTCGGCCCCGCGCTCGACCTGGCCCTCGCGGCCGCCGAGCGCGACGTGCGCGTGCTCGTCGTCGACGCCGACCCGAGCGGGAGCGGCGTGACGTCGCTCACCGGCTCGACCCAGCACTCCGGCCTCTCGGACGTCGTGGCGGGCGGTGTCCCCCTCGACCAGGCGGTCACCCCCTGGCGGCCCCGCGTCGACGTGCTCTCCGCGGGCTCCGCGGCCGCGGGCGCACCCACCGGTCCCGCCGTCGACGCCGTGCTGCTCGAGGCCCGTTCCGTGTGGGACGTCGTCGTCGTGGTGGCGCCCCCGGTGCTCAGCAGCCCCGTGCCCCTCGACCTCGCGGTCGCCACCGACGGGGTCGTCCTCGTCGCCCCGGCGGGCAGGACGACCCGGGCGCAGCTCGAGCGCAGCGTCGAGGCGTTCGACGGCGTGCACGCGCGCGTGCTCGGCGTCGTCCTCGACGGCGTGCGCCCCGAGCGCACGGGTCGCGGCCGGAGGGGCGGGGCCGCCCCCACGGAGCGCGAGGCCGACGAGGCCGCGGGCTTCGACGCCCGCCGGCGCCGCTCGACCGCGCAGGGCCGATGACGGCGGGCGTCCCGCGCCTGCCCGTCGTGCGGCTCTACGAGTCCGTCCGCACGGCGCACCTGGAGCGTGCCCGGCAGCTGGCCCCCGCGAGCATCGTGCACCGCGTGGTCCGCTACGACTTCGACCCCGCCCTGGCCGAGGGCCTCGACCTCGTGCCCGCGGGCCGGGTCGGCGGCGCCGTCGCCGTCGCGCGATCGGGGGTGCGCGTGCTCGAGGTGAACGAGCCGCTCATGACGTCGAGCCTGCCCGCGACGGCGCTCGCCCTCGCGGCCCTCGCCCTGCGCGGGCGCGGCTCGCGCGTCGAGGTGGTCAGCTACGCCATCGGCAACGCCGACCCGTTCGCCGCGGCCACGGCCCCGACCTGGCGCAGCCGCCTCCGCCGCCGCGGGGAGCGCCTGCTGGCCCGTGCCGTGTGGCGCCGACTCGACCGCGTGGTCTTCGGCACCGACGCCGCCCGCCGCACCTACGCCGACGTGCTGGGCCGCCCCGCCGCGCGCACGGCCGCCTCGACCGTGCACGCCCTGCCGGCGCCGCACCCCGGCGCGGGCGGCGGCGCTCGGCCCCCGGTCGTCGCCTTCGTCGGCGCCCTCGTGCCCCGCAAGGGCGTGCCCGTGCTGCTGGCGGCCTGGCCGCTGGTCGTCGCCCGCCGGCCGGAGGCCCGCCTCGTCGTGCTCGGCAAGGGCCCGCTGGAGGACGCGGTGCGGTCCGCCCTCGCCGCCGACCCCTCGGCGTCGCTCGAGGTCGACCCGCCGCGCGCCCGCATCCACCAGGTGCTCGACGGCGCGCGCGTGCTGACCCTGCCGTCGCAGCCGAGCCCGACCTGGCGCGAGCAGGTGGGGCTGCCCGTCGTCGAGGGCCTCTCGCACGGCTGCACCGTCGTCACGACGACCGAGACGGGGCTCGCCGACTGGCTCACCGACCACGGGCACGTCGTCGTGGCCGACGCCGGCTCGGCCGAGGCGCTCGCCGACGGGCTCGTCGCCGCGCTCGACCGTGCCCGCACCGCCGACGACGTCCTCGCCGACCTGCCGACGCGGGACGGACGGCTCGCCGCCGACGACGTCCTCGTGGGCGGCGGCCGGTGACCGGCGACGTGGCGGACGGGACCGCCCCCGGGCCGCGCCGCCGCCGCGGGCCGATGGCGGCCGTCGGCTCGACCGCCGCCGTCAAGGTCTTCGTCATGGGCCTGTCGGGCGTGCTCGGCATCATCACGAGCCGCCTCATCATCGAGGAGTTCGGCACGGCCGCCTACGCGCAGTACGGGCTCCTCGCGACGTTCCCGACCCTCCTGCCGTTCGCCGACCTCGGCATCGCCGCGGTCGTCATCAACGCGGTCGCCGGCTCGTCCGCCGTGCGCACGGACGAGTTCGTGCGGCGCACCATCGTCACGGCGCTGCGCGTGCTGCTCGTCTCGGGCGGCGTCATCGCCGCCGTCGCCGCCGTCATCACCCTCGCGGGCTGGTGGCCCGTGCTGCTCGGCGAGGGGCTGCTGCCCGAGGGCGGATCGCTCGCCGCCGGGCTCTGCCTCGCCGTCTTCGGCCTCGTGCTGCCGCTCACGGTCGGGCAGCGGATCCTCGTCGGACTGCGCCGCACGAGCACCCAGGTGGCCAGCCAGTCGGTCGTGGCGCCGTTCATGTTCCTCGCCATCGGCTCGGCCGTCATGCTGAGCCTGCCCGCCGGCAGCTACCTCGCCGTGGTCTCGTACGTCGCCAACGCCCTCGTGTCGGTCATCTGCCTCGTCGTGGCCGCGCGCGCCCTCTCGCCGCAGCTCGGCCGTGCCGTGCGCCTCGTGCCGCGCGTGCGCAGCTACCGCGGCGTGCCCGTGCTCGGCCTCGCGTGGCCGATGCTCGTGCAGATGATCGCCCTGCCGGTCGCCATGCAGACCGGGCGCCTGCTGCTCAGCCACCTCGCCGGACCGGACGAGCTCGCCCAGTACAACCTGGCCTCCCAGCTGTTCGGGCTCGTGCTGCAGACCATCGCCGCGGCCGGCATCGCGCTGTGGCCGATCTACGCCTCGGCCCGCAGCGCCGGCCGCGTGGAGTCGCCCGCCGTGCCGACGCTGTGGTTCCTCCTCGGCGGACTGCTGCTCGGCGGTGCGCTCGCGGCCGTGAGCCCGTTCGTCGCCGGCTTCGTCTCGGGCGGGCAGATCGCGCTCGACGGCTGGATGCTCGGCGCGTTCGTGCTCTTCGTGGGACTGCAGGCCGCCAAGTACCCCATCGGCATGTACATGACCGACAAGACCGGGCTGACCTTCCAGGTGGCGCCGATCCTCGTCATGGTGCCGCTCACGCTCGGCCTCAGCTGGTTCCTCATCGGCGAGATCGGCGCCGCCGGCCCCGTGCTCGGCTCGGCGATCGCGGTCGCGCTCTGCCAGGTCGTGCCCAACCTCTGGTACGTCTCCCGCGACCTGTCCCGCCGACGGGCCGAGGCCGACCGGCAGGCGGCCCCGGAGGCGTCGGACGTCGCCGAGGGCGACGCGACGACGCCCGGCGCGGCCACGACCGACCCCCTCGCACGCGGTGCCGCCGCCCGGGGCCCCGTCGACCCCTCGGGGCTCGCCGGCCCCGACGGGCCGGTGGACGGCGCCACGGGACCGGCGTCGGGCGACCCCGTCTGACGGGAGCCCCTCAGCCCCGGCGGCGCCGCAGCTCGGCGCGCACGAGGCGGCGCGACTCCAGGACGGCGCGCGCGCCCACGGCGAGCGTCCCCGGCGAGGTGAGGAACTGCCTCCTGCCGCCCTGCAGGAGGATCTCCCACGCCACGCGCGGCGTCTGCCGGTGCCAACGGCGCAGGTCGGCGTCGTCGAGGTGGCGCACCGCGTACACGGCGCGGTTGCGGATGTTGTAGCGGTAGTACGTGGCGGACTTGGCCTCGCCGGCGGTCGCCGCGCCCGCGCCTCCGGCCGCGCCCGTGCCCTGCGTGCCGCCCTCGGCGTGCACGGCGACGACGTCGTCGAGCAGGCGGAGCCGGCCGCCGGCCTCGACGACGCGCTGCGACAGGTCGACGTCCTCCCAGTACAGGAAGTACGCGTCGTCGAAGCCGCCCGCCCGCCGCCAGAGGTCGTCCGAGAGGGCGAGGCAGGCGCCCGTGAGCCAGGGGCGGATCCGGGCCGGGTCGACGTCGTCCGGCCGGCGCCGCCGCGAGCGGACGCGGCCGTCGTCGAGGTAGAGGTCGCTGCCCGCCGACCACGTCGAGCCGTCGGGGCGCTCGATGCGCGGGGCGGCCAGCACGTCGGGGTCGTCGCGCACGGCGGCCACGAGGGCGTCCAGGGCGCCGGGCGCCATCGTGGCGTCCGGGTTGAGCAGCACGTGTCGCTGCGCGCCCAGGGCGCGCGCCCGCTCGACGCCGAGGTCGCAGCCCGTGCCGAAGCCCTCGTTGCCCGGGGGCGTGACGACGCTCCAGCCCTCGCGCTCGCCGAGGGCGAGGACGCGGCGGCGCTCGTCGTCCGTCGAGAGGTTGTCCACGACGACCACCGTGAGGCCGTCGACCGCGCGGGCGAGGGGTGCGAGGTTCTCCTCGAGCAGGGCGCTCGAGCCGTAGTTGACGACGACGACCGAGGCGCCCGACAGGTCGGGGCGAGCGGCGGTCACGAGGCTGCCCCCGGCCGGGCGCGGGGTCTGCCAAGCTGGGCGCGATGGCAGCTCCCGACGGTCCCTCGACTCCCGACGACACGACCCCCGACGACACGACCCCCGACCCCGCGGCCCCGGTGCCCGGCGCTGACGTGCGGCTCACGGTCGCCGTGCTCACCTTCCGGCGCCCCGACGACCTCGACTCGGTCCTGCCGCTGCTCGTGGCGCAGGCCGACTCGGTCGGCACGCTCGGCGTCGCCGCGCGGGTCGTCGTCGTCGACAACGACCCCGCCGGCTCCGCGCGGCAGCGCGTCGAGCGGGGAGCCGTCGAGGCGCTCGCGGCCACCGACGGCCGGGTCGGCGTGGAGTACGAGCACGAGTCCGTGCCGGGCATCGCCGCCGCGCGCAACCGTGCGCTCGACGCGGGCCGCGACGACGAGCTGCTCGTCTTCATCGACGACGACGAACGGCCCTCCGAGCGCTGGCTGCTCGAGCTCGTCGGCCTGCAGCGCCGCACGGGCGCCGAGGCCGTGGTGGGCCCGGTGCAGAGCGAGTACGCCGTGCCGCCCGAGCCCTACATCGTGGCGGGCGGCTTCTTCGAGCGCCGCCGGCTGGCGAGCGGCACCCGCGTCGACGTGGCCGCCACGAACAACCTCCTGCTCGACCTCGCGGCGGTCCGCCGCTGGGGCCTGCGCTTCGACCTCGCGCTGGGACAGCTCGGCGGCGAGGACACCCTCTTCACGCGCTCGATCGCCGCCCGCGGCGGCACGCTCCTCTGGTGCGCCGAGGCGATGGTCACCGACGTCGTGCCCGCCGACCGCGTCACGCGGCGCTGGGTGCTGCAGCGCGCCTACAGCAGCGGCAACGGCTGGGGCCTGACGAGCGTCATGCTCGCCGGCCGCGGTCCCCGACGGCTGGTGGTGCGCCTCCGGCTCACCGGGCAGGGCCTCGTCCGGCTGGCAGGAGGCGCGGCCCGCTGGGCGACGGGCGTCGCCACGGGCTCGCTCGGGCGCCGCGCCCGGGGCCTGCGCACGGTGCTGCGGGGCGCGGGCATGGTGTCCGGCGCCTGGGGCTCCGGCTACCGGGAGTACGGCCGCAGCTGAGCCGGGCCCGACCGGGTCGACCGCGAGGCAGGGGCGCGCCACCTCAACGCCCCCGCAGCGCGGCGACGGCCTGCCGATAGGCGGCGACGTGCCGCTCGCCGGCGGGCGCCCAGTCGCGGGCGGTGAGGTCGGGCGCGGCGCCCTCGGGCAGGGCCGCGACGCGCTCGAGCGTCCGGTCGACGTCGTCGGCCGAGAGGTCGCCGACGTAGCGGTGCAGCCAGGCGTGCCCCACCTCGTCGGCGAGGCGGCGGTTCACCTCGTTGTCGGGCACGAGCACCGGGCGGGCGAGGGAGAGCGCGGTGAGCACGCCGCCCGAGTTGTGCATCTCGCGGTAGGGGAGCACGACGAGCTCGCTGCGCCGGACGGCGTCGACGAGGTCGTCGTCGTCGAGGAACCTCAGGTCGAGCGAGACCCGGTCGTCGGCGTCGGCGAGGTGCTGCAGGGCCGACGCCAGCTCGGGGGTGGACGGGGCGCCGGCGACGTGCAGGCGCCGCTCGGCGCCAGGGACGTCGCGGAAGGTCCGCAGCAGGCCCTCGACGCCCTTGTACCGGCGCACGAAGCCGACGAACGCGGCCCGACCGGTCTCGCGCGCGGGGCGGGGCCCCGAGGCGTACCAGTCGACGTAGTGGCCGTGCGGGATCGTCACGCTCGGTGCGCCGGGCCGGGCGGGGGTGTCGTCGTTGAGGCGGATCCAGAGCGTGGTGCGGCGCTCGATCCAGCGCAGCAGGACGCGCTCGCGGCGGGAGATGCCCTCGGGCAGCGCCAGGTTGTGCTCGGTGCGCACGATGGGGGTGCGGGTCGCGGCGAGCTTGGCCACGAGCAGCACGGTGAGCCCCTGGCGCACGAGGGCCTTGAGGGGGGAGTGGCCGGAGACGAGGATCTCGGGCCAGTGCACGTGGAACACGTCGGCGCGGCGGGTGAGGGCCGCCCGCCAGCTGAATGTCCGCACGGTCACGCCGGGCACGGCGTCGATCGCCTCGCGGAGCATGACGAGGTAGGGGTTCGTCGTGGGGCGCGGCGTCGGGAACGACTGCTGCACGACGAAGGCGGCGGTGGGGGTGGACCGTGGCAAGGCATCTCCGGTGGTGAGGGGGAGGGGGACGACGGAGGGCGCCCCGGTCGTGGTCGACCGGGGCGCCCTCACGTGGTCAGGGTGCGGTGACGACGAGGTCGTCGAACGACACGACCTGCGGCGCGTTGGTGGCCGACGCCGAGGCGTAGGCGCCGAGGGCGACCATGCCGGGCGCCTGGAGCGACGCCGTGGTGTCGGTCGCCGTGAGCGTCCAGCGCTCCGGCTCGGCCGTGCCGGCGACCCACGTCTTCACGCGGACCGTCGTCGTGCCCGTGCCGGTGACCTGCAGTCGCACGTTCACCTTCGTGCCCGCCGTCACGGCACCGGGCACGAGCGTGTCCGCGCCGATGGTGACCGCGCTCGAGGTGCCGCGCAGGGCGTGCAGCGTGACCGCCGCGCGACCGTCGGTGCGGAACCGCAGGCTCGCCCGGTACTCGGAGTTCTGCGCCACCTTGCGGCCGGTCACGTAGGCGTAGGTGCCGCCTCCGGTCGCGACCTTGTCGAGCGCGACGCTGGTGCGCAGGTCGACGTCGGTGGCCCTGGTGCCGAGCGTCATGCCCGTGGACGCGCCCGCCGCTCCGAGCTTCTGCTGGCCCGCGCCGCCGGCGACGGCGTACTGCGTCGCCGCGCCGGTGCGCGTCCAGGTGCCGCCCGTGTCCGCCGAGCCCCAGCCTCCCGTGGTGGCGCGGGTGAACGCGTCGGCCACGAGGGCGGTCGGGGTCGGGGCAGGGGCAGGAGCCGCGGGTGCCGTCACCGTGACGGCGCGCGTCGTCGAGGCGGTCGCGCCCTCGGCGTCGGTCACCGTGAGGGTCACGGTGAAGCTCCCTGCCGCCGCGTAGGCGTGGGTGGCCTTCACGCCGGTGGCCGTGCCGCCGTCGCCGAAGGTCCAGGCCCAGCTGGCCACGGTGCCGTCGGGGTCGGTCGACCCCGTGCCGTCGACCGCCACGCCGAGGCCGTCGGCCGTCGTCGTGAAGGCGGCGGTCGGGGCGGCGTTGACGCGGGGCGCGGTGACGGTGACGTCGTGCGTGACGGTGCCGGTCGCCCCCTTGTCGTCGGTGACGGTGGCCGTGACCCGGTAGGTGCCCGCGGCGGCGTAGGCGTGCTGCGCCGTGGCGCCGTCGCCCTTCGCGCCGTCGCCGAAGTCCCAGGCGGTGGCCGCGACGGTGCCGTCGGCGTCGGTCGAGCCGGAGGCGTCGAACGACGCGGTCAGGTCGGCGACGGTCGACGTGAACGCGGCCGTGGGGGCGACGTTGGCCGGGGGAGCCGCGGCCGTGACGGTGACGTCGTGCGTGACGGTGCCCGTCGCGCCCTTGTCGTCGGTGACGGTCGCCGTGACGCGGTAGGTGCCCGCCTCGCGGTAGACGTGCTGGAGCTTCGCGCCCTCGCCCGTCGTGCCGTCGCCGAAGTCCCAGGAGGTCGCCGCGACGGTGCCGTCGGCGTCGGTCGAGCCGGAGGCGTCGAAGGACGCCGCCAGGTCGGTGACGGTCGCCGTGAACGCGGCCGTCGGCGCGACGTTCGGCGTCGGCTCGACGGGACCGGCCGTGCCGGCGCCCAGGTCGTGGTGGGCCTTCACGGTGGAGCCGCTGAGCTGCGTCGCGTAGGCCGCGGCCTCGTCCAGGTCGCCCGCGACGTAGCCCGAGCCGGACCAGCTGCTGTCACCGCCGATCCGCCAGTAGCCCGTGTAGCCGTCGGAGCGGTTCGAGGCGTTCGTGCCCACGACCTCGCCGTCCACGTAGAGGCGCATGCCGTCCTGGCCCTGCGTGCCCACGACGTGGTGCCAGGTGCCGTCGTTGTAGGCCTTCGTGCTCGTCGCCAGGTTGAGCTGCCCCGACCAGGTGCCGAACTGCAGGCGCCCGTCCGGCTCGAGGTACACGGACCGGTCGTAGCTGTTCGAGTACCCGGTCTGGTTGCCGCCGAACCCGATCAGCTTGCCGCCCGCGGTCGTGGTGGTGCGGAACCAGGTCTCGACCGAGTAGGTGTCGAGCGAGGGCGTCCTCGTGCCGGAGGCGACGCCTCCGGACCCGCCGTCGAAGGTCGCCGACCTGCCGGTGCCGTCGCGGAGCGCGCTGGGGGCGCCTGCCGTGACGCCGCCGCTGACGACGCCGTCGGTGGCCTGCGGGCTCGAGTCGGCCGCGAGGGCCGCGCCCTCGCCGTCGAGGCGGAACCAGGCGATCGGGTCGTCCGACCAGACCTTCGCGCCGTAGGCGTCGGCCGGGGCGGTCGGGAGCGCGCTCGAGCGGCCGGAGGCCACCCACTCGGCGTCGACCTGCTGGCGGGTGAGCGGCGTCGGGTAGACGGCGACGTCGTCGATGTCGCCGGCGAAGAACGGGGCGCCGTGCCACGAGTTGTCGCCGCCGACGCGCCAGGTGCCGAGGTAGTCGTCACCGCGGGTGATGTCGGTGCGCTGGCCCACGCGCTTGCCGTCCACGAAGAGCTGCATGCCCTCGGGGCCCATCGTCGAGACGACCTGGTGCCACTGGCCGTCGTTGAGGGGCGTCGGCGAGGTGAGCACCGACTCCTGCCCGGTCCACAGGCCGAAGCTCACGCGGCCGTTCTCGTCCATGTAGACGTGCCGGTCGTAGCTGTTCGACCTGCCCGTGGTCTTGTCGCCGAAGCCGACGATCTTGCCGCCCGTGGTCGACGTGGTGCGGAACCAGGCGCCGACCGAGAAGGTGTCGGGCGCGTGCGAGCGCTGCTGCCCGCTGGCGATCGACGTCGCCTTGTCGTCACCGGTGAAGGTGCTCGCGCCGTCGTCGGCCGTCTGGCCGGTGGCCCCGCGGACCACGCCGGGCTGGGCGACCATGTCGTCCGTGCCGACGGAGTCGCGGACCCGCGTGCCCTTCGCCTCGCCGAGGCGCCAGAAGGCGCTCGCACCGTTGGCGGTCACGGCGGCCGCGTAGGGCGCCACCGAGGTGGCGACCGTGACGGTCACGGAGTCGCTGATGGCCGTGTTGCCGAGCGCGTCGGTGGCCCGCACCCGGTAGGAGTGGCTGCTGCCCGGTTCGAGGTCGCCGTCGACGAAGCTCAGCGACGGACGGTCCCACCAGGTCGAGGAGGCCTTCACCGTGTGGATCGGCGCCTTGAGGTTGCCGTCACGGTAGACCTCGTAGGAGAGCTCCGCGTTGTCGCGGTCCCAGTTGGCGGGCCACAGGACGCGGACGCTGCCGGGGCGGAAGGACGCCGCGTCGAGCGCGAAGAGCGCACCGGAGTCCCGCGGGCCCTCGGCGTTCGGGGCGAGGTCCTTGACGGCGAACCGGGTGAGGGTCGCCTGCTTCGTGCCGTTGACCGACGGGAACTCGCCGCCGTACACGACGTACTGGTCGTTCGCGGCGACGCTCCACACGGCCTGGTTCATGTTCGTCACCGTGCCGACCGCGAACTCCGGGGCCCAGTGCAGGATGCTCGGGGCCGGGGTGCCGCCGAAGTCGAAGTACTTCTCGGTCTCCTGCGTGTTGCGGCCGACGGTCTGGGTGGCCTGCTGGCTGAAGGCCATGGCGTGCTGGAACGACCAGGGCTCGCTCTGCGGGTGCCCGCCGACGTTGCCGCAGTAGTGCGGGTGCCCGGCGATGTAGACCGCCGACGAGTTCGCGGCGACGGAGTAGGTGTCGCCGTGGCAGTCCTCGACCCAGGTCAGCTCGCCGTCCCAGGTGGCCTTGAAGGAGCCCTCGAGGTTGCCGGTGCCCCAGTAGGTGTAGCCCGAGCCGTAGATGCCGTCCTTGGTCCCGGTGAGGCTGTAGATCGCGGCGCCACCCTCGGGGGTGTCCTTGGTCGCGGGGGCGAAGCCACCGTTCCGCACCGTGTCGTTGGCCGCGAAGGGCAGCGAGGCGGCGGTCACCGAGTCGACCATGGCGAGGCCGAACCCCGGCTTCGAGGAGCCGTTCACCGAGGTGAACGACCCGCCGAGCGCGATCTTCGAGCCGTCGGGGCTCGCGACGACGGAGAGCACGTCCCCGCCCGCGACCTGGGGGGCCCAGGGGAGCGTCGCGCCGTTGGACGCCTGCACGGCGCCGCTGCGGGCGCGGGCCTGGCTGCCGACGGTCGTGAAGATGCCGCCGAAGTAGACGGCGTTGCCGACCGCGGCGATCGAGTTCACCGAGGCGTTCGTGCTGGGGTTCCAGTTCTGCACGAGCGCGCCGGTCGTGGGGTCGACGGCGGCGAGGCGGTACTTCGTCGTGCCGTTGACCGCCGTGAAGGACCCGCCCAGGTAGAGGCGCTTGCCGTCGGGGGAGGCCGCGAGGGCCTTCACCTGTCCGGTGATCGTCGGGGCGAAGGTCGTCGACAGGGCGCCCGTGGTCACGTCGTAGGCGAGCACCGACGCACGGGGGACCTCGTTCGTGCCGACCGGGGACCCGGCGGGGCGGGCCTTCGCGAACTTGCCCGCGACGTACACGGTCTTGCCGACGATGATCTGCTGGTAGACGACGCCGTCGACCTGTGGTGCGGGCAGGGCGTCGGCCGAGACCGTGGTCGGCGTCCGGGGGGACGTCGGGTCGGCGGGGGCGGTGTCGGCGGTCGCGGGGGCGACGGCGACGAAGGACGACAGGGCGACGGCTGCTGCTACGACGAGCGCGGGCATGCCGAGGCGCCCGGGAAGGGATCTCCCCATGGGTTGGGCCTCATTCGGGTAAGGGTCAGGCCCACCTCGGATTCGGGTCCGCGACGGTGAGCCCGCCGCGCGTTCGGGTTCGCGGCGTCTCCACAGGGTAGGTCCCCCGTCCGTGGGGCACGGCCCCCCCTTCGGGGGTGGCTCGCTCAGCCGGCGGCGCCCTCGAAGACGACCGTCGGCAGGTCGACCGCGGTGTCGACCGTGACGCGCACCTGGTCGCGCTCGTCCGCGGGCACGGAGAAGACGTACGTGGCCGTGGTCGTGGTGCCGGCGGGGGCCTCGGCCGGGAACGCAGAAGTCCCGGTCGAGAGGGCGTTCGCAGGGGTGAGGTCGGGGCCGGAGTACGCGTTCACGACGGTGCCGGCGAGGTCGAGGGGCTGGTCGTCCGCGTTGTCGACGACGATCGTCACCGACACGGCCGGGCCGCCGATCTCGCCCGGCCGGGCCGCCTGTCCGTCGACGGCCGTGAGGCTTTCCACCCGCAGGGTGATGCCGTCCGTCACGACGGGCGAGGCGTCGAGCGCGACGGGTGGCTGTTCCCGCGCGCCCGGGTCCTCGGCCGGGTCGCCGGGGGCGTCGGCGCCCTCCGACGCCTCCGTGCCGTCCGTTCCGTCCTCGGGCGTCGCGGCGTCGCCGGGGGCCGGGGTGGCGGAGGACGACCCGGAGCCCGTCGGGGCGCCGGCGTCCGCCCCGTCGTCGGCACCGCGCACGACGAGGGCGACGACCACGGCGGCCGCGACGAGCACGGCCGCGCCCGCGACGAGGAGCCCGCGTCGTCGACGGGTGGCCGCCGCGGCGTCGTCGTCCCGGGGGCCGGAGGGGTCGAGGGGCTCGGTGGGGTCGGTCACGATGCGGCTCGTCTCGGTCGGGGCAGGCGCAGGGAGGTGGGGCGGGACAAGGGAGCGGGGTCGGCCGGGGGCAGCACGGCGAGCAGCGCCAGCGTGAGCACGAGCGTCGGCAGGCTCGTGAGGACCGGGCTGAAGAAGAGGTTCCAGAGCGTGTTGGCGGCGGCGAAGAGCAGCAGCCCGCTCGCGTTCCGGTCGGCGATCCGCGACGCGACGCCCCAGGTCACGACGACGAGCAGCACCGCCGCGAAGGCCAGCCCCGCCACCCCCGCCTGCGACCAGAGGCCGCCGACCACCGAGTGGAGCTCGAAGCCGTCGCCGAACATGAAGCGCTCGACGTAGCCGTTGTCGGGGTCGTAGCCCGTGTCGGCCATGCCCTGCTTCGCCACGGCGACGTCGTCGGGCGTCGGGAGCACCCCGGCGCCGAAGCCCCAGGGGTGGTGCCGGAAGAGCGCCCAGCTCGCCGCCAGCTCGGGACGGCCGCCGATGATGAGCGAGCCGGAGGTGCGCAGCTGCTCCAAGGAGCGCTGCTGGGTGGCGATGCCCAGGTACCCGTCGAGGATCAGCGCCTGCCCCAGCTGGTAGACGGCCCCCGCGAGCGCCGCCCCGGTGACGAGCACGACCACGGGGGAGCGCCTCCTGCCGGTGCCGCGGAGGTCGAGCTGCGCCACGCAGAGCGCGGCCGCGAGGAGCAGGAGGCCGAAGGCCGAGCGGGAGTCGTTGAGGGCCGAGACCAGTGCGAGGGTCGCCAGTGCCGCGATCTCCCAGCGTCGGCCGAGCCTCAGGGCCACGGCGAGCACGACGACCGTGGCGGGCAGGGCGTAGCCGAACTTCCAGGGGTTGACCTCGAAGAGGGTGCTGCCCCTCAGCAGGCCGATGCCCAGCCCGACGCCGTACCAGAGCATCGCTCGCCACGTCGTGAGGACGCTGCGGCACCAGAGGACGAGCCCGACGGACGCGAGGGCGCCGACGAGCAGCACCGTCTGCTCGACGGCACCTGTCCGGGCCGACTCGTGGTCGGCGGCGTTGGCGACGGACAGCCACAGGCCGGCCGCGACGGCGAGGCCGCCCGTGGCGACCACGAGCACGCCGGCCCTGCTGGCCGTGGCGAGCCGCCACCACAGGGGGGCGAGGGCGACCGCACCGACGAAGCCGATCTGGACGCCCTGCGCCAGCGGGAGGCGGGTGCCGAGGGCGACGAGGGCCACGGCCGCGATCGCGCGCACCCAGGTGCGGTCGTCGCGGTGCTCGAGGGGCTGTGCCGCGCGCACGGAGGACGGCGCGGGGCGCTGCGGGGTCGGGCGCCCCACGGTGGCCTGCATGGCATCACCCTAGGGCCAGGCGCGGGCGGGCGGGCGGGGAGGGCGCCGTGAGGTCCGCGAGCAGGGTCGGTGCCACCCCTGCGAGGGGCCCCCGTGGGGGTGCCGCCGGGCCTGGGGGTCGTGCGCGTTCCTCGGCCGGGCTAGACAGAAGGGTGCACGCCGCATGGACAGAAACTCGTTGCGCACCGGGTGGACATGGGACAAGATCATCGAGGTCGATCGCCGTTCCCCCCGATGTCGCGATCCACAAGCCCCCCTTGGGGGGTCACAGCTCCGCTCCGCACCCGCCCCCCTCGAAGGACGCC
>Ga0265797_10004195_pt1 | contig 22269 bp, 31 predicted proteins | sample P2T30metagenome_FD_192433 | JGI IMG/M metagenome (GOLD analysis project Ga0265797, IMG submission 192433) | Plant litter microbial communities from East Loma Ridge, Irvine, California - P2 T30 | ecosystem: Environmental > Terrestrial > Plant litter > Unclassified | place: USA: California... | reverse complement strand
GACTAATGACTCACACACTGGCATACCAGACAGCTTGAAGTCATCGACATGTCAGTACGAGCTTTAACCTTGCTTACTGAGCCGACTCAGCACCAGGGGGAGGCCCCCCTCAGAGCAAGCCCAAAGTACCTCCGGGGATAGACCGTTGTCACACACAGAGATCTGGGGGCATTGTGGCTGAGCTTGGACCGGTTGGGCAGGTGCTGTTTGACGACTTGTCTGCCGCTGTAATCCGACATTCTACAGCCACAAAGGCTTTGATCCTTGAGGCCGCTCGGGCTGCGGACCGCTTGGCTGACCTCGACGACATCATCGACGGCAAGGACGTTCTGGGTCTTCTGCGATTCAACCTCAATGACGACGAAGGAAACATCGCTGAGGTCAAGTTTGACGCCGTGATGGCCGAGGCTCGTCAGCAGCAGGCCAACTTCGGCAACTTGATGAAGACGATTCTTCCGAACCTCGACGAGCAGGCCGGGCAGGCGAAGGAGCGTGACGTTCTTGACGAAATCGCGCACCGCCGTTCCGCTCGGGGAGCAGGCACCTCCTCGGGTTCGGTTCGCTCCCGCGTCTCGAGCTAATTCCTGGGAGGACGTGGCTGATCTTTCGGCCAGCCTTGGTGTTCCGCTTGATGACTGGCAGGAGACAGTTTTCGAGTCGGCTATGGGTGAGCGGTCTGATGGCAAGTGGGCGTCACGTCTGGTTGGTATCAGCACTCCGCGCCAGAATGGCAAGTCGCAGCTCATCGTTAGCCGCGCTCTTGCCGGCGTTCTGCTCTTCGACGAGAAGACGATCATCTGCTCTGCGCATCAGACTGATACTGCTCGCGAGGTGTTTCAGCGGCTACTTGATGTGATCGAGGACAACCCGTCTGTTTCGCGTCGGGTTGAGACGGTGATGAAGGCGCTGAACCGTGAGTACATCCGGTTCAAGGGTGGTCAAACGATCCGGATCAAGGCCCGTTCTGTTTCTGGTTCGCGCGGCTTCTCGGCGGACTGCCTCCTGTTGGATGAGGCGCAGATCTTGGGCAGGCCTGCTTGGTCGTCGATTCTTCCCACTATGTCTGCCCGTTCCAATCCGCAGGCGTGGCTTCTCGGTACGCCTCCTACCCCGCAGGACGACGGCGAAGTTTTTGCCCAGTTCCGCGATCAGGCTCTCGAGCAGACTGGTCGCCGTCTGACTTACATCGAGTGGTCAGCCAGCGAGCAAGACGACCTGGACAGTCCTAAGACTTGGGCCAAGGCCAATCCGGCTTACGGCGGGCGCATTTCTAAAGACGCCATTGAGGCTGAGCGTTCAGCGATGTCTGATCAGCAGTTTGCGATGGAGCGTCTGGGCATGTGGTCGGCTGAGTCGGCTACTCGTGTGATCGATGAGGCGTCGTGGGCTGACGTGGCCGACGCGTCTTCAATGGGTATCGAGTCGCTGACTTTGGCAGTCGACGTTGCCCCAGATAGGTCGCGGGCCACCGTGGCTCTTGCTGGCAAGCGCGCTGATGGCCGGTGGCATGTCGAGGTAGACGACGAACGCAGGGGGACGGACTGGGTGGCGTCTTGGATCCGTGACCGAGCGTCAAGGAATCGTCTCCATGCGGTGGTTTTGGACGAAATGTCTGGTCTCGTCGAGGCCCGAAGGGGCCGCAACTACGTTGTCGGCACCGATGTGGTGGTGACGCTTGCTGCTGCGGAAGGGCGTGACATGGCTATCGCTTGCGCCAAGTTCTTCGACTCGGTGATGGACAAGAGTGTCCGTCACACCGATCAGCCGCAACTCAACCTGGCTCTTTCGGTGGCGCGTAAGCGCCCCCTTGGTTCGGGTTGGGCATGGAATCGCAAGGACGCCGCTTCGGACATCACTCCCCTGGTGGCGGCAACCCTGGCCTTGTGGGGTGCTCAGAATGACAACGTGATGCGTCCTAGCCGGCGTACTGGATCTAGGACGGCGGTGGTTCTCTGATGCACGAAACGCTGACTGTTCCTGGTCTCTCGGATGATGAGAACCTGACCCTGAATGTCCTGGCTGAGAAGCTGGACGCGAAGGGCTCTCGTAATCGTCTCCGTTCGTCTTATTACGACGGCAAACGCGCGATCGAGAGCGTCGGCGGGGTGATCCCGCCGCAGTATGGGCAGATTGGTATTGCTCTGGGGTGGGCTGCGAAGGGTGTCGATGGGCTTGCTCGTCGGTGCAACCTGGACAAGTTCATTTGGACTGACGGTGACCTTGAGGCGCTGGGGATGCAGCAGCTTGAGGACAGCAATTTCCTGATGTCTGAGATTGCTCAGGCGCGAACGGATTCGCTGATCCACGGTGTCTCGTATCTGGTGACGACTCGTGGCACTGACGAAGAGCCTGCCGCCCTGATCCATGCGCGTGACGCTCTCTGTGCCACGGGTGAGTGGAATGTGCGTCGCCGGCGTCTGGACAACCTGCTGTCGGTGACGAGCCGCAAGGATCACAAGATCACTGGGTTCGTTCTGTATCTGGATGGCCTGACGATCACGGCTGACCATGTGGATGGCAAGTGGGAGGTGTCGCGGTCTGAGCATTCGTTTGGGGTGCCTGCTGAGCCGTTGGTGTACCGCCCGCGGTCGTCGCGGCGGATGGGCAAGAGTCGCATTTCGCGGCCTCTGATGTCTCACCAGGATTCGGCGCTGCGTGCGCTGGTTCGTCTTGAGGCGCACATGGACATCTACACGATCCCGAAGATGATCTTGCTGGGCGCTGATGAGGGGATTTTCCGCAATGCGGATGGCACTCCGAAGACGTCTTGGCAGGTGGCTTTGGGGCGTGCGTTTGGTATTCCGGATGACGAGGACGCACAGAATCCGCGTGCGGATGTGAAGCAGTTCTCGGCTGAGTCTCCTGAGCCGCACCTTGCGGATCTGAATGCGCTGGCGAAGCTTGCTGCGCGTGAGACTGACCTCCCGGATGCAGACTTTGCGCTGTCTGACATGGCGAACCCGACGAGTGAGGGTTCGTACATTGCTGGGCGCGACAACCTGATTGCTGAGGCTGAGGGCGCGATGGATGACTGGTCCATTTCGATCCGCCGAGCGGTGACTAAGGGGCTCGCAATCCAGAACGGCCTCTCTGAGGTGCCGGCTGAGTGGGCGTCGATTGGTACGAAGTGGCGTTCGCCGCTGTACCTGTCTCGTTCGGCTGCTGCTGATGCGGGGTCGAAGCAGATTGCTGCTGCTCCGTGGCTTTCTGAGACTGAGGTTGGCCTTGAGCTGATGGGTCTTGATGAGCAGCAGATTCGTCGTGCGTTCGCTGAGAAGCAGCGCGTGACGGGCCGTGATGTTGTGGCTGCTCTTGCAAACCGTTCGACGAGTCAGGGGGCTGCGGATGCCGTCAGCGCGACAGTCACGGGCGGTTCTGCAGCTTCTGACGGCTGATGCTCTGGGGAATACGCGGGAGTTGGTTTCGCGGCTTCGTGGGACTGCTGAGCAGCGCCGCCTGGTGTTGCTTGAGAGCGTTCCGGGGCTGATTGGTTACTACTCGGATGGGTCGGCGGCTTTGGCTGCTGACTTCTATGAGGAGGAGCGTGAGGCTGCGGGTCTTGCGTCTGGGTTCGCGGTCGAGGCTGTTGTTGCGGATCGTATTGTGGAGCAGCGTCGTGGTGTTGCGTGGGCTTCGAGCCCGCTTTTCGACGAGGACCTTGCGTCGTCGGGCGCTGCTGGCAGTTTGGTCGCTAGTCGGCTGGCTGAGGTTGTGCAGCTCGAGACCGCGCGCCCATACCGGGACACGATCTTGTCAAACCGCCGCGCAGACCCGCAGGCAGTCGGGTGGCGTCGCGTCACGGCTGGCGGGTGCCGGTTCTGCCGGATGCTGGCCGACCGTGGTGCCGTGTACCGCGAGGCCACGGCTCGGTTCGCAGCCCACACGAATTGCCATTGTTCCGCTCAGCCGGTGTTTGTCGGCGGTGACGTTGGCGAGGAAGCGTCCGCGATTCAGTACCTCGCTAGCCGGCGTTCGCGGACGCCTGCTCAGCGCGCTCAGGTGCGCTCATATCTGGACTCGGTTTACGGGCCTGAGTCCCATTAGCTACCCCGATGCGGGGTGAACGTTACGGCCACGTCTAAGGCCGGTCTGATGTGCGACGGCACGGAAACGGAGTACCGGTATGGCAGAGAACGAAGGCACCACGGCTACGGCTGAGCAGGGCGCTACGGCGACTGAGCAGCAGGGTCAGGTCATCACTCAGGCTGACGTGGATCGCATCGTCAAGGACCGTGTTGCGCGTGTCCAGGCGAAGTATGCGGACTACGACGACCTGAAGTCGAGGGCTGAGGGTGCGAAGTCGGTTGAGGAGAAGCTTGCCGAGCTTGAGGGCAAGTATTCGGCGGCTGAGGCTCGTGCGCTGCGCAGCGATATCGCGGCGAAGCACGGTCTGAGCGCGGAGGACCGAGACCTGTTCCTGACCGGTACGGACGAGTCAACTCTCACAGCGCAGGCGGAACGTCTCGCGGCTCGTGAAGCAGACCGGAAGAAGCAGGGCAATGTCGCACCCAAGGAGGGTGCGACCACAAACACGGGCAACGCCAGCAGTGACGTGAAGCAGTTCGCACGTCAGTTGTTTGGGCGTACCGACTAACCAGAAAGGGTCATCATGGCCGCGCTTACCTCGGGATTTCTGAACCTCCCGAACCAGATTATTGACCCGTGGCTTGGAAAGGTGCAGGGCGGTTCGACCGTTGCTGCTCTCTCTGGGGCTATCCCGATGAAGTTCGGCACCGGCTCGACGATGACTTTTGACATCGGTGAGGCTGAGTACGTCGGTGAGGGTGCCCAGAAGGGTGCTTCGACGGTCACGAAGGCCACTCAGACGGTCACGCCGTTCAAGTTCCACAAGACCATCCGCATGAACGAGGAGGCCAAGTGGGCTGACGAGGACACGCAGGCTGGTTACATCGATGACATCCTGTCGCAGATTCAGCCGGCGCTGTCTCGTGCACTGGACTTCGGTGTCTTCCACGGCATCAACCCGACTGGTGGTGCTGCGGTTGCGGCGATGACGCAGAAGCTTTCTGCGACTACCAATCAGGTTGAGCGTGCTGCGGCTGACAAGCCGTACGCGAACCTCGACGCTGCTGACGCGCTGGTGCTGGCGAACAGCTACGTTCCTGCGAACGTGGCGCTTGACCCGACGTTCGCGGCGAAGTTCTCGGCGCTTCGTGGTGGTCAGACGGAGCAGAAGCTGTACCCGAACTTTGCTCTGTCGACGGCTCCGTCGGAGCTTGACGGTCACGTGGCTTCGGTCTCGCGCACTGTCAGCGCTGTGGGTGTCGCTGCTACCCCGACTGGCATCCTCGGTGTCGTTGGTGACTTCTCGGCCATCCGTTGGGGCATTCAGCGTCAGATTGGCCTCGAGCTGATCGAGTACGGCGACCCGGACGGTGGCGGCGACCTGAAGCGCAACAACCAGATCGCGTTCCGCGCTGAGGTTGTCTACGGCTGGGGCATCGCTGACCTGAACGCGTTTGCGCTCGTGGTCGACAAGGTTGCTGGCTGATGCCTGTCCTGAAGAACACGGACGGTGTTGTCGTTTCGGTTTCTGACGAGACGGCTGCGCTGCTCGGTTCCGAGTGGGTCAGTGGTGAGCAGGAGCCGAAGCGGTCGCCTGGCCGTCCGAAGAAGTCTGACGACTAAGTAGCGAAGGGGGCGGTCATGGCTGTGACTCCCGGCATGATTGCGGTTGCTCTTGGGCAGGCCGCCCCTGAAGCTGGTTCGGTTACGGAGCAGCAGTGGCAGTTGTGGATTGATGACGCGTACATGCTGATCGATTCGCGGGTGTCGTCGACTACGCCGGCACCGGTGATCGATGAGGCCCGGCTTGATTACGTGGTCCGTGAGGCTGTTGTTTCGCATGTCCGTAAACCGGATGATGCGACTCAGGTCACGGTGTCTGTTGATGACGGGTCGACGTCGCGGTCTTACCAGTCGGGTAAGGGTCGTGTGACGATCCTTGATGAGTGGTGGGTGCTGCTGGGGCTCACGGATTCGTCGAAGGCGTTCGCGCTGGACATGGTTCCGACTTCGACTCGCCACGTCCCGTGGTGCACGCTGCTGCTTGGGGGGACGTTCTGCTCGTGTGGGACGGACATTGCTGGTCGTCCTATCTATGAGGAGGACGATCGGTGGTGAGTCTTGAGAGTGACATTCAGGCGACGCTCCCGTTTTTGCGGTCTCAGGCTGAGTCACGCATGACGGATACGTGCGAGATTGGCACGGTCGTTCCCGGTGATGTTTTGAATGAGGAGACTGGCGAGTACGCACCCGCGTTCGAGGTTGCCTACTCTGGCCGGTGCCGTTTCAAGGCTGGTGCGACTGCTGCTGGTGAGATTGATGCGTCGGGCCAGCTTCTGGTGGAGCAGGATTCGGTGCTGTCACTGCCGGTGGGTACGTCGCTTGGTGTCCGGAAGAACATGGAGGTTCGTATGACGGCCTCCCTGACTGACCCTGCCCTGGTTGGTGTCAAGGCTCGGATTAAGGCTCCGTCTGTGGGGTCGTATCGGACAGCTCGTCGATTCTCGGTGGAGGTGACTAGCTGATGCCTGATGGTTTCACGGTTGACTTTTCGGATCTGACCCGGCTGGCTGCGGATCTTGGCGAGGTTCCTCAGGATGCTGGCGAGAACGTGCGCAAGGCGGTCACGGTTTCGGCGCGGAACGTGAAGGATGCGTGGCGGGGCAAGCTGCGGGGGGCTCGTGCGCTTCCCGGTGCTGCTCGTTCGATCAGCTACGACATCAAGGGTGGCCGGGCGATTCGTGGGTCTGTGATCGAGGCTGAGATTGGTGCTGAGAACGGCGGGCAGGGTTCGCTGGTTGGTAAGACCGAGTTCGGCTCTGTGAACAACGGCCCGCGTGGGTATGGCGCTGCTGCTCTTGCTGAGACGCAGGAGGATTTTGAGCGTGGGCTGTCGCGTGCTCTTGAGGATGCGGAGAGGCGGGCTGGCCTGTGATTCGTGCGCATGCGAAGGCGATTGTGGCGCGGCTTGAGGAGGATCTGATTCTCCGCGGGTCGACGTTTCAGGGGGTTGTGACTAATCGTCCTGCCCGGTATTGCACGGTGTTTATGGACTCTGGCCTGCGGGTGGTTGAGCGGTTCAATGGTTTGCAGACTGAGGTCACGTTTGGTGTGACGGTTCATTCGGTGGGGACGACGGCTGAGCAGTCGCAGCTTGTGGCTGAGCGTGTGATGGCGCAGTTGCTGGACTACAGGCCGACTGTGGCTGGGCGCGATTGCCGCCGCCTGAGGCACGTGTCATCTGTCCCGGTTGACCTAGACACCGACCCCACTCCCCCGCTGTATTACTCGGTTGATCAGTTCGACCTGACTAGCTCGCCGGCTTAGAGCCCGAGCTGCAACTAGCGCCTCACCTGTCTGGTGGGGCGTTTCGCATTTCACCCGCACCGCGGGTTACCGCCTTCGGGGATCTCCGGGGCACCCAACACAAAGGAGAACCGTTATGGCTGATGCCACTCTCGATCCGGTTGTTGCGTCGTCGCAGTCTGACGGCAACCGTCGAATTACGTTCGTGCCGATCACGGCTACGAACCCTCTGTCGGTCGCGACTCTGAATGGGACTACGGCTAAGCCGCTGACCTATTCGTTTACGCCTGATGGTTACAACCGCACGCCCACCCAGGCTGAGGTTCCGGACCCGCGCCTGACCCTTACCCAGACTCTGACTCGTCCCGGCAAGGTGAGCGAGACGTTTGAGGTCAAGTTCGTCGAGTCGGAAGACCCGAACAGTGCCTGTGTCATTCTGGCTCAGGGCGTCGAGGGGTACATCGTCGAGCGTCGCGGGATTGACAACAAGGTTGCCTACGCAACCGGCCAGAAGGTCGACGTCATCAAGATCATTGCCGGCGTTCAGCGCCCCGATGCTCCTGCTGAGAACGGCATCGACACGATGTCGCAGACCCTGTTTGAGACCGACCAGGTGCAGCGCAAGGTTGCTCTGGTCGCGTAGCTGAGACTCCTGCCGGGGTGCCCACCGTCACCCCGGCAGGTTCCATCCCAAAACGGTGACTAACGGTGGATAGAAACGGTGAACTGATGAGCTTTTCCGATGACCTGCAGGCTGCGAAGAATGCGGCTGTTCCGTTCGTGGATGTGAACGTGATGCTTGCCGGGAACCTGCATACGCTGCGGTTCCGGCAGATGAATGGTCTTGATTGGAATGACGCGGTGGATCGTCACCCGCTGCGTCCTGGGGTGGCTTATGACTCGCAGTACGGGTACAACCTGCGCACCCTGACCCGGTATGTGGCCCGCAAGTGTGGTGCCCGCCTGGTGGACGGCAAGGAGGTGCCGCTGCGTGTCGACCCGATCGACCCGGAGGACCCGGACGCTGAGCGTGTCGACGAGTGGGCTGACCTGTTCGGCGCTCTGACGGGTCACTTTGAGGGCAAGATCGGTGATGCGATCTACAACCTGAATGAGTACCAGTCGCATGTGGCTGTGGCTAAGGCTCAGGAGCAGCTAAAAAAAGCACGAACGGGCTCTGGGAAGTCCTCCGCCTAGCGTCCAAGCTTGGTATTTCACCTAGGCGTTTGCAGGGGTGGGAGCCGCGTGAGTTCACCAGACATGAGTATGCGGATGGTGTGCTGGTTGCTTCGGTGACTGAGCGTGAGCCTGAGTGGGATCGTTCGCAGCTTGACATGATGCTCGCTTACGAGCGGGTTATTGCGGACATGGGGCCGCATGGGCATCCGATGTCTGAGGCGACTGATCCGCAGGCAAACCCGAGTGTTGCTGGCGGGTGGCATTACGAGGCGAATAAGGCCCCGAAGAAGGATTACGCGGCGCAGGCTATTGACCGTGCTCGGGATGCTTTCTACGCGCAGTACAAGGACGCTGACCGTTCTGGTGATGTCTGGTACGCGACGCGCGTGGATGGCTAGCGCTTGAGCAGGAACCCTATGGGTCCGATGGCTGCGGGTCGTGTGACGTTTTCCACGACCCAGCCCTCGGGGACGTAGACGCGGTTCAGCTCTTCGGAGGCGTACCGGTCGACGTCGCCTGAGCGGATCTCTTTGCCGTCGCTCGGCAGGCTCACGTATTTGTATTCGGGCACGCCCTGATCTTCACATATTTCAACAGAAGGCGGTAGATCAGATGGCAGGGACTCGTACCACACGCGTGAGTTTGGTGGCTGAGGTCTCGGGCTACATCTCTGGCATGGATCGTGCTGCTCGAGCTACCCGTGAGACGGGTTCGGAGGCTGAGCGGCTGTCTCAGCGGCGTGACGGAATCCAGGCTCTCGGTACGGCGATGTTCGCTGTGGGGACGCTGGCTGCGGCTGGTGTGGCGCTGGCTGTGGCGAAGTACGCGGAGTTCGATGCGCAGATGTCGTCGGTGCAGGCGGCGACGCACGAGACGACCGAGAACATGGCCCTGCTGCGGGATGCGGCGATTGAGGCTGGCGCTTCAACGGTGTTCTCTGCGACGGAGGCTGCGCAGGCGATTGAGGAGCTGGCTAAGGCTGGCGTCTCGACGACTGACATTCTTGGTGGCGGTCTTGCTGGTGCCCTGGATCTGGCGTCGGCGGGTCAGCTTGACGTGGCGCAGGCTGCTGAAATTGCGGCCACAGCTATGACGCAGTTCGGTCTGGCGGGGACTCAGGTGCCGCACATCGCTGACCTCCTTGCGGCTGGTGCTGGCAAGGCGCAGGGTTCGGTAGAGGATCTGTCTAACGCTCTGAACCAGGGTGGTCTGGTTGCGTCTCAGACGGGCCTGACGATTGAGGAGACGACTGGTGCCCTGGCGGCGTTCGCGTCTGCTGGTCTGACTGGTTCGGATGCTGGTACGTCGTTCAAATCGATGCTTCAGCGGCTGACACCTCAGTCGGCTGAGGCTCAGCGTGCGATGGATGAGCTGGGCATCTCCGCTTACGACGCTCAGGGCAACTTCATCGGCCTCGAGGCGTTCGCCGGCAACCTGCAGACGAGCCTGCAGGATCTCACGGTCGAGCAGCGTAACGCGGCTCTGGCGACGATCTTTGGTTCGGATGCTGTGCGTGGCGCTTCAGTGCTTTACAACGAGGGCGCGCAGGGCATTGGGTCGTGGATTGCCAAGGTGAATGACTCCGGTTACGCCGCGGAGACTGCCCGGCTGAAGTTGGACAATCTCAAGGGCGACCTTGAGAAACTTGGCGGCGCGTTCGATACTGCTCTAATCCAGACCGGATCGAGCGCCAATGGTGTTTTGCGCACTTTGGTGCAGACGGTTACATACCTTGTCGACTCGTTTGCTTCTGCGCCTCCGCAACTTCTTGCCGCGAACCTTGGCCTGCTGGTGGTCATCGCATCTGTAGGTCTGGTTGGCGGTGGAATTCTTCTTGCCCTGCCGAAGATCGTTGAGTTCCGGGCTGCTCTTGCCTTGGTGGGGGTGAGCGGGCGGGCTGCTGCGCTTGGCATTGGTGCGCTCAGTCTTGGTCTTGCCGCACTTACGGTCGGTATTGGTTCGTACTTGGCTAAGCAGGCGGATATTCGTGCCACCTCCCAGGAGCTAGCCGACACGCTTGACGCGGCGAGTGGTGCGACGACGAAGTACACGCGGGCAGTTGTTTTCAGGAAGCTTCAGGAAGATGGTCTCTTCGATATTGCGAAGAAGGCGGGTGTTGGTCAGTCCGAACTGACTGACGCGATCATTGAAGGTGGCGCTGCTTACGACGAGGCGACGCAGAAGATTTATGACCTGAATACTGCGTCTCACGTCTTCGACGGGCTTGCGCTGAAGTCCGCGCTTGCTGGCGAGAAAATCGGTGACCTTCGTGAAGCTGTCGATGGTTCGGCGGATGCTTTCGCGAACCAGAAGGCTGCTGCTGTCGATGCGGGTGACGGCAGTCAGGAGATGGCTGAGGGGCTGCAGGATCTTTCGGGTGCTGCAGTCCAGTCGACCACTGATGTGGACACGCTGAAGTCAGCTATTGAGGGTTTTGGTTCGGCTCAGCTTGATGTCAACTCTGCGACTCGTGACTTTGAGGCTGCGGTTGATGGGTTGACTGATTCGGTTGCTGAGAACGGCGTAACCCTTGATGTGACGACGGCTGCTGGTCGTGAGAATCAGGCTGCTCTTGATTCGATTGCGACGTCGACGCTTGCTCTGTCGTCGGCCACGCTGACTCAGACGGGTTCGCAGGAGCAGGCTTCGGCGGCGATTGCGACTGGTCGTCAGCGGCTGATTGAGGCGCTTGGTGCGCTTGGTGTGACTGGCCAGGCGGCTGAGGATTACGCGGACAAGCTGGGCCTGATTCCGAGCAACGTGGCGACGGCTGTTGACCTCAGTGGGGCGCAGACAGCTATTGAGGCTGCACGTGCTGTTGCTCAGGCCATTCGGGATATTCCTGGTCGGCGTGACGTGGTGATCAACCAGGTTGTTCAGCAGACGGGTGCTGCTCGAGGTGACGTCGGTGCTGCGTATGCCGAGGGTGGCGCGGTCAATGGGCCTGGCCCTGTTGGCAAGGACTCGGTTGTGGCGATGCTTGCTCCTGGTGAGCATGTGCTGACCGCGGCTGATGTGGCTCGGATGGGTGGGCAGGCGGGCGTGTATGCGTTCCGCTCGGCTTTGGGTCAGGGCCGCGGGTATGCGTCGGGTGGTGCGGTCTCGTATCAGACGGCGAGTGCTGCCGGCGATTCGTTGGCTGCCTATGAGGCCCCATCGTTCACGGTGTCTGTGCAGTCGAAGGGTGGCGTGGATCTGCTCAAGTACGTGGATGTGTCGATTCAGCAGAGCAAGCAGCAGTCGGGTGTGACGATCGCTAACCGTCGTCAGAGGGGGAAGTGATGCCGCAGATTGGTTTTGAGGAGCCTGCTGGTTCGGGTCTGTTTGAGCCGGGTGATGTGGCGGCGGTTGCTGGTGGGTTTTATTCGGCGGATGGGTTCGATGAGGATCCGTCTGCCGCTGGCCTGTATCTGATGGGTAAGGCGGCGACCACGGCCCCGGTGTTGTCGTTCCTGCCTGGTGATCCTGTGCGGCATCTTGCTCCTCGGGTGGAGTTGGTGGGGACGTTGTTCCCGCCGAACGCTGTGACGGCTACGTATTACCGGTCGGATGGGTCGCGGACGTGGAAGGTCCGTGGCGGTGTTGACAGGTCGGTGGCTGGTGGTGTGGCTCTCATTGATTGGGAGGCACCGTTTGGTGTGCCGGTGATGTATCGGGCTGAGATGTTCGATGGGAACGGTGTGAGCATCGGGTTCACGGACTCGGCAACGATCACGCTGGATGTCTCGGATGTGTGGGTGCAGCACGTGCTCGAGCCGTCGATTGCGGTTCTTTGGTCGTTCACGGACCGTGCGATTGCTGAACTGTCGCGTCCGACGCCTGGCGGGTTTGCTCAGGTGGAGGGTGCGGCAGTTCAGAAGTGGGTTGGGTCTCGGCGCACTGGTCTGACGGGTGTGAACCTGTCGGGCGTGACGGAGAACCTGGCTGATGCTGCGGTGTTCGATTCGATGTTCGGCACGTATGAGCAGGCGCGCATCCCGATCCTGGTTTTCCGTGCGCCGCCCCTGCTGCGTCTCCCCCCGACGTTTGTCGCTCAGGTGGATGTCGTTCGGCAGCCAATGTCAATTGCGACCGTCCCTGAGTTCGATGTGTGGGAGTTGCAGGGCACTGAGGTTGAACCGCCGGCTGTTGGTCTGGTGGAGGCGTCGCTGACGTGGGATGACCTGGCTGCTGCGTACAGCACTTGGGATGAGGTTGCTGCGGCTTACGGGTCGTGGCTTGATGCGTCGCGCGATTATTCGTTGGCGGGATTGGCGGGTTAGGTGCGTCAGGCGTCGGGTGATCTCAGGCAGGTGTTGGCGGGTGGCGGTTTCCTGAAGTGGTTCACGGCTGACCTGTATTACGCGAACGAGCGGCGACTAAGGAATGTGCCGCTGTTCGATGTGCAGGTTGATTGGGATGGGGATGCGTCGATTCAGGGGTCGATGCGGTGCAAGGTGGCGTCGACCCCTGATTTTTCGGAGTCGTTGTCGCCGCGTGAGATAGGTGACGTGTTTGCGCCGTTCGGTCCTGAGCTTGCCCTTGTGGCGCATGTGAGTGTGGGCCGGGTTGAGTATCAGGTTCCGGTGGGTTGGTTCCGTCTGGTGGATGTGCCGTCTGCGGTGGATGAGTTCACTGATTTTGCGGGGCGGCAACTCATCGTGTCCACGGTTCTCGAGCTGGAACTCAAGGACCGGTTTTATCTAGTGGAGCAGAACCCGTTCGACAACCCGTCTGCGGCGCAGAGCCTCAGTTCTGTGTATGACGAGTTCGCACGAATCACTGGCCTACCGATCACACGGACTGTTCCTGATGGTCCGATCACGAGGGCTGTGGCGTACGAGGACAGCCGACTCGATGCAGCCTACGAGCTGGTCGATGTGCTGGATGCGGTGCCCCACATGCTCTCTGACGGGACTACAACGTTCCGACCTAATGAGTGGCCTGCCCCGGTAGATACGGTCCGCTACGGGGTCGGTGGCACCCTCCTGAGCGCACCTACGGGCATGACGTCGAAGGGTGTCTACAACCGGGTGGTGTTCAACGGTGAGGACGATGCCGGTTCACCGATTTATGCGGTCGCGGAGATCCTGGACGGGCCATTGCGGGTGCGTGAGCCGGATGGTTCGCCGGGGCCGGCGGGTGTGATCACGCGGCGTTTGGCGTCGGATTACGTGAACACGCAGGAGCAGGCGCAGGCGTATGTGGACCGTGAGGTTGAGCGGACTGCGCGGATTGCGTCTCGTGAGATTGAGGTCACGGAGACGTTCAATCCACTGCGTGAGGTCGGTGATGTGCTGTGGCTGGAAACACAGTCGGAGCGGCTGCTGGTCCGCGTTATGAAGGTGACGTTGGGTGCCGATTACGAGACGAAACTGACGGTGGTGGTGGGCAGTGGCTGACGACGACACGACAGAGCTGACTCGGGCACTGGCTGAGCAGTCAAGCATCACGACCCTGATTGGGAAGATGGTCCGCCTCGAAGGAGTGCGGGCCATTGTCGATGTTGGGGGTGGCCGCATCCCGGTGACTCTGATTGGTGGGCGCATTCCTCGGGGCAACGAGGACGTGCATGTGTGGTTCCTGAATGGGAAACCGTTCCTCATGGGGGTGTCGACTCCGCAGCCAACGCAGGGTGTCATTGCGACGACTGGTGCGGATGTGGTTGCGGTGACGACGGATCAGGGCAACTTTGAGGGTGTCCCGTATTTGGGTGAGCAGCCGTCGTCGGGTGACATTGTTGCTTTGGCGTGGGGTGAGGGTGGCCCGGTTGTGACGGGCATTTCGTCTCTGACACCCGATGACCCGGTGACTCCCCCGGATCAGCCGGCATCGGCGTCGCAGCGGGTGGATACATTCACGGCGACGGGTTCTGGTTCGGCGGCGAATGGTCGCCCGTTCGGGAACGTGAATGACGTGTATGCGTCGGCGTCCCAGATTGGGGTGTTCACGTACGGCTCGAAGCTGCGTGACTCCCTGGCGGGTGCGGTGTCGATCGACAAGGTTGAGATTTTCCTGACGGCGAAACGTGACTCGGGGAACCTGCCGAAACTGGGCACGCACCCTCTCGAGCAGGTGTCCGGTGTGACACCGACGATCAGCAACCTCCGTCCGATTAGCCGCCCGTTCTCGCGGTGGGTGGACATCACGGATCTTGGTCAAACTCTTGCGGCTGGTGGCGGTGTCGGTTTCGACGGTGCCGGGTATGCCGTTTTCGCTGGGATCAACAGCGACCCAACTCAGGCGGGCGCGTTGCGCGTCACGTACACGAAGTAAGGAGCCCGCATGGGGTACACGCGTGACCAGTTTGGTAAGCCGAAGTATGACTCGGATATCACTGATCCGGTTGGTCAGTTTCAGGAGGCCGTGGATTTCGCGGACGAGCGGGGCCTGTACCGGATTGGTTCGACGGCTGAGCGTCAGGCTGCAACGGTTCGTCCGGGTACGAGCTGGTATGACACGACTCTTGAGGTGGTGTTCTCGCGGACTACTGCGGGGGCGTGGCTGCCGGTTTCGTTCCCTGGCCTGACGCGTCTGTGGAAGCACCAGTATGCAGAGAATAACGCTCCTGGCGGTCGGACGATCGCTCAGCGGGCTATCCCCCGGCGGGCCTATACGCAGCGGGCTCACGTGTCCGTGTCTGGTTCGTCGGGGTTCGGCTCCGGTGGGTACACGACAGCGGTCCTCGGCTGGACTGGTGCAGGTGTCACAGTCACCTCGAACGGTTCGACGTCGACGACTTCTCCAACGCCGGCAGGTGCGGAGAACGGCAACTACTCCCCCGCTGGCCAGTTCACAGCGATGGCCCGGCAGTTCGATGTGGAGATTCCCGCGAACACAGATTGCACGATCACGGTCACGACTGACGCGTCGGTGGCTGCGTTCTACCGGCTGACGACTGAGATCCGAATGTATGGGGCTGGCGAGTACGCGTAACCCTGACCCTGCCTTTTGCCCCGCTTGTCGGGGCGTTTTTGGTTTAAGGAGGTCCTGATGGGCAAAAGCTTTGCGGGCGCCCAGCTTGCTATTGAGAACGGGCAGACCCTGAACGAGGAGGCGGGCAGGCAGTATGTCGCGTTCGTGAATGAGCTTGACCGGCAGGTTGGGTATCACGTGTCTCTGACTGAGGGGTCGCGGACGTGGGAGCGGCAGAACTACCTGTTCGTGAATCAGAGCAAGCCTGGGTTCAACCCCGCTTGGTCCCCTGACCGTCCTTCTGTGCACCAGATCGGGAACGCCGCTGACCTTGGCGGGTTCGTCGGCACCCGGGGCTCGAAGGCTCAGGTCGTTGCTCACCGGATCGCTGGCGATTACGGCTTCTGGTTCCCCCTGGATTACGAGCTGTGGCACGCCGAGTACCGGGGCGGCGCACGACTCATTGCACCTGCTGGCATCCGATTCACGTTCGGTCTGCCGGAGAAACCTGACGCCGCGGAGATTCCCGCGGAAGTCCTCATCGAAGTCAAGGAGCAGCGCATGTTCATCCTCTGGTACACCGACAAGAACCCGACCACCGTGAATGGAAAGGGCGTGAAGAACGGCGACCAGTTCCTCTATGTTCCGGGCCGCGGCTTCGTCCACATTTGGGATGCGGGTGCCCTTGCTCAGCTCGGCACCCTGGACGTGAAGACCATTCAGGCGAACCGGCTTCAGTTCGAGAACGTGTACCGCGCGGTCGTCACTGAGCAGGCCCTCTAGTGACGGCACGGATGGTGCACGACAGCACCACTGGTCGCCTGTACATGCTCGACACCACCTACATGAAGCACCTGACGGCGGCTGAGGCTGCTGCCCTGAACCAGGACGGGTATGCGTACAAGTCGTACCCGACCGCGACTCTGCAGGCCCTCGCAACCGCGCACGGCATCCCCTCCTCGAGCATCCCCTCAGGGAACGGCACGTACTCGATCGCTCAGGCAGTCCCGGTGACTGTGCAAGGTGCGTCGGAGCAGTTCTTCATCGACAAGCTCGCACAGGTGAACGTGCACACCACGACGGTCGCGAACACCCTCAACGGGTTCAACGCGACGTACCGGAATGAGATCCGGACGCATGTGACTGCTGAGGCAGATCGGGTCATCGCTTCGGAGTAACGCCCCCTCGGGGTTGTAAGAGAGGGGCGTAATGCCTGGGGAAACTGAGTTCTCGTTGCCCGAGTTGATGCGGACGCTGAACCGTATTGAGTCGTCCAACAAGGAGGCCTTTGCGCGGATTGAGTCGCGGCTGGATAAGGCGCTGACTCTTGAGGTGTTCAACCTCTATCAGGAACAGACGCGTCGTGAGATGACTGAGATTCATACGGATCTTGCGGATATGCAGGCGGCTGCGGCGACTCGTTCGGCTGAGCTTGAGGCTGGGTCTAAGGAGCGGAACACGCAGGTGAATGTGCGGCTGACTGCTCTTGAGGCGAAGCATGACGGGGATGTTCACGCGTTGCAGACGCGGTTGACGGATGCGGAGAGTGCGTCGGCTAGTCGGAAGGATGCGACGGTCAAGATGTGGTTGACGTGGGGTCTGGGTATTGCTGCGGCGATTGTGGTTCCGCTGCTTTTGAGGGGGGTGGGGCTGTGAGTGATTGGAGTCGTGGTACACGGATTCTGTTCTGGTGCCTCGCCGCCCTGGTGGCGTTGGGTGTCGCTTTCGGGGTTTACGACAACTTCCGGAAGACGCAGATCATCGATGTGCAGCGCGCCCAGAATGTGTCCCTGTCGGATGCTTTGACTCAGGCGCAGTCGCAACTGATTGACAACGGGGTGCAGCCGAACACGAAGTCTCCGGATGAGATTTCGGAGTCGGCTGCCCCTGCGACAACGGTTTTGCCTGGTGCTCCGGGTGAGCGTGGGCCGCAGGGTTTGCCGGGTGCGCGTGGTCAGGCTGGTCCTCCTGGTGAGGATGGCGAGGACGGTGCTGCTGGTGCCGCTGGTCCTGGTGGGCCTGCTGGTAAGGACTCGAGTGTTCCTGGTCCTGCTGGGGCTGCTGGTCGTGCTGGTGCTGATTCGACGGTGGCTGGTCCTCAGGGGCCTGCTGGTGAGTCTGTGGTTGGTCCTGCTGGTCCTGCCGGCGCACCTGGCGCGCCGGGCACGAATGGTGTCGACGGCCTGAACGGCACCAATGGTACCGATGGTCGCTCGGTCGAGTCGATCAGTTGTGCTCTCACCGACATGGGTACGGCGCTCATTTTCACGGACCAGAACGGTGCCGAGATTAGTCGCGTGCAGTCTCTCTGCACGCCGTAACGAAGGAGAACGAATGTCCCACGTGAAGATCGATCCCCTCAAGGTGACCCTTGTGCGTGTGTGGTCGGACCTGTCCCGAAAGCTGCTCGCGTTCCTTGCGACCGGCCTCACGTCCACCGGCGTCATTGCCGTCCTGGCCTATCTGGGCGTGCACATCGAGACCACCCTCGCGACGCTGATCGTGACTGTCCTGTCGGGTGCTGCTGGCTACCTCGTCAAGGAGGTCGCGGTTGTTGACCGTGCCGAGCTGACGGTCGTCGACGAGACCTAGCTCTCCCCCGTTCCGCCCTTTGTTTTCTGCCGCCCCAGGGCGGCTTTTCTGTTTAACCCGGAAGGTGCCCCGCATGGTCATGCGACTTGTAGGAACTGACAGTGTCACGGGCCAACTGCCCGACGTTGTGCTTGACAACCTCGATACGCGGTTCCCGCGTATCGATCCCGGCACAAACCTCCCCGCCAGCCCGGCAATCATGGCTGCCCTTGGGCAGAAGTTTGTGCCCGCTTCGGAAGGACTCACGTTTGCAGGCAGACTCGCCCCGCTCACGGGTGGTCTGCAAGCCGCGCCAGTGCAGCTTGTCGCATTGTCGACCGCAGGTACATTCCGTGTGCCTTACACCGTAGTGATGGACGGCGGCAACATCCGGTTCGATTACTCGCATCACTACCAGGCCACGGCTGCTCCCCAAGGAGACACTGACCCTGCCGCTGCCATCACCATTGAGGCGGCGGCACTTCTCGGAGGTACCATTTACCGCGTTACCTTCGGTGGGCGTCGGTCCGTCACAATTGATCCGGGCGGGAAGGTCCGTAGCGACCCGGTCGGCCTCGACGTCAAGGCTGGCGACGTGCTAAACGTTCTGACCTACCTTGCGTCCGGGACCGCCTATGGGAACCGAACCAACTTCAACAACCCCGGCGGCCGGTACACAAACGATGTCGTGGGCGGTGGTGGCTTCACCGCTGGAAGCAACCTCACCGCACCCGGCTCGGCAGCCATTCCTGACGCTGAATCAAACCTCTACGGACCAACCGTTTTACTTGGCGACACCAACAGTCGTACCCCCGTCGTCGTTGGGATCGGTGACAGCATCATGGCCGGTCAGGGCGACAGCAACGACATGGGCGGGCACATCAACGTCAACAACGCCGGCGGTTGGTTCCAGCGCGCTTTCGCCGGTGTCAATCCGAACATCTCGCTCGCTAAAGCTAGCGAGAAGGGTGCACAGTTTGTTCTGCCGGCCAATCACTTTCGTCGGGCTCCTTACATCACGCCGGGCTGCTGGGCGCTCGAAGCGTACGGCCGCAATGACATCCTTGACGGCGCGTCGGTGACGATGAGCGGCAAAGCCGCTATCTGGCAGATGGTCAAGCGGCGTGGCGGCCGGGTGGCCACCACGACGGTCACGCCGGAAACATCAAGTTCAGACAGCTGGGCTACGGCGGAAAACCAGACCGTGCTAAGCGCCACTCGAGAAGCCGCCCGAGTGGAAATCAACACCTGGCTGCGCGCCGGGGCCCCACTCTCACCGACGACTGGAGAAGTCGTCGCGCCCGGTACCGCCGGTGCTGTGACGATCGGCAACACCGGACACCCCGTGGCCTTTCTCATCGACACGGCCGACGCCGTCGAAAGCAGCCGAAACAGCGGCAAGTGGAAGTTCCCCGGGTACACCTACGACGGACTGCACCCGCTAGCTCCGGGGCACGTAGCGATGGCGGCTGCAGTTCCCACAGGCCGGTTCTCTTCGGTTTAGTTCGCGGCCATTGCGCCAGCCACGTGGTCAGCGAATGACTCGTAACCCTGCGGGTCTAAGTGGGTCTGATCCGAACCGAACGTGATTGGCCAGTCGAGAGCACTCACATATTCGGCTCCGGCTGTATCTGCGGCGTTGTGCAGGGCGATGTCTACTGCCTTTTCGCCGTTGACAGCGGGTGCATCTACAGGTCCAACTACAACAATCCGGGGGGCGTCGATCATTTGAAGAAGCTCGACAGCCGCCGCTTGGACCTCGGATGCAGTATCAGTGTCGTTAAGTCCTCCCTGGACGATGACGACATCGGCGTTGTCCGTGACAGCTAATCGTGTGCCGAACGCATCTGTGTCGCAGACTCCGGGGTCAACAAAGCCTGTCCAGCCAATTCCACTGAGAGTCACGCTGGTGCCAGTTTCTGCCGCAAAGGCGAACGGCCACGCGTCGCGATAGTTGGACAGGGTGTCGCCGGAGCTGTACGAGTCACCGATGATGGCCACGCGTTCACCGTCACCGGGTATGTCGATGATTGGGCCCCGGTCGGCCTGCTGACCCTTGATGACGGCGCAAGCTTGTGTCTTGAACTGGGCGTCTTTGTAGTTGCGGTATCCGGTGTAGCTTGCCCCGGCGAGGATCACCAGGGCCAGAGCACCGGCAACCCCTGACACGATCTGCCTGCGAGTCCCCATGTACCAATCCTAGTTATTTGTCAGCCCCGTCTCTTGCCCCAGGGTGAGGGGCGGGGCTGTTTTCTTATTGGTGCCGGTCTGCCCACCACGCCAGGCAGTCGTCTGGTCCGCGTCTGGAGGAGTAGTGGTCGTCTCCGTCGTAGATCGTCCAGCCGTGGTGCGGGTCGCGGTAAGTGCTGGTGCCGGCGCGTGCCCTGGTCACGTGGCGGAGGTAGTAGCTGTCGGGTCGTATGTCTTCCACGAACGCCATGAGCACCCAATCGCCTGCCTGTGCGCGGACGTTCATGCGTGGCGGCGGGACTGGTTTGGCGCGTTCCCAGGGCGGGTTCCACGGGGTGCTTGGCATACGAGCGAGGTTAGGTGTGACGGGTGACGTTCTGGTCTTTGCCGTTGGCGAGGTCGACGCTGACCTCGGCTGATCTTCTGTTCGTGCCATGCATGGTGGTGCGAGTGTCCTTTCTTAGGGGTTCAGTTGCTCACGGCGCTTGCCACAGCGAGCGCAGTAGATGAAGGCGTAGCCAAAGTTGCCCGGGGCTACTCCGTTGGTCACAAATGCGTGCCCTCGCTGGTCGAGGCAAGGCTTGATGCGCTGATACGTGGGGATAGTCGCGCTCATCTTCTTCTCCGGTTCATCGGTGTTCCTCGTGGGGGTGGTTAGGAGACATTGATCATTGCTCGCGGGTGGCAGCGTGCGGCGAGGTACAGATCGTGGATGAAGGGGAGGGCGTGCTTGTGCCGGCCCCAGCCGTTTTCGGCGTTGAATGCCTCGTACCGGTCGGGGTGTGTCCGCAGCTCCCTCCACACGGGGTAAAGGAGTTCTGCTGCCTGGTTCGCAGGCAAACCGTTCAGGCTCCAAAGCGAGTCGGGCAACCCGGCCGCGACGAACATCGCCCGCAGGTTGTAGGTGATGTTGGCCTCGTGGACGGTGGTCTTGTATCCGTCTGCGTGGTCGACTACCAGGTCGATGTCGTAGCTCATCTTCTTCTCCAAAACACATCTGCTCGTTTGCTTAGTTCGTGTGGCCGATCTTACCGGCCTGGTCACTTTCTGACCACAACGCAGACACTATGCCCAAATGGTCACCTAGTGCAACTGCTGGTCACTCCCCCACTCCGAGTGGCACCAAAAAGACCGGCCCCGATTCGAGGGACAAGCACGAAAGCGCCCCACCTCCATTGAGGTGGGGCGCTTCTATTGCATTTGTCTAACCGTCGATTGAAAATGCCTAATCTTTGTGCCTCACATGCGACTCAAGCAGGTCCGCCGTGTGCAGCAGCGGGTGCATCTGCGCTGGGCTCGCAACGGTCGCGGCCATCTTCCGCAACTCGGTTACGACATCGCTCACAGCCCCGCCATCCAGCAGCGGCAGCCGTCACCGTAGTCAAAACTGTCCTCGATGCAGCCCTTTGTGTGGCCAATCCCCTTGATGAGAGGACGAACCAGCGCGGGTTTGTGGTCATCGCACCAGTGAAATCCACCTGATGAGATCCACCGCAGAGGCATCGGGCAGTCCTTATAGTCGCAGGCGGTCATGCGGTGGCCTCAGACTTCCAGCACGCGCAGGGACAGATGTCGCGCGAACGCTTTCCGCAAGCGACCAGGTGAGGAGCGTTGTAGACGCCTGCTTCCCCCCTGTCGGCCCTCGCATGTTGGGCCAGTGCCTCTTCAAGGGCGGCGGCAAGCGGAGACGTTGGCTGCGCCTCAGGAATGCGCAGTTCGTCAATCGTTCCGGTGGGTGCCGTTTCGTTAGACTGCATGACAGCCCCTCTCTGGTAGTTCAGCTGGTGGGGTGAAGCCGTGGCAGGTGAACTCTGCTGCGGCTTTCTTGTTGCCCCAGTTTATGCCCAGTGTGGGCCAAAAGCGACTGTATGGGCCAAACGGGACGCCTTTGGTCACTCGCCGGCCGAATTGCGTATCTGTGTCAAGATGCCACGGTTGACTGCGTCGAGGTGACTGTTTGGTCACTTGGTCACCCCGTTTCGTACCCAAACGTGCCCACAGGGGGTACTCAGTGCGGGTTCGACCCCCGCATCCGGCACCGTCGCGACCAGGCCGCACCGAGCTGTCCTCGTGACCTCGGCGGGCTCGCCCCCTCTCCGCCTG
>Ga0265797_10004193_pt1 | contig 22275 bp, 22 predicted proteins | sample P2T30metagenome_FD_192433 | JGI IMG/M metagenome (GOLD analysis project Ga0265797, IMG submission 192433) | Plant litter microbial communities from East Loma Ridge, Irvine, California - P2 T30 | ecosystem: Environmental > Terrestrial > Plant litter > Unclassified | place: USA: California... | reverse complement strand
AGACCACGTTCTGTCCATGATGATGGAGTTAAGTTCCGCGAGGAAAGTTCTTGCGAGTTGGTGTTCAGCAAACCTGGACCGATTTTGAACATCTGCTGGTAACCATCCGCATGCAGTCGCCTTCCAGTCTTCATTGCGGAAGAACAGAAAAGCTAGGCTGCGTTCGAATATGTATGGTGTTTCGTCCTTGGCCTTGGGTTGGATGAAGCACAAACGCCTTACACTGTCTGAGATGGAGAGCAGTTTTTGCCATGTGCTTCTGTCTTCAGCACGGAAGTGATCGCCCCAAGCTGAAATGCTGTTTTCAAGGGACCAAGTGAGACGGGGACCAGCGCATGAGGACAGGCGGATCAATTGCGAGAACTCAAGGTCGTTCAGTATGTCTCCGTGGAGCTCACAAGGGAGCTTTTCGAGATCCTGCGCGATGCGCTGGAACTTTTTAGTTGCTAGCATAGGTTTTTTATTTTCCTTTGGTGCTTGATTGGTTTTGGTCTGGGGCAGGCACAGGACTAGACCGGAGGTTGTGAATCTTCCAAGTGTGTGGCTTGCCTGTTAAGATGTGAATAGTTATGATTGAAAGGTACCTCTATTCGTTCTCTGTGTTATGAGAATAAAACCATCTGCGCTTGCCATTCGTCAAATGTTGCTGCCTGGCGTCCAAGGGTCGAGTCATGGAAAGGGCGCCGGTAGCGTCAGGTACGCCGCCCTTAACCAAGGTCCACTATCAGCAACTACCTCGAATCACCTTATGAGCGCCCACTTTTTGAGACACCCTTAGAACCGAAAGGAAGCTTATGGTATACGTGATTCGCTATGGCAAAACCCAATTTCTTGCTATTCCCTCAAATGTGTCGCTCCGTCAGAATGTAACGCGAACTTTTTTACATACCTGCACTCGTAGCCTACCTGAATAGTCACACTGCTCCAGTGTCGAGAAAATAAGATACATCTCAACTTTCCGTATCAAGTGTACTTTCTACTACCATGGCACACTTCTCGCCGTTATTAGCAGCGCATTGCGCAGCCACCGCTACACCACAAGAGATATCCAATTGGCTGCGAGATGATGAAGCGCTCATCAGCGCTCAAGGGAATTGCAGCTGGCTAGCTTACTATCTACCGGAATACGAAACTGAAAGAGGGTTGGCTATTGCGACATGCCTTACACCGTCGCCCGCTTTGGGTCACGACATCAAAAAACTCATCTACAAAAACGTTCTGAGCAGGATCCGCCGGCATCTGAAGAGAGGTGGATCGAACACAACGCCGGACGGAACTGTCCACGAAATTGAAATCGCCGAGCAGGCAATACCTCATTCGGAACTCTCGACTACCTTGAGAGTTATTGCGCATCTACAAGAGGCCGCTATAATCCAGCGAGACACCACAGCTAGCACTATCATGGCTTGGTTGGAGGAGCGAGTTACTCCCAGTCGACACACCATCTCAGAGTCTGCTCCTCACGAGGCGGAAATTCCAAGGCCACCACCGACGCCACGCAAACGTTTGTGTTACATCTGTCGTATGGCTATGACCACTTCATACCCTCCTCAGCCAGCCATGTGCATACCCTGCGGTTCCTTCAACCACTCTTCTTCCATGCTTTCGACCCCATCAAAGCTGATCTTGCCACATACCTTCACCGCGCTCGTAACAGGAGCGAGAGTCAATCTTGGCTACCACACGGCATTGCGTCTTCTGCGTTGCGGTGCCCGAGTAATCGTCACAACACGGTATCCGCTTGATGCTATATCGCGGTATATCGAAGAGCCTGACTCCCATGTATGGAAGGATAGATTGAAAGCAATAGGTGCAGATTTCAGGTGTGCGAAGGACGCGCACGATTTGGTGCATGAAACGAAACAATGTCTGAAGCAATGGGCTCATGGAGGGGACGTGAGATTGTCCGCATTGATCAATAACGCAGCGCAGACACTTACAGACAGCGTGAAAAGAGAAGAACATGCCATAGAGCGAGAGAAGGCTTTGGGTAAACGTTTAGTACACCGGGAACTATTGATTGAGGGGAGTTACACAACCAGAGTGCGAGGACGAGAACTGCCAATGAGACTGCTAAACGCTGGGTCGACTAGTGTGCCTCCAGAGGGCTCTCTGGAAGAACAAACAGGCGCTGCAGGCTCGGGAGACATACTCGATATGTCGTACAAAACAACCACACAAGTAGAGCCCTACACCAAATCCTCCTGGGTGCAATCTATATCTGAGATACCATACGAAGACGTTGGTTCCGCTCTCTCAGTCAACACGTTCGTCCCTTTCATCCTTTGCCGGGAACTCCTTCCTCTTATGGGCTGCAGTAGTATTGAAAAACCTACCAAGCCTCAAGGCTACATAATCAACGTCTCTTCCCGCGAAGGCATATTCGAGTCTCACACCTCTTCATCTGCAAAACGAGGCAAACACGTCCACACCAACATGTCCAAAGCCGCACTCAACATGCTTACCGAGACAGAAGCAGAGCCTGCTTGGCGCAAGAAGCGTATCGCCATGAACACAGTGGATCCGGGATACATGAGTGCGGCGCCTGAGTATGAAGATGCTTTCGAGGGCATGAGGCCGATTGGCTGGGAAGACGGGGCTGGGAGGGTGTTGTGGCCGATTGCTGTGGCGGAGATGGGAGAGAGAGTTGTTTGGGGAAGGTTCTTGAAGCACTATGGAGCTGTGGAGGGGGAGGCGGGTAGGGGGTGATGGAGGAAAGGGTCCAGCAGTACTATCCAGCAGACCTGTTCTGTAGCGTCTTGTTGCATATCTGTATGTATCCTTGTATCGTAAGGCAAGAGGGTATCGAAGTCTTGGTACAGTAATGACAAAGATCACGAGGCATGGCTGCCGTGTCTAAACGGCTAGTGTCCGGAGTAATATAACGGGCCAGACGCGTGACGCGGTAAGGGAAGGGTCAGGGTTTAGCTTAAACAGCTCTGCCGAAGCCAGCCCCGCCGAAACGTCAAACTGCAATCGAGCGTCTCTCCAGTCTCCAGCACGCCGCTCCGTCAGTTCACTCTGGCGCTGGTAAACGGCCGAGTCGCATTCGCACGCCAATTCTACATACGTGTGTGGAACTACATTACCTAACAGTACACTCTGTTCACTTGGCTAGGCAGCCGTATCGTGGGGCCGTACAAGTACAGCGCCGACAGTTAGCAAAGCACTGGACAGACACACGACTATCCACCGCTCGACGAGCCGAAACCCAAACATCCACCATGGCATCCTTCTTCGAACAGCTATGGGAGTCCATCTTCATTGCGGGGCCGACGCCCACGCTCCTTATCGCAACAAACGCCTCGTTCGCCGCGCTCCAGGTCCTTTTGTTCGTCATGCTCATTGCGACGTACAGCATACACTTTGTTATTCTCTCGATTCTGTGTGGAGGGCTTTGGTGGTCAATCAACTGGTTTGCGACGGAGCTTCGCGCTGCCCAAGCCAAGGAGGAGGAGGCAAAGCGCATCCGGGAAGCCAGAAGGGGCGGCAAAGAGAAGGGTGACGCAGGCGACGACGGAGAGGGAATGGATACAGGCGACGACACCGAGGTCGACACCGAGGTCGAGCAGAAGCAGACCCTCAAGCCCAAACCCAACCCGCCGCGTGCGCCACGCCCGGAAACGCAGAGTACCGTATTCGTTGAGAAGCCTGACGGAAGTGAATCAGACAGCCCAACACAGCTCTCGGCTTCTGCGGGTCGTGGAGGCCCTACTGCTGCTAGCACTACGGGGGCGACGACGAGTCTTGCGGCACCTGTAGAGGATGCGCTGAAGCGAAGGAAGGGCATGGGAGAATCAACCGGCGATATATCAACCGACAGCGAGTGGGACAAGCTGTCGGAGGACTCTGAGGATAAATGAAAGGTAACATGATCTTGTTAGACGCTATTCAACACTGTTGCGTATATTTGGAAACTAGACGCGATTAGACTCTGTGGACCTGTACATCCATGTCCTTACACGTGAACACGCGCTGCCGCCTTTGTTACCCTGCATATGGGATATCGCTGCCAACAAATTCCTGGTACCATGTCGCCATGGTTTCCACCTGCACCCTCTGCCCTTTGTGCCTTTCCACTTGATGTTCGTTCCCTGTGCTTGATGCCCAACCATGTCATGACGGACTGGCCGTGCTTGCCACGCGCCGCACCAGGGCCCTGAATGCCCCGCCTTGATGCAGCATTCACCCATCACAGTGCCACAGACTTGATTGTCTTGATGCAGCGCTCGAGATAATCCTCACATGTCGCTGATGAGGACGCGTAACCCTTACCCGCACCGGTAGCGGTCCTGCTTGTCGATAAGTTGTTGCCTTGAGGCTCAATTCGCGAATACCCAGTTACTTGTACCTCGTGCCCACCCCGCCACATCCACAACACTCGCCCTCATGGCTACCATCAACACCCCCGTGAGCCTTCCTGAGGTGACGGAACAAGCCGGGAACTACACATACAATGCGCACATTCCGTTGGCGAATTGGCTGCGCACAGCCAGTACTATGCAAAAAGAGGCCCAAGTCTATGAAGCAGAGGGCAACGACGCGCAGACCTATCTCCTCCTGTACCGACACGCCGATCTCGTCCTTCAAAAGCTACAGGGCCATCCGGATAGAAACAAACCGGAGAACCGGAAAGCGCTGAATGCTGCAACGGCAGCCGTCAGTCGAGATCTGAAGAAGCTCGAGGAGATCGCGCCGCGCATCAAGAAGAGACATGAGGAACATGAAGAAAGGAGACGGAGACAGAAGGAGGCTCTAAGGTCGTTGGAAGGAACTGGCGTCGGAGCGCTTCCCCAGGAGCTGGACGGGCTGGCCATTCAAGACCGAGGGTCCAAGAGAAGGTCATTTGATTCCAGACCCACAATCGATGCACGCTCTTTGGAAAACCAATCACTGGCCGCAAGACTGGCGCAGAGGGAAGTTCGGAGGAGAGATACCATTAGAAGAGGTGTGCGACAGTATGGTGTGTCGGAAGAAGAGGAGCAGGCACGTCGAAGTGGAGGCACATGGGACAGCTGGCAGAACCAGCTCAGCCAGCCAGCGGGCGACGGAGATGATATCTCGAACCAACTGCAAGAAGTTGCAAGGCTCCAGCAGAACGGCCATAGAACATCATACTCCTCGGTGCGCCCCATGCAACAGTTTTGTGGCTCCTGTACTGACAAATCCAGCGTCCTACGTCTCAGACCGCGTCTCCATATCACTACCCTACCGTTCCATACAAGACCGCTCAAGACAGATGGTCAGACTCACAGTCGCGCGACGCAGCACCTGCGCGACCTCCGAAAGAGCAGATATACAGACAATCCGGAACACCGTCAGCGCCACCACCCTTGCCGCCCAAGTCGCCAGCTTCTACGTACGATGCGCGATTCGACCACTCGCGGCCTCCGCCTGTCCCAGGCAAGATCTCGGAAGGCGCGCCACCTCTACCAAGCAAGATACCCGACCAAAGACCGTTGACTCCTTCAGCCGAACTCGATGAGTTTACATTCAAGCCTTCTGCATTCCTCGAGAATGGCGACCCCCTTCGTCCTGTCTTCCTCCCGTCCCAATTGCGCAATCAGTTCCTGGCTGTTGCTTCGTCCAACACACGTCTCAACTTGGAAACATGCGGTATGTTGGGTGGAATATTGAAGTCTAACGCCCTCTTCATTACACGGCTTATCATTCCCGAGCAAACAAGTACAAGCGACACATGCGAGACGTTGAATGAAGAGGAGCTATTCGACTACTGCGACAAAGAGGAGCTCATGGTTCTTGGCTGGATCCATACACACCCAACGCAAACCTGCTTTATGAGCAGCAGAGACTTACATACGCACGTCGGATACCAGGTCATGATGCCGGAAAGCATCGCAATCGTTTGCGCACCGACAAAACAGCCTAGGTATGCTGATATCCTCGCGACCGCGTTCGAGACACTGACCATATTACAGTTGGGGATGCTTCCGCCTGACTGACCCCCCGGGCAAACAAGCCATTCTCAATTGCAGCCGACCTGGTATCTTCCATCCTCATGATGTCGATAACATCTACACGGAAGCCTTGAAACCAGGCCACGTAGTTGAGCTGACCGATGCGCCGTTGGAGATTGTTGATATGAGGCCTAAGAAGAACTTTTAAAGACTGCCTTCTCTACACTTTGAGGACGATATGACCGCAAAACCAATACCCAACCCATGGAGATTATCCATCACGAAGGAACAAACCTTACCGCATAGCGAGGAGTTTTTGTGCATTTGGGATTCTATGAATCTGCTGGTGTGTTTCAATAGGATTAAATGTGGCATGCCTAAAGACCAGCATACGAAATCAGTATTGCCCGAGTATCATTGTCCTTTGGCGAAAACCAGCATTTACGGAGTAAATGTGTCGAGTAGAGTTCGAGCATCTATCACCACCGTCTCTTTCTCGTTTTGGACGACACAATGTCCCGCTTTTTCCCTGTGTCCCCATGCCCGTTATCCGCACTGTATACTTGCCATCCAATAGGTCAATTGGGTGAGTAGCTGAACACCTTCATCACCTCGTTCCAAAACATAGATCATCAGTCATCGACCGATTGCAAAAACATGAAAGAGCAAGATCACTTCACATTGATCGTCGGTACTGTTGATGGCATGTTACGTCGATACTTATGTGCTACGCTGATCTTAACAATCTTCCCAAACTCGATACAAAGAAGCAACAAGCAGCTCACTTGGCACTGCACCGGCAGGTTCCGTTTATCTTTAGATGAGTATGGGGAATGAGATTGCTTTTCTTCCCTAGCCCACGTGCGAAAAGAAAAACCTGTTCACGCATACCACTACATTGCTATCGAACATCGAACCCGACATTGAACCGAGCCCAACCACCCCTTCCTGCCAAGAAAACACATCTACATCGCAGATAAAACAGTTCACGATCGTCGACGTCATCGCACGAAGGCGTTAAACAAATCATCTTGATTCTACCTACCCCCTTAGTCGGCTGCTGCTATCGGATAAGACCCGTGCCGGTATCCGAATTGCCGACCGATAACTGCTCCCCGAAACATTTCGGGAGATCGACAAATCGACAATGGCATACATGTAGCGTTCCCTTTCTAGTGCTGTTCTGCTCTTTAGCCAAGGAATCATTCGTTCCTATGCATATATGCAATATGCCATGTTGCCGAATGTGGACAGGGGATGATGCCTCGAAACAGGTTTCCGTCTGCTGGGTTCTGATGTAGTCAAGGGCAGACTCGACCTGAGTGTCGTATCAGGCCCGCACGAAGCTAGTTGTTAGGGCTATGGGGGTTTGGTAGCGTGGTTCGCTGTATTGAGAATATCGCGCGCGGGAACGGAGGGTCGTAAGGCGTTCCATTCATTGGTTTGCAGGAACGCGTGGTGCGCAGGAGGGAAAGTCAGGTTTCTTGTGGTATTCAGTGTTCTAGATGGGATTTCGGATCAAGCCGAAGGATCGTTAGTCTGAGGGGCTGTGGATGTAAGAGTGACTGTAGAGCATGTCATGCATGCAGGCGGGTACAGTGGGTATGTTGGGCGTAGACGCTCCCCTGGCATCGCTGATGCACTCACGCGTATCTGATCGAATTCGTAGCTGTCGCACATTGTTTTTCGTGAGGCTCAGTCAAGATTCCCATGCCAGCCAGCCACCGCGAGCTCAATTCTTCATAGTACAAACACCAAGAGCAATCATCGCATTCGGCGTTGAGATCGGCAACCCCCAGAGAACACCAATATACTTTCGGTATATCTACGCTAGCCGCATGGCTTTGCTTCTTCTACGTTGTTCTTAGTTAGCCAACGGAGCTTAGATGTTTTAGCATATGTTGGGCGTGTATCGAAAGGAAAACTTCGCACATCTGCCGTGGTCGAGCAGAGAAAGTGTATCGAGCCCCCCTCAGCCCAACTTAGAGGCCGCTGTCTGACATCGTTTGCTGGGTGATTACGACGCTGGTGTCGATGCGCACGCGTTTTGGTATGCGCGACATGTAGTCGGCGATAAAGTGCATAGTCAGCTGCGTGCTTCGTATTTGGTGGCCTTATCAATCGGAACACCGTTAGCAGCGATCGTACGAGAAATTTCTTAGTCGGCCGAGGAAGGGTTGAAACATATGGAAGGAGCTGAAGGACTGACTGGATACGCCCACGCAACCTCATGTCATCGAATGACTAGGATGTGAAAGATCCCAAACGTGTGGTACCGAAAAGAGCGACGCGCAGCGGGGAAAGGGAGGCTGCACAACTATACCAGTTCCAGCGGTCCCGCCAAGCCTACTCCACAATTCTGGTTGGTGCTAGGTGTTACTAATCGCGTATCCTATCCCCATACTCGCTCAAGAGGCTCGGGCTGACCATGGAAATGTTGTTGATCATCAGTAACGCTCTTGTTAACGTCTACAAGTAGATCGGGGTGACAACGTCGAGGTTACGTCGCATCAGTGATCATTGTCTGGTAGCGGACTCTGCAACTGTTCCCGCGGCCCCGCTCGTTTGCGTGCAAACACTTGTCACGGAGATGTACAAACAGTTGTCTACTGATAACGTGGTTGAGAGACAATGCCGGAACGGTGGGGCATGGTTGAATGCGGAGAGTGTTCCAGCAGCCTCTATAGGATCGGCAACTGCAATTTGACGTCAAAAAGCCGCAAACTTTAGGTACCCATCATCTCATTCCCAGGTGGGAATATATCTTGTATTTTACAGGGTCCGTTCAGTATTGCCGCGTGTCCATGAGTGAATTCTTTTGCATTCGTGCATCAGTCAGCTTTGGCAACGCAATACTAGGTGTAGTTGATTCGTGTTCTTCACCCTAACATAGTAATGTCGCCATTGGAGGACTGCGTGCGGGAGCTCCACAACTTGTGGCCTACGCATAGGCTAGTCACCATCAGAACAGATGAGGTTTGGATAAACTTTTATGACTGGGGTAACAAAAAACGGATAAGCGGCAGCAGAGCCTTTGTCTCTCGCCGGACTCAGAGCTAGATGTTAGGCGGCCGTGAAACCACGTTTGTGTGACGTCGTTCTGTGGACTGATTGCCGAAGGTCCAGACGTCTAGATCTTCGGACGGGGAAAGCCGAGTCGTGATCAATAGGGATGGCTGCTGAAGGAAAGGCCGCTAGACAGTTGAACTCCTTGGGTTGACGTAGTGATGTGAGCAATATGTGCGTAAGGACGAGATCTAGACAATTGTGCATCTGAGCCCAGTATCAAACTTGAGATGGCGGTTATCTGACCCAGACAGATAGTGGATTGAAAACATCAAGAGTAAATGTCGGTGTTTGTAAGTTATGGCAGTGGCTAGCAGATAAGATAACGTCCCCTTGACTTAGGGCTAGCTTCTCTTGATGACAGGAACAAATATCCTACATAGGCAATTCAGGTAAGACTCAAGCTGACCAGCCACGGTACACAATCTTAGTGCCATACTTCTCGCCTTTCTTGAGTGTCATCATAAACTTGTACTCGGGAACGTTGACAGCGTTCACATAGCGGCTGGGTTCGACACAGAAGCCAGAACGGGCGCCTCTGGCAGGAACATCGCCAACAGCAGGTACATCGATATATTTACCAGTGTAGAATTGGAAGGCTGGTTCAGTCGAGTGAATCTCGAGATGAATCTTGCTCTCTGGATGGTAGAAAGACGCGAGCTTTTGCAGAGGCGAGGAACGAGTATCGATGGGGATGCTGCTGGGGTCGGTGTTGGCAACGAAGCAGTCGTCGATGTCAGGCTCTTTCTGCCCCAAGGTGAAGGTCTTTTTGGCGCTGACGCCAGGGTACTCTTCGATAGGCCCAGTGGGAATGCCGCCATCGTCTACGACTTGGTACTTGTTTGTGATGAGGTTCACTTCCGTTCCCGTGATAGTGGGCCCGCCAGATAAATTGAAGTAGCTATGTACGCTATCAGTATGGCATCCATATGAGGTCCGTCACAGAACTTACCTGTGGTTGGTCATGTTGATTGCAGTCTCTTCGACCTCATCGCCAACCAATTCAGCCTCATATTCGATGTACAAGACTTCCTGTTGAGCACCATCTACTTCCTCTCTAGCTTGTACATACCACACGCGTACCTCTACAGTACCGGGGTAGCCCTCTTCGCCATCCTTGCTGATGTATTTGAAGAAGGTAGCCTCCTTTCCATCACGGTCAACAGTAGACGGTCCTTCGAATTCTCGCTTTCCCCAGCCGAGGTTTCCACCATGAAGAGAGTTAGGACCGTTGTTAACTGGCAGCTGGTAGGACTTCCCGTTGAGGTCGTTGATCTTTGCCTTGGACACGCGGTTGGCGATACGACCAATTGTCTCGCCAAAGTACGGGGCGTTGTATTGCTTGTACAGTTCTGCCGATGGGAAGCCCTGGACAATGTTCTTCCCGTTCACTACAAACTTTTGAATAATAGCGCCCAGGGGCAGAAATGTAAAGGCCTTGGTAGAAGACATGATACGAACGTCGATGTGACTGATCTAGTTTAAAGATAGGCGAACTCCCGTAAGTTTGATCTACATCGCTCTGATTAGTTGGATGCTTCAAGCGCTATGAGCAGCTACCACTATTGCTGCACTCTCGTGAGGTCTGATGTGGTGTGATGAGGGGTAAACGTTCCGGAGCGGGGCAGCTACAGGACGGCGACGCACCTCAGCTAGTAGTCTGGCTTTGCTTCGAGTATTGTCTTCGTCTTGAAAAAGAGGTAAGTAATGCTCGTAAAAGGTCCCTTGGATACTTGAGCTTATGGCTGTGAGAAAAGAGTGCGCGCTGCAGACCTTAGGTACGTATGCGGCGATTGATTAGCCTAATGAGGGTGTGGAGTACTCGTGGACATCCTTTCTGCCGTCGTCACCACGTAAGGTACGGCAGAAGTGTTCACTCGCGAGTACGCAAACGACGCGTCGGACGGCATGCCGTATAGGGACTTGGATCGCTTCGCCTGATGGACTTGTGGCAGTGCGGGTGAATGCGAAGGGGACGTGGGGCTGAAAGCTGCAATTAGTAATCGAAAGTCAAAGCGCGCACACTGAAACCCGCGAGCATGGTGATTAACATCGTCTTCGACTATGATACATTTGAGATTTACAATAACGCCATGAATCTGATCGCCTTGCTGGTCGGTAATTCTGACCGAAGGACTTTATTCGAGATTGCCGATCCGCGGAGTTTCGTCCCAGCTATGCTTTGCGCAATATTTCACGTCATCGTGAACCGTCGAAACATCGACAAAAGAAAAGGAAATCGCCAGAAGATCACTGGAAGCCGGCCGACTAACGCCGATTGCCATGACCGAAATGAACGCCGTATAAGAATGGAAAGTATCCCAGAACGCTTGAACGCTAAACGAAAATACGGAGGAGGAAGCGGAGTTAAGCCCGGACCAATGATCATGCGCCAACGGGATTTTGTATGAAACTGCTGAAATCCAGGTCGCTATGGATGTTCCAGTCTGGCATCATTGGGTCGCTTTGATTTATCGAGATCGGATCCACCATCATGTTCTGATCGTATGCGCCAAAGTTGTCGAATCCATACATGGGCTTGCTGAAGTCTACAGGGTCTTCCATCATCATGGTGTCGTTCATCCATGGCGCTCGCGACAACGTCGAAGGATCCATCGCAGTGCTGCTCATGAAAGGTGCTTGTACCATGGGTGCTTCTTGCTTGACTGGCGATACTACTTGAGATTGTCGGGGAAATGGGCTGTTCATTGGCGGTGTTGGCGGCGCGTTATGACGTGCAAATGGGCTGTCGAAAGCGAATGATTTGGTGGTCGGAGTACCGTTATACGATGAGTTTGGTGAAACATGGCCATGTTCAGAGTCTGAGCTAACGGATGCCCGTCTTCGGGTGTAGGGAGCACCTCCTTCGATCAGTCTTTGTTGCATGCGAGCAGTGTCTTCTTCAAAGCCCTCGTAATGGCTCTTGTCGTCTCCGGATGAGTGCAGAAGATCGAGGCGTTCCAGAATGTCGTGCGTCAATGGGTGGCCGCCTGTGGATTCCTGCAGTGGCTGTCCTGGCCAGCTCTCACCCCTTTGTAAGCGGTTGTAGAGCTCACGAAGTCCAGCTACTAATTGCGTTTGTTGCTGTTCCAACATCTCAACGTATCTGTATTTGTTAGACCAAAGAAGACTAAAGGAGTAAGGAGTAACGTACCCTTTCGGGTAGACTTTGTCTTGCGACTTCTTCCTCTCACCGAATACACAGATAGCATTGTCGGCTTTGCATCGAGTGCAGGGGCTTGATCCGTCACACTAGTATGGTTAGAGAGAGGTACACAACACAGTTCAGACGATACATACTTTTGACTTCTTCAAGCGGCATCGATCACAGGCTTTGCACACTCGCTTCCTAATGTTGTCCTGAGCCTCCATCGAATCTGACCTATGAGGAGACATGGCGGCTGGATTGAGTCGAATGGATGGTGTGCAATGTGAGTGGTGTGGCTGATTTAAATTACGAGTCAATGTTGTAGAGGATAGGATATCTTGTGGGTAGAGTAGGGTATTCAAGCACACTTGTATCGAGAAGTGGAAGTGGAAATTAAGCCCTAAATAAGGTCGTAGCCTTCTGTGGGTAGCAAAGCATTATATCTTTTCACGTCAGAGGATAGTCAAGGCGGACGTTCGGCGTTAACCTTGTGCCCTTAGGTGCAAAAGCTCAGTAATGAAACTGTAATTATGAAATCCGCCGACCCTGGGCAGCTAAGCACCCCTGTCTTCTTACACATCATCAATCGGCGCACGTACGTTGGATTACATTAGTCGATGTGCAGGGATGCTTGGCCTCTTGCAGGGCGCCAACCATTCAAGGACTGGGCTCATTTGGCGGAGGACTCGAGAAAGCGAGAGCGCGGAGTCGGCCAACGAGCGGACCGTGACCGTGGCCCACGAAACTTGCTATGGAGAAAAATCCGCCCTGTGGTAGCAGAACAGGTGACGTGAATTCGGCGAATACGCGGGCGTAAGTACGCTCGAAAATCTCTCTGGATCGCATCGCAGTACTCGGCTACCGGCAACATGACATCCACGACCAAAAACGTGCGGACAAAACGCGCTTCCCGAATCTCCAGAAAGGCGCGAATCCCCAGCCATTGGGCTTTTTGCCGAGCTCGTCATCAACGTTGACCATGTGCTTCATCAGTTGCAAGGTTGACCGTCAGTCCACCTGTCATCATTATGCTTTATCACTAATAACGTTATTTTGACCGTGGTTCTGGCAACTACCCGGTGTACTTTGTACACGCTCAAGCTTCGGCCGAAGAGAGGCATGACTGGCTGACTGATTTGACAGCCGAGCGATCTTTCTCCTGGCTGAAAATTCGCTCTCTCGGACGTTAGAAACGGCTCGCGGCAACTTCAGAGGACCCGTCCGTCTTCAAGTGACCCGTCCGATCTGAAAGGGGACTGGAGCGAGATAAGCTGAGCGAATATGCGGAAATTTCATGTGAAGACTCACGCAACATCCCGTCTGCGTGTCGTTGAGCAGGGAGAAATACTGTTGGGAACGAAATAAATCTCCAGCAGCTGTATACTGTTTATGGTTACCGTCGCTTGTCATTGTAAGCGCACTACATTCAGCAGACTGCATCGTCTGGAGTTGCTGACAGCATTCTGCATATGACTCTGCCCCAGCCACAGACTTCAGTATGGTCCAATGTGAAACTAGCTTTGGCCAACATTGCCCTTTGAGAGTCGCTACTATGTGTGGGCTTTACTGGCAGTCGCATTGTCTTCTGCGTGTCCCGACTAGGTAGTCTCGGTTATACATGATCACCCATGATCGAGCCACCGCAAACATTAACCGCCCGATTGTTCACTCATCCATACTCATCTACACTCAATTGCAAGTTCAGGAGTTGTTTGCTATTAAGCTTCCTAAATCGTTGAATACATCATTGGCAAGGCACACATCTTCTTGGTCCGAGAGATTTGGTGTTGGGCGACCCGCACAAAGCGTCGTCAGGCAAGGGGGCTGAGGATCGTTACTTTCGTACATTCTTGCGAATGCCGTATCCATCAGGCTCAATGCGTCTATACGACACCTTCGCTGACAAGGCCTGCCATGTCTTGGCAGGACGTGGCTCATATACGCAGATACATTTCACGTGTAATGAATGTCAGCGCCTGCAGTCCAAGCGGGGAATGGATGCGACACATTGTTCACAATCACTTTAGGCGGTTCTTCGCGACCTCACCATTGCGGTGATGCAGACCGCTGATATAGGCTTCAGCATATCGGCTGTCCTCCCGGAGCTCATAGCTCGTTAGCGGTAACGGCATGTCTCCTGTCTACTGAAGTACAGAGCGGGCTCGGCGAGTTATCTCGCATTCTTGGATGGCTTACGAACTGACCAGTGCGGAGTTGGTAAGAGCGATCATGTAAGCCCATAAACTCGTTTGTAAATTCGGCGGTTCTCGAACACCTCAGGGTTCTTGACGATCAACCCCGCTGTCATTAGGCCTTCATTCCAACGTAGTTACCAAGCTTCTTGAAGCTGTAGAAACCATCAACCACGAATGGTCAGGCGCCAGTCCCTTCTTGTTTCCAAAACAAAAAGTGTTTGTATCCAAAGTCTAGCAGGTTTGTAGCCTCCTCTTAGAGACGAGTAACAGCGGTCTTCCTTGTCACGTTGGGCGAAGAACGTTCGCCCTGCCCAACCATAGCTCAGTAGAGTTTCATCGCTGTTATGGGAATCGCGATGCAAATCTCTACCTCTCCCTACAAAGCCTTGCTGCGTTATCATGGTAGTGTCAGGAGTCTGCCTGCGCTGACATGGGCCTTGCATGAATGCAGCTGCTCCCGTGAAACCATCAGTACTCTGCCCAACATGATTGGCAAGATCGACAACCCTTCTGGCTTACATAAGTGGATGAATATGCTCCACGAAGCTTGGTCACAACAGGGGTTGTCGCATTAGAGACATCGTTGACCCGTTGTCATTTTCGAGGCCGCGTCCCATCAGGCGGCATTACTCCAGAAACAAGCCCGACGGTAGCACCTGCACTGCCAACAAACAGGGCATTGCCAATCGTAAGACATCGAATACATCGCTGATCTATGCATGTTCCATATAGATGGAGTCGATGTTGAGGCTGTTCACCGCACGTTTCGAAGTGTCAAGACGATCAGGCGATCGTGCCACAAGAAGCCAAGAGGCACATGCGTATTCGCTTTTGCCCATACGCGACAGGCGAGCCATTAGCCACAGGCGCCACAAAGCGCCCTGAGGCAAAGGTGGACGGATCGTAGACATGCCGGCTGCCGAGGTGCCAATGGAGTCGCGACGGAATAGCCTTCTCACGTACGCACATTGATCCGTCTCCATCGTGTAATTACTGGGCGAAGGGGTGTTAGTGGTAACCTTCCTCTACACTAATTCGCGGAGTTAGATTGCTGGGCATGCTCCAGCGTCGGATAACCAAGACTTCCGCCCAGGTGTCGTTTAGGTCAGTCCTGAACTCCGCCTCATGATCTCCACAAGTTGTTTCCCAAACGTGAAAATCGATGGTCACGGGATCCATTCGGGCCCCGACGATGTATAGGGTCTCATCTCAATTCGAGATCCCAGCTTGGAATATCTGGACACTCTATCGCTCATTTGGGCGCATCCTGGACAGTTCGATTTCCCAAGCCTCAAGGCGACGTGTACACTGTACTGAGGAGCAGTCTGGCGCCAAGGCTTGATCGGTTGTGTTCATCTTCCGCCAGGGACGAAAATACTCGGCACCTGTTTTCATGCTCGGCAATGGGCCGTCCAGCCTCCGTCTCGAAAATCCGAAGCCGAGCCACACGGTTGTCGTGAACGCGATGTCCGAGCCTGGTCTGGAAGGCTCTTCCCGACTCCAGCGCTGGTTTGGTCGTTTTTGCTCTTACCATCCAACGTGAAATGATGTCAACGAACTAGGGAAACCATTTTCGCTCAGATGGCTGGCTCGCTGTGGGTTTTCTTCCGAAGTCAGTAATAAGCCGATTATTGCGGTGCATCCTGGCTGGCGAAAATTTGCCAATCGTTCTGTTTAGACCAGCCAAGGTCGAGTTGAGCCTCATAGACAGGAATAGCAATGAGGCGAATCACCAAAGCGTTCCCACTTAGGCCCCATCACACAATTTAAGGCTGAAAGCTTCAATACTTAGCCCTGCGGCATATCCACCCACGTCACAGCGCATTCCAAGTGCACGAAAGCCACGTTGTTGAGGTCTCGAACAAGGGAAGTTTACTAAGAACATCGCGCTGCGGCCCTGGAATGAGCCTGGAGAGGAAAGTCGACGCGGAAGCCGTACACCACCAACGACAAAACTGAATCCATGTTGGTAACTCCTTCGGCCGCAAGTCGGGCTCTGGGGGAACCTCCTATCTTCAGATAGTGCTCAGACCCTCTGCATAGCACAACGCGTCCCATCGCACTTGACGGCATCAACATACCGACTTTTGTAGCATGCATCATCCATGTGACAGCATCACGAATAACTGCAGGAATTACTTGTCGGCAATATCCGTAACGCGACCGCGAAGGACCTGGTGATCATGATCGACCCGTTTACAGCATATCCACAACTGGATGGGGAACCCCAGCTCCAAGCGCCAGCTCACTGGTTTCGCCGAGAGCGAACAGCATCCCCACTTGGACCATGATCGCGATGGTCGAGACTCGTTTCATGAGTGCGCGTCTTTGTGTCAGCCACCTGCGTTCAGTTCTGAGCTTCAATTATGACGTTGTTGTACAGCGCTTTCACATACGCCATCGCCCTTCCTTTCTTGTCAGTCCGACTAGCACAAAGTCTCTCTGTGAGAGAACACGGCAAACCTGCCACGGTAGGTCAACAATCAGTCACGATCTTGACGACCAGCGGGTCCAAGAATGGAGCATTCCTTCGATGACAAAGTCAGCGATCGTACGAACGTTGTTCGAAATAACTTAGTTTCGGCTTGTCGCACACGAGTATTCGGCCCTTCCGACACTCTGATTTCTTGGACGAAGATGACTGTCCGAGATCGACGTGCGGAACGGGGCAATTGGCGTCCATACGCCCGTACCTGTTTGCTTCGAAATACCTCTGGATGCCCGCCCGTCCGCACAAAATCTTTGCTCATTTATGGACCACAACTTGTCTAGAAACAATTTTATACTGGAAAGGCCACTGGTGTCAATGCATGGTGTCGTTGGTGCTATTGCATACTTACAATCACCAATACCTGTACTCCAGACTGCCTGGTCAGAAAGAGATATTAGTTGGCAGCGTGTGGGGGAAGAAGCTTCACATGCGACACGTGCGTCTTCATATTAGGATGGGATGCGACCCCCACTACCTTGCTGCTGGTAACAGCCTGATCGATGCGTATCGTAACCCACCACTAGGTCTCTCCCATTGCAGCAGATTCTCAGTGTGCGCAATACGCCACCTTCGTTATCGCGAGCGTGCGGTAAACAGAACGGCGACGAGCCACTCGTACCGCACCACTTTGAATACCCAAGAGACATCCGTATCGAACGGTACTTGTGCGACGGCTTTACATGCAGCTGATCAGCACCCATGTGGCACCCCAGCTACAGCCTTCAACATCTGCGCAAAGAAGGCCACCAAGAACGGCTGAACAACCTTGCTTAGACTTCTCAGCGGCAGTACACAGCTTTCGCTTGCACCTTATCATCTGTGACCATTACAATGTCTTCGTGACATAAACGGCATGCTGCAGGTGGAAGTTCTGCACAAGCAGGATTTTCAGTAACGTCACCGTGTGTTCAAGACAGGCCGAAACGGGGTCGGCTATAAGCGCACCTGGAGCTTTTGGGCAATGATGACAAGGTTATATTGCCCCATTTGGACCCATGTTCGTTCTTGGTGAGTATTCATGCGAAGCGAAGGAGGAGATGCCCCGCCGCAGCGGTCCAAACTTCAACCCGGATTTGGTGGCCACAACGAATCAGCAACTGTTAGTGTTGTAAAACGGCTATCACAGAACATCGATATACAGATGCGGCTGAATCTTAATGTCTGTATTCAAGGAACACAGCCTGTGATACGGTCCCCCTGGCTAACTCAAATGTCGTGTCAATCTGTCGATCACCAACGTAGTCCGATGAGTATCGGCCTTATGTCGCGTCTTTCGGGACGTCATCTCATCGACCTCTACAAAACGTCTCGAGACTCTCGATCTCTAGCCACTACCACGCACCACGTGCTCAAGTATCGCCTCTTTACGATTATCAATCAGCCCTTACTTCGCGGCTTTGACACCGCTCTCGAATAACGCAAAATATTACGACGTTCATCTAGCCTGTGGCAGATCTTTCCTCCAACGACTGCCGCTTGACGATGTGCGACTAGGTAGTGAAAATGATTCTTACCCCTAGAGTCAAGATAACGTCACAACCCCCATTTCTAAGCTCGCCACTACGGGAACTTATCCCCGACGATTACCTAGACTAAAATCCCGCCTCAGCAGTAAAGCTCCACTTCGCACTGGGAGCCTGGGTTCAAAAGGCATGCAGTCAAAACTATGTTTTTCAATGTGCAAACGCTGAGGTAAGATGTGAATCAGATAGAGCGGCGAAACTGGGCACTATTCGCAAGACGTGCATCATATGTGCATCCGTGTATTGGAAACGATACGATGATAGGACATAGAGTGCCCAAGAATTCTGCATACCTGAATCGAGAAGTACGGAGCAGCAATAGAGATTTATGTATTTCTTAACACTTCATCTTAGCTCGGCACTAGCACATCATCATGCCCACAGGCATGAGAATCAAGACGACAGCATATTCGAGCAAAGCATAGCCTTCAAATCAACGATATCATATCGAACAACATGCAGTACATGCTCAGACCCAGAAACGCTTGAAAACCCCGCGCAAGTAAGCTTACATGCGCCCGCTCCCCACACCGATCGTGCACTTCCCGCAAGAAACACCGCGAACCAATCAGCCATGAACAACTCACGATAAGCGAGACAGACAGCAACCTGAATCCAAGTCGAGGCCATCATCTTTTGCCAAGTCGCTCCACTGGAGAGCAAGATGACACGTCCTGACTGCTAGTTTTTTGGGGGGGTGAGATGGCTGTATGGAATTGATGACATGGCTGGAGGTGCGAAACAGCAATCTTATGGCTGCTTAGTAGTAGAGCGCGTAGATAGGTAGACGAATGGGCAGCTGGTGAGCTAGCCAGTCGGTTAGTATGTAAGGTTGATTGGAGTGGTGTGTATCAGCTACTTGAGGCGACTCGAGCTGAAGAGATCCACATCTTGAACACCAAGGTCCATTTCTCATCTAGGCCAACGCCACGGCGCACTCTAACGCTACTCGCAGTGTCTTGTCGTTCCGTATATGGATGTGCAGTCCAGCGACTGCCTTTACGACAAGGATTGTTCTGTGTAGAAAGCGGACGGACGTAAGTATATTCAATGAGCAGGTTGTTCCACAAAGCAGCTCATCTACCTGCGAGCCAGCATGAGTCATGAAGCTGAGCAAGCAACGGGGAGTCCGACACGGAACTATTCCGTGGTCCTTACTAAGAAGACATCGGAGTGGGAATGCGAGATAGTAATCCGGGGTAATGTGGATACTGTACCGGGTACATGTGCATGCTTTACAATACATCAGCATTTCTTGGGCAATCCTGTTGACTAAACATGGTAGATCTTTGTCCGGGAGTCTAGATTTACGGGAGCGGAGCGACGTTGGGAGCCAGTCGAGCAAGTAAGCCCTAATGTTTGACCGTAGTTGTGTTTCGTAAGAAGACAGGTATACGTAGTTACCCCGTTCGACACGGAGTATCCAAAACATACTCTAGGGCATACCAATGTCTATGTTATTCAGGTCTCTCATCTGTAGTTCTAACGAATATCTTTAGGGTGTTCTTTGGATTGAGGTATATGAGAAAACGTGAACTTGTTAGTAGTGCTAAGCAGCAGGCGGATAAGAACAGCATCACTAACCAAAGACGAATACAGAGACCAAAAAGACAGCGGACAATGGGAGTTTGAAATTACCCATAATGAAGGCGAAATGTAGGCTAAATTGCTTTCGCTTTGCTTACCGCCGCAGTGACCGAAACCAAACCGACCCAATTCAAGGGGTATTTCGCAACGCTATGCTTCCCGCTTCCCTACATAAAAAAACACACACAATTAAACTCTATCTAGAGTATCCCAGTACACAAACATAAAGCCAACAACCAAGACCGAAATAACACCCATTGTCAACAAAACGATATGTTGAGGGCCGCGTATGTACGCGAAAACAGGACGTGAATCTAGCAAGGTGATTTCAGGGGGTGCGCGACTGTAAGCAGGGGGTTGATCGTTTGCTTCAAGATCGACAGCACCGTCCTGCTGCTCAATATCGCTGTCCACGCCAGTAACCACGATCATAGGCGGAGTGCCAGGATCAGAAGGCGGGACAATATCGAAGGTATGATATGAATGGACGACTGGAGATGAAATCCATGATGACACCTTGATGTGCGTCCGACGAGCTCTTGGTAAAAACCACTAAGTCTTGCCCTTCTCGTACTCCAGGTCGGCCTCCTGAAGTTCAGCCTCTAACTGTGCGCGTGCGTCTGGCGCTGGTGAACTCGAAGCGCCCCGTGAACTCGACGGTCGTGATGCTAGTAGTGGGAGCTGGAGGCTCTCGGCGGCTTCGCTATTGTGTATCGATTTCTGGCGCTTGAGTGCAGGTTGCTCATTGTCAGAAGTAATTTCTACACCGTCAGAAGGAGCTGCTGCAGTGGCGAGACCGAGTCGGTTTGCTTCGTCCGGATGCTGAGAGATCCACCGTTCACACCATTGCTCACGGAGGACATCGTAGATGAAGAGAAACTGAACCTTGGACTGAACCATGCCAGCTCGCTGGTCTCTGAGCATCTCGACAACCTTTAATATAGGATCTTCGTCGTCAGGTACATCGTCCAGTGCGCCCTCTTGGAGCTCCTGCATGAGCCAATCAAGCGCGATAAAGGTTCCGCTGCGGCCGATACCTGCACTGCAGTGAACGATTCGTGGGTTGGTCGAATTGTCCGTGTTCTTGGACCGCGATATATCCACTAGCTTCAGCATACCAGCGCGATCGTCGCCTTCAGGCACGGAGAAATCAGGCCAGCCAGCAAAGAGCAGATGCCAGATTTTTTTCGACTCACTGCCATCATCTGTTGTCATGTCGATTTCCCTTACTTGTGTCCTAGCCTCTTCGTCTGTCGTGTACGAGGCTAGGTGGAGATTGTGTATGAAGCCGTCTTGAAACTCGTCGTGCTCGTTGATGCGCATATCTGGATTCGACAAGGATTGCGGGTAGTAGGGGTAGCATTTCTCTCGGTTCGCCTCGTGGGTCTGGGTCAGCATTACAATGACTGCGGGCGACTGGTTCTCCTTCCAGATCATGCGCCAGATGTGCGACCAGCTGTCTGCTTTGGGTCCTTGTGTTGCAATGTACTTGAGCTCCGTCGCAGACTTTGTCGTCTCGAGCACTATGGGCGAGGCATTGATGTAGTCGAAATGGCCGTCTGGTACCTCAAGGTGGACTCTGTTGGATTGGTATGGGTCAACGTTGATGTAGCGATTACGGTTGGCATAATCCTCGCCGAAGCACCTCGCCCACTTGGGAGCCTCTTCCGAAGCGCCGGCCTGGGTGCTGTCCCTCAGGCGCTCGACCTGGGCCATCTCCAAGCGATTCCATTTGGTGTGAATGTCCTTGGGCGACGTCAGGAAGGCGGGATACGGGACAGCATCGTGGCCATGTGCATGGCCTGTGGCTGGGGTGCTTGTGACGGACGAGTTGATGACGAGACTGCTGGTGCTTGCAGAGGGCGTGTTGGCGGCGGGCGTGTTGAGGGACGAGGTGGTGACTGATCGCGTGCTGTCCTTGCTACGGGAGCGCTTGGACGACGAGGGGGAAATGGGAACGCCGGCCGTGGCCATGGCTGGGTCGGTCCTGATGAGGACGCCCTTGAGCTTCGCCTTGCGCCGGAGGGCGCGGAGTTTATGCAGTTTGAAGAAGTTTGCGGTGCTGTGGTGGGATGATTCGGGTTCTGGCAATGGAGGGACAGGAAAGTTTGAAGACGGAATGGTGACGGGAGACGGTTAGGTGCAGGTCGTGGCGCGCCCAAGAAAGGAAAGATAGGCTGGAGAGTGGAGTGCGGCAGATGTTATGCCTCCACTGACACGTGTGCGACTACTCGTGGGGGTCCGGGGCCTCCCTAGGTCGATGTCTGCTGCGATGGTAGTAGTGTAGTGTCCAAGAACCAGGTCGAGCGAAAGATGGTCTAGACGACGAGGGGCTGCAGGCGAGCCT